>Ga0075342_1000091_pt1 | contig 15111 bp, 15 predicted proteins | sample RushOxbow_ThreeS_3_FD_120085 | JGI IMG/M metagenome (GOLD analysis project Ga0075342, IMG submission 120085) | Natural and restored wetland microbial communities from the San Francisco Bay, California, USA, that impact long-term carbon... | ecosystem: Environmental > Terrestrial > Soil >...
ACGATCAGCGGGTTGAGACTGTCGTAGGAGCCTTGCACCGCGGAGGTCGCGCGGCCGCCCTTGGGCGCGTCGGGATTGACATAGGGAAAGTGTGTGAAATCCTTGGGCTCGCCGGGTGCGCCATGCATGGCAAGCCCGGGCTGCGGCTCGGCCAAGGCGTTGCCCGCAAGCACCAGCAAGCAAAAAACGAGGAGTGAAATAGGGGCTTTCAAGAGGGCGCGCGCGTGGCTATAGATGCTTTCCGCATTGCAGCACGGAGTTAAGGGTAACATCGCCCCGAGCGCAATTATCGCTATAATAGCGGCCGGTCGGTAAAGGGGTCGACTACGCCGGGGGGTGGCTAAAAGTCCTGCGCTGCAAGGCTCTCAGCCACGTCTACGCCTCATTTCGGGTATTGACCCTATAGCACGGGATGAGGGGCGGACGGTCATCCAGAAGGCCCGTATAAACCCCCCGAAAAGAGGAAAGGTCGATGATGATCTGGTCCAGGGTTCGTTGGAATTTGTTGAGCCGCGTCGCTGCTCGGTCGGTGCTATGCGCCGGCGCGGGCGCGCTTGCTGTAATGTTGGTCGCGCCGTTGGCGATGGCCCAAGACGTTGTGCCGAAATCCTCAGCAGCCCCCAAGTCGGCTCCGGCCGCTCCGGCCGCCGCGGCTCCTACCGGCGCCCCCGGTGCCACGCCGGTCACGGCCGACGCCATCGCGACCGAGGATGCCTGGGTCAAGCTCTGCATGAAGAACGAACAGACCCAAAGCAAAGAAATTTGCCTCGTCAATCACGAGGGCCTCGAGCCTAATACCGGCATGGTTCTGATCGCCGCCGCCGTGCGCAAGGTCGAGGGTGAGGATAAGCAGCAGCTTCTCGTCAGAGTGCCGACCGCCTATGCCCTGGTGATGCCGGCGGGCGTGCAGCTCAAGATCGACGAGGCAGATCCTATCCAGCTGCAATACGCGATCTGTTTTCCCACCAGTTGCCAGGTCCAACTCGAGCTGACCCCGGAAATGCTGGAACAGATGCGCAAAGGCAAGCAGATGGTGGTTGCCGCCATGAACATTCAGCAGAAGACCATGGGCTTCCCGGTCCCGTTGACCGGGTTCAGCAAGGCCTACGACGGTCCGCCGGTCGACAGCGTGAAATACGAAGAGTCGAGGAAGCAGCTGATGGAAACGTTCCGCAAGCGTCAGCAGGATCTGGCAGCCAAGGCGGCGCAGGCCGAGCAGAAAAAAGAGGCTGAGCAGACTGGCGCCGCGCCGAATGCCACGGCAGCGCAGAAGAAGCCTGCCGCTCCGGCGACTCCGTAAGCGGGCCGCATCCAGCGCTCTAGACTTGAAAGGCCGCTCGGATTTCCGGGCGGCCTTTTCCACGTTCAGGGAGCGGCTCAGTGTTCCTGCAAGAAGCGGAAGCGGAAGATGCCGTTCTTCAAATCCTCGAACAGCTCAGCCACCTGCGGGTGGCGCAACGGTTCATCGGAGGCGTCCGGCACGAGGTTCTGCTCCGACACATAGGCGATGTATTCGGTGTCGGCATTCTCCGCGAGCAGGTGGTAGAACGGTTGATCCTTGTTGGGCCTTGCATCCTTGGGAATGGAGCGATACCACTCCTCGGTATTGCTGAAGGTCGGATCGACGTCGAAAATCACGCCGCGGAACGGATAAACCTTGTGGCGGACCACTTGGCCGATCTGAAATCTGGCGCTGCGGACGGTGGACATTACGAAACCCTATCCCCGAGTCTTTCTCCGATAAGAGCGAAGCGCGGCAGCACTGTCAACGGGAGTTGGGCCAAGGTTACGACCAGCGGCGGTTGGACCACATGAATTGCTCCGGCGTCTCCCTGATCCAGGTCTCGAAATGGCGTTGGATCGCGGCGGTGATGGAGCGGATGTCTTCGGACTGATTGCTGGTGCGCGGAATCCTGAGCTCGTTGACGTTGACATCGAAACAGGCGCGATTGCCGATTCTGATGCAGCGTCCGATCCAGATGCGAGCGCCGACGCGGCGGGCGATCATGGCGGCGATCGGCATGCTCTTGGCAGGATAACCGAAGAACGGCACCTCGATGCCTTGCGCGTCGTAAAGGTCGGAAATGAAGCCTAGCCGGCCGCCCTGGCGCACATAGTCCATGATCAGCCGCGCCGTCTTCTGACCTTCCTCCTTGCCGGGCGCGCGGCGGCTGCCGAACAGCCCGCCGGGGTAGAGGTCCTGGCGTTGCGCCCGGAGATAACGGTCGACATACGGATTCTTGACCAGACGATAGACCCCGGCAGGTCTAACGCCGGCGCGCATGATCGGCCACATGCCGAGTTCCCAATTGCCCATATGCATGGTGACGATCAGCACCGGGCCCATCTTGTCCTTGTAGCGCCCAATGACGTGGCCGTTGGTGACGTGTAGCCGGTCGGGCTGTCGCAAGATGCGATCGATATTCATGGTCTCGACCATCACGCGGCCGAGATTCTCCCAGGAGGCGCGCGCGATGCGCTCGCGTTCCTCCGGGCTCATGTCGGGGAAGGCGCGCGCCAGATTGGCAAGAGCGCGATTATGGCGGCGGCGGTTGAGCGGCGCGAGCAGCCGCCAGGCCTTGGCCGAGATGCTTGCCGCCACATCGATCGGAGCCAGACGGACCAGGCCGATCAGGAAGCGCAGACCCAGATATTCGAGCCGATAGCGCAGGTCGTGTAGGGGCAGGATGGCGGAACGAGGGGCCAATGACGCGCGTCCTTGGTGTGGCCTTGGGGACGAGAGTCGCACGTGGTGGCAAATGCACGATGGGGCGTCAAGGCCCGAACCGGCTGGTCTGGGGCTCAGCCCGAGGCCCCGCGCATCAAGCTTGGCAGCTCGGTCGGCGGGGCGAGACCGAGCCGCATCACGGCGCGGCGCAACGGAGCCAGTGCGCTCAAGCCGTGCAGCACGATGCCGCGCGCCGCCTGCAAGGGGGGCAGCGAGGTGAGTAGCGCCCGGCTCATCAGATCGATTCCGACCGTGCGGGTCATGACGTCGAGCCCCCGGGCGTTCCGGTAGGCCTCAAGCGTGGCTTCACCGCCCGGATCGCGCCCCGCGCGCAGCGCTGCGGCCACGCAATCGGCCAGCGCGGCCGCGTCGCGTAGGCCGAGATTGAGCCCTTGCGCGCCGATCGGCGGCAGAATATGCGCCGCCTCGCCGAGCAGAACAGTGCGGTTGGCGGCGAGACGATTGGCGACCAGCCCGGCCACCTTGAACTCGGCGCGCGGGCCGATGGCGGAAATCGCGCCGAGCAAGCCATCGAGACGCTCGGCGAGTGCGTCACCGAAGCCCGCCTCATCGCGCCGCATCAGTGCGGCGATCTCAACCAACGACCCGACCCAGATCAGGCTGGAGCTGTGCGGATCGTGCAGCGGCACGGTCGTGACCGAACACTGTTCCCGGTGCAGCTCGGTCGAGACGTTGCGGTGAGGGATGGTGTGATGGAAGCTGGTGGCGATCGCGGCCTGATCGTAGCGCCGCTCGGTCACCTCGATACCGGCGCACACGCGGCATATCGAGCGCCGCCCGTCGGCGCCGGCCACGAGACGCGCTGCAAGTTTTGTTTCATCGCCCAGCGCGAGGACGGCCTTGTTTCCCTCGACGGCAATCGCGGTGACACTCGCTGGCACGACCGCGGGCAAAATCTCCCGTGCCCGCGCATAGAGGGCCTCGACCAGTGTGATGTTGGCGATGTTGTAGCCGAATGCCTCAAGACCAAGCTCACTCGCCTTGAACTCGATATCCGGCGCCCGCAGCAGGCTGCGTGAGGCGTCGATGATGCGGATGGCCTCGAGTGGCGCGGCGTGCGGAGCGAGCGCCGGCCAAAGCTGCAACGCCTTCAGCAAGTCGACCGAGCTCGCCAACAGCGCCGCCGTTCTGGTCTCGCGCGAGGTGCCGGCCGTTGTCGCAGGCGCGGGCCCGATCAGGGCAACCTCGGCCCCGACTTGAGCGAGTGCCAGCGCCGCGGCGATTCCCGCGGGCCCGGCACCGACAACGGCGACATCGCAGAGTTCGGCTCTGGACCTACCGGCCGTTTCGTCCCGCGGCTTTTCAACGTCTCTCATTCTCTCATTGTCCAGACATTGTCGCCGGCTGGCTAGGGCCACAGTGCAGCCCTTTGGCCATGCGGGGCTGCCAACCAAGCCATGCGGAAAGTTGTGCCAACATAAGAGGGTTAGACCGTCATATAACTGTCACTTCAGGGATGGAGGGGGACATGATCGGGGGATTGAAGACATCGGGCCGCTATTTGCTCGCGAGCGCGAGCGTAATCGGCATCCTGGCTCATGCCGCTCCGGAGGCGAGGGCGCAGGATCTCAAGTCGATCCAAAGTCAGATCGACGCTTTGCAGGCCACCATCAAGGACCTGCAACGACAGGTGCAAGATGCCAAGGCTCAGGCCGCAGCGGCGCAGACGGCCGCAGCCAGTAGCAGCGGCAGCGATCTCGACCTGAAGGTCAAGTGGAAGGGCGCGCCGGAACTTTCCAGCAAAAACGGCAAGTTCAAATTCAAGGTGCGCGGCCGCATCAACGCCGATTATGACGGGATCAACCAGGACACCTTCACCACCGGCGTTCCCGATGTCTCGGCGACTGAGCTCAGGCGCGCACGCCTCGGCGTCGAGGGCGTGGTCTTCTATGACTGGAAGTACATCCTCGAGGTCGACTTTGCCAACGACAACGCAGCGATCAAGGACGCCTACATCCAATACACGGGCTGGCCCGTCTACCTCACCATCGGCAATTTCAAGACGCCCAACACCTTGGATAATCTCACCAGCGCGAACTACATCACCTTCATGGAGCGCGCCGCGTTCATCGAGGCCTTCACGCTCGACCGGGCAATCGGCGTCGGCCTGTCCTATCTCAGCCCACATTGGACGGCGTCGGCCGGAATCTTTGGCGAGGCGCCCGGCGCCGCGCCGCTGTTCTCCGGGTTCACCGGCGACGAGAACGTAACCTTCGCCAGCCGTGTGACGGCCGCGCCCATCAATCGCGAGGTCAACGGCGTCAACCAGGTATTGCATCTCGGCGCCAGCGTCAGGACGAGAGATGTGGGCAACGACCAACCTCTGCTGCAATACCGCGCGCGCGGCGCGAATCTTCATCTTGCCAATTTCTTCGTCAACACGAACCGGATCGCCGACGGCGATACGTTCTGGGGCCTCGAGCTTGCCGGGGTGTGGGGGCCGCTCGCGATGCAGGCCGAGTACGGCCAAACCGAGGTCGAGGTGTTCCAGGGCGCATTCGCACGCAGCACCGCGTTTCCGCCGGGGCCGAATCCGCTCCGCGGGCAGCCCGATCCGACCTATGAGGGTTGGTATGTCGAAAGCAGTTGGTTCCTTACCGGCGAGTCGAAGTCTTACAAGGACGGCGTGTTCCAGCGCGTCAAGGTGAAGAACCCCGCGACCTTCAAGAATGGCGGTTGGGGCGCCTGGCAGCTTGCCGGCCGCTACGACGTTGTCAATCTGGGGGACGATGCCTTCGGCTGCCCACTGACCATCGCCCTTTATCCGGGCACCTCTGGGGCGGACCAGGCTCCCATGTGCGGAGAGCAAGCAACCTGGCAGATCGCCCTCAATTGGTACCTCAACGATTACACGCGCCTGATGTTCGACTATGGCGAATCCCACATCAGCGGCCAGCTGGATTACAACGCCGGCGCCAACATCAAGGGCTTCGGCATGCGTGCGCAGGTCGATTGGTAAGCCAAGCCGATAGTCCCGTTGATTTCTGGCCGCCGCTCCTTTCGGGCGGCGGTTGTTTTTGCCGGCCATCGCTCTGTCGAACCCAAACCGTGGCCGACGGGCAACAGCTCCTGCGCAAAAGTCCCCGTTGTCGCTTCTTTGTCACAACCGCGTCATTGCCCAAGAAATACAACGGGACAGCGGCCCGAAAGGGGACGGGCGCAGACACGCGTCCTAACCGAGGAGAACAACAAAAAAGTCTTTTTACACAACTAGTTAGCAGAACAGTCGACATTAAACAGTGGAGAGGGGCGATGATCGGGGGACTAAGCAAGATGAACCGCTATCTGCTCGCGGGCGCGGGCGTTATCGGGATGTTGATGGCTAGCGGCGTTTCCGCCAAAGCCGCAGACACGGCAGAGCTCGAAGCCGCCTTAAAAGCCATGCAGGCGCAAATGGCCGCCTTGCAGAAACAGGTGCAGGAGGCCAAAGCGGCGGCCGCTGCGGCCCAGGCGGCCTCGGCCAATGCCGGCGGCAGCGATCTCGACCTGAAGGTCAAGTGGAAAGGCGCACCGGAGCTTGCAAGCGCCGACGGCAAGTTCAAGTTCAAGGTGCGCGGCCGCGTCATGGCCGACTACGACGGCATCGACCAGGATACCGGCATCACCGGCCGGCCTGACGTCGACGCCGTCGAGCTGCGCCGGGCCCGTCTCGGCGTCGAAGGCGTCGTCTGGTGGGATGTGAAATATAAGTTCGAGGCCGACTTCGCCGACAACGAGGTGGCGATCAAGGATGCGTACGTTGCCTATGCCGGGCTCAAGCCTAAGGATTGGGGCATCGGCGAAATCAGGTTCGGCAATCAGTACGTCTACAATTCAATCGAGGAAATCACGAGCTCGCGCTTCATTACGTTCATGGAGCGTGCGGCTTACCAGGAGGCGTTCTTCCTCGACCGTCAGATCGGCGCCGCCATCTTGGCCGGCGGCGAGCATTGGTCGTTCCAGACCGGCGTCTATGGTGCGCCGGCCGCAGAGGTCACCGACTTCCTGCAGGATCAGAACGCCTATTCGGCGCGCTTGACCGTGGCGCCGATCAACCGCGAGGTGAATGGCGTGCAACAGGTGCTGCACCTTGGTGCGAGTTACCGTCATCGCGATGAAGCCCAGGACTTCAGGTCGCCGCCTTCAGGAACGACCGCAACGGTGTTTGATGACCAGCCCTTCCGTTATCGCGCGCGTGGGGCTGATCTGCATCTGGCCGACCGCTTCGTCCAGACGCCGTTCCTCGGTGCAGAGGACGACCTAGTGAATCTTGAAGCGGCCTTCGTGTGGGGACCCTTCTCCATGCAGGGTGAATGGGCCCAGCTCTCAGTCAATAATGTGGTCCCCGTAGTCGGGGTCGATCCGACCTATGATGGCTATTATGTCGATGCGTCCTACTGGCTCACCGGCGAGACGCGGACCTACGAGGCCGATACCGGCGAGTTCGGCCGTCCCAAGGTCAAGAATCCCGTTTTGTGGGGTCAGGGTGGCGGCGGTTGGGGCGCCTGGCAGATCGCTGGCCGCTACGACGTGGTCAATCTCAGCGACAAGAGCAGCACTCTGATCGGATTCAGTGGAAGCGGCGGCGCCGGCACCGGCAGTGGGCTCGTCGCTTGCACGCTGTGCGGCGACCAGGAGACGTGGCTGGTCGGCGTAAACTGGTGGCTGAACGACTACACCCGCTTGGCACTCAACGTCACGCAATCGCAAATCAACGGCGGCAATCCCACGAATGCCACAGGTGGCGCCGCCAACCGCAACAACGGCGCCGATATCACCGGAGTGGGTCTGCGCGCACAAGTCGACTGGTAAGCGGAACCGACAGTCCCCTCCGCTCCCAGACCGCCGCCCTTCGGGGCGGCGGTTCCTTTTTGGGCGTTTTCACTTGTGCCGCTCGGACGGGTCGCCCCCTGTGGGCCGATTCAGCTGTTGCCCGCATGCCACGCCCGATTGGCGCGCCCGCTAATTTCACAGCGCTAGCAAGGTGTTAACTTAGCCCCGGATAGGGTTGCATTCACCCCGGAGGGCGGTCAGTTTAGAGCGCGGAGATATCTCAATGCGCAGGTCTTTCGCCTTTGCTGCGTTGATGGCGTCGCTGTCTTTCAGCGCCGCGCCAACGTTTGCCTTCCAGGAGACGCCCGTGCCGCCGGCTGCGCCGGGTGAGGCGACCCCGCAGGCAAGGCCCCCGGCGCAAGCACTCCAACTCGGCACGCCGGCCGGTGCCATTGCACCGCCGGAGAAGCAGGGCGGACTGAACCTGTTCGGCTATACCGTTTTGCCGAAGCTCAATTTTGGCCTCGATGTGCTTTACGGCCAGGGCCAGCAGCAACAACTCCAGCTCGGGGCGCCGAACGATCTCGATGCGCTCGAAGATAATGGCGACGTCAGCGTCCTCGGCAAGGTCAAGCGCCGCTTCTAGCCGGCCGCTCCATCTCATCGCCCAAGCATGAACGCGCGGCTTAGCGCCGCGTCGGTGCACGTCCTGACCGCGAGCGGGGCCGTGCTGGCGCTGCTGGCGCTGCGCGCGGTGCACCAAGGCGACTGGCAGATGATGTTTGTGTGGCTGGGCGCGGCGCTGATCGTCGATGCGGTCGACGGCCCGCTCGCCCGGCTTCTTTCCGTCAAGACCGTGCTGCCGCGCTTCAGCGGCGAGCGACTCGACCTGATCGTCGATTACCTCACCTATGTGGCCGTTCCCGCTTATGCCCTGACCGAGGCGCCTGTTCTGCCGGAAGCCGCCCGGCTTCCGGCGGCGGGAGCCATTCTGTTGTCGAGCCTGTTTCATGTCGCCGCCCTCAACAGCAAGACGGACGAAGGTTATTTCGTCGGCTTCCCGGCGATCTGGAATATCGTGCTGCTTTATCTATTCGCGATCGGACTTGCGCCGGTCGCCGCCCTTGCCGTGGTCGCAGCCTTCGTGGTGCTCACCTTCGTGCCGATCCTCGCGGTCCATCCGTTCCGCGTCGCGCGGCTGCGCTGGCTCACCTGTCTGATCGCAGCAATCTGGGCGGCCGCGGCCGCCGCCGCGATCGCCAATCCGTTTCCCTCGCCGCTTTGGGTCAAGGCGTTGCTGATCCTGACCGCGATCTATCTCGCCAGCGTCGGCATCGCCCGCTCACTATCCCGGTTCGGCCCGGTACCCTGAAACCCGTTTGACCGCAGCCTTGGATTTCTGGCTAACTACCCGCTCAGACATCGCCCGCGCGACTCACTCCAAGTCCCACCTGGCAGCGAACACCACACCATGATGCTCATCGATTGGCTGACCGATCCGCATATCTGGGCAAGCTTCATCGCCCTGAGCGCGATGGAAATCGTGCTCGGCATCGACAACGTGGTGTTCATCTCGCTGCTGGTGTCGCGCCTGCCGCAAGATAGGCGGCTGATGGCGCGACGGATCGGGCTCTCGCTCGCTCTCGTGTTCCGCGTCATCATGCTCGGCGGCATCACTTGGGTGATTCACCTCACGCAGCCGATTTTCAGCATCGCGGGTTATGACTTCTCGTGGCGCGACCTGATCCTGATCGCCGGTGGCCTGTTCCTCCTGGTCAAGGGCACGCGCGAGATTCATCAGGATATCGAAGGCGAGGGAGAAGAGGAGGGGGGAGCCAGCGCTGTCGCCGACACGATAACCGCCGCCATCATTCAGATCGCGGTGATCGACCTCGTGTTCTCGATCGATTCGATCATCACCGCAGTCGGCATGGCCGATCATCTCGAGGTGATGATCGCCGCGGTCGCCGTTGCCATTCTGGTGATGTATGTCGCGTCCGAGCCGGTCGCCAATTTCATCGAGCGCCATCCCACCACCAAGATGTTGGCGCTATCGTTTTTGCTGTTGATCGGTGCGGCCCTCGTTGCCGACGGCATGCACTTTCACATCCCACGCCAGTACATTTATTTCGCCATGGGCTTCGCCGCCGCGGTTGAGGTGGTTAACGTGCTGGCGTCGCAGAACCGGCGCCGGGCGCGGGCAAAGGCCAAAGCGAAGCGGCCACGGCCCAAAGGCTGATCGCCGGCTTCCAAATCACCTTAACTTTGTCACGCAAATTGCTTGGCTAAGCCCCAGTTTGACCTAGTTTGGGCGACGCTATCCTTCCCCGCATGTGTCAGTTCCAAGACAAAGGGGAAGCGATGAGAATCGGAGCATGGGTTGGGGCCGCCGGCCTCGCACTCGCGGCAACTGCGTCTCTGGCAGAGCCGGCGCAGTTGGCCGGCGATGAGTTGCGTCACGCCATCAGCGGCAAGACCGTCTATCTCAACATCTCGGGGTTCGAACTGCCCATCAACTACGCCGCCAACGGCCGCATGTCGGGGAAGATGAGCACGGTCGCGGCGAGCTTCGCGCGCGGCGATGGCGCCCAGGACCGCGGCAAATGGTGGGTGGCAAACGACCAGCTTTGCCAGCAATGGGCGAGTTGGATGGACGGCAAGACTTATTGCTATCGGCTGACGCGCGACGGTTCGGCCGTACGCTGGGTACGCAACGACGGACGCTCGGGCACGGCCCGGATCGGCGGCTGAACTTGCCAACGCGTTGACTGCCGCCACTAATTTTCACAATGCGAAGAGCCGCCTGCGGGCGGCTCTTCTGTCTCTGGTAGAGCAAGGTTGACGCGCGCCACGTTGCGCGGAAGCCACAGCCCGCGATCGAAAGCGACTCCGCCAGTGAGTCCGCTTGCCGGTCACGCGTCCTTTGCATTACGCTCACCGGTGTTGTGTTTTGTATTGGCTGTTGTCTACGCGTTCGTGTGAGTTGCGTTTGTAAGTCGTTGCGTGCGTAGCGTTGTCCTCAGAGTCCAATCATGTAGAGGCGTTGCGACGCGGCCCACGGTCGTGGAACCAGTGGCGCGCGCAAAATCCCTCCCTCACCCCAAACCTCACCGGCATTACGCTGCGCGCGTCCGAGCGGCAAATGGGCCCGATCAACGGCGGTCCCATGAATTTCTCGTTCACCCGGCTGCGGCATGCCTCGTTGCGCTTCACCACGCTGACCGGCGCCAATCTCGAGATGGCCGATCTGTCCGATGCCGATCTCTGCGACGCGCGGCTCGACGGCGCTAATCTCAGCGGCGCGGATCTGAGCGAGGCGCTGTGCGAGCGCGCCGATTTCTCCAACGCCAGGCTGCATGGGGCCAATCTCGGCAGCGCCAACCTCAAGGATGCGCGCAACCTGACGCAAGGCCAGATCGACGAGGCATTGGGCGACGCTTTGACCGTTCTGCCGGCGCATCTTGTTCGGCCGGCGGGATGGGGCGGCGGCGCCGCTCAGGTCATGAGCGGGCTTGAGGCGCACCACGGCGAGGCAAATGGCAACCCGGTGCCGACCAGGGGAGACACGGTGTCTTGGCTGGTGGGCGGCCCGCGGCGGCCTGGTGGCCAATCGGCGTTGCCCCAGCCCGAGCCGGTCTGGCGCGGGTCGAGCGCGCCCTAGTGAATATCGATACGGATGGTGTAGGACGCGCTGCCCGACGGCGGCGGCGGGAAGGGCGCGGCGCCACGCACGGTCGCCAGTGCCAATTGATCGATGCGCGCATTGCCGCTCGATCTGCCGACCTTCAGCCCGCGCAGCGCGCCGTTGGCGCCGATGGCGAACACCACGGTGGTGCTGCCATTCTGACCGGCACGTGGCTTGTGGCGGGCAAGCGCCGACCAGACTGAACTCGCATAGGCGGCGCCGCTCGGACGCGCGGTGGGCACTCGGGCCGGTACCGGCTGATCGGCCGGCGCCAATCCCATCGGCCGCCACTGGCTTGCGTGTCGAGGCTGGGTGGGCTCCTGCTGAACCACCTCCTGCCGTGGCGCCGGTTTCGGCTCCTCGGGCCTGGCTGGCTTGTCTGGCGGTGCGGGCAGGGCAGCGACGGCGTTCTGCGGCGCGGCCGGCGCGACCTCAGGCTTGCGCTTCGGCAGCGGCGGGGCCGGCAGAGCTGCGACCTGTTCGGAGGCAATTTTTGGTGCCGTCGGGGCCGGGGCAGGCGGGGTGGCAGCCAGCAGTTCGGCAACCTGTTCGGTCGCCGCGCCGCTCGCATCGCTGGCGATCACCCGTGGCGGCAGCTCGGCCAGCAAACCACCGATTTGGTCGCTGGCATCGTTGGATTTATCTTCGGCGCGCGAGGTTTCCGGCTGCGCGGGCAGGGCGGCAACGGAGCCCGGCGCGGAGTCTTCGTCCGCGGTGCTGGTAGGGTCGGGGGTCTGATCGGGGACCATGCCCTCTTCGCCGACATCCTCGGAGTCGGACGGCGTTCCGAGTGCGGCAACGACGTCGCCTTGCTCGGTCGCGGGCGCGTCAGACGTAAGCGTCGCGTCCGGCTCTACCTTGTCGGGCTCGTCGACGGTCGACGACGTGATAACGGGATCGGCCCCGGTCTCGTCTGGGCCATTGGTGCGCGCCTGTTCGATCTCGGTCGCAGGCCGCTGAAATTCGATCGAGGGCTCCTCGGCGACCGGCATCGTATCGGGCGTTGAAGGATCGTCCCCGGCTCCGGGCGGCGGCGTCCAGTGCGCCGTTGAGGTCAACAGCAGGAGGCTGCCGCCGACCAGCACCGAGCTGGCCGTGAGGGTGAAAAGGGAGCTAAGGAATCGGTTCTCGGTCATGGACTTACAGCCCCATTGCTGAAGCCCATTAGCACTGCGATTCAGTTAACGAATGGTTCATGCCCGCGTCATTCGGGGACGAAGCCCACACCCCGCGGGGCAGGTAACCGGGCAAATTCCCTTGGAAAGCTGTGACAATTCCGCCACCACTGGCCCGTGGAACTGTGCTTCAAATGAAGGCTGTATCGTTTCAGTTAGTAATGCGTACCGCGTATAGGGGGCTAGTATGAGTATGCGTTTGATCGCCGTTCTGGCGGTCCTCACGGCATCTTTCACGCTCGGGGGCTGCTTCTTTCATCACAATCAGTCCGTCATGGTCGCGCCGGAGCCACTTCCGCCCCTGAAATAGGCGGGAGCGGACCTGATCGTGTGACAGTGCGCCGGCACTCAGCTCTGGCGTTCAACTTCGATCGAATGGAATCCGCGCGCCGCCGCTTGCGTGTGAAGCCATTTGGTCGCCTGCAGCTCGGTGCCGAAGATTTCGCTCTCGCCCGGCTGGGCAAAGACCTCGCTCGGGATCCGCAAGCGATAAGACGCGCGCCATCCTTGCTCCAAGCGTTTCGATAGTGCCGATGAACTGAGCAACGTCCATGCTGGTTACCCCGTCATGCCGCGCCGGCCGCTGAGCCGACGATCATATCACTGGCGGATGGGGAGGGATTCGAACCCTCGAGACGCTTGCACGTCTGCCGGTTTTCAAGACCGGTGCCTTCAACCACTCGGCCACCCATCCACAACGATTTTATAGGTCACGAACCGAGAATTGCCACCGGATTGAACCCCACCAAGAAGCCCCAGTGCCTACCGGATTTGCAACTGAGGGACCTAACTTTGCCTGTGCGTCCAAAGATAAACCGCAAACCCGATGAAGCCGGGCGCGTTTATCTGCCTGCGCACATGCTGACCAGCGAATGCCCTCGCATAAGGTGAGTTCATCGTTGAGGAGGGAACTCACCAATGACCCAGCCTAGTTGCCTTGGCCGCGTTGGTCGAGTGAATCGGAGGCCGCCGTCGGCCAATTCTTGACGGCGGAGCTCCGGCGGCACCGGGCCTCTTCGGAGCAGTTGAAGGCAGATCCATAGCTCGGGTCCTGGATCAACGAGACCTGTGCGATTGTCTCGAGGCTAGCTAACATCGCTTAAGACCCCTCTGACTTCGATCGGCTGGATATGATCCGCAGCAAATTTGACGAGGCCTGTGCGATCATGGGTCCTGCTCTAGAGGAGGAAGAGGCGCTCGTGGCTCGGATAGACGCATGAACGATCCTTACGGCCGCGGGGCCACGCGCCCTGATCACATTCCACTTAAAGGATGGTGGCAGGTTGCCGAGCGGGTGTTGATCGCAAGCTCACGCGACAATCTGTCGGTGGTCTCCGCCGGCTGCGCCTTCTATGCGCTGTTCGCGGTGTTCCCCGCGCTGTCGGCGCTGATCGCGCTGTATGGACTGACCGCCGATCCGGCGAGCGTCGAGCAGCAATTCGGCGCGCTCTCCTCGGTGCTGCCGCCGCAAGCCTACCAGATGCTGATCGACCAGATCGGCCGTCTGGCCGAGACGTCGAGCCAGTCGCTCGGCTGGGGATTGGCGGTCAGCCTCAGCATTGCGCTGTGGAGCGTCAGCAATCTGACTCAGGCCATGTTCGCCGCGCTCAACATCGCCTATGAGGAGCCCGAGCGGCGGAGTTTGCTGCGGTTCTATCTCAGCGCCTTCACCTTCGCCATTCTCGGCATCTTGAGCGGCGCGGTCATGCTGCTCGCCATCGTCTATGTGCCGATCCTGTTCGCCTATGCGGGTTATTCGGATGGCTTCGAGACGACGGTAAGGGTGGCGCGCTGGCCGCTGCTGGCGCTCATCGTGCTCACCCTATTGGCGCTATTGTACCGCTACGGTCCTTGTCGGCGCAGCGCCAAATGGCGCTGGGTAACGGCGGGCTCGGTGTTCGCCACTGTGCTCTGGCTGATCGCCTCGGCCGGATTTTCGTTCTACGTGTCTCACTTCGCCAACTATGACCGGATCTACGGTTCGCTCGGCGCGGTAGTAGTGCTGCTGTTCTGGCTCTATCTCTCGTTCTACATCGTGCTGCTGGGCGCCGAGATCAACGCCGAGCTCGAATTGCAGACGGCCAAGGACACCACTAGCGGTGCGCCGCAGCCGATGGGCGAACGCGGCGCCTTCGTCGCCGACCACGTGGCCGGCGGCCCCGGCGGCAACAAGCGGCCAGAAGCCGCAGCTGCGGACAAGGCCAAGCCGCACGCCGGCTAGCTGGCGATGTCGGGAGGGCAGGGTTCAGATGCGTTCTAGACTTGATCCGGCGCGCTTCGGCGCAACCATCGTCGGCGTACCAGGCCAGCGCCAACCACGAACAGTGCGCCCAAGGTGGCGCCGATAATCCACACCGTGTGCGCCGTGGCCGGATCGAGATTGCCGGTGAACAACGGGTCCTTGGCGATGATCTCGCCGGCGATCCAGCCGAGCAGGGCCGCGCCCGCCCATACCACCACCGGGAAACGATCGAGCAGCGCCATCACCATCGCGGCGCCGGCCATGATCAGCGGAATGCTCACCGCCAGCCCGAACATCAGCAGTGCATAACTGTGCGGCGCTTCGAACCGCTCCGCCACCGCGGCGATGGCGATGACATTGTCGAGGCTCATGACCAGGTCGGCAACGGCCACGATTCGGATCGCCCGCCACAGCTTGTCGACCGGCTGGATCTCACCGCTCTTGCAGCTCTCCTCGGGACCTAGCAGCTTGAGGGCGATCCACAACAACAGCACGCCGCCCACCAGCT
>Ga0075342_1000093_pt1 | contig 14779 bp, 12 predicted proteins | sample RushOxbow_ThreeS_3_FD_120085 | JGI IMG/M metagenome (GOLD analysis project Ga0075342, IMG submission 120085) | Natural and restored wetland microbial communities from the San Francisco Bay, California, USA, that impact long-term carbon... | ecosystem: Environmental > Terrestrial > Soil >...
ATCGTCGTCGCCGACGAGGATCAGCTGTTCGGTCCGTTCATGCCCTATCGCGGCGGCGCCGACCCGCGGCCGGTCGCCGGCACCACGGGTCTCACCGCCACCACCTGGAGCCCTGGCCACGAGAAATGGGGCGCGACCCAGGCCAACAACAATTTCGAGAAGGACTTTCACCGCCTGATGCTGCCGATCGATTACCAGGCCTATGTAGCGACCCGGGTTATCGGCGAAGCGGTCACGCGCAACGCCGACGGCGATTTCGCCACGGTCGACGCCTTCATTCATGGGCCCGATCTTCAGCTCGCGCCGTTCAAGGGCATCAAGCAGCAGTTCCGTCCCTGGGACGGCCAATTCCGCCAGCCGATCATCATCGCCACCGACAAAGTGCCGGTGTCGTTCTCGCCGCAGCGTGGCTTCCCGCATGCGAGCCACGCCGAGATCGAGGTGGACACGCTGGGTATCGACGAGCCCGAAAGCGTGTGCAAGATGTAAGGCGGAGCGGCCGTCAGCGCTCGGCAGCGGCCGTGATCAAATTGCCCTTCTCGTCCAGTACGGGCACGCTGTAGCCCTGGAGGATCACGTTGATCTCGCCTTGGTTCTCGGCGATGAGTTTGTTGATGGTGTGCTTCCATTGCGGCTCGTTCGGGCGCACGCCCATGGTGATGCCGTAGATGGTGCTCGGCCCCGCGGTTTCTTTCACCAACGGCACGAGCTTGAGCGGGACCGCCCCGCGCTCGGCGTAATAACCGCCGACCGGCCCCCACAGCAGCCCGGCGTCGAGCTTGCCCGAAACGATCTCGTCGATCATCGCCACCGCCGCTTTTGACGCGCTTTCATCGGCGTTGACTTCGAAGGGCTCGGAGTTCGCCACCAGATCGTTCATGGCGAGGATGCTCGCCGGCGGCGTGCGAGCGAAGAACCCGATCTTCTTTCCCTTGAGGCGCGGATCCGACAGGCTGTCGACACCTTCAAGGCTGCCGTCGTCCGCCCGGTAAATCAGCACATACGACGTGTAGTAATAGGGGTTGGTATCCTCGATCAGCCCGGTGCCCTGGGCGTAGCCCATGACCAGATCGCAGGCGTCGCGCCCCATGGTGTTGGGCACATAGCCGGTCGCCTCGGGAAACCAGGAATAGTCCAGCCGGGCGCCGAGCTTCTCGGCAATCAGCTCGGCGAGCCTGTTTTCGAAACCCTCGCCCTTCGCGTCGGAGAACGGCATGTTGTCCGGGTCGGCGCAGACGCGCAGAAACGCGGCGCTGGCCGGTTCGGCACCCTGCGCGCTCGGGGCGGCAAGGAGTGCCGCTAGGACGAGGCAGGCCGCGACGGCCGCGAGCGAGCGGACCGGTCGTCCCCGCAGCAACTCCGCCATCATCGTTCGGCTACTCACTGCCGCTTCTCCGCCGCCACTGAACCCGCAGCCTATCACAGGCCTGCGCCTAAGCTTTTGGGCTGCGGTAAAAATATGGCGATCGGGGGGACGTGCCGCCAGCCTGCAGCAACATTAAACTTAGCTGACAAAGGCTTTGCGCCTCAGTCTTGCGCCGCGCATTTGGCGATATTGTCGGCCCGCTCGTTTCCGGTCGGATAATAGGCGCCGGTCGGCTCCGCGCCGAAGCTCACCATCGCCTCCTCGGCCGCTTCGATGCTGTCGGTTTCATGCTTGAACTTCAGCATTCTCACCGCGCAGCAATCGGCATCGAGCTCCATCTGCTTCAAGGCCGGCGCGATATAGAAGAACGGCTGGGGCCCGACATGGCCGAATCCTTCGCGGTAGCGGTCGATATGACCGAGCGTGTGGTGACAGCATTCATGCGCCATCAGGAAGCGTCCATAGGACGGCTTCTCGGCCAGCGTCATGCCGTTGACCACGATCACCGGCTTGCTGTTTGAATCGAGCATGGACATCGCCTGCTCGGGCACGTCGCGCAGCGTGTAGGTCGAGACGCCGCAATAAGGATTGTCGGTTTTCGGCAGCCACATTCTGGCTGCTTGCGAGCTGCCGCAAAGCAGCCCGAGACCTACCAGCGCCACCGCTGCCACGACCGAAAGACGCATGAATTGCGCTTTCTGAAGAGTCGTTTTCCTTGCAAAGACTAGTCTCATCGATGTTGCGTCCAAAGCCTTTGTGCGACCGGACCACGCACGCCATAGTATGCCACGGCGTCGCCCGGCGGGGATTAACTCTGCCCCGGCCAAAACATTCAAGGGTCACATGGCTGTGAAGAGCGGCACCGGCAAGAGCCCGGCTCGTCATGTCCGTACGGCCGGCGTCCGAACTTCCGGCCCGCTTTTGGGGGCCTCATTGAACGCCATTGGCTCGCTCCCTACATGTAATGGAGCACCGGCCCCCCGCGGTGATGAAACCAAGGGAGACCGTCCATGCTCAAGCATTTCGCCGCCGCAACGCTCGGCTTTGCCGTCTTGTTTGGCGCGATCGGTCCAGCTGCCGCCAGCAAGATCCGTCATCACTGGATTGACCAACACTATTCTCCTCCCTTCTATTCCGACCAGTCGACCAACTATGCGAGGTGCAACTCGCAATCTCAGCCGAACATAAAGCTCGACTTCGAGACCGAGGCCGTGTGGCGCAATTTGCGGCCCGAGTGGTTTGACTAAGCGCGCCCCGCTTCCGCATGTTCTTGAAATGTGCCTCGCGCCGGCCGCTGATTTGCCGCTGATGCCGGGCCGGAAGTTGCCACTGGAGCAACCGGGCGGCATTGGCTAGGTTCTGCTATCTCGCGCCGGTCCGGCGCCTTTCCAGATGGCGAAGCCAAGCATCGCGATGGGTCCGCGTCTCCTTTATATCCTCATCGTGGGGACGGTCATCGTTGCCTCTCTTGTCTTGCGTGTCTGGGACCCAAGCCCGGTCGCGAGGCTGAGGTCGCTGGTGTTCGACGCCTATCAGCAGTTAAGTCCGCGCACCTTCGATCCCTCTCTCCCGGTCCGTATCGTCGATATTGACGAGGAGTCGCTGAAAGAAGTGGGCCAATGGCCCTGGCCGCGCACGGTGCTTGCCGACCTCGTTGACAAGCTCGCCTCAAACGGCGCGGCGGCGATCGGTCTCGACATAGTGTTCCCCGAGCCCGATCGCATGTCTCCAGCCAACACGCTCCGTTTCTGGCCGAAATCGGAGGCTCTAGCGGGCTTGCGGGAGGAGGTCGAGAAATTTCCCTCAAACGACCAGGTGTTTGCCGAGGCGATCGGCAAGGCACCGGTGGTGCTCGGCTTCATCGCCGCGCCGCAAGGAACCTCCATCCCAGAGACCAAGGCCGGCTTTGCCCATGGCGGCGATGACCCGTTGCTGTTCGCGCCCTATTATCCCGCCGCCGCGGCGAGCCTCAAAGAGCTGCAAGACCAGGCGCAAGGCGCGGGCTCGCTCAACTGGATCCCCGACCACGACCAGATCATCCGCCGCATGCCTATGGTGATCGGGATCGGCGATACGCTCTATCCGTCCTTCGCCGCCGAAATGCTCCGGCTCGCCCAGGGCGCTTCGACCTATATGGTGAAGTCCTCCGGCGCGAGCGGTGAGAAGGCGTTCGGCGAGAAGACCGGCATCGTCAAGATCCGCGTCGGCGATTTCGAGATCCCGACCCAGGCCGACGGCCAGATGTGGATCAGGTTCACTCCCGAAAGCAAAGAACGCTATTTGCCGGCCTGGAAGGTGCTGAACGGCGAGATCGGCAAAAACGATATCGAGGGTCGCATCCTCCTGATCGGCACCAGCGCGGCAGGCCTGCTCGATCTGAGAGCGACCCCGCTCGAAGCCTCTGTTCCCGGCGTCTCGCTCCACGCCCAGGCCATCGAGCAAATCTTGCAGGGCTCATTCCTGCAGCGGCCGGATTTCGCCACTGCCGCCGAGCTCCTCTATATCCTGGTGCTGGGCCTGCTCATCGCTATTCTCATCTATCGCCTGGGCGCGCTTGGCAGCGCCGTGCTGGGCGGCATTGCCGTTGCCGCGGTGATCGGCATCTCCTGGTACGCCTTCGACGCCTTCGGCTGGCTGGTCGACCCGATCTATCCCGCCGTGGCGCTGACCGCGATCTATCTGATCGGCACGCTGGTGGTGTTCCTGCGCACCGAGCGCGAGCGCAACCGGGTGCGTCACGCCTTTTCGCACTACATGGCCCCGGCCTTGGTCAAGCGGCTGGCCGACGATCCGTCGCGGCTCAAGCTCGGCGGCGAGACCCGCGACATGACGCTTCTATTCAGCGACGTGCGCGGCTTCACCACCATCTCGGAGGGACTTGACGCCGAAGAATTGACCCGCTTCCTGAATTCCTTGTTCACCCCCTTGAGCAACATCATCCTCGACGAGCAAGGCACTATCGACAAATTCATGGGCGACGCGGTGATGGCGTTCTGGAACGCGCCGCTCGAGGACAGCGCCCACCCGAGCCATGCCTGTAGCGCTGCGCTGCGCATGATGCGCGAGATGGAGGTTTTGAACGAACGCTGGCGCGGGGAGGCCGAAGCGAAGGGCAGGCCGTTCAAGCCGGTGCGGCTCGGCATCGGGCTCAACACCGGCATCTGCTGCGTCGGCAATCTCGGCTCGGAGACGCGCTTCGACTATTCGGTGATCGGTGACAACGTCAACGTGGCGTCGCGGCTCGAAGGACAGTCGAAGACTTATGACGTCGGCACGGTCGTCGGCGAATCCACCACCGTGCGGGCGCCGGATTTCGCCTTCCTCGAGCTCGACCTGTTGAAGGTGAAAGGCAAGACCGAGGCGACCCGGGTCTTCGCCCTGCTCGGCGACACCGCATTCAAGCAGTCGCCGAACTTCATCACGCTGGCCGAGCGGCACGGAGAATTTCTCGCCCGCTACCGCGCCAAGAACTGGGACGCCGCCGAAGCCTTGAGCCATGAATGCGAGAAAATCAATACTTCACACCTCGACCATCTATACGCGCTCTATCGCGAGCGCATCGCCTTCTTCCGCATGAACCCGCCCCCGCCCCAATGGGACGGCAGCGCCGAGGCCTTGTCGAAATAGCGCCGATGCCGCAAATCACTCTCCTCGCCCTCGCCGCCGTCGCCATGCTGATGTTCAAGCACGCGGTCGCCGATTTCTATCTGCAGAACACGTACCAATATCTGAACAAGGGGATCTACGGCCACCCGGGCGGCTTCATCCATGCCGGCATCCATGTCGCGCTGACGCCGCTCGTCTATCTGGTGCTGGTTCCGGGCTCGCTGCTGATCGCCGGCGCCATCGCCCTCGGCGAGTTCCTGATCCACTACCACATCGATTGGGCCAAGGAGCAGATCACCCGCCGTAATGGCTGGACGGCGCAGAGCCCCGGCTTCTGGCATGCGCTTGGCACCGACCAGCTGATCCACGGCCTGACCTATCTGGCCATCGTCGCCGTGCTGATCATCACCGCCGCAGCGGCCTAGAGTAGGGCCGAAATTTCCCGATTGGCGAATTCGAGCCGGTCCGACAGCAGCCGGATGATGAGCTTGTGCAGCGCCGCCGCCGCGGTTGGGTCCTCGGCTTGCATCCGGTCGAACGACGTCTGCGTCAGGCGATACACCACCGTCGGCTCCTCGGCGACCACGCTCGCGGTGCGCGCCACGTCACGATAGAAGCCCATCTCTCCGACCACGGTGTGCCCGATCATGCGCCTTAGGCGAATTGGCCGCCCATGCTCGTCGATGATGGTGATGGCCACGCAGCCGGACGCCTGGAGCACCACGGAATCGGACGGCTCCCCTTGACGGAACAAAAACTCTCCATTCGAGAGTTCCTGGCGCTCCATGTAAGGCACGATGCGCGAGAACGGGATCTCGCCGCCGAATTCGGATTTCAGCCAGCTCTCGAAGCTATGGGTCGAGGCCTCGCCGACCTCGTGATGCATCAGCAGCATGTCCTCACACCACTCGACCGCCTCATTGCGGCTGCCGAACACCTGATGCGTCCGCGTGGTGCCGAAAAAACCTGCGCGCTCAAAGCTTGCGCGCATGCTCTCGCTCAAGCCCGAGAAGCCGAGCGTGACGCCGTGCTCCTCGCAATAATTGCGCAGCTTGACCAAGCTCAGCACCGCCGAGGTGTCGAGCCCGGGGACCGAGGCGAAGTCAAGCACCACATAGCCGACCGGCTTTTCGCGCTGCAACTCGATGGCCCGCTTGATGCGCTCGAACAAGCCATTGGAGGAGCCAAAGAAGATGAAGCCCGAGAGCCAGAACACGTGGACACGCTTGCCCTCCTCGCGCAGCAAGCGGGTCTGCTCGGGCGAACGTTCGACATTGCTCGAAAACTCCTGGCGTGTCAGGTGCCGCCTGATCACGCCGATCCGGCTGTAGCTCAGCGCGAACATCAGGCAAGCGCCGATGACGCCAACCACCACGCCCATGAAATACCCGAAATTGATAATGACCAGCGTCATCACCCCGGTCAGCGCCCATTCCATCCACGAGCTTTGCGCCGGCGCTTCCCACAGCTCGATGATGATCACCGCGCCGAGATAAACCAGCATCCCGCCAAGAATGGCCTTCGGCACCACGCTGCCGACGTCGACGCCGGAGAATAGGATGATGGCGCAGCCCAATCCGACAATGGCGCCCGCCCATTTCGTTGTCGCGCCCGATTCGTCGAGCAGTAGGCAGGCATTCATCGACAGCGAGCCGCCAAATCCGCCCAGCACCGAGGCCAGTAGGTTGGCTAGCCCGTTGGAGCGAAATTCCTGGTCGAGATCGCTGGACTTCTGCCGCGCCACTTCCAGGCTCGACACGTCGAGCAGGAGCGCGATGGCCATCACGCCGCAAAACGAGCCGATCTCGGCGCTGCTCTGGGCGATCACGCCCCAATCGACCTGACCCCCCATGATGGCGCTGGCCGGCCACCACAACGAGAGTTCGCCGAGCTTTGGCAGGAACCAGGCGCTCCGCACCGTTTCACCGGCCACGCCGAACAAGCTCCCGTCGAGCAGGATAAGAAAGGCAAAGAACACGACCGGTAACGCCAGATAGTCGGGTATCCAGCGGCCGAGCAGCGGAATGGCCACGGCGAACAACAGGCCAATGAGAATTTGCGGTCCATAGACGCTCGAATACAGGTCTGCCCAACTCGACGGCGACAGCGACAGATTGGTCTGGGTCACCACCTCCGCGCCGCCGGTGATGAGTAGAATGCCCGAGGCGGCAAGAAAGCCGCCGATCACCGGATAAGGAATGAATCGCAACCATTGCCCGAGCCTGAGCGCACCGACGCCATACAGCAAAATGCCGGTGAGCAGCGTGCTGACCGAAAGCGCGACCAGCACATTGACGATAATGGTCGGTGTGCTCGCACCCTTGGCGGAGAGTGCGGCGGCGATCGAGGCCGCCAACACGCTCATCACCGCCACGGCCGGGGAATCCGGGCCGCCGATCACCGGCGAGAAGGTGGAGGTCAGCGCGATCACCACGCAGGTGACCACCGTCCCCATGATCAACCCGGCAAGCCCAAGCGGAAAACCGCTGGCCAGATCGCCGGTGAAGATGAGGGCGGCGAACGAGATGCAATAGGCGATCTGCACCACCGCCGAAATAGCGCCCGCCACAGCGTCCCGCCCGAGCATTGACGCATCGACATTGCGCGGGCGGCGGAGCGCTAGATTCGCGAGCAGCGACAAGGGCGTTATGCAGAAATCTCGGGTTACGTTTGCCCGATCATGGCTGGCGCCAGCGCTAATGGCAAGCCGCCGCTCGGAAACGCCGGTCTAGGCCGGCGTGCGTCTCAGGCGTTCGGCCAGCGCGCGCATCACCGATGGCGAAAAACGGCGTCTCATGCACCAGGAACAGGAAGCTTCGCTCGGTGATGGGAGCAACCTCGCACGCCGTCTTGGCGCGCGCCGGAGCCGCTCGCGGCGATCCATCAATCAGAGGGCCATCTCACCGAAAATGCCCCCGGCCGATAGAGTCTCGACGATCTTGCCGTCGCGCTCGACCTCGACCTCGACCTCGCCGGTGCGGATGACGTACATGTTGTCACTCTTGTCGCCCGCGGAAAAGATGATCTCGCCAGGCTTGTAGCTCGCGGGCGGGAATCCCGCGTCGGCAAAGTCTGGAAGTCGATTGTCGCGTGCCTCCTTGCCCCATTCTGGCGACTTTAATTGGCACTCTATGAAGGTCTTGTGACGGTACTATAAAACCCGGTCCAGGCCTAAGCTAGACTTGGTTGGCTTCGGATTCCATTGGCAACATTGATCGACTTATCCACCGCCCACTTGCCTGGCCTGCCGGGCGCGGTGCTAACTTCGGCCATCAGCGCATTGAATTCGGCCCTCTTCATCCCTGTGAAGCCCAGGCTGCGCAAATGGCCGCTGTCGCGCTTGGCGTCGTTCAGCACGAAGCCCCATGTCTGCAAATGCGCGCTGAGCGTAATCAGGCCGATCTTGGAGGCGTCGGCCTGCCGCGCGAACATCGACTCGGTGATGAACGCTTTGCCGACCGCCACGCCATAGAGTCCGCCGGCCAGATTGCCCTCATGGTCCCACACCTCGACCGAATGCGCGTAGCCCGCATCATGCAGAGCTTCATAGGCCGCGATGATGTCGGGCCTGATCCAGGTCAATCCCGGGCGGCCGGAACGCGGGCTCGGCGCAAGCCCTGATCACGGCGCCGAACGCGGTGTCGAACGTCACCGCGAATTGGTTGAGGCGCAGCAAGCGGCGAACGGTCTTCGAGACGTGGATATCTTCCGGCCGACAGACCATGCGTTCGCGCGGCGCCCTCCATTTCTGGGGTCCGATATGGGCAATTGGGAAGAGACCCTCGGCATAGGTCGCCATCAGCGTTGGAACGCTGAGATCGGTGCAGATCTCCGCGAGGCCGTCGGGATGGGTCAAGGTCTGGTCGGGATCGGGGAGCGCGCTCGGCGCGAGGCCCGATCCGGCATAATGCTTAGTGAGCAGAGCGAGCGTCGCCGGCACGCCGTAGAGCCGCGGCGGCTTGAGGCTCCACAATAGCCCGAGCACGCAACGCCGCAGCGTGGCGTCAAGCGGTTCGTCCGCCGCGTTCGACGCAGGCCGCGCCGCCAGACTTGGCGATTACCGGTCGATCAGAGTCACGCAGTCCTCCGGAAGGGCGCAACGCCCGCTGCAAGCGCCATGCCGCGCCCGCTTGAGCCGAACCGTGCCAAAACATCAAGTTCATCGAGTTAACGGCGCAACGCCGCTTGACGCTAACAACCGCGCGGCGTGGTTAATTTCGGCAGAGGTCAGGAGCCGTTCGATCTCACCTGCGCTACCGCCTCGAGCCAGCCGCCATAGCGCGCCTCCCGCTCGGTCTCGGTCATTTTGGGCTCGAACGCCTGCGCCGGCACCCAGGCCCGCTCAAGCTCGGCCATGTCGCCGAAAAAACCGGCGTGTTGCCCCGCGTGGTAAGCGGCGCCGAGCGCCGTCGTCTCGGGGTTGGACGCCACTTCGATACTCTGGCCCAGAATGTCGGCGAGCCGCTGAATCAGCCAACCATTCGCCGTCATGCCGCCATCGACCCGCAAGATTGACGGGGCCGGAATGCCGCTGACCGCCATGTCCTGATGCATGGCGGTGAGGAGATCGCGAGTCTGGAAAGCGACCGCCTCGAGCCCCGCCGCCACCAGATCATTCTTCGATGCGGCGCGGGTCATCCCGAGGATCGCGGCCTTAGCATTGGCATCCCAGAACGGCGCACCCAATCCCTGAAAGGCGGGAACCAGATAGACCTCCGCCTTGGGATCCGCCTCGCGCGCCAAGGCTTCGCTTTCTGCCGCCGAGGCGATCAGGCCGAGATTATCGCGGAGCCACTGCACCGTGGCGCCGGCCATGAAGATCGCGCCTTCGAGCGCGTAGGCACGCCGGCCTTCGATCTGGTGGAAGATAGTCGACAGCATGCGCGTGGCCGAGGCCACTTTCTCCGCGCCGGTATTGGCCAGCGCGAAGCATCCGGTGCCGTAGGTCGCCTTGAGCATGCCGGGCCTGAAGCAAGCCTGTCCGTAAGCCGCCGCCTGTTGATCGCCAGCGACACCTCTGATCGGGATCGACACACCGAAATGCGCAGGCTCGGTCTCGCCGAAATCGCTTTGGCTGTCGCGCACCTCCGACAGCATGGCGTGCGGCACGCCGAGTCGGGCGAGCAATCTGTCGTCCCACTGCCCGGTTCTGATGTCGTAGAGCATGGTGCGGGCGGCATTACTCGCGTCGGTCGCGTGCAGCTTCCCGCCGGTCAGCCGGAACAGCAGGAAACTGTCGATCGTGCCGAAGCACACCTCCCCCGCTTCCGCGCGGGCATCGAGACCGGGCACGTTCCGCAGCAGCCACGCGAGCTTGGTGGCCGAGAAATAGGGATCGATGACCAAGCCGGTCACCTCGGCGACATGCCCGCCCCACCCCTCATGCGCAAGTTCAGCGCACAGATCGGCGGTACGGCGGTCCTGCCAAACAATGGCATTAGCGAGCGGCTTGCCGGTCGCCCGCTCCCACACCAAGGTCGTCTCGCGCTGATTGGTGATGCCGATGGCTACCACCGCTCGCGGCCCGACCTCGCTGAGAACCCTGTTGGCCACGCGCAACACGGCGCGCCAGATTTCCTCCGGATCGTGCTCCACCCGCCCCGGCGCGGGATAGATCTGGTTGAGCGGGACGTGCGCGGTGGCGCGCGCTTGGCCGTGGCGGTCGGACAAGATGGCGCGCGTGCTGGTCGTCCCCTGATCGACGGCCAATACGAAGGCCTTGTCGCTCATTTGGGCTCCGGTGCTGTCTGGCTCGCGATCCAGCCGCAATACTCGGCGCTACCACCCTCGGTCGGCAGCACCAGCAGCGCCGGCACCTCATAGGGGTGGAGCCGCTTGGTCTCGGCGAGGACCGCTTCGGTCAGCACCGCGCGCGTCTTGATGATCATGGCGACCTCACTCGCCTGCTCGCGCGCGCCCTTCCACTCGAAGATCGAGATCATGCCCGGAAACATGTTGACGCAGGCCACCAGCCTCGCCGCCACCAGCGCGTCCCCCACCCGTTTTGCCTCGTCGAGGCTCGGAAAGGTCGTATAGATCAGCACCGGCCGCTGGTCGTTCGCCATGAATTCACCATTCGCTGTAATTCTAGAGGCTTGCATTTGCCGGGCACGGCCGCATTTATAGTGCCCACTTCTTAAGGCCACTCCAAGCGTCTCGACATGGTCAAGTCCAGCTTCGAAAAAATCGCCTTCGTGGCCAGCGAAACCAAGGAGGCGCAAGCGGCGCTCGCCAAGCTGGCCAAGCGCTACGGCAATGCCGAGATCGAACGGGCCGACGCCATAGTCGCGCTCGGCGGCGACGGCCTGATGTTGCAGACCATGCACCGCCATCTCACCAGCTGCGTGCCGATCTACGGCATGAACCGCGGCTCGGTCGGCTTCCTACTGAACGACTATCGCGAGAACGGCCTCAAGGAACGGCTGGCGAAGGCCGAACTCACCATCATCCATCCGCTGCGCATGACTGCGCATGACGGCGACGGCGCCCACGAAGCCCTCGCCATCAATGAATCGTCCCTGTTCCGGCAGATCTACCAGGCCGACAAGCTCAAAATCTCGGTCGACGGCACGGTGCGCATGGACGAGCTGATCTGCGACGGCGTGCTGGTGTCAACTCCGGCCGGCTCGACCGCGTACAATCTCTCGGCGCACGGTCCGATCCTGCCGATCAATGCGCCGCTGCTCGCCATGACGCCGATCAGCCCGTTCCGTCCCAGGCGCTGGCGCGGCGCCTTGCTGCCCAACGACGCCAAAGTCACCATCGAAGTGCTCGAGCCAGACAAGCGCCCGGTCAGCGCCGTGGCCGATCACACCGAGTTTCGTGACGTGGTCAAAGTCGAGGTGACGGAAGAAAGCGGCATCGACATCTTCATGATGTTCGATCCCGGCCACACCCTCGCCGAGCGCATCTTGGCGGAGCAATTCGGCTATTGAGGCACGGCCCAAGCGGGGACTTTTCGCCCCGTCCGCAAAGCAGACACTCCCAACTGACAGTCAGGCATGTCCGCTATGTGCCATTAGCGGACATGGTCGAGCAGACGCACCGTAAGATGTCCAACCGGCGTCAGCCTTGTTGGTGGGACACACTGAGGATCAAACAATCCCAACGACTCGGGCTCGCCTCGCCGTGCCGAGAAGACACACCGGGCCAAAAACCGAACGGCTGCGGGTCGAATCATCACGCCCCGCCGATCCAGATCGTTAGTATGCTCAGTACCTTAGGTCGGCGGGGCGAGCAGTCATGTGTGTCGGATTATGCGCCAAGGCTCTGGGTGTCGCAGTTGCCACGCTGGCGTTATTGCCGTCCGCCGCAGTGGCGCAAGTTCAGATCGACCAGAATTTTAATCCGCTAGGTCCGTCCCCGAAGTTCGGTCCGCTTGATACGGCCGCAAGCGGCGACCTCGACAATGGAAAGATGGGAACGGTCAACGGCGCCATTCAGGCGATCCTGCTCGACCCGGCGCTCGGTCCCGACACCATGTTCATCGGCTCGCCCAATGGCGGCATCTGGGGCACGACCGACGGGGGCATTAACTGGACAGCCCTGACTAAATTCGAACCCTCGCTGTCGATTGCAAGCCTGGCGCTCGACGTGACCGATAACACAGGCAACACGCTGATCGCCGGAATCGGCATTACGTCAAGCGGTTCTTGGGGCGACGGTGTCGAGGGAAGCGGTGGCAACCGGGCCGGGCTGCTCTATTCGACCGACGGTGGACAAAATTGGACCTCGCTGGGCGCCGGTACGCCATTGGAGGGCCAGAGCGTGATCGGCGTCGCCTCGCGACAATCCCAATCCACGATCCTCGCGGCGACGTTCGAGGAGCGGGATCCGACGATAGACGAAACCGGGGGCAACAAGTACGGACTCTATATCAGCACCGACGGGGGGACGATTTTCAATCGGGTCCTAGCGGGACCCTCTGGCCTTCCTGAGGGGCCGGTGACCTCACTGGTTGCCGATCCCGATCCGTCAGCCTTGGGCACATTCTATGCCGCCGTCACATCGAATACCGACAAGACATCGGCGGGCGTCTACGTCACCACCGATTACGGGACGACCTGGTCGCCTGTGTTCACCCAATCCACGGCGGTGGCGAATGGGCCTAACGTCATCACCGGCACGACCGATCAGCTGGTGCTCCGCGTCGCTGCGGGACCGAACGGCTCCCTCGCGATAGCCGCTATTGACGCCGGCGAAACAAAAGAACAGCCGCTAATCGGACTTTACTTATTGCAACAAACCGGCGGCTCTTGGTCCGCCATCGCAAACCCGCTCGAGGAAAATGGGGCCACCACAGAAGGTAACGCTTCGGGCGTTCCTCATCTCGCGCTGGCGATCGACCCAAGCGACTCGTCGATCGTTTATCTCGCCGGCAGCGACATAGCCGACGAGCCCCACACCGTCCCAGTTTACCGGATCCAAGGAGACGTGGCCACCAGCCTATCGTGTCAGTTCAATTCGAAAGCAACCTGTGTGACTCCCCAAGGGACCGTGCACGCAGACGCCCGCGCGCTCGTCGTGGACGCGAATGGCGATCTCTTCCTGGTTGGCGACGGCGGCGTCTACCTGCGGACCAATCCGCAAAGCGCGAACGGCGCGTGGAGAGGGTTCAACACCGGGACGTTGCAGGTCAGCGAAACCTATGCGGTTGCCTATGGGGCCTATGCCAAAAGAGCGGCCGTCGCATCGCAGGATACGGGTGTCGGGATTCAGTCCGCGCCCAGCGGCATCCTCTACAATTCGGTCCATGACGCCGACGGTCACGTTGCTACGGTCAGGGATGTCGACGACAGCAGTTTCGCCAGCCAGCCCGTGAGCGTGTACTACACTTCCTCGCAAACTTTTGACGACCTTACTCGGCTGGTCCTCGACGGTCAGGGGAAAACCGTGAGCCCCGGTTCGATGCCGGGCGGCGTCAATGTGCTGTGTCGCAATCCGCTGATGGGTGCCGACTTCACCGAATGCGGCACGGCCACCGGCGTCGCGCCGAATAGCACCGACGACAACGTCACTTTCGTCGTCAACGCGAACGATCCGTCGCGTATCGCATTGAGCAGCGGCTTCGACGTCTATGTGACCCAAGACAACGCGCCCGCGAGCGCCAAGCAGGTGAAGTTGACTTTGACCGATCTCGACACGCCTCTCTCGCTGTCGACGGAGCCAGTAAGAAGAGCGCTGGCATACGGCGCGAGCGACACTCCGGACGTGCTCCTGGCCGGCCGTGACGGCAAGCTATACGTTGCCACGACTTTTACGGCAGGATCGCTTACTCCCATACCCGAATATGAGAATAGCGGGGCCAAGCTCCCGGTCTCTATCGTGTTCGGCGAGAGCTCGGCGAACTTCTACGTGGTCGACGGCACCAGCCTTTGGAGCGGAACGGTGTCGCCAGCCATTACGATTACGGACCTCACTTCAGCCCTGCCCGCAAATATCACCCGGCCCCATGCGCTCGCATTCATCGACCACAACGGAGTGGATGCACTGCTGGTCGGCGGTCTGAGCGGCGCGAGCACCACGGAAATGCCACAAAGCCCGATCGCTTGGGCCAGCAGCGTCGGCGGAACTCTGGGTCCATTTAACCTGTTTGGAGCGGGAATCCCAAACGTGCTGGTTTTCCAGATGGCGTACAATCCGATCGTCGACGTCCTGGCCGCAGGGACCGTCGGCGGCGGCGTGTGGACGCTATACGACGTCACCAGTTATTTCCCGGAGGCAGAGAAGCTGCAATTCGGGCTGGCAGACAACGACTCCAGGCCAAGCGCGATCTATCTGACCAATGGCACGCTTGTCGACCGACCG
>Ga0075342_1000094_pt1 | contig 14720 bp, 12 predicted proteins | sample RushOxbow_ThreeS_3_FD_120085 | JGI IMG/M metagenome (GOLD analysis project Ga0075342, IMG submission 120085) | Natural and restored wetland microbial communities from the San Francisco Bay, California, USA, that impact long-term carbon... | ecosystem: Environmental > Terrestrial > Soil >...
CGAATGGCGCAGGCGATCGTCGCCGGGGAGTTCGCTTTGGCCCTCGCCGGCGGCAACATCGTCAACGTCAATCTTGCGGGCGGTGACATCGTCGTCATCGGCGGCGTCGTCAACGTTCCCTCGTTTTATCTCATTACGCAGCCGGCGATCAAAAGACACGAGGACCTCAAGGGCAGAACCCTGGGAATTACGCGTTACGGTGCGTCGACGGACGTAAGTTTGCGCTCCTATCTCAAGAAATACGGCTTGGAGCCGGATCGCGAAGTCAAGATTCTCGCCATGGGCGGGCAGCCGGAAATTCTCGCCGGCATGCAGGCGGGAGTCATCCAGGGAGGCATTCTCTCGTCACCTGCCGACTTCAAGGCTAAGAAAGCCGGCTTCGCCCTGCTGGCTAATTTCGCCAAGGAAGGGATCGACTATCCCACGACAAGCCTGGTTTCGACGCGCTCGACGATCAAAAAAGATCGTGAAACCGTGAAGCGATTTTTGATGGCCTACAGCGAAGCCGTGGATCGCTTGTTCCGCGACAAAGAGTTATTGATCAGAACCATCGGCAAGTGGACGCGCACTCAGGACCGTGAGACTCTCGAGTCTTCCTATGAGTATGCGACGAATTTCATTGAACGACCGCCAAGATTGCCGGTGAAGGCGATCGAAAATATCTTCGCCTCGATGCTTGAAACCGACCCAAAGGCGAAGGGTCATAAAGCCGAAGAATTCTTGGATCCATCGATTTACAATGAGCTCGAAGCGTCCGGTTTCTTCAAATCCATGGGGCGCTGATGGGCAAGACAGCGGCCGCGTAATGAGTAAAGCGGCACGATCTGATCAAGATGCGCGAGTTTGATTTTGTCACCTTGGTATTTCGATACTGGAGCCTCCTAGCGACAGGCGCAACTTATTTGCAAATTTAAAATTGGCCGCCCCATTCATCCCGCAAGCTTCACCACGAAGGCACGAAGAGCACGAAGTTCGGAATGATTTAGTTTCCGAAATCTTCGTGTCCTTCGTGCCTTCGTGGTGAGAAAGACTTCTTTGTAAAATTGCAAGCTACCCGTTCAGATGAAAGCCATCGTCATTAGAGAGTTCGGCGCACCCGAAGTCATGCGCCTCGAAGATGTCGCAGAACCGAAAGCCGCGCCCGGCGAGATCGTCATCAAAATCGATTCCGTCTCGGTCAACCGCACCCTCGACTGCGTCGTGCGCGCCGGCAACTATCCGGTAAAGATCGCCATGCCCCATGTGCTCGGCGTCGATCCCGCCGGCGACGTCGTCGAAGTTGGCCGCGGCGTCAACCGATTCAAAATCGGCGACCGGGTCGCCACGATCTCGATCATCCGCTGCGGCCGGTGCAAGCAATGCACCCGCGGACTGGAAGCGAATTGTCTGGACAGTCGACATATCGGCCTGCAGCGCTGGGGCGGTTACGCCGAATATGTCGCGGTTCCCGAGCGCAACGCTTTTCATATTGCCGACAATTTAAGCTACGCCGAAGGCACGGTGATTACCCGCCACTATCCTATGGCGTTCAATCTGCTCACCGGCAAGACTCAGGTCAAAGCCGGCGAATGGGTGTTGGTCATGGGCGCCACCGGCGCGCTCGGCAGTTGCTGCGTGCAGGTGGCGAAGATGTTCGGCGCCCGCGTGATCGCCGCCGCCGGCACGGACGAGAGAGTGGAGCTGGCGATGAAAAGCGGCGCGGATTACGGCATCAACTATCGCTCCCGAGATCTCGCCAAAGAAGTCATGCAACTCACCGATGGCGATGGCGTCGACATCGTCTGCGAAAGCATCGCCGATCCGACGCTCTGGCCCGGCGCGTTCGACAGCCTCGCTATCGGCGGCCGCATGGTCACCGCCGGCGCCCATGGCGGCGGCAATGTCATGCTCGACGTCAAGCGGCTATACCTGCGACGCATCAGCATCCTCGGCGCCGCCGGCACCAATCCCCCTGACGTCGACAAGGCCTTGGACGCCGCCCGCGCCGGCAAAATCCGCGCGATCCCTTATCGCACAATGGCTCTGAGCCAAGCCGCCGAAGCGCACCGCATCGTCGAGAACAATCAGATCATCGGCAAGATCATTCTGGAGCCGAAGAAGAGTTAAGAATATCCCCCGCAAAGCATGCCCTGAGTAAAACCGAAGGGGCGCCAAGACGCTAAGTTCGGAAGACATAATTCCGAACCTTTGCGCGCTTTGCGTCTTTGCGGGAGACAAATCCGAATTTCTCACGCCGTTTACACTACGCAAGCCATCGTGCTAAACAGCAATGGAACCACTCTAGGAGGAAGTTATGGCCCAGATCGTCTCGATCATCGGCATCACGCACAATCCGTTCATGCCCCGGCTGTTTCAGCAGCCGCAGCAACCCCCCGGCGCCGCCAAGGTCAAAGAACGCATCGCTATGATGCGCCAGAAGCTCGCCGAGGCTAAAGTCGACGTGCTCGTGTGCATCGGCAACGATCATCTGCATCAGTTTTTCATGGACAACATGCCGGCGTTCATGATCGGCAAGATGGAACAGTACGACGGGACGTTCTACGATGAAGAGCGCGAATTCGGCTTGCCCAAGTGCAAACTCCAGGGCGATGTCGAAGTCTCCGACGCGATTATGGAAGGCGCCTTCGACCGCGGCGTCGACTTTTCTTATTCGAACGAGTTGACCATCGACCACTCGATCATCGTGCCGATGATGTTCGTCCGGCCGGAGATGGATATCCCCGTCGTGCCGATCCTGACCAACTGCATCGCCCCGCCGATGCCGCGGCCCAAACGCTACTTCGAAGTCGGCAAAGCGCTGCGCGCCGCCATCGACAGCCTGCCCACCGACAAACGCATCGGCGTGCTGGTCAGCGGCCATCTTTCGCTGGAAATCGGCGGGCCGAAAATGTTCGAGCCCAAACTGACCGATCCCAACTTCGACGCCAACGCGGTCGGCTGGATCGTCAACGGCAACATCGACGCCGCGGCCGAAGCCTGCGCCCCCGACAAAGTCATTCAATACGGCAACATGACCACCGGGTATCTGAATTTTTTGATGATGATGGGCCTCGCCAACAGCGCCAGGCCTTCGTATGCCGAAGGCCTTGACGCCGGCTTCCCGGCTATCCCGTTTTTTAGCTGGGATCAACAGCCCAAGGCTTAATCTTCAAAAGGACATTCAATGGATCTCAAAATACTCTCCACCGTTTTTGCCTCCGTCTTCATCGCCGAGCTCGGCGACAAAACCCAGCTCGCGACTATGCTGTTCGCGTCGGACAAGGACACCAGCAAACTGACCGTCTTCCTCGGCGCCGCGGCGGCGCTCATAGTAACCTCCGCCATCGGCGTCGCGGCGGGCTCGGTTGTCTCGAATTACGTCAGCGAGAAGACTTTGCAGTATGTCGCAGGAATCGGCTTTGTCGGCATCGGCGTATGGACGTTGGTCAAAGCCTAGCCAAGGAGCGATCATGAGCAAATATCTGATGAACAAAATGATTCACCTGGTCAACATGGATGAGAAAGCCGAAGAAAAATATTGCGCCAACCCGCGCGCCTTCGTCGAAGAATGGGAAAAGACGCAAAAGCTAAAGTTGACGCCGGAAGAGCGCGAAGCGCTCGCGACCAAGGACTACGGCAAGCTTTATGCCCTGGGGGCGCATCCATTCACGTTGTGGAGCTTCACCGAAGCGGTCTGGGTGCACGAAGTGCCGCGCCCCGAACTGGTAGCAGACTACAAAACCAAAGCAGCGAAGGCGGGATATCCGGATTTTAAAACCTGAGAAGGAGGCAATAGGCACGAGGCAACAGGCAAAAGTTCGGACGGAAATAGATTCCAGAAACTTACTATTGCCTATTGCCTGTTGCCTGTTGCCTAGTATACGCCTTCCAATCGCTGACGCCGCTCACCAGATCCGAAATCACCAGCAGGTGCGATAAATTATTCTGCTCCGGCCGGCGGATCACGTGCGGCGGCTCGCGGCCTTCTTGAATCTCGCGGATGGCTTTTTCCATGAGCTTGCGCGCGGCCACGATGGCGATATCGGACGAAACGATATTTTCTTGCGTGCGGTCTTGAGTCGCTCCTTGGCTGGCAGTGGCGAAAACGTCGTGGGATTGAAAGCCGCTGCCCATGCCGGTGTAGGTTTGCGTCTTCATCGCCGCGCGGTCCTGCATGAAGCGATTGGCTTCGTTGCGCACCGGGCGGTAGCGGTCGTCGACCTCGGATAGCGCCTTGTCGATTACGGACTGATCGAGCGGCGCTTCGCGGTTGAAGAAGAAACAATATTTCCAGTGATGCGTGTCGTCGATCGGCACATGCCAGTTGATGCCATAACCTTGCCCGCCGGTCTGCCCGGGAAAAGTGCTCAAATTGGGCAGGACGAAGTTCGACACGCGCAAATAAATCTTGTCATCGCCCATTGGGCGCACGGAATAGATCCGCACGCCGAAGTCGGTGACCTCCACATCCAGCCTCGGCGGCTGCGCTCTGGCGATCAGATTGTAGTGCGACTCCTCGCTGCCGCGCACGCCGGTGTAACGCTCTTCTTTGTGTTCAAGGAATTTATGGAGAAACGACAGATGCACCGGATCGATGTTGCCCTCGTTGGCTTGGAGATAGTTGCACTCGTGATGAACTTTGTAGACGCAGCAGTGCCCCGGCGGCTGGTTGAGAAATTCGTAATTGGGCAGCAACGGCGCATCGCCCGGCCCCATGTAAGTAAAGATCACTCCGCCCTTTTCCTGGCAGGGATAAGCGCGGTGGTGAATCGCATCGCGGTTGGCGCCGCCGCCCGGCTCTCCCGGCTGCTCCAGGCAGCGGCCGTGAATGTCATAGAGCCAGCCGTGGTAGAGGCAGCGCAGGCCGCCGTCTTCGATCCGCCCATAGCTCAAGTCGGTGCCGCGATGCGCGCAATGCAAAGCGAGCAAGCCAATCCGACCCTGATCGTCGCGAAACAGCGCCAAGGCTTCGCCGAGAATCTTGATGCACAACGGCGGGCCGCCCATGGGCAGCTCCGACGACAGCGCCACCGGCTGCCAATAGCGCCGCAGCAGTTCCCCCGCAGGGGCGCCGCGGTTGGTCTGCGTCAACAGTTGGTTTTCGTCGTTGGAAATCATGGTGCTATTTTCAACATTCCTGATTTCTATTTCAAAAGCTTGGTTGCCAACGCGATTGCCGGGGCTCTAATTTTCTTAACCGAAGACTCCAAATGGGTTTCCAAGCGTAGATAATCGTCCACGGTCATGACATCCTTGCATCCTTGGGCGCCCGAATCCTTGAGCCAAGCGGTGCTCACGTCGAGCCGGCGCGTGCCTTGGGTCATCGCCTTGCCGTAAAGCTCCTGGCCTTCTTTTCCGAGCAGCCAGTTGACGAAAACCTTGGCCGCATTCGGATGCGGCGGGTTCTTTATCACCGTGACCACGCCGCTGCCGTTGTTGGCGTGGGCGCCCTCCTTGGTGCGCGGCACCGGCTTCACCGGCAGTCCGGCCTTGATAAACGGCTCGTAGGTGTAATGACTCAAGCCAAGAGTGAAGGCGAGCTTGCCCTTCGCCAAACCGTCGGCGAGCTGGCGTAAATTCTGATTGATCAGCAAATCTTGTTGCGAGAGTTTGGTCAGGAACTCCTCGCCTTTGGTTTTCCAGATAAACGACCAGGTGTTCTGTCCCGAGCCGGGATTACGCGGATCGAGCAGGCCTATGCGCCCCTTCCATTTGGGATTCAATAAATCGTCGAACGAGCGGGCTTCACTGGGCTCCGCCTGGCTGCTGTTGTACCACCAAGTCTCGCTGGTATAGCAAAGAAAAGCATAGATATGTTTTTGCGTGCTGACATTATCTTCCCAGATATGGCCGCCCCACCAGTTTTTTGGATCCTTCACTTCAGGCAAGATCATATACCCATTGAAATCGTCTGCGGCCCCCGCCGCGACCATCGACAACGGCGTCGCACCGCCGGCGACCAGCACATCGTAATAGCGCACCCCGGCATTGAATTCCGTAAGAATGCGCGTCACGTTCTCCGGCCCGCGCGCGGCCAAAAGTTCAATCGAAATTCCGAACTTATCTTTGAACTTCTGGCCAATGGCATTGCGCAGCGCCGTGCTGGCGGGAATCCCGACGACGACGATGCCTTCTTTGCGCGCCGCGGCAAGCGTCTGGTTCCATTCGCTCTGTCCTTCGGCGCCAAACGCTGACGGCGCAAGCAGCGAAACCGCCACGAGTAGCCAGCAACACTTGTTGATGAAATGACTCATAGCCTAAGCTCCTGGAAACGGAATGACGCCGCGAAACTTCTTGATCACTTGCTCGCGCAACTCGCGGCTCGACCGGCTCACTTTGGGAAACTTCTCGCGCCAAGCGTAGGGCCGCACGGCGTAAAAAATCGCCCGCCCGTTGGTATGATCCTTCGAGTCGCGTTTGTCCGGCGGCATGCGCGGATCGAGCGGCGTCGACCAGGCGCCGTCGACGATGTCGATGTTGGTCGGCGGATCGACCCGGGTCATCATCGCCCACAGCACTTCCTTCATATTGGTCGGATCGATGTCATCGTCGACCACCACCACGTAGCGGCCGTTGCGCGCCGACGCGGCGCAACTCACTGTGGCCAGTCCAGCCTGCTTGGCATGGCCGGCATATTTTTGCTCGATCGCCACCACCGTCATGTAGGGTGAGTGATTGTACACCCCGACGACATTCTGAATACCGGCGGCTTCGAGTTGATCCCAGAGAATGCCGGCGGTGGGATTACCGTCGATTTTCATTGCGCCGGTCCACAGCGGCGCCTCCTCTTCGAGGATTGGGTCGTCGCGGTGATAGATCGCTTTGACGCGAATCACCGGCTGCGCCTCTCCCGTGCCCACGGTGCCGCCGGAGTAATAGCCCGGCCATTCGCCGAACGGCCCCTCCGCGCGCGCTTCTTCGCTCGGCGGTGGGATCTCCCCTTCGATGGCAATCTCTGCGCCAGCGGGTATCGGCAAGCCAGTAACCGGACCGCGGATAAATTCCAACGGCCGGCCCATCAGACCGCCGGCGTAATCGAGCTCGGATTTGCCCCAGGCTAGTTTGGTGTGCGCCAGGGTGAACAGCAACGGATCGCTGCCGAACGTCGCCACCACCGGGCAGCTCTTTCCCTGCTGCCAATATTTCGCGCAAATCAGCCGGCCGTCCTGCCCGGGACTCATCCATAGCCCAAGGAGATTTTTCTCGTGCAATTGAATCCGGTATGTGCCGGCATTAATGAAGCCGCTGTCCGGATCGGCGTTGATCAAACAATCGCCGGTGCCGATGTACCGGCCGCCGTCGCCGTCGTGAAAACGTGGCGCGGGGAATTTCAGCAGATCGACTTGTTCCCCGCGCATTACGTTTTCCATCAGAGGTGAAGATTTGACCTCAGCGGCAGGAATCGACTTGCCGGACTTCATCTTGCGCGCCAGCAAGCGGACCACCTCGAGTTTGGTTTTCTCCGGTGAAATTCCGAAAGCCAGCGCCGTCCGTTTGTAATTGGCGAAAGCCAAGCTGACCAGCCGAAACCCCGCCGGATAATCCTTGATCTTATCGAACAGGAGCATCGGCCGCTCATCGAGCTCGGCGGTCGCCTCGATCAATGCGCCGATCTCGTTGTCCCAATCAGCGCCTTCGATCAAGCGCCAGGCGCTAACTTTCTTGGCCGCCTCAATGAAGCCGCGAAAGTCTTTATAGGGAATTTCGTCCATTGTGATGCTCGCAATTTATCGTCAATTCAAATCCGCGCCCCGAGTTCCGACGATTTGAACGGCTTGAACGCTTTGAACTTCATCCTCGGATTACTGCAAAACCTTCTCGGCAAATTTCTGCGCTTTCAAACGCACGTCGACACACTTGTCTTCGAGATAATTGCGCAGCCTTTCGTTTTCCTTGGGGCTCAGCACGTCCTTCGACGCCTCCACGCCCTGCTTCGCCATCCACTTGGTCTCGACATCCAGGCGGCGCGTGCCGTGCAACAGCACCCGGCTGTAGACTTCCTGCCCTTCTTTGCCGAGCAGCCAGTTGACGAATACTTTGACGGCATTGGGATGGGGCGGAGTTTTAAGAATCGCAAGGGTGCCGTAACCGTTGCTCGATGGCGTGCCTTCGCTCGGCTCGGGCAAGTCTTTGACTGGCAATCCGGCTTTGAGAAACGGTTCAGTCTGCGCTTTGCCGATGCCCAGAGTGATCGCCACTTTGCCCTTGGCCAGCGCTTCAGCCAGCTGGCGCAGATTTTGGGTGACGAACAAGTCCTGGGCGACGAGCTTTTTCAAATACTCCTCGCCCTTGTTCTCCCACAGATATGACCAAACTGACAATCCGGAGCCCGCCACCCGCGGATCGCTAAGACCGATCTTGCCCTTCCACTTGGGATCGAGCAGGTCATCGAGGGAACGCAGCTCGTCCGCCTTGGCCAGGGTGGTGTTGTGCCAGAAACCTTCAGTGCTTTTGGTAGAAATAAAAGAATAGAACAACCGCGAGTGGGTCACGTTATCCATAAACACATGGCCGCCCCACCAATTCTTGGCGTCCTTGACCTCTGGAAGAATGAAATAATTTTCCGCGGGCTCGAATAACCCGCTCTTGATCAGCGGCACTCCGGTGCACGAGCCAAAAATAAACGCATCGAAGTAGCGCATCCCGGCTTTGCCTTCGGTAACCACTCGATTGGCGATCTGCGGGCCGGTGGCGGAAAAAATCTCCATCTCGAAACCGAAACGCGCCTTGAACGCCGCCTCGAGCTCGCGCCGCAGTTCCGCGCTCGGCGGCAGCCCGACGACAACTTTACCTTCCTTCTTCGCCGCCGTAACCGTTCTGTCCCACTCCGCCTGCCATGGCTGCTGCGCATGTAGACAATTGTGACTGCCGACGATCGCGATTAGCCAGAACCAAATTAGTGCGACAATTCTACGCATCATTTTTTCTTTGTGCCCTTTGCGTTTAACCCCCTCCTCTTTACTCCCCGCTTGCGGGGGAGGATGAAAGTGGGGGCGTGTCCTCGTGACCCATACGCCGGCTAGCCAACGTTCCAAAAAAACTACTGCACATCGAAACGCGTAGCGCGCTCCGAAACGTTATTGAACGCCTTCGGGTGGACCAGCTTGCGACTGTAAAGCACCATGCGCAGGAATCCCGGGCTGCCCGTGATGCGGTGCGCCACGCCCCGGGGAATATAGGACATTTGCCCGGCATCGAGCTCCAGAGCACCCCACTCGGTGTGGTTCAGCGAGTGGCCGCGGAATTGAAACCAGATCTCGTCCTCGTCGCAGCCGCGGTGAAAACCGTTCTGCTCTTCCTCAAGGTTGTAAACATCGACGCGGAACTCGTTGGCATTGTAGAGCACCGGCGCGCGCGCTCCGCCCTTGCCGGTCATGCCGGTGAAATAATTGAACGCGCTCAGCTTGCGCACCGGCCGGCCGCCTTCGCGCTTGCAGCCGACCAAGGCCGAAACGTCGCGCTCGACCCAGAGATCCGATTGCGGGTCCCAGAAACTGATATGCTCCAGCACTGCGCCGTCGCTGGCGGAATCGGCATAACCGTTGCGCGCGCCGACCGGCTCCGAAGGCTTTACGCTGAACTTGTTTTGCGTCGTCGGCTTCTCCGGATCGACGCCCTCGACGACCGCCTCCTGAGTCGCCACGCGCACCCGCAGACAATCGTCCATACCCGTGGTGCGATGCGAAATCGCCGACGGCACCAATGCCATCTCGCCCGGCTCCAATTCGACCACACCGCCCTCGCTCTCGATCTTCGATCGACCGCAGAATTGCAGGTAAACGATGTCGTAATCGGCGGCGCGAGTAAGTTGGGTTTCACTCCCGGCAACAGACTCGGTTGCCACTTGCAGGGCATCGCCCTCGAACACGGTCACGCGCGCGCGGTTGCCGGTAAGCGGCGTGTTGCGCACCAGATCGAAAGGCCGGATATGCGGCACGGTTCTCCTGCCCATGCGCGCCGTGCCGATCACCGCGCTCTCGTCGCGCTCCATCCAAATATGCTCCGGCGGTTCCCGGTGGGTCATGAATTCACGGATTTTCTTTGCCATCTGCTTGTTCCTCCAAATGGAAACTCACCCTACCGGGTGTCGCAAGGTATTTTTCGCATTCATCATCCGTCAAACGGCTTATCACGATAGGTGGGTAAAACTGAAGCGCCGGACTGTTTCTTAATCCAGTGTACTGTTCTGAATAATCTTAGGAATCTCTGGTCTCATACCGAGCCCCGTTAACATCCGACCACAGGGGATTTACCGGCTCCTGAGGGTAGGTTTCCTTCTCGCATCGTCAACTTGTGATTTACTTTTAGCTCGCGCAAGTTCAACGGGCAGCGCTCGTTTCTTTGAAGTGCTAGCAACGCCTGCATAACGAGCTTTCGTGTGGAGCCGGCTGTAGACAAATATTGACTGCGCGGCAAAGGAATATTATCAACACTCAGCTGCGCGCTGGCCGGAGGCGTTCGCTGACATGGCCTGCAAATCCCGACCGGGATGACCACCCGCTGTGGGTTTTTCTAATTCATCGAAGAATCGACAGCATCCTTTGATCCCTTAACACAATTTTCCAATCGTGCTTGCCGTTAATTGTTTTGAACCGCTCCACGGCCTTCGCGGTCGCGCGGGAGCGAGTTGGCGGGTCAGCGATAAAGGCGACTCGACCGACTCGCGGAAATTTTCGGGAACGACCGGTAGCCTAATGGCGGATACGCAGAACTGTCGAACCAAATTGGCGCAGTTTTCGTCGCGAAGCCCAGATCTAATGCCCGAAGTATTCCATATTTTGCCATTGCGCTCCGCTTCATCCCAAGACGAATTCTTCGAGCACCGCCGCCGTAAAAATCGCGCTGAATTTTCTTGTCATTGGGGTTGTGCTCGAGGGCTAATTTCGGTACGGTGCTCAAGATTTTAGGTTTGCCTATGCGGTCGAGCAGAATCGTCTACTATCTGCTGCTGGCAATGGTTGGAATCTCCGGTTGCGCCAGCACAGATCGCCGAAACTACGGCGCGGTTGCCACTTCAGCACCTGCGTCCATCACCCGCGACCTTCCGTTAACTGCCACAACAACATCCGCTGCGACTGCGTCGCGGCCACCGGCGATCAGCGAAACTTCGAAACCCGTTGAAACCCTCGAGTTGCCGCCCATGCCGAGACCGCGACCCGCGCCCTTTGTTGCGACGAGAGATCGTACCGATAACCGCAACAAACCGGCGGCGTCCATTGCACGAACCGCACCAAGCGTAGCTCCCCCTCCACCGAGCGACAACCGCCTAATAGAACTGCTAGAGAAAGACATCGACAAGGCGGTTGAACAACCGAAAGAACGCCGCCAGCTGCAATTTTCCAAGGATGTGGTCGAGCACCCGCGCGTGCGCCAGTTCATCAGCCAATATTCGAAAAACAACAAGAATTATTTTCAAACATTGCTCGCGCGCTCCGGCAAGTACATGCCAATCATTGCCAAAGTGTTGAGCGAAGAAGGACTGCCGGAGGAGCTGGCCTATCTTGCCCTGCTCGAAAGCGAATTCCAGGTGGCGACGACGTCTCAAGCGGGCGCCGTCGGGCTCTGGCAATTCGTCCCAAGCACGGCGCGTCAGTACGGGCTGCGCATCAACGCTTGGATCGACGAACGGCGCGATCCGGTGAAATCCACCAAGGCCGCCGCCGCCTATTTGAAGGATCTCCATCGTTACTACGGCCGTTGGTACCTCGTAACCGCCGCATATAACGCGGGGCCGGCGATCATCGACAAAGCGCTTCAGACCAGCCGCGCTTCGGATTTTTGGGGTATCAAAGAAAAAGCCCAGTTGAGCCAAGAAACGCGCAACTTTGTGCCCAAGTTCGTTGCCGTTGCGCTGATCGCCACCAATCCGAAAAAATACGGATTCAACAACCTGCGTTACGACGAGCCGTTGGAATTTGACGAGGTGGAAGCGGAGGGCTTGCTCAAGTTCGATGCTGCGGCCGAAATGGCGGAGGCCGACCTTGCAATGATCAAAGAACTCAATCCCGCGCTGCTGCGCAATATTACACCGCCGGGGGCGCGCGGCTATCGCTTACGGGTACCGGTCGGAAAAGGGTTGGTGTTCGCCAAAGCCGGCGAATATCAACGAAGCAGGGAAACCGAGCCGGTGCGGGTGGTCACGCACGAGGTTAAACGAGGCGACACTCTCACGTCGATCGCTGCGCGCTATGGCCAAGCCGTCAGCGCGCTCATGGAGATCAACGGCTTATCCACTGCGAGACTGCAAATCGGTCAGAAGCTTCGAGTTATTCTTGACGGAATCCGCGGGTCGCTGCGCTAACCGCTAATTGCGCTTGCTCATTTCAACAAAATCGCGCGCCGGCGCTCCTAGATAGATCTGTTTGGGCCGAGCCAGCTTTTGATCTGGGTCGATGAGCATTTCTTCCCACTGGGCTACCCAACCAACCGTCCGCGGTATCGCGAATAGCACCGGGAACATATCCATCGGCAATCCCATCGACTGGTAGATCAAGCCGGAGTAGAAATCGACATTGGGATAGAGTTTGCGTTTGATAAAGTAATCGTCGTTGAGCGCGATCCGTTCAAGCTCCAGGGCGATTTCAAGCAGCGGATTCTTGCCCATCACGTCGAACACCTGGTCGGCGATCTGTTTGATGATGCGCGCGCGGGGGTCGTAGTTTTTGTAAACCCGATGGCCGAAGCCCATCAAACGGCCCGAACCGCCTTTCACCTTTTCAATAAACTCAGGAACTTTGTTTTTGGCGCCGATTTCCATCAACATGCGCAATACCGCTTCATTGGCGCCGCCATGAAGCGGCCCATAGAGCGCCGCCGCCGCACCGGCCACGGACGAATACGGATCGGGCTGCGAGCTGCCAATGCCGCGCATGGCGTTGGTGCTGCAGTTCTGTTCGTGATCGGCGTGCAAAATGAAAAGGATGTCGAGAGCGCGCTCAAGCACCGGATTGGGCTTGTACTTGAGTTCGGTCATCTTGAACAGCATGTTCAAGAAATTGCCGGTGTAGCTCAAGTCATTGTCCGGGTAAGAGTAGGGCAATCCCAGGCTATGACGGTAGGCGAAGGCTGCCAACGTCGGCATCTTGCCGACTAAACGATAGGTCTGCTCGCGCCGGTTTTGCGCGTCGAAGATCTTTTTCGCGTTAGGGTAAAATGTCGACAGAGCTCCCACCGTGCTGACCAACACGCCCATCGGATGGGCGTCGTGATGGAAACCGTCAATGAGTTTTTTGATATTTTCATGAATGATCGAGTGAAAAGTAACGTGGTGCGAGAAGTCGTCCAATTGCGCCCGGGTGGGCAGTTCGCCGTTGAGAATCAGATAAGCGGTTTCCAGGAACGTGGCCTTTTCAGCGATCTGCTCGATCGGGTAGCCGCGGTAGCGCAGGATGCCTTTGTCACCGTCGATATAGGTAATCTTGCTTTGGCAAGACGCCGTGTTCATGAAGCCTGGATCGTAACTCACGATCCCTTCGTCTTCCGAAATTTTGATCTGGAACAAATCCGTCGCCTTGATCGCGCCGTTCTTGATCGGGATCTCGTACTGTTTGCCGGTCCGGTTGTCGATAATCGTTAAAGTCTCTGAAGCCATTGGCATTTACCTTTCACCACTGCTAACTCGTTAACCTTTTTCTTTATTAGACCATCGCCATGCGCCGGTCAACCGGGTTCAGTCTGACGCTGCAGACAAGGACCAGTTGAGCTTCCACTTATCGGCTTGCCGGGTCAAGCAAACCAGCGTCGCCGGCTCGAAGCCGATCACCGAACGCTCGGAATCGCCGGCCGCCATAAGGCCGGCGAGGCGGCTGAGATAGGGCAAATGACTGACGAGCAGCACCGGTTGGGTCGTTTCGTCCAGTTGCGCCTTGAGGATCAACGGGTCGTCGTCAGGGCAGATTCCGCCAATTCCCCGGACGCCTCGTTCGGGCGCGAGCACCGCCGCGAACAGTTCAGCGGTCTGCTGCGCCCTCAAGATACCGGAATGGTAGACCCACGCAATCGACACGCCGCGGTTACGCGCACGGTGCGCCATCGCGCTCGTTTGAGCGCGACCTCTGCCCGAAAGCGGCCGTTGCCAGTCAGGCACGCCTGAAATCGCTTCCCCATGCCGCATCAGATAACAGTCCCCGACTCCCCAAGTCATCGCTTCTCGGTTCCCAAGAACAGCGGTGCGTGTTTTCCGCAATGGCCGTTCGCAAGCTTATGCCGGAGAGCGGCGAAAGCGCCACTTATTCTTGCAAAAAGCCGTTGTTGATATAGTATGCCGACCAGCGTTTTGCAATCGAATCTTTCTGCAAGTCTGCAACGACTGTGATCGAATTTCGCAAAGTCAACAAATGGTTCGGCGCGCTGCATGTACTGAGCGACATCGACCTCAGCATCGCCGCGGGAAATGTGGTTGTGGTTTGCGGACCAAGCGGCAGCGGCAAGAGCACGCTGATTCGCTGCATCAATCGCCTCGAAACCATTGAATCCGGCGAGATCGTGGTCGACGGATTGTCGCTGTCGGACCCCAAACTGGACGCCGCCAAGCTGCGCGCCAATGTCGGCATGGTGTTCCAGTCGTTCAATCTCTATCCGCATATGACGGTGATGCAAAATATCACGCTGGCGCCGGTCAAGGTCCGAAATGTCACCGCAGCCGAGTCCGAAAAAACCGCCAAAGAGTTATTGGAGCGCGTCGGCATTCCCGACAAAGCCAATGCCTATCCGGCCAATCTCTCCGGCGGAGAACAGCAGCG
>Ga0075342_1000095_pt1 | contig 14690 bp, 15 predicted proteins | sample RushOxbow_ThreeS_3_FD_120085 | JGI IMG/M metagenome (GOLD analysis project Ga0075342, IMG submission 120085) | Natural and restored wetland microbial communities from the San Francisco Bay, California, USA, that impact long-term carbon... | ecosystem: Environmental > Terrestrial > Soil >...
CTCGTGGCCAGGGCTCCAGGTGGTGGCGGTGAGACCCGTGGTGCCGGCGACCGGCCGCGGGTCGGCGCCGCCGCGATAGGGCATGAACGGACCGAACAGCTGATCCTCGTCGGCGACGACGATGACTTGGTAGTCGGGAGTGGCGGGCACGGTGGCGTTGAGGCTCGCCTGCTTGCTGGCGAGACTTTCATCGCCGCCCGGCGGAATGGTGCCGACATCGTCGCGGCGTCCGCCGGAGGTGTCCTCGTACTCGCGCACGTCGACGATCTTGGCGCCGAAGCGGCCGGCGGCGCGCTTGATGGCGTCGGCATAAGCGAGGTCGCCGGGGGTCGAGCCATGCACCAGCAGCCAGTCGGTCCATTTCATGGCGACCAGATATTGGGCGAGCGCGTCGGCCAGCATGTAACGGTCCGGCACGATGTGCATGACATTGGCGCGGCAATTCTCTTGCCGCAGCGATACGTCGGTGGCGCGAATGTTGAACAGAAGAATGTCCTTGCCCTTCGCCCAATCGGCCATCTTGAGCAGCGTGTCCGCCAACGCATCGACGACAATGTAATGATGGTCGCTGTCGTAGAATTTCTGTAAGGCCTCGACCGCCTTGTCGGCCGACGAGACGGTGCTGACATCGAGGCTGTAGTCCTGGCCGGTGAAGCGGCCGCCGGCGTTGTCCTCGTCGATGGCCATCTGGGCCCCGGCGATGCCGGCGTCCTTAGGCTCCTTGTCGACGCGCGAGGCCGGTCGCGGGTGCTCGACGATCTCGCGGAGATAGCCGATCTTCAGCGCCGCCAGCGCCGGCGATTGCGGCACTTGGATCCTGACACCGCCGTCTTTGTCTTGAGTTGTCTTGGCAGCGCTTGGCGCGTCAGGAGACGCTGCGTCCTCGGCCCGGGCAGCTGGTGACGCCGCCGCTAGGAGACCGATGACGACGGTGAGTTGCCTGAAAAAGCGGCACAGGAACTTGGGGGAGATTTGCATAGGGACGGAACCGAATGGCGCGAAAAATTGCGCCCGTTATCAGTTGGTTTGGGCCCGGCTTTGGCGCTTGCCGGGCGGGATCGCAACAGGCTGGGCGCGTGACGTTGGCTCATGGTAGCGACAAAGAAATGGGCATTGCAAGGTGGAAACCCAGGGCGGGAAGATTTGGTAACCAAAAAACGCGGCGCAAGCGGTCCGGTTGCAGGGCGGAAAGCCCGCCGCGCTGCGTCACGGGTTGTGGAAATTTTGCCAGTCAACCCAGCCCAACGCGGCGGCGGTGATATGGTGCGGCCATGGAATTCTCGACCGGGTCGACCCTTCGTTTCGGCTGGGAAACGTTCAAGAAGCGGCCGTGGTTCTTTGTCGGATCGACGGTCGTCATCCTGCTTGTCTCCGGTTTGATCACCGCCTTCACCAATGCCATCGATGGCGCGGTCGGCGGCGCCGCCGATCAGCCGTCGATCATCGGTGGGTTGATCAATCTCGGGCTCGGCACTTTGCTCAGCATGGGCGCGACGGCGTTCTATCTCGCAGCGCAGGACAATCCCGAGACGGTCGATCTCTCGACGTTGTGGCACCCGCAGCCGTTCTTGAAATATCTTGGAGCGTCCATTCTCTTTGCCCTCACCATCGCCGTCGGATTCGTTCTGCTCATCGTGCCGGGGATTATCTTCATGCTGATGTTCATGTTCACGACCTTTGTCGTGATCGACCGCGAGCTCGGCCCGATTGAGGCGATGAAAGAAAGCAACCGCATCACCCATGGCCATAAATGGACCTTGCTCGGGTTCACGCTGATGCGGGTGCTGATCAACCTGCTCGGCCTGATCGCGCTCGTGGTCGGCCTGCTGGTGTCAATCCCGGTGTCGTCGCTGGCGGTCGCTCACGCCTATCGCGTGCTGGCGGGACGCACGCCGCCGACGCAGCAAGATGCCGCCATGATGGCGCGCGCGGCTTAACGGTGCGGGCGGCTAAGCCCCTTCATTAGGACCTACTCGGCAGGGACCAGCGGGCGTGCGGCCTTCACGGCTTCCACGGCATTGCGCGGATTGCGGTAGACGAACGGCGTCGGCGGCTTGGCCGCTTCCTCGCGGGCGAGCCGTACCATCTCGCCGTGATAGGGCGACAGCGCGCAAGCTGGGTCAGTGTTGCAGGCATCTCCGGTGATCGCCATGGCCTGGCAGCGGCAGCCGCCGAAATCGATGTCCTTGAACGCACAAGAGCGGCACGGCTCCTTCATCCAATCGGTACCGCGGAAGGCGTTGAATGCGTCGGAATTGAGCCAGATGTCGAGCAGCGGACGATCCTGCACATTGTCGAAGGTCAGCGTCTTGATGGTCTCGGCGGCGTGGCAGGGCAGCACCTTGCCGGCCGGGGTGATGTTCATGAAGCCTTTGCCCCAACCGCCCATGCAGGGCTTGGGGCGCTTGGCGTAATAGTCCGGCACGACCATGTCGATGGTCAGCACGCCCTTGAGCCGCTCACGCTCGCGCTCGACGAACTCGATCGACTGGAGGGTTTGGTCGTAGGTCGGGATCAGTGCCGCGCGGTTGAGATAGGCCCAGCCGTAATATTGCACATGGGCGATCTCGAGCCGCTGCGCGCCGAGCTTGAGGGCAAGCTCGATATAGCGTGGCACGTTGTGGATGTTCTGGCGGTGGATCGGGGCGTTGATAGTCAGCGGCAGGCCGAGCTGGGTCACCCAGCGGGCGACGTCGAGCTTCTTGGCGGTGGCGCCGGGATAGGCGCCGATGCGCTCGGCGTTCGCGGCGTCGACGTCTTGGAACGAGATCTGGACGTGATCGAGACCGCGCTTGGCGAGATCCTCAAGCCGCGGACGGTTGAGGGTGACGGCGGCGGTGATCAGGTTCGAGTAGAGACCGGCGTCGGACGCGGCCGAGACGATGTCCTCGAGGTCTTTGCGGGCGGTGGGCTCGCCGCCGGACAGATGCACCTGGAGGATGCCCATCTCGCCGGCTTGCTTCATCACCGAGCACCACATCTCGGTGGACAGCTCCTTGTTGACGCGCTCGAGCTCGATCGGATTGGAGCAATAAGAACACTGCAACGGGCAGCGGTGGGTCAGCTCGGCGAGCAGGCCGACCGGCGCACGCGCACACAATTCGGCTTGCGCGTCGCCGGTCACGCCTTCGGTCGGCTCGTCGTCGACCACCAGCGTTTGGAGATGTCCGTTGGTCCTGAGCTCCTCGGTCATCCTTTGATATATCCCTTGTCCGCCAGGCCTTGTAGCAGATCGAGCACGTCGGTGCGGATCACCTCCGCCGATGCCGAATATTCCTTGGCCAGGGCCTCGACGATATCTTCCACGGTGCGTTTGCCGTCGCAGAGCTGAAGCACCGAGACGGCGGTTTGATCGGGCGTCAGCACCCGCTCGGGCGCCAACAAAATCCAACGGCATCGCCCCGCATCGTGACGGAGCTTCAGATAGGCCGGCAAATGAGGCCGCGTCTCGGCACCGACCATCAGGCGTGCAGGGGACGTGGTCTCGGTCATGCTTTGGCCGGCACGAAGGCTCCGGGCGGAATCAGCCCGGGCTCGACATAAGCGTAATGCAGTGCATCGAGCTGCGCCCAAAGCACATTCGTCTTGAATCGCAGCGCATCGAGGGCCGCGCTCTGCGCCTCAGGCGTGCGCGCGTTGCGTTTGACATATTCGAGTGCGAACGCGGCGTCGTCCGGCGCCTGGGTCAGCCGGCGCTTGAAATAGGCCATCACGTCGTCGCTGATGAAGTCGTAATTCTCGAGCATGCCCGAGATGCGCTCCTTGTGAATCTTGGGCGCGAACAATTCGGTGAGCGATGAGGCGACGGCCTCGACCAGGGTCTTCTCGCGAACGAAATTGACATAGGCCTCGACGGCAAATCGCGTCTCGGGCAGGGCGCCCTCGGTGGAGATGACATAATCGCGGTCGAGCCCAAGTCCGCTGGTCAAGACCAGCCAGCGCTCGATGCCGCCTTCTTCCTCGCCAAAGCCGTCATGGTCCATGATGCGATGGATCCAGTCACGCCGGAGCTGCCGGTCGTGGCAGCGGCTCATCAGAGCAGCGTCCTTGCGCGGCACCGCCGCCTGATAGCAGTAGCGATTGAGCGCCCAGGCTTGCACCTGGCCCTTGTTGAGCTTGCCGCCGTGCAGAAGCTTATGGAACGGATGCTTGTCGTGATATTGCGCGGCGCCGATGGCGCGAAGCTCCTGCTCCAGTTCCTCGGGGCTCATGATCTTGGTCATGGCGTGTTGCCTTTATCCTACCCAGTTGACGAGGGGTCTTGGGTAGTCCTCCCTAGAATTCGCGGCCTTGATGCGTGTCAACGGCTCTGCAACCAGCCAGCTTCGAGACGTATTGCCACGGACTAGATATAAGAGGACCTAAGCAGAATCGCATGATCTGCACATGAACGCCAGCTGGATACCAGATTAAGAAAATCTGAAGGCACATTTGGCAACGGCGCGCGCCCGTCCGGCGACGCCGCGCCACAAAACGCGCCACAAAAAGCGAAACGGCGACCAGGCTCACGCCGGATCGCCGTTCGCAATGTTTCCGAGATGAGTGAGCGGATTAGGCGCGATCCAGCTCTGCCGGCAGGTAACTCGTTACCTCCATGCCGGACTCCGTCTCGTCAATCGTCGGCTTCTGCCACTCACGCATGCTGCTCTCCTTCCGCGAGTTAAGCCTAGACTTGGCCGGTGCAACCAATGGTTTTGCGAACCCGGGATATCGGCTGTCCGGCTCTGCGATTTGAATATGGCTGCCGGGCATGATAATTTCCAATCGTATTTCCTTATAGGAAGCATAAGCGAGCCTTATCGGTATGGTTTCCCTTAGGCAATTGCGCTATCTCGAATCGCTGGCGGAAACCCGCCATTTCGGCCATGCGGCCCAAGCCTGCGCCGTTAGCCAGCCGGCCCTCAGCATGCAGATCAAGGAGCTCGAGGACGAGCTTGGAGTCAGCCTGGTCGAGCGGCGCAAGACCGGTGCCGAACTCACCGAGCAGGGCGAGGAGATCGCGAGGCGCGCGCGCAGCATTCTCGCCACGGTGCGCGATCTTGTGGACTACGCCAAGCATCAGGAGGGCGTGCTGTCGGGGGTGCTCAAGCTCGGCGCCATCCCGTCAATCGCGCCCTATCTTCTGCCGGCGGCGCTGCCGGAGCTGCAACGGCGCTTTCCCGCGCTCAGCCTCCAGCTCCGCGAGACGGTGACCTTGAACCTGGTGCGCGAGCTGGTCACCGGCGCCCTGGACGTCATCCTGGTGGCCCTGCCGGTCGACGACCCCGAACTTGAGACCTTCCGGCTGTTCGACGACCGGTTCATTCTCGCCGTCAAGGCGACCAAGCAAAATCAGCGGCTCCGCCACGCCAGCGCCGAGATGCTGTCGCATGATCGCCTGCTGTTGCTCGAGGAGGGCCATTGCTTGCGCGACCAGGCGCTGTCCTATTGCCACATGGTGACGCCGGAGGCGCGCGAGAGCTTCGGCGCGTCGAGCCTGGCTACCGTCGTGCAGATGGTCGCCAATGGCTACGGCATCACGCTGTTGCCGGAGATGGCGATCGGCAGCGAGGTTCATGCCGGCGGCGATATCCGGCTGCTGCGGTTCAAGTCGCCGGAACCGAAGCGCAAGATCGGACTCGCTTGGCGCAAGACTTCGCCGCGCAAAAGGGACTTCATTCAATTGGCGGAGTTGTTGCGCGAGGTGGCGCCGCGGGCGGGAAAACATCCGCTCAAGGTGCGCCACAAGCGGTAGCGCAAGGTAAGATGCGCTCAAGCAGCGGAGCGGTAGCGCAAAGTAACATGCGCTCAAGCAGCGGAGCGGTAGCGCAAAGTAACAAGGGAGGCTGACGACGGTAACCATCCAAATTCTAGTGGTCGTCGTGATGGCGCTTTATGCCAAGGCGGGCGCCGTCGCGCTGACGCGGCCGATTTCCGACTTCTATGTGGCGGGGCGATTGGTGCCGCCGCTGTGGAACGGCATGGCGATCGCCATTTGCCTCCTGCCGGTGCTCGCCTTCGCCGGCCTTGCCGGCGCGCTCAGCCAAGGATGGGACGGGGCGTCGCTGCTGGTGCTTGGCGGGGTGGGGGGCTTGCTGATGCTTGCCCTGTTCATTGCACCTTATCTCCGCAAATTCGGCGGCTATACCGTGCCGGATTTTCTCGGTGAGCGGTTCGGCGGTACCGGCGTCAGGCCGCTCGCCGTGGTGGCCGTGATAGCGTGCTCGTTCCCCGCGCTGGCCTTGGCGCTGATGGGATTGAGTATCATCGCCATGCGCCTGTTCGGCGTCGATGCCTGGATCGGCATGGCGATCGCCGTGGTGATGCTGTTCCTGTGCAGCTTCGCCGCCGGCATGCGCTCGGCGAGCCTCACGCAGATTCTCCAATATGCCGTGTTTCTCGCTGCCGCCTTGTTCGCGCTTGTGATCTTGGCCGGGCAGCAAGGGGCCCTGTTGCCCGCGCTCGACCAGGCGATGCTCGACCGGGCCTTGGCGGCGCTGAAGCTGGAGACTTTCGCCGCTCCGGATTCCACCAACCGCTTCGCCTTGCTGTTCTGCCTGGCGGCGGGGATCGCATCGCTGCCGCCGCTGCTGATGCGGAGCTTGGTCACGCCGTCAATCGAGGAGGCGCGCGGCTCGTTTCTCTGGGCGCTTCCCTTCAGCGCAGCGCTTTGGCTGGTCGCCGCTCCTTATATCCTACAGTTCGGCCCGGCGCCCGACGCGTCGGCCGATATGACGGCGATCTTCTGTTACAGCCTCACAGCGATCGGCGCGATCGCGGCGTTGCTCGCCATCGGCACCGCGCTGGCGTTGGCGATCGCCAACGTGCTGTCATACGACGTCTATTATGAGAGCGTGCATCGCACCGCCTCGACCGAGCTGCGCCTCCGCGCGGCGCAGGCGGCGTTGGTGCTCGCGGCCGGGCTGGCCGGCTGGGCCGCGGTCGAGGCACCGGAAACCATTCTGGCCACGACCGGAGCTTCATTCTCGCTGGCGGCGAGCACGTTGCTGCCGTCGCTTCTGCTCGGCATCTGGTGGAAGCGCGCCACCGGCGAGGGGGCGCTGGCCGGCATGTTGGCGGGGCTTGCCGTGTGCCTCTATTACATGCTGGCCCCGCATTACATCCCGTTCGCCTTCTACGAGACCTCAAGTTTCTTCTCCAACGCCACGGCTGACGAGGCCGCGCGCTATATGGCGCTGCGGCAAACCTATTATCTCGCCGACGAGGCGGCGCGGGCGGCGGCGCTCGCCGGCTGGGAGGAGAGCGCCCGTGCGGTCGCCAATTGGGGCGGCATCAGCCGCGACTTTGCCGCTTTATTTGCCGTGCCGGTCGGCACGCTGGTGATGATCGGCGCGAGCCTGTTTACGCCGGCGCCATCGCCGGACGTGCAAAGCTTCGTCGAGGGTCTGCGCAAGCCGTCGGTCGCCTGACCTGTCGCGCTTATTGGCCGGAGGGGTTCGCCGCTGACTGCGAGGACGTCGAATCCTCGTCCTCTAGCAGGTGGAACGAGTCGCGGAACCGTTCAGCGTCGTCGCCGGTGGCGTGGCTACGGTCGCCGGCGGTGACCAGCATGTAGATGCGGTCACCGGCGGGAATGACATCGATCAGGTGACTGAGCTTAGCCTGGCGATCGTCGGCGATCGCCTCGAAGCCGGAGCGGCCGGCGATAGTCGCTGCTCCTCGCTTGCGCACGCGGGTTTCGCTGCCCTTGGCGTAGGCGTTGACCAGGCTGACGAAGGCGTCATTGTCCGGCTTCGGCCCCTTGCCCTCGGGATATTCGAACACCACCACGCTATAGACGGTGTCTTCGCCGAGACTCACCTGAAAGTCGTATTGCAGCAGAGGGTTCTGGCCTTCGACCGGCGTGCTGGTGGTCTTGGGCGTGCCGGGGAAGGACACGACGAAGCCCCGTTCAAGCGACTTGAACTCCGTCCATTGCGGCTCGTCCGGAACCGCCTCGTCCTTGGGCTTATCTTCGGCGAATGCTGGCGCCACCAGCGCGGCGAGAAAGACCACGCTCAATGTTGCGTTGCGGATCGACATCGCGGCTTCCTCGTCGCGTTCGGTTCGAATCGGCATCTTAACCGATCCGGCCCGAGGGTTCACCACCGAGCTGGCCGCCGCGCAGTCAGCCTTGGGGGGAGGATTTCAAGGCCTTTTCGTACATCGCCTCGACATCCGTCTTGAGCGCGCGGCGGGTGTCGGGACGGAGATAGAGCATATGCCCGCCGGCATAGTCTTCGATGATGATCGGGCTCGCGCCGTCGAGCGGAGTGAGCTGGTTCACCAGATAGGTAGGCGCGAGATAAGGGGTGATCAGGTCGGTATAGCCGTTGGCGATAAACACTTCGAGCGCGCGGTTGGCGGCGCGGGCATTCTGAATATCTTCGAGCACGCCGGCATAACCCTGCCGGGTCGGGGTCGTGCCGAAATCCCATTTGGGGCGGACCTCACGATTGAGCAGCCGGTAAGCGGCATCGGTCTTAAAGCCGAGCTCGCCTTGCGCATATTGGACGAAGGCGCTGGTCCAGAGCGGCACGGTAGAATCGAGCACCGGGTCGGGTCCGCGCGGCCCTGAGCTCGCGGGGTTGGGGTCGGGTCCGCCGATGCTGCCGTCATAGCGGCTCAGCAATTGGCCCTTGGCGCGATCGAATTCCTTGATGAAGACGCTGGGAGGAATGCGCGCGAAATTCCGGCGCACGACGTCTAGCGGAAGCCCGGTGAGTTGGGCCACGGTGCCGCTCGCCGCCTTCGTTCCTTGTTCCGCGCCAGAGGCGAGCGCGACAAGATAATCGGTCAGGGCGTAATGCTCGGCGTCTCGCAGCGCGCCGGACAAAGCCTCGCGTCCGGTGACGCCTTGGCTCTCAAGATTGACGGCGGCATAAGAGGGCAACGCGAGCGCCCAGGGCAGCGGATCGTAGTCCTCGCCGTTCAGCAGAGCGAATTCGAGCGCGGGCGAGATCAGCACCAGGCCGCTCGGCGAAATGCCGCGGTTCTTTTGCAGTTCGCGCGTGATAGTCGCGGCGCGGAAGCCGCCATAGCTTTCGCCTGCCAGAAAGACCGGAGACGCCAAGCGTTCCGCGTCGATCAGATAGAGCCTGATGAAGTCGGCAAGCGCGTCGGTATCCTGCTCGACGCCGTAGAAGTCGTCTTCTTTTTTGCCGGTGCCCACCCGGCTGTAGCCGGTGCCGACCGGATCGACAAACACGAGATCGGTGAAGTCGAGCCAACTCGACTCGTTGACGACGAGGCGGGCCGGGGGTCCGGCCAGCTCACCCTTCGCATTCGCCTCGATGGCTTTCGGCCCAATGGCGCCGAGATGCAGATAGGCCGACGCCGCACCCGGACCGCCGTTGAACACGAACGTGACCGGCCGCTTGGTGTCCTGCGGCTGGCGGGTATAAGCGACGTAGAAAATGCTGGCGAGCGTCCTGCCCTTGTCGTCGCGCAGCGGAAGCAGGCCGGCCTTGGCGGAATAGGGGACATCGACCCCGGACAGGCGCGCGCTGTGTTGGGTGATCGAGGGGAGCGGGAGCTGCTCGTCGGGAGCCTTCTCGTCGGCGGCGGGCTGCGCCTTGTCGCCATGCTTCCCAGCGGAAGCCGGTGCGGCTGCGTCAGGCTGCGGCGCCGGGGCTGCATCCTCGGCGAATGCACTCGCGGGCAAACCGAGCAGTGTGATCAGCGCACCTATCTTCAGCGCGCGCCAGAGTAGGGTCAAAGGCTCCGTCACGTCATGCTCCCTTAGGTCTTTGTTGGAGAATTGGAGGAAGGATCGGTCGTTCGGAAAGGTAGGAGCGCGCCGCGCCGGAAACCAGGGGCCAGCATGTCGGCGCCGTACTGCTCGCTTTGCCCCGATCGCCGCTCGGGCGTGGCAAAGACGCCACGTTCCTGGCAGTTCCGCTGAAAAACCTATAAAATGGTAGGCCGTAATGGGTTTAGCCGCTAATCTGAAGGCTCGCGCAGAGCTGCCAGCCATGCAGACTTGGCTGATATCCGGCGTTCCCCGTCTCCGCGTTCTCGCCGGGAGCGGCACTGCAGAGCGCCCCTTGTTGGCGGCAAGGACGTCCGGCAGCAGCTTTGTGCCGTCTCGAGGCTTCCACGTTTGGGGGAGCCGAGCCTCGTCCGGCGACGTTTGAGCTCCCTCGGAGGCGTCAGTGCGATGAGTCTTGTGTCCCATGAGGCTCGCCATGGACTCGATTGCTAAGGGAGCCGCTCCGCATGGTCAGTCCAATGCGTGAGAAACGGACCTGGCCGCCGCAGGACAAGGATTCCGACGGGGAGACTGTCGCCGCATTCGAGGCCGCAGTCGCCGTCGTCAAGGAGACGGTGGTTCGGTCGGGCGAGGTCCTGGTTTCCGCCAAGGAAGATCTCAGCGATCATCAGCGTTGGCTCAAGGCGCAAACCGCCAAGGTCGCGGCGGACCGCCAGCGGGATGACCGCTTCTTGGTTCGTCAGCGTGAGCGTCAAGAGGCGCTGCTGCGGCGCGAGCAGACGCGGGCGCGGCGGAAAGCGCGGCGCCAAGCGGCAGCGCACTCGATTAAGGAGGCGGTGTCCGCCACGACCTATGCGGTGCGCTCGGCCGTCGGGCTGGTGGCCGCCAAGACCATCGCCAACCTGAACTATCTCGACGCGTTGGCAGCATACGGCCTGCGCTGGCTGTGGGCCTGGACCCGCCATGTCACGCTTTATGCGGCCGGGGCAGCTGGGCATGGGGCCGGCGCGGCCGGAAGGACGGTGCGCTCACTCGCCGTCTCGGTGTGGTCGCTGCTGTCGTCGCTCGGCGCGGCGATCGGCGCCAAGGTCCACGCTGCCGCGCCGTCGGTCACCAACTTCCTTTCGCTCTATTTCGGGGGGATCGCTGCGAGGACCCGAGATGTGTCGCGTGCCATCGGCAGAGGCGTCGGGCCGGCATTTTCGCGCGTCTCCACCAAGGTCGATTCCCTGTCGCGGCAGGCCGGCGAAGCGCTCGGTCCGGCCGCGTCCGCGTTGGCCGCGCGGGCGCATGCGCTCGCGCCTTCGCTCACGGAATGGGTCCAATCGCTGTTGGCGCCGGCCCGGCCCCCTGCGGTCGCGGCCGAGACCGCAGGGACTGCGGTTGACGGCGGAAACGCGGTATCCTCGCCGCGGGCGGTAGGGAGATTTGATCTGAGTCAGATGCTCATCATCGCGGGAGCCTTGTTGCTGGTGTGTGGCGGCCTGATGCTCGGCGGCGGCTTCATGCTGCGCGCCAAGACGCCGACGCCGCTTGTTGCCGCCTCGGCGTCCGAGCCGATCGCATGGCTGTTCGAGCATCCGAGCCTGCCGATCGATGAGCGTTCGGTGTTCGTGTTCGACGCCGCGCCGGACGGACTCCGCATCAAGGGCTTCGCCATCGGCGGGGTGAATCTGTCGGAGGAGACGGTCGGTTCGCTCGGCGGCGTCATCAAGCCTGACGGACGCGACCAGAATCTCGATCTTGCGCTCAGCGTCGAGCCGCCGGGGGTCGATACGGACGAAGCGCAACAGCCTCAGCCGCCGGCCGCGCTGCCGGAGGGCGCGGTCCCGTCGCAGGCGCCGTTCCGGCTGGTTTATCTGTTCCCAACGGACGGCGCCGATGGCGGGCTGACCTCGCAGCAGGTGCTGTCGACCTACGGCGGCGTGCTGCTCAAGGTTCATTATGAGATGGAGGGCAAGCAGCGGTCGTTCATCCAATATTTGCCCGCCGCGTTGCTCGAGGAACAACTGGCCGAGATCCTCGCTTCCGCCAAGGGATCTTAGCTTCGCTACGGCCCGCCTTAGAAACAGTTGATCGAGCGGGCGGGGCAGCCCCTGATGTTCAGACAGGCCTTGAAATTGGTGCAGCAGCGCAAGCTGCAGCCGGCGATGTCGGCCGAGGGGTCAAGCGCGGTCGCGGTGCACACGCTGCTACAGGAGCGAAGGTCGTCGTTGCATACGCGGACGCTCTGACTGCTGGCGCCGCAGGGCGATTGACTAGGCTGAAGCGATTGCACCGGAGGAGTTGGATTTCCCCCACTTTGAGCTTGAGCCGTCCCGGCTGCAAGCGAGAGCAGGAGCGCAAGGATCAGAGCCACCGATTTCGTCATGTCGCTTCCCACCCTAAGCGACACTTGCGCCGCAGCCCCAAAGCGTCTCTCTAGATAGCCGAGGGCGTCAAGCCCAACTTGTGCGCCGGGTCCTTCCTATCACCAAATGGCCAAAATGCCGCGCGAAGTTGGTGACCTCACTGAAAGAGTGTTGCCTTGCGATTTTCTCACATTGCTTTGATCTTGCTCATGCCGGCCATGGCGGGACTGGGCTGCGCCACGAGGGACCCGGTGGCCCTGGCGGCCGAGCAAGCCAAGGTGGACAGCGACGACGAGGCCGCGTGCCACAACAAGGGTGCGCCGGCGACACCGGCTTATGAGGCGTGCCGCAAGGACTTGGCCGAAGCGCGGGGACAACAGGGCGCCGTCCAAGAGCAAAAGCGGCGGGACTTCGACCGCGTGCTTGGCGCCGGCACCGAAGGCCAGAACGGCTATTAGGGCAACGTCCGGCTGGCGACGATAAATATCGAATCAAATTCTCCGATCAGTCTTAAGCGGCCTAATCCGCAAAACCATAATGGAGTCTGTCCGCTCGTATGGCGAGCGAGTAAAGCAGACTCCATAAAATGAAAAATTCGGTCAGACATTTCGTTGAAAACGAGTCGGGCGCAACGGCCATCGAGTATGGTCTGATCGCTGCCGGCATCGCGGTTGCCATTATCCTTGCCGTGAATGCGGTCGGCACGGATCTGCCGAGCCTGTTTGGCCGGATCTCTGCCAAGCTGAACTCGGTCGGCACGAGTTAGCCGCAAAATCAGAGCGGCGTGGCAGCCTTGCCTCCGCTTCCAGCGTCGCCCAGGAATATCGGATTGAGCGAGTATTAGATCGCTGGGAAGAGGTCCTGCACGCAACTGGCTACGACGGCGCCACGAGCAAGGACATCTAGCTGCACGGCAGGAGCGGGGCCTCGCGCACTGCGGATATTTATTGATGCATTGGTGCCGGGTGGAGGATTCGAACCCCCGACCTACTGATTACAAATCAGCCGCTCTACCACCTGAGCTAACCCGGCAGTTCTCTCGGCGCCGACCGAGTTAAGCGCCTCGCGCGCGGAAGGCAAGCGTCGAGCGGATTGGCAACTATTTGCGGCGGCTGAGCAATACGCCGGCGATGAAGGCAATGCTCAGCAGCCCCACCGGACCGACCTGCTGCATGGCCTTGCCGATGCCCTGGTCGATCATGCCCAGGCCCTCGTTGGCTGCCATCATCGGACCTGGCGCCTGCACCTTTTGCTTGCGCCCGAACAGGGGTAGCGTGGCGAGGATGAGAAAGCCGAGCAGCGCGAGGGCGGCGGCGACGATGCCGGCCGCCTCGACCGGCGTGAAGCCGTACGACAGGATCAGCGCTTGATAGGCCGCGACCAAGCCGAAGGCGGCGGCGGCGATCAGCACCACCACCGCCACGGCAACGACGATCGCCTGCCTGAGCGAGCGCTCGATCGATTCCCTGATACGCAGGCCGATCTGCAGCGATGAGAGCAGCGCAAGCGCTGAGCGGAGCATGGAGGCTTCGCCTAGCGACGCGTGAACACACCGAACAAGAAGCCAAGGCCCGCGGCAATGGCGACGGCCTGGAGCGGATTGCGCTTTATGGCCTCTTCGGCCTCATACGCAGTCTCCATGGCCTTGTCCTGGGCGCGGTTAACCTGGCCCTTGGCAATGCGGGTCACGGTGCCGGTCAGGTTTTGCAGTTCGGAGCGGATCGCATCGATCTGGTTGGCAAGCTCGTCGGCATCGCGCGGGTTGGCGCCGGCGCGTTTGGCGGCCGAACGAACATCGCTATCGGTGGATGACATGGCCTCTTTCCTTCCTAGAGTGGGGGATCGTTGGGGGTGACGATTACAAAAGCAACTCTATCCAGGCGAGCTTCGTTCCATCTACTGGCGCACTCGTAACACTCTGTGCACTTAACTTGACCGGCGCGCTGCTGTCACAGTCAAGGAGTATCGCCGCTCTCTTACACGACAAAAGTTGCCGGAGGCTTGCCTCGGGGAGGCTTGCTTCGCGAGGAGGGGCCTTCTAGACTTTGCCACTGCCGGGGATTTGCTCAAGGGGGACGAGCATGGGCTATTGTAGGCTTGGCCTCGCCGCTGCCGCCGCCGCCTTCGGCTTCCTCACCGCTGCCGCGCCTGCCAACTCAGCCGGCGTTTCGACGCCGACCGGGATGCATGGCGATGCGTCCGTGCTCGCGATTCCGGTGGCGTTCCACGGTCATGCCGGGCGCACCGAGTCTTATTATTGCTATCCCAAGAACTATTGGTGGTTCTACCGGCCTTACACCACTGCCTATGACGGCCATGCCCGCTGCATGCCCTATTTCCATTATCTGGAGCTGGGCCGGGGCGCCAATGGCCGCGCCATCAAATAGCGCCCACCTGCCCAAAGGCGGGGCGGTTGCCAATCAAGCGTTAACCATACCGATATCTCCGAAGCCGTAAAGTTCGGCTGCCTGCCCCGACGACTCAGGAGGGGAGGTCGTCCTCTGGAGTCGTGAGATGAAAATCGTATCCAGTTTCGTCGCAGCCCTCGTGCTCGCTGCCGTCGCGGCGGCCCGGGTTGCGTCAATGCCGCCAACGCCTACGCTGCTCCCCGCCCTGCGGTCAGGGCGGCTGCGGCGGCACGGCCTTCA
>Ga0075342_1000096_pt1 | contig 14581 bp, 8 predicted proteins | sample RushOxbow_ThreeS_3_FD_120085 | JGI IMG/M metagenome (GOLD analysis project Ga0075342, IMG submission 120085) | Natural and restored wetland microbial communities from the San Francisco Bay, California, USA, that impact long-term carbon... | ecosystem: Environmental > Terrestrial > Soil > Wetlands...
AATCTCTGAACAAGTCTTCTGTAAGGTGTCTAATATCGAAAGGCAGTAAGGCCGGCAAGGTGTGGCAGGAGGCAAGAGATTGGAAGAGCAGACAACGTTTGCGAGTTTGGCATGAGCGGGAAAGAAAAAGCAGATCAAGCGGGAGACATTTTTTAGCGAGGTGGATGGAGTCGTGCCGTGGGAGAAAATGCTGAGGCTGATCGAAGCGCACTATCCCAAAGCCGGCAACGGACGACGACCCATTGGGTTGGAACGGATGCTACGGATTTACTTTGTGCAGCAGTGGTACGGGTTATCGGATCCCGGGATGGAAGAAGCGTTATATGACATCGAGTCGGTCAGACGGTTTGCCGGGATCGAGTTGGGCGAGCAAGAGATTCCCGACGAGACCACGATATTGAACTTTCGCCACCTCTTGGAGAAGCACCAGCTGACCGAGAAGCTGTTGGCAGAGGTCAACCAGTATTTGAGCGAAAACAAGCTATTGCTCAGAGAAGGGACGATCGTCGACGCCACGCTGATCAGTGCACCGTGCTCGACCAAGATCAAGGAGAAGGAACGCGACGGGGAGATGAGTTCGACCAAGAAGGGCAACAACTATCACTTCGGCATGAAGGTGCACACGGGCACCGACAGTCAGAGCGGCTTGGTGCATACCGTCAAAGTGACCACGGCCAGCGTGCATGATAAGCGGTAAATGGACCAACTGCTTCATGGGGAAGAGAAAGCGGTGTTTGGCGACAAGGGATATTTCAGCGATCAGGACAAGCGGACAGCGCGAAAGACGGGACTATTCTGGGGCGTATTGGACAAGGCCAAGAGCCAAAAGGCGACTCAGTCACAAGCAGAAGCGCAGAAATACAAAGCTATCGAACATACGGGCCAAGGTGGAGCATCCGTTTCGGGTGGTCAAGCGGCAGGTTGGCTACATCAAGACCCGGTATCGGGGACTGAAGAAAAACGCCGCGCAGGTTTTTACGCTGTTTGCGCTGGCCAATCTGTATCGAGTGCGGCGTGCCTTGTTGGCGTACTGTTAACCGCACAGCGAGCGAATCGGAGTGCGTCGCTGGGGGAGCGAATGGAGGCAAAGCTAAGGACCGATACGAACCACGGGAGCGAAATTTAACCTGATATAAATTCGCAACGCTGGAAGGTATTACAAAAACACCGGTCTATCCCGACTCCCCGACTCCTAGCGCAGTTATTCAGAGGCTCCTTCCGTTGCTGAGCTCGAAGTTTACCTTGTGTACTTGGAATTCCTCCGACCCAACGGGGTATTGATTTGGAAATTACTTCGTGGTTAGAGTGCCATTTTTCTAGGTCCGGGTCGTGGAAATACAGGTTTTGGAGTAGGACGATGATAGACGTGAGCTTGAAGGGAGTTCGTTGCCGCGCCGCTCAAGAGATCCTTGACATCGAAGGGACGGTCAGTGCCTCGACCGAGGGGACGATTATTTATGAGTTGGAAGGCGAGGGCGGGCAACTGCTAAACGTGCACTGGGATGATGGCAGTCGCTCTCTGGTATCATCCGAAGAGATCGTCATTACTGATCTCGTTACGTGGCAATAGGGTTGCTCCTGGATAGATGGAACGGGACTCTCGACGATTCAATCGATGATTTTCCATCCGGGGCCCGCATCGCCCTTGCCTGATTGAGGTACGCTCTCATTTAGTAATCCCGCCCTGATTTTTAGTGCGCCGTCGGCATTTGCGGTATTCTTTGGACCCATCCGGTCTTCAAATCTGTCGACTATCAATTAGGGTCGCCAGCGGTTTGCGCTAGGCCAAAATCCTTGAGATCGGCCGCAGTAATGCGAACCTCGGCGCAGGGCACGCGAGTGATGTCGAAGCGGGAAACTAAATCCGCTGCGCAAACGCGCCCGGGCGCCTCGATACCTAAGCTGCGGGCAACCCAAGCGACGATTCGCTGCGGATCGGTACCGGCGGCGCGCAGCCGGGCGAGCGAAACATCGTCACTGCGCTTGGCAAGGCGCCGTCCTTCCACGTCAGTAACCAGCGGCACATGCCACCAGCAGGGGTGTTCAAAGCCGAGCGCTTGTTGCAATAGCCACTGGCGCGCGCAGCTTTCGAGCAGATCGACGCCGCGAACGATCTCGGTCACCTGTTGGCGCGCGTCGTCGACAACCACCGCGAGTTGATAGGCTGGCATGCCGAGTCGACGCAGTATCGGAAAGTCGCCGATCGCGGTGGCGGCATCGAACTCACGCACCCCCTGAAGGCCATCTTCGATGCGTACCCGCTGATTGGGCACGGCAAAACGCAAGGCTGCGGGCCGGCCCGCAGCCCGCTCGGCCTGTGCGAGTGATGCAAATTTACCGCGACAGGTGCCAGGATAAATCGTTTCCGTCGATTCGCCGTGCGGTGCGGAGACTGCGGCTTGAATCTCTTTGCGCGTACAGATGCAAGGATAGGCGAGGCCGCGATCGACAAGAGCTGTCGCCGCGGCATGGATCTCGCCGATGCCGCTAGACTGTACGTAGGGCTCGCCGTCCCAGTCGAGCCCAAGCCAGCGAAGATCGTCGATGGTGGATTCGATTATCCCCGGTTTGACTCTCTCGATGTCGAGATCCTCCAGCCGCAAGACGATACGGCCGGCGCGCGAACGCGCATGCCACCAAGCAATGAGGAAGGAGCGCGCGTGACCAAGGTGCAGACGCCCGGTCGGGCTCGGCGCCAACCGGCCAACGCTAGCCGTGCATTGGGTATTTTCGGTGCTGACCATCAGAGGTTCGCTATCGATGGCGGAAGGAACTTGGTTGCATAAGTATTTATTAACTCCGTAGGTTTCGAGTCGACTGTGGCTAATATGGGTCGAGGCGAACCGGACCTGCCGGTTAACTTAGCGGCCGTAGCGACTGTCGCCGATGGCGGAGCGATGGCCGACGAAAATTGGTATTTGCGACACCGCTAGCCATGTTTGTTTTGAACTTCGATTGTTGACCAACGCTCGGTGCTTCGCCACCCGGCGCGCAAATTATGTTTTTCTCGCCTTGCGCAAAATCAATCCGCCCCCGTTATGACAAGCCATTGTCGCCCTGCTCTCAGTGTTGCTTTGCCGCGCAGCCCTGCCGGAGCAATTCAAGGGAGGCGATGGCCTCGGGGGAAATCACTGCGGTAATTCGCATATGGGCATTGAGGCGCGTGCCGGCTGTCGGTATTGATTCGCGTCCGTCGTCGAAACAGCGCACGAGAATGCATCCAGACGGCAGTCCCAATTCGCGAACTTCGCGTCCGGCAAAAGGCGCGCCGGCTTCGACTTCGAATTCGACGACGAGGGGCGCCTGCGGATTGGTTAGCACGCCGCCTCGTACCAGGTCGCGTTCCAATAACGCTTCATAAATGGGGATGTCTTTCAGATATTCGGCGACCGCATAGGCGCAGAAGCAACTAACCAAGAGCGATAACATCTGCTCATAGTTGCCGGTCATTTCGAGAATCAAAATGACTCCAGTCAGGGGCGCGCGAACAATTGCCGTGAAGTAAGCTGCCATGCCGACCACTGCAAACACCCCCGAATGTGGCACGGCCAATGGAAAAAACAATTGCACGATCTGCCCTACGCCGAGGCCGATGAGCGCGCCCAAGGCCAGCAATGGCGCGAAAATTCCGCCCGCTGCGCCCGTGCAATAGCTGAAAACAGTAAGACCGAAGCGCAAGAAAAACCATAATGGGATCTCCGTGAGCGATAGGTCCCCCGCAAGCACGATCTCCGCAATTTTATGCCCTCCGCCGACTCCAAGCTGCGAAAACCAAGCCACAAGCCCACAGGCTGCGCCCGTGCCCGCGACAATGCAAAGCCCCGCCGGAGCGCGCAATTCAGCGACCCAATTCAAAGTTTTCAGAAGGCAGCGATTAAAGAGGACACCCGCGGCGCCAGCCACGCAGCCGAGTATCGCAAACGCGGGTAGCACGCTGAGCGCCGGCGCGGGAAAGTCGGGAACAGAGAACACCGGCAGCGGTCCTGATGCGAGCCGCGCGACGACATCAGCGGCTGCGGCGGCGATAAAGGCTGCGCCAAACACGGCCGGTCGGAAGTCCCGTTGCACTTCTTCAAGGACGAATATTAAACCAGATAGTGGCGCGTTAAACGCCGCAGCAAGCCCCGCGCCCGCACCTGCCGCCGTTAGAGTCAATCCGTCTCTGCTGGAAACCTTTAGCCATCCCGCGATGCCTTTGCCAACCGCACCGCCCATTTGAACGGTGGGTCCCTCGCGTCCCAAAGCCAGACCACTGCCAATTGCCAATACACCGCCAAACAGTTTGACGATGAGCACCCGGAACCAGGAGAGGTCGCGAAGACGATGCAGTACCGCTTTGAGATGGGGAATCCCGCTGCCGCTGGTTTCCGGGGCATAGCGACGCACTAGCATAACCGCTAGGGTAGCGCCGGCGGCGCTATACAATATCGGAAAGATCCATCCCAGCGCCGGCAGGTTGTGGCTCCAGTTGACAAGCACATCGCGCACTGTGTCGGCGCCAAGAAGTAAGCCGCGAAAGATGACGGCAATGGACCCCGCGCACAGGCCAACCAATGCCGCACGGGGGAACAGCTTGTGATGTTCCTGACTGACTTCGAGATACTCGAGGAGTTCGGAACGTGCTTGAGCGGTGTCGTTCGGGGAAGTCGCCGGCATGGGTTCAATCTTGTGAACATTGTCGGAATCGTTGGACATGAGGCAATTTTATACGATGCCGCGGCGGACATCCACGTGTTTTGCGCATCACACGCGAAGTCAACCTCTGCAGATCGCTTTGGTCCAAAGGCGGAAGTCTTGATTTTTCCGAGTGAATGGACGGGTTTATTCGGATCGTCAACGAGTCGACCGTCGACAACCAAGGGATCGAAAAACCCTTCGCGTCGAAAACGTTACGCTGCCAATTCAGGCGGATTACTGGCGACGAGCTTCACCTGCGCTCGTGCGTTGGCGATGAATTAAGACCGCAACTAGGCAGATCCAACTTTTCGTCAAAGTTCGACATCGATGCGGACTCGCCGCCTGCTGCGAAACGAATTGACAATCGTCGGATGAGCTAAAAAATTACCGTCATAGCGAGTCCCTCTGGTTAAAGATTTCCCCAACTGTGCAAATTATTCACAACGAATTTTGCTGTTGTGCATAAACTAGCCCTGCGCGTTGTCCAATCCGCTCACGCGAGCCGAAGAACCGCATATACATCCATAAGTTGTTGCTTGCACTCGATGTTCGGCACGTCGCTTGCTCCAATTCGGGGTTGTTTAACGACGGCAATTGGTTAAAGTTAGGCATTAGCCGCGCCATGCCGGTTCACTAAAGTGCCGGCGCACTCCTTGCCCAAGGACACTGAAGAGAATGAACAGCGATACGCTTACGCCCTTCGCAACCATCACCATTGGCGAAATCGTCGATGTCCTGCTGGTCGCGACTCTCATCTATACTGCGATCGTGTGGCTGCGCCGCACGCGAGCCGCGTTCGTGGTTCGTGGAATTTTAATTCTGGGCGCCGCCTACATGGTCGTACGCTATTTGGACTTGCAAATGACGGCATGGATTTTTCAAGCGTTCTTCGCGGTCTTTGTCGTGATGATCGTCGTCATCTTCCAAGAGGAGTTGCGCCAGATGTTCGAGCGTATCGCCGTGTGGAGTTTCACCCGGCAGCCGATGCCGACGGCAACTTCCGCCACCACCGATATTTTAGTTCGCACTTTGACTGACCTGGCGCGCGATCACATAGGCGCGCTGGTGGTGCTCTCAGGCAAGGACCCGATCGATCGGCATGTCACCGGCGGGATTGCGCTCGACGGCCAAATGAGCGTGCCGCTGTTGCGCAGCATCTTCGACGCCCATTCGCCGGGGCATGACGGCGCCGTGCTGGTCGACAACGATCGCATCACGCGTTTTGCCGCTCACTTGCCGTTGTCAAAGGATTTGCGGCAGACTGCCCATGTCGGCACCCGTCACAGCGCGGCCTTGGGACTCGCGGAATTGTGCGATGCGCTTTGTTTGGTGGTCTCCGAAGAACGCGGCGTTATCTCCATCGCCCGCAACGGCCGCTTGCGTCAACTGGATAGCCCGCAGGGACTGGCAGCGGCGATTCAAGGTTTTATGAACGACAGATTCCCAGCCCAAGAGCGGAATCGCCGCGGTTTGCACTTGGTGCGCCAGAATTGGCCCGCCAAGGCGGTGTCGATCGGTTTGGCGATCGCGCTCTGGTATCTCTTTGTGCCAGGCTCGAAGATCGTCGAAGTGACTTACCAGGTGCCGGTCACGGTCGAGAACCTGCCGGCAAATTTGCAGCTTGAAGCGGTCGAGCCCGCCGCGGTGCGCGCCACCTTTAGCGCGCCCCGGCGGTCATTTTACTTGATCGATCAGAAAAAGTTTCGCGTCAGCGCCGACGTCACCATGGCGGAGTTGGGGCGGCGCACCTTTGCGCTCTCGGAACAGGACTTGCGCTATCCCAAGGAGCTGACGCTGCAAGAATTCAGTCCCAATTCGTTCAAGATCTCGGTCAAGACCGCAGCACCGGAATCCGAGCCGCCGAATCGTGGCTGATGCCAAGGAATTTAATTGGACGGAAGAGTAAAATGGACCGCAAACGAAATCATAGGGATGCTGGGGTGGTACGGTCGGGCCGAACGGCGCCGCCGATCGCCGACGACGGGCGCGCGCGGGTCGTGATCGACGCCGTAAGGCCGATCGTCGACGGCGGCCGGTTCGCCATCAAACGAGTGGTCGGCGAGCGAGTGATTGTCGAAGCGGACATCTTCGCCGACGGTCACGATGAGTTGTCGGCGTTGCTGCTTTATCGCCGTGGAGGGCATGGGGCCTGGGTAGAAGTGCCAATGGAACCGTCGGTGAACGATCTTTGGCGCTCGGTGTTTCACGTCACCGAACTGGGCGCCTATTTCTACAAGGTTCAAGCCTGGATTGATCGCTTCAAGTCCTGGCGCCACGCCATGGAGAAGAAGCTGGCGGCCGAGCAGGATGTCACCATCGATCTGCTGATCGGCGCGGAACTGATCGCCGAGGGCGCGGCGCGCGCCGTCGGCGGCGATCGAAAGGCGCTCGAAGGCTTCGCCGAGGAGCTGCGCGGCAAACCGGTCGCCGCCTCCGAATTAGCACTGGCCGATGAGCTGGGGAACTTGATGCTGAAATATCCCGACCGGCGCTGGGCGGTGACCTATGACAAGGAGCTGCGCGTCAGCGTCGAACGGGAGAAAGCTCGCTTCGGCTCGTGGTACGAAATGTTTCCGCGCTCCTGCGCCGCCACCGCCGGCGCTCATGGGACATTCAAAGACTGCGCGGCCTGGCTGCCCTACGTCGCGTCGATGGGTTTCGATGTGCTGTACCTGCCGCCGATCCACCCCGTGGGCACATCGTTTCGCAAGGGTAAAAATAATTCCACCGTGGCGGCGCCCGATGATGTCGGCAGCCCCTGGGCTATCGGTGCCGATGAAGGCGGCCACAAGGCGATTCACCCGCAGCTCGGCACGCTGGAGGATTTCAAACATTTCGTCGTCAGCGCTAAGGAGCATGGGTTGGAGATCGCCTTGGACATCGCCTTTCAATGCACGCCCGATCATCCCTATGTGCGAGAGCACCCGCAGTGGTTTCGCGGCCGTCCCGACGGCACCATCCAATACGCGGAAAATCCGCCGAAGAAATATCAGGATATTTATCCGATCGATTTCGAGAGCGACGATTGGGAGGCGCTGTGGCAGGAACTGAAAAGCGTGCTGGTCTACTGGTGCGAGCAAGGCGTGCGCATCTTCCGCGTCGACAATCCCCACACTAAAGCGTTTTCCTTCTGGCAGTGGGTGATCGCCGAGATCAAGCAAGACTATCCTGACACGATCTTTTTGGCCGAGGCATTCACCCGGCCCAAAGTCATGTACCGCCTGGCCAAGCTCGGTTTTAGCCAGTCGTACACCTATTTCGCCTGGCGCAATACCCAAGCGGAGCTGACCGAGTACTTCACCGAGCTGACACGCTCCGAGGTCAAAGAATACTTCCGGCCCAATCTCTGGCCGAACACGCCGGACATTCTCACCGAATATCTCCAGTTCGGCGGCCGGCCGGCGTTCATGGCGCGGCTAGTGCTGGCGGCGACTTTAGGCGCCAATTACGGCATCTACGGGCCTGCCTACGAGCTTTGCGAAAATACCGCGCGCGAACCCGGCAGCGAGGAGTATCTCGATTCGGAAAAGTATCAGATCAAGCTTTGGGACATCACGCGCGCCGACAGCTTGAAGGAATTCATCGCCAGAGTGAACCGGATCCGGCGCGAGAATCCGGCGCTGCACAGCGACGGCGGTCTGCGTTTTCATCCGGTCGACAACGACGAGATCGTTTGCTTTAGCAAACTTACCGAGGACCGGCGCAACGCCATCGTTGTCGTGGTCAACCTTGACCCGCACCATAACCAATCCGGCTGGGTTGAGTTGGCCGCCGAAGAACTGGGTCTCGACGCCAAGCAGCCTTATCAAATGCATGAGCTCTTGACCGGCGCGCGCTACCTTTGGCATGGCGCGCGCAACTATGTCCAGCTCGATCCACAGAGCGTGCCCGCGCAAATTTTTCATGTGCGTCCCAAAATGCGCCGCGAGCAGGATTTCGATTACTTTTTTTAAACCGGAAAGCGAGTTCACGTGAAGCGCAAATCCCCCAACGGCGGCGGCGCCGCCCTCGACAATAACCCGCACTGGTACAAAGACGCGGTGATCTACGAAGTGCATGTCCGCGCCTTCTGCGACGGCAACGGCGACGGCATCGGCGATTTCATCGGCCTCACGGAAAAACTGGATTACCTGCAGGATCTGGGTGTGACCGCGCTATGGCTGTTGCCCTTTTACCCCTCGCCGTTGCGCGACGACGGTTACGACATCGCCGATTATGGCAACATTCATCCCGACTACGGCACGCTGCATGATTTCAAAATATTTCTGCGCGAAGCGCACCGACGATCGATCCGCGTCATCACCGAATTGGTCGTTAACCATACTTCGGACCAACATCCCTGGTTCCAGCGCGCGCGCGAGGCCAAAGCGGGCAGCGCCGCGCGGAAGGTTTATGTCTGGAGCGACACCCAGGACAAGTATCAAGATGCGCGAATTATCTTTAAAGATTTCGAGCAGTCGAATTGGTCCTGGGACCCGGTGGCCAAGGCCTATTTCTGGCATCGTTTCTACTCGCACCAACCGGATCTCAACTTTGACAATCCGGAGGTAAAAAAGGCCCTCCTCGAAGTTCTCGATTTCTGGCTCGACATGGGCGTCGACGGCCTGCGACTGGACGCCGTGCCCTATCTGTTCGAGCGCGACGGCACCAATTGCGAAAATCTGCCGGAGACGCACGGCTTTTTGAAAGAGCTCAGGCGCCATGTCGATGAGAAATATAGCAATCGCATGCTGCTCGCCGAGGCCAATCAATGGCCGGAGGACGCGGTGCAGTATTTTGGCCGGGACGACGAGTGCCATATGGCGTTTCATTTTCCGGTGATGCCGCGCCTGTTCATGGCGGTGCACATGGAAGACCGCTTCCCGATCATCGACATTCTCGAGCAAACCCCGGCGATTCCCGAGGGCTGCCAGTGGGCGATGTTCCTGCGCAATCACGATGAGCTGACCCTTGAGATGGTCACCGACGAAGACCGCGACTACATGTACAAAGTCTACGCCAACGACCCGCGCGCGCGCATCAATCTCGGCATCCGCCGCCGGTTGGGGCCGCTGCTCGGCAATAACCGGCGGCGGATGGAGTTGCTCAACAGCTTGTTGTTTTCGCTCACCGGCACGCCGGTGCTTTACTACGGCGACGAGATCGGCATGGGCGACAACATTTATCTCGGCGATCGCAACGGTGTGCGCACGCCGATGCAGTGGAGCGGCGACCGCAACGCCGGGTTTTCCCGGGCCAATCCGCAAAGATTGTTTCTGCCGGTGATCATCGATCCGGAGCATCATTACGAAACCGTCAACGTCGAAGCGCACGAGCAAAATCCCAGCTCGCTGCTCTGGTGGATGAAGCGTTTGATCGCGCTACGCAAGAGCTACCGCGCCTTCGGCGAGGGCAGCATCGAGTTTCTCTTACCCGAGAACCGCCGGGTGCTGGTCTTTATCCGCCGGCTCGGCGACGAGATCATCCTAGTGGCGGCGAACCTCTCGCGCTTCGTCGGCTGCGCCGAGTTGGATCTGTCGGCTTATAAGGGCATGGTGCCCATTGAACTGTTCGGTCACACGCGCTTCCCGCCCATCGGCGAGCTGCCTTATTTTCTCACTTTCGGGCCCCACGCTTTTTATTGGTTCAAACTCGAAGCGGCCCAAGCGGGAGCGGCGGCGCTCGCGGCCGGAGCGGCCGAGCCGGCGCGCCTCGAAGTCGAAGGCAGCTGGGAACAGATTCTCTCAGGCAAATCCTTGGCGACTCTCGAGCGCAGCCTGCCCGCGTATTTGCCCGGGTGCCGCTGGTTCGGCGCCAAGGCGCAGCAGATTCGCGCGGTAAAAAACGTCGGCCTGCTGCCCTTCGCGCTCGACTCCGCGACAACCTATTTCACCGCCTGGGAAGTGCAGTATCTCGGCGCCGCGGCCGAAACCTATATGTTGCCGCTGGCTTTCGCGGCCGGTGAGCGCGCCTTCGAGTTGCGCCAGAACCAGCCGCAAACAGTCGTCGCCCAGCTGGAGGTCAAAGGCAAGAGCGGCAAGACTTCGGGTATCTTGTACGACGCCCTGATCGATCCGGCGTTTTGCCAAGGACTACTGGCCGCCATCGCGCGCGGCAAACCCGTCAAGGGAGCCGGTGCCGAGCTGATCGCACAACCGTCCAAGGCGTTTCGCCGCTTGCGTGGCGATGCTCGTTCGACGTTGGAACCGACGCCGCTCAAGCGCGAGCAAAGCAACACCTCGGTGGTCTTCGGCGATAAATTGATCTTGAAACTGTTTCGCCGTGTCGCCGACGGGACCAATCCAGATCTGGAAATCGGCCGCTTTCTCACCGACGGCGCCAAATTTGCCCATACGCCGGCGCTGGCCGGGTCGCTGGAGTTGCGCCGGGGGCGCGGCGAACCGGCGACGCTGGGGATCCTCCAAGCGCTCGTCGCCAACGAAGGCGACGCCTGGCGTTATTCGCTCGATCACCTGGGCCGCTTCTTCGATGACATCCTCACCCGCAAGCGCAGCGCCGACAGCGCGCTTTTGTCGCCCATCGGCATGGTGGAACTGAGCGGCTTGGAGATTCCGCCAGCGGCGCAGGAACTCATCGGTCCTTATCTCGCATCGGCCCAGCTGCTCGGCCGGCGCACTGGCGAGCTCCATGTTGCGCTCGCGTCGGATGCCAAGAATCCGGCATTCGCCCCGGAACCGTTCACCGCGCTCTACCGCCGATCGCTCTACCAGAGCCTGCGCACCCTGGCCGACCAGTCGCTTGCCTTGCTGCATAAGCGCAGCAAAAACTTGCCGGAGGAAATTCGCCCGGCAGCCGAACGGGTGCTTGGCCTCGAGAACGATATTTTCGAGCGCTTCCGCAAGTTGGTCGAAGCCAAGATCGGCGCGCTGCGGATTCGTTGCCACGGCGATTTTCATCTCGGCCAGGTGCTGTTTACCGGCAAGGATTTCATCATCATCGATTTCGAAGGCGAACCGGCGCGGACGATCAGCGAGCGGCGCATCAAGCGCTCGCCGCTGCGCGACGTGGCCGGCATGCTGCGCTCGTTCAGCTACGCCGCGGTGACGGGCCTGCATAGCGACGCAATCCGCAGCGAGGACCGACTGCCGCTAAAACCCTGGGCCAAGTTTTGGCGCCAGTGGGTGTCGGTCAACTACTTGAAAGGTTATTTTGCCGCCAGCCGCGAAGCCAACTTCTTGCCGAACTCAGCGGCGGATATGACGCTGATGTTGGAAACCTATCTCTTGGAAAAAGCGATTTACGAGCTCGCCTACGAGCTCAACAACCGACCCGATTGGGTGCATGTGCCGCTCGAAGGTATTCTGAGCTTGTTCGAGGAGGGGGCGTGAGCCAAGCAGTTAGCGCCGAGAGCAAACAGCTGCGCGAACTGGCGCGCCTCTACGGCGTCCAGCCGAGCCATTACGATATCTCCGGCCAGCTCAACCGGCCGCCGCCGGAGGCGCTGCTCGCCGTCTTGCGCACGCTTGGAGCGCCGGTAGAGCAAATGTCCGACATTCCTGGCGCCCTGCGGGCGCGGCGCCAAGAGCTCTGGCAACGGACCGCCGATGCGGTGATCGTGCTGTGGGACGGCCAGCCGGGGTTTCTCAAGCTCCATCTGCCGAGCTCGCTGGCCCAAGCCGCGGTGGCTGGCACGGTGGAGTTGGAAAGCGGCGCGACGCTGGCGAACCTTGTGCGCGACGACGGCCAATGGCAACGAGCCGAGCGGTCCGTCGAAGGCGCCGGCTACGTCACGCGGCGCATGCAGTTTGCCGCAGCGCTGCCGCCGGGCTATCACCGCCTGCGTCTGGAGATCGGCGGCCACGCCACCGAGCATCATCTGTTCGTGGCGCCGTTGCGCGCCTACGGCGAGAATCATGCTCAAGAGAAATCCTGGGGGCTGTTTTGTCCGCTCTACGCCTTGCACTCGGAAACCAGCTGGGGCATCGGCGATTTCGCCGACCTGCGCGCCCTGGTCAATTTCACGGGTCAGGTGGGCGGCTCGGCGGTCGCCACGTTGCCGCTGTTCGCCGCGTTTTTAGGCGAGCCGTTCAATCCCAGCCCTTATTCTCCGGTCAGCCGGCTGTTTTGGAACGAGTTGTTTTTAGCGATCGACGAGATCCCGGAGATCCAGCGCTGTCTCGGCGCTCGCTCGCTCATGCATTCTGCGGCATTCACAGCCGAGCTTGAAAACTTGCGCGCCGCGCCGCTGGTCGACTACCGGCGCGCCATGGCGCTCAAACGCGAGGTGTTGAACGAGCTGTTGCTCTGCCTGCTGCGCCAACCATCGCAGCGGCGCGACGAGTTCGACCGCTTCATCGCGGCCAATCCGCGGGCGCAGGATTACGCCGCCTTTCGCGCTAAGACCGAAGGGGAGCGCAAGCCCTGGCAGCAATGGGAGGGCGCGAGCCGCGATGGCCGGCTGCGGCCCGGCGACTATCTCGAACATTTGAAACGCTATCATTTATTCGTGCAGTGGTTGGCCGAACAACAAGTGGATTGTCTGGGCGCCAAGAACCATGCCGACGCGCCGGCGCTGTATCTCGATTTTCCCCTTGGGGTCAATCGCGACGGCTATGATGTCTGGCGCGAACGGGAAGTCTTCGCCCTGGGTGCCAGCGGCGGCGCGCCGCCGGATGGCTTTTTTGTCAAAGGGCAAAACTGGGGCTTCCCACCGCTCCATCCCGAAGGTCTCCGGCACCAGGGCTATCGCTACTTTATCGATTGCGTGCGCCATCATTTGGAGCATGCCAAGATGCTGCGCATCGATCATGTCATGGGGCTGTATCGTTTTTACTGGGTGCCCCAGGGATTCGCCCCCACCGAGGGCGCCTACGTGCGTTACCCCGCAGCGGAATTCTTCGCGATCTTGAATCTCGAGTCGCATCGCTACCAGGCGCGCATCGTCGGCGAAAATCTCGGCACCGTTCCGCCGGCGGTCAACCAGGCGATGGCGCGCCATAACATTCGCGGCATGCATGTCGGCCAGTTCGGCGTCACCTGGGACCACCATCGCGCCCTCGATCCTGTGCCTGAGAACGCCGTGGCCAGTCTCAACACCCATGACACGCCGACCTTCGCCGGCTTTTGGAGCGGCGCCGATATTGACGACCGTGTCGATCTCGGACTGCTTACCGAAGCGCAGGCCGACGACGAGCGCCGCGGCCGCGACGGCCAGCGCGCCGCACTGGTGGCGTATCTCAAGTCGCTCGGCTTGCTCGACGGCGACGACCCCAGCGCGGCCGCGGTGCTGCGCGCCTGGTTGTTGCACCTGGCCGCGGGCGACGCGGAATTTCTCCTGGTCAATTTGGAAGATCTCTGGCTCGAAGCGGCGCCGCAAAACGTGCCGGGCACCTGGGAAGAACGGCCCAACTGGAAACGCAAGGCGCGCTACTCCTTAGAACAACTGCGCGAGTTCGGCGCCATGCGCGACACCCTGACGGCGCTCCAGCGAGCGCGCCGTAAAGAAAGCGAGAACGATCCATGAACAGCGAATCGCTCAGTCTCTTGACCGATCAAGACTTGTATCTGTTTAACGAAGGCAGTCACTTTTGCCTGTACGACAAACTCGGCGCCCATCCGGTCGCACGCGGCACCGTTGCCGGCGGCGACTTCGAGAGCGGCACCTATTTCGCGGTGTGGGCGCCCAACGCCAATCACGTCAGCGTCATCGGCGAGTTCAACGGCTGGGAGAAGGGCCGTCATGTTTTGCAGCCCAAGGGCTCCTCGGGCATCTGGGAAGGCTTCATTCCGAATATCGGCAAAGGCACGCTCTACAAGTATCACATCAGTTCGTGCTTTGACGGCTACAACGTCGACAAGGCCGATCCCTTTTCCATCTTCAACGAGATCCCGCCCAAGTTCGCCTCGATCGTTTGGGACCTGGATTATCAATGGAACGATCAGTCTTGGATGGCCGAGCGGCGGG
>Ga0075342_1000097_pt1 | contig 14469 bp, 13 predicted proteins | sample RushOxbow_ThreeS_3_FD_120085 | JGI IMG/M metagenome (GOLD analysis project Ga0075342, IMG submission 120085) | Natural and restored wetland microbial communities from the San Francisco Bay, California, USA, that impact long-term carbon... | ecosystem: Environmental > Terrestrial > Soil >...
CGCCTGGTGCTCGCGCTCACTGCGCTTGGCACGGCCGAAATGGGGCGGTGCTTCGGTATCCTCCAAATCGGCGATGGCCGCCGCCAGTCGGTTCCTGGCCAAAGCATCCTTGGATTTCATCGGCGTGGCGTCCTTGGCCGGAGCGTCCTTGGCCGGAGCGTCCTTTGGCAAGGCGTCCTTAGGCAAGGCGTCCTTAGGCAAGGCGTCGCTCGGCACGGTGACGCCGCCGGTCGCGGCGGTCTTGGGCCCTTCAGTCTTGGGCCCTCCAGTCTTGGGCGGTTGGCTGGTCTCGCCTTGCATCTCGGCAAAAGGCTGCGATGCGGGCTTGTCCGGCAGCGGCGCGAGGTCGCGCATGCGCTCGGCAAACGGCACGCGCGGCTTCGGCGCAGGCGCCGGAGCCGTAGTCTTTTCCATCTGCTGCACCAGCTGTTTCAGCGAGTCGTGCACGGCTTCAATCGTGCCGGCGAGCTTGCCGTCGCTGGCGCGGGTGCGGTCGTTCATCGCCACCAGGTCGCGATGTATGGTGTCGAGACGCTCGACGCTGGCGGCGCTGAGCTTCACGTCGTCGGCGACGAGGCGAGCGGCTTCTTGCGCGGCCCTGGTCGCCACCTCTTCAGGGCTCGGCGAAGCGTCGACGCGCTCGATCAATTTATGGAGCGCGCTCTCGATCTCCCCGATCTTGGCAAGCTGCGCCTCGGCGCGGCCAATCTGTTGAGCCACATCGGAAATCTGCTGCTGAAGCGGCTCTAAGAACTGGCCCTTGGGGGCCTGCTCAACCGCCTTGGCGATCTGGCTGCTGATCTCGTCGAGCCGCGCGCTCAGCGCTTCGAGCGCCTGCGGCGGCATGGCCGCGCCGATCGAGTGCTCGAACCGATGCGCCATCTCGACGAGACGGATGTCGAGATCCTGTGCGGCCGGGTGCGAGGAGGCGAACGGGGCGGAATAATCAGGCTCCGGCAGGGATGGGGCAAACGGTGTGCGGCCTGTGGCCAGGTCGTCCAGCAGGTCCGGCGAGGACGGAGCCCCGGCCAGGCGCCCGGCGCGGTCGAGGTCGCCGGCCAAGGCCCGGCCGAGACGCTCGAAATCGTCAAGAGGGGTTGAGGCTTCGCCTTCGAGGCGGTGGGCCAGGCTGTTCACTTGGTCGTGCAGCCGGCCAAACGTCTCGGCGTCCTCCGAGGACCCGTTCGTCCGTGCGGCATCGGTGGTCTGTGACAGCTGGTCGAGCCGCGCATGCAGATCGTCGAGCGCCTCGCTGTAGCGGCGCTCGCTCTCCTCTACCCGTTCCACGAGGCGGCGAAGCAGGCTCTCGACCGATTGCTGATCCATAGGGCTTCCGGCGGAGGCCCCGCCGTGGTGCCCGCCGACGCCGGTCTGCCAACTTGCTTCCGAAACCATTCCGTTCCCCTTGGCGAGTAAGCCGCCCGAGCGTTCGTGTCAGAATGGTCGAGGGGACCGGTCCGAGAAGGCGCGCGAAGAGGCGGTCGAACCACGGTGGCAAGCCAGAGTAAATTTTGCGTTAAGCAGCGCCCAAATGTGGGACGAAGGACCGGCGTTTCCGTTGTGACACGGGGCTTTGCGCCGGTGTGGGGCAGGGCCTTGTCAGGTTGCGGCCGTACGGCGACCATGAGGCCGGGACGACGCAAGGGAGTTCGGACATGGCCGAGATGGTGCAGGCGAGCCATGAGCTCACCGTCGCGACGGCAGGCAAGGGCTTCACCGAAATCACCGGCGAGCTGGCGCGTTGGCTCGACAGCATCGCCGCCGAGCACGGTCTCCTCACCGTATTCGTGTGTCACACCTCGGCATCGCTGACCATTCAGGAGAACGCCGATCCCAATGTGCGGGTCGATCTACTCGCGGCACTCGAGGCGCTCGCGCCCGAGCACCGGCATTACGCGCACCAGGAGGAGGGGCCCGACGACATGCCGAGCCACATCAAGACGATGCTGACCTCGGTGAGCCTCGGCATTCCGGTCAAGGACGGCAGGATGACGCTCGGCACGTGGCAGGGCGTTTACGTCATCGAGCACCGCACCAGCCCGCATCGGCGGACCATCGCGCTGAGCTTCATCGGCCATACGGCCTGAGCCGAAATTCAATCGGCAAAGCGGTTGGTGGCGGTGACCAGCTCGTGCACGATGCCGGTCTCGGTCATGGCGTGGCCGGCATCGGCGATGACGTGCAGGCTCGCTTCCGGCCAGGCACGGGCAAGATCGTGGGCGATCTTGACCGGAGTCACGACGTCGTAACGTCCATGGACGATCACGCCGGGGATGGTGCGCAAGCGATGCGCATCGTCGATGAGCTGATCGTCGGCGTGGAAGAAGCCGCCATTGATGAAATAGTGGCACTCGATACGGGCAAAGGCGATCGCGTAGTGGTCTTCGGAGAAGCGCCGCACGCGGTCGGCATCAGGTAGCAGCGACAGGGTCTTACCCTCCCACGCGCTCCATGCCCGCGCCGCTTCGAGTTGCAACGCGGGGTCGTCACCGGTGAGGCGGCGATGATAGGCGGCGATCATGTCACCGCGCTCGGCCACCGGGATCACGCTCACATAGTCCTCGAACGCGTCGGGAAAGATCCAGCTGCACCCGTCCTGATAAAACCATTCGAGTTCGGCACGCCTGAGGGTGAAGATGCCTCGCAGCACCAGCGCGGTGACGCGCTCGGGATAAGTCTCGGCATAGGCGAGCGCCAAGGTCGAGCCCCATGAGCCGCCGAACACCTGCCAGCGCTCGATACCGAGATGCTCGCGCAAGCGCTCGATGTCGTCCACCAGGTGCCAGGTCGTGTTGTCTTCGAGCGAGGCGTGGGGCGTCGAGCGGCCGCAGCCCCGCTGGTCGAACAACACGATGCGGTAAGCCTTTGGGTCGTGATAGCGGCGCATCATGGGATTGACGCCGCCGCCAGGGCCGCCATGCAGCAGCACGGCCGGCTTGCCCGTGGGCGAACCGCATTCCTCGAAATAGACCTCGTGCAAATCGGAAACTTTGAGCCGCCCGGTGCGGTAGGGGACGATCTCTGGATAGAGCGTCAACCGCTTTTCTTTGGGGACCAGCTGCTCGTTCATCTTGCTTCCATGTTCGGCGAAATCACAGCTCGTGCTCGGCTGCCGCTGCGGAGGCGGCTGCTGCTGCCGCGGCACGCAATTGCGCGCGATCGTAGATCGTTTCGCCGCCAGGATCGCGCATCTCCTCGCGATAGAGATCCTCGGCCTGGCTCGGCTTGGGCAGATAGAGACTTACCGCAATGCCGGCCGCCAAAGCGAGAATGGCGCCGATCAAGCTTGCGAGCGAAGTGGTAAAACCGGCTTTGCCGATGCCCAACGCGGCGCCAAACAGGGCATCGAACAGCATGACGGCAAAGCCGGTGGCGAAGGCCGCCGTGACGCCCCACTTGGTGCAGCGCCGCCACCAGATGGCGAGCAGCAGCGCCGGGAAGAAGGTCGCGGCGGCGAAGGCGAACGCCATCAGCGCCGCCATGAGAGGATCGACATCGGCAATCACTAAAAACACCGCGGCGGCGAGCGCGGTGGCGGCAATCGCCGCCCAAGCGGCGACCAGCCGCGGCAGCGCCTGGTTGCGGTCGATCACGCGGTAAAGGTCTTCGGCGAGGCTCGCCGCCAGGGTGAACAGATGTGAGGCTGACGCCGCGAGCGCGATTGCCAAGGCCGCCGTCGCCATCAGCACGATGAGCACGTAAGGCAGCCCCGCCGCTGCCGGCAGCGCCAGCGTAATGCCGTCGCGGGCGATCAGCAGCTCAGCGGCGCTAATCGCCCCGTCGCCGTTGACGTCGGCCACCTGGAGCAGGTGCTTGTCACTGAGCTCGACGAGCCAGGCTGGTAAGGACGACGCCGGCGACAGCGCGATGTCGCGGAAGATGATCAGCTTGGCGAACGCCGCCATGGCCGGCGCGGTCATGGCGAACAAGGCAACGAACACCAGCCCCCAGGCCGTGGAGCGGCGCTGATCGGCGATTGAGCTGGTGACGCCGCTCCGCACCAGTAGGCTGGGCAGGGCCGCGGTGCCGAAGGCAATGCAGAGGAATAGCGCCACGAAGTCCATCGGGGCGAGAATGCCGAAGGGCTGCAGGAATGGCTTGACCGTCGGCAGGGGGGCGGCGCCCGGCAACGCGGTGGCGAGGTCGCCCGGCTGGACGGGGGTAAGACCGGCGGTAATCTCGGCATTGTGCAAGGCGCTGAAGGTTTCGCCATAGGTCAGTTGCGGCGCCGGTAGATTGGTGAGCAGCACCGACACGGTGGTGACCACCACCACGAGGCCGACCGCGCCAACCAGGAACTCAGCGCTGCCCGCCCAGGTCACCGCACGCATACCGCCGAGAATGGCGATGGTGGCGATCAGCGCTGCTACCAGCACCACGCCGAAGGAGAACGACACCGGCAGAAACAGCGAGGCGATCAGCGCCGCGATTTTGATCTCGGCGGCGAGCAGGAGCGCGGTGGGCGGGAGCTGCATTACGCTGGCCGCTATGCGCACGCTGCGCGAGCGGAAGCGATGGCCGAGAAAGCTCGGCAGCGTGTAGGAGCCGGCTTTGCGGAGATACGGGGTGAACAGCACGCCTGCGGCGAACATGCCGAAGGTCCAGCCCAGCCCGATCGCTAGTGCGTCGAAGCCAAGGAAGAACACTGCGCCGGTGTAAGCGAGAAAGCCCACGCCGCCGATCGCCACGGCCGCCAGCACGAAGCCGTTATAGACGGGTGGCACCCGCCGGCCGGAGGCGAAGAAATCCGCCGGCTCACGGGTCCGCGAGCCCGCGGCGACCAGGAGATAGAGCGCCAGCGGCACGATCATCATGGTCTGTGCCAGAACGGGCCGGCTCCAGCCGAGCTGCTCGAACATGGCGAGCAAGACGATGAGCGACACGAAGGCGGATGTGACGATGCCGTAATAGGCGCCAAGGTGTGGGTTCGGCGTGCGCAGCCGCGAAGGGACGCTCATGGCCTAGCCGAGCCCCTCGCTCTCGCTCCGCGCCAGGTCGAGACGTTCCTGGAGGCGGATGAACCAAAAGGCCATCGCAACGATGAACACCAGCAGTCCTTGTGACAAAAGATAGAAGCCGATGGGAAAATGCAGGAAGCCAAACCGATTGAACCACAGCGCGCTGACGACGGTGAGGATGACGGTGGAGAGGACCGTGACCAGGATCACGGCGGCGAGGATCAGCGTCTGGATCTGGTGGCGGTCGCGAGCCGGATAGTCATCGACGACCGGAACTTCTGTCGTCATGTCGCTCCCCTGTTCAGGACCGGCTAGGAGTTACCAAGCTGGCGTCGCGCTGGCAAACCGGCTAGGCAGCATTGACGTTGAAACGTGGCAGGTCGGTGACTGTTTGCAGCAGAAGGAGGAGCGCCAAATGCTCAAGGAGTTCAAGGAATTTGCCCTGCGCGGCAACGTGGTCGACATGGCCGTCGGCATCGTCATTGGCGCCGCCTTCTCAACCATCGTCAGGTCGCTGGTCGACGACATTATTATGCCGCCGGTGGGCGTACTGACCGGCGGGGTCGATTTTTCCAACATGTTCATCACGCTCGGTCCAAACAGCTACGACTCCCTCGCCCAGGCCAAGCAGGCCGGCGCCGCGACGCTGAATATCGGCGTGTTCATCAACAACGTGATCAGCTTCGCCATCGTGGCGTTCGTGCTGTTCATGGTGATCAAGGGCATGAATCAGCTGCGCCGCAAGCAAGAAGAAGAGCCGGCCAAGGAGCCGCCGCCGACCCAGGAGGTGCAGCTCCTCCAGCAGATCCGCGATGCCTTGGTGGTGGGCGATTCCGGCCGCCCGCGGTCGCCGGACAAGCGTTAACCCGCCAAAGGCATAGCAAGGAATTTGCGTGGCGGGGGGCCGCGGCGCTCTTGGCATTGTTTCTATCACGCTTCTCAGAAAATATTTCTACTATCTATTGTATATAGAAACGATTTTGCGTCTTTTCGACGTTTGCACCTTACTGGCGAAATGATTTTTCGCTACATTGGGGTCCGGTGCATGTCTGAAATGGCGAAAGCGATGCAGGCGGACGAAGCCTTCACCGATGTGATCATTGTTGGCGCAGGTCCGGTCGGCCTGTTCGCCGTGTTTCAGCTTGGCCTGGCCAAACTGAACACCCATCTGGTCGACATTCTCGACCGGGCCGGGGGCCAATGCGCCGAACTCTACCCTGAGAAGCCGATCTACGACATTCCGAGCGTCCCGGTCTGCACCGGCCAGGAGCTGACCGACAAGCTGCTCGAGCAGATCACCCCGTTCGCGCCGGTCTTTCATTTCGGCGAGATGGCGGCATCGCTGGACAAGACCCAAGGCGGCAAATGGCGGCTCACCACCGACACCGGCAAGGTCCTGATCGCGCCGGTCATCGTCATCGCCGCGGGCGGCGGCAGCTTCGTGCCGAAGCGCCCGCCCATTCCCGGCATCGAGGCCTATGAGGGCAGCGGCGTGTTCTATGCCGTGCGCAAGATCGACCAGTTCAGGGGCAAACGCATCGTCATCGCCGGCGGCGGCGACTCGGCGCTCGACTGGACCGTCAACCTGGCGACGATCGCACAGAGCTTGACGCTGGTCCACCGCCGGCCGGAGTTCCGCGCCGCGCCCGACACCGTGAGCAAGATGCGCGCGCTCGAAGCGCAGGGCCTGGTCAAATTCGAGCTCGGCCAGCCATCTGATCTTAAGGGGACCGGCGGCAGGCTCGACGCGGTTGTGGTCAAGCGGCCCGACGGAACGTTGACCGATATCGCGACCGATGCGCTGTTGCCGTTCTTCGGGCTCACCATGAAGCTCGGACCGATCGCCAATTTCGGTCTCAATCTCAACGAGAATTTGATTCCCGTGGACACCGAGAAGTTCGAGACCGGCACGCCCTCGATCTTCGCCATCGGCGACATCAACACCTATCCCGGCAAGCTCAAGCTGATCCTGTCGGGATTCCACGAAGCGGCGCTGATGGCGCAGGCCGCGCATCGTTACGTGCATCCTGACAAGACGCTCCGTTTCCAGTACACGACCTCGTCCTCCGAGCTGCAACGCCTGCTGAAGGTCGCCTGACATGTTCGTCACCGTGCATATGCCCGACGGCACGACCCATCGCCTCGAGGCGCTGGAAGGCTGGCGCGTGATGGAGGTGGTCCGCGACTGGGGCCTGCCGATCAAGGCCGAGTGCGGCGGGGCCTGCGCCTGCGCCACCTGCCATGTGTGGGTGGGCGAAGATTGGCTGGCCAAGCTTGCGCCGCCGACCTCGGAGGAGCTTGAGATGCTTGACGGCGCTTTCAATGTCGACGAGCGCTCGCGGCTGTGCTGCCAGATCATCATGTCGAAGGAGCTGGACGGGCTCGAAGTCGAGCTTGCGCCCGAGAGTTTGGCCGATACGCCGGCCGAGCGCCTGTTGGTGGGAGGATAGCGTCATGCGCACCTTTCCCATCCTGGTGAGCTTCGACGGCAAGCCGCCGCTGGTGACCGGCGGCGGCGAACTGGCCGCGGTCAAGGCCCGGCTGCTGCTGAAGCGCGCTCCCTCGGTCGATGTCTCGGCCGATGAGCTTGGGCCCGAACTTGCCGCGCTCGCCGAAGCGGGGCAGGTGTCGCGCGTTCCGGCGCGGCCCGGCATCGATCAATTGCGCGGCCGTCCCTTGGTGATCGCCGCGACCGAGGACGAGGCGGAGGATGCGCGCGTCTCGGCCATCGCCCGCGCCCTTGGCGTGCCGGTCAACGTGCCCGACCGGCCCGAGCTTTGCACCTTCGCGCTGCCGGCCATCGTCGATCGCGGCGAAGTGACGGTGGCGATCGGCACCTCCGGCGCTTCGCCGGTGCTGGGCCAGCGCCTGCGCGCCTGGCTCGAGCAGGAGTTGCATCCCAGGCTCGATGCGCTGGCCAAGCTTGCGGCCGAGTTCCGTGGACCGGTGGCCGAGCGGCTGCCCTCAGGCCGGCCGCGCCGGAAGTTCTGGGAGGCCGTGTTCGAAGGCGCCGCCGCCGAGGCCATGCTCGAAGGCAATGAAGCCAAGGCCCGCGCGCTGATCGGCGCGGCGATCGATGAGGCGGCCACGAAGCAAGACTCGCGCGGTCGCGTGTTGTTGGTCGGCGCCGGTCCCGGTGATCCCGAGTTGCTTACCATGAAGGCGGTGCGCGCGCTGAAGGCCGCCGATGTCATTCTCTACGACCGGCTGGTCGGCGAGGGCGTGCTCGACCATGCCCGCCGCGAGGCCGAGCTGATTCCGGTCGGCAAGGCCAAGGGCGCGCATAGCGTGCCGCAGGCGGACATCAACGCGCTGCTGATCGCCCGTGCCCAGGCCGGGCAGACGGTGGTTCGGCTCAAAGGTGGCGATCCCTTCATTTTCGGCCGCGGCGGCGAGGAACTCGATGCGCTGCGGGAGGCCGGCATCGCCATCGAGATCGTGCCCGGCGTCACCGCCGGCATTGCCGCGGCTGCGTCCTTGCAAATTCCGCTCACCCATCGCGACGTGTCGCACACCGTCACCTTCCTGTCGGGCCACGAGGCGGGCGGCGAGGAGCCGTCGTTCGAGCATCTCGATCTCGCCGCGCTCGCCTCGGGCAAGAACACGCTGCTGGTTTATATGGGCGTGACCACCGCAGGCGTGATCGCCACCAAGCTGCTCGACGCGGGCTTCAAGGCGGACCTGCCGGTGCTCGCGGTTGAGAATGCCAGCCGCGACGATGAGCGGCGCGTGCTCGCGACCCTTGCCGAGCTGGCGGCGCATCCCGAGCGGTTGGGGCTCAAGAGCCCCGCCGTGCTGATCTTCGGCGAGGTGGCCGGGCTGCCGGCCCATGGCGTGATCGAGGACATCCTCTCATTGGAGGAGGCCAAAATTGCCTAACGTCATCACGGCCAATCGTCTCACTGACGGCATCGTGGTCTATCTCGCCGCCGACGGCCGCTGGACCGAGGACATCGGCCGCGCGCGCTTCGCCGAGACCGAGGACGAGACCAACGCGCTGGAACAGATCGGCGACAAGGCGGTGAAGGACCGCATCGTGGTGGCGATGTATCCGATGCCTGTCGAGCTCAGAGACGGTGCCGTTGACGCGCTTTCAGTGCGCGAGCGCATCCGCGCCGCGCATCGCACCACATTGACCAAGGATTGGTACGATGTACCGCTATGACGAGTTCGACCATGCGTTCGTGCGCGAGCGCGTGGCGGAGTTCACAGACCAGGTCGAGCGCCGGCTGGCCGGGCAGCTGACCGAGGACGAGTTCCGGCCGTTGCGCTTGCGCAACGGGCTCTATCTCCAGCTGCACGCCTATATGCTGCGCATTGCCATTCCCTATGGCGTGCTGTCGCCCAGACAGCTGCGCCAGCTCGCCATGATCGGACGGAAATGGGATCGCTCCTACGGCCATTTCACCACGCGGCAGAACCTTCAGTTCAACTGGGTCAAGCTAGTCGACATTCCTGAGGTGCTGGCGGCGCTTGCCGAAGTCGAGATGCACTGCATCCAGACCAGCGGCAATTGCGTGCGCAACGTCACCGCCGATCCGTTCGCCGGCGCCGCCAATGACGAGCTGGAGGACCCGCGTCCGTGGTGCGAGATCTTGCGCCAATGGTCGACGCTGCACCCGGAGTTCAGCTGGCTGCCGCGCAAGTTCAAGATTGCCATCTCCGGCGCCGCCGAGGATCGCGCGGCGATCGCCTTCCACGATATCGGCTTGAAGATCGTGCGCGGACCGAACGGCGAGAACGGCTTCCGCGTGCTGGTCGGCGGCGGCATGGGCCGCACGCCCTATGTCGGCCAGGAGATCCGCGCGTACCTGCCCAAGGAGCACCTGCTGTCCTACATCGAGTCGATCCTGCGCGTGTACAATCTGCACGGCCGGCGCGACAACATTCACAAGGCGCGCATCAAGATCTTGGTCAACCAGCTCGGCATCGACAAATTCCGCGAGGATGTCGAGGCGGACTGGGAGGCCACGCATAAGACCGCCATCGATCTGCCCGAGGACGAGCGGCGCCGGATTATGTCCTATTTCGCGCCACCCGAGCTTGCGCCCAGGCCTATCCGCGACGAGGCGCTCGACCAGCAGCGTGAGACCGACCCGGTGTTCGCCAATTGGCTCAAGCACAATGTGCGCCCGCACCGCGTGCCCGGCTATTCCACCGTGGTGGTGTCGCTGAAGGAGCCGGGCCGCACCCCCGGCGACGCTTCATCCGACGCCATGGACCTGGTGGCCGATCTCGCCGAGCGCTTCAGCCGCAGCGAGGCGCGCGTCAACTACACTCAGAATCTGATGCTGCCGCATGTCGCGACCTCCGACATGGGCGCGCTGTACGACATCCTCAAAGCCAACGGGCTTGCCACCGGCAATTACGATCTGCTCGGCGACATGATCTGCTGCCCGGGGCTCGACTATTGCAATCTCGCCAACGCCCGCTCGATACCGATCGCCAAGGAGATCGCCAAGCGGTTCGAGGATCCGAAGCGCCAGGAGCTGATCGGCTCGCTCAGACTCAATATGTCGGGCTGCATCAATGCCTGCGGCCATCACCATTCCGGCAATATCGGCATCCTGGGCGTCGACAAGAAAGGCACCGAGCTCTACCAGATCTCGCTCGGCGGCAACCCGAAGGACGATGCCGCGATCGGCACCATCATTGGTCCCGGCTTCCGCGCCGAAGCCGTGCCGCAGGCGATCGACACCATCCTCGATACCTACCTCGCCAAGCGTGTCGACGGGGAGACCTTTGTCGACACCTGGCGGCGCGTGGGCGCCCAGCCGTTCAAGGAGGCCCTCTATGGCGCTGCTTAATCTTGCCACCGGCTCGCTGTTGGCCGATGCCGCCGAGGTGGCGACGCTGCTCGAGCCGAATGCCGACGGCGCGGCGCTCGTATCAGCCGCCTCCGGCAATGCCGGGCCCATCGCCATCCATTTTCCCGTGGTCACCGACGGGCGCGGTTTCTCCCTGGCGCGGCTCTTGCGCGAGCGGCACGGCTTCACCGGCGAGATCAGGGCAGTCGGCCATCTGATCCCCGACCTCGGCCAGTTCCTGCTGCGCTCGGGCTTCGACACCGCCGAGATTATCGATCCCGAGCAGGCGTCGACCTGGAAGGCGTCGCTCACGCGCATCACGCATAATTACCAGCCGGGCGTCCGCAATCTGCTGCCGTTGCGGTGGGACGCATCGCGCAAGGAAGCGGGCGCGCTCGATCAGCGCCTCGCCCGGGTCAAGAGCCTCACCGACCGCATCAGGGAGATGCGGCGCCGGATCGAGGGCCGCATCGTATTCTCCACCAGCCTCCAGCTCGAGGATCAGGCGATCTTGCATGCGATTGCCGAGTCCGGCGCGGATATCGACATCTTCACCCTCGATACCGGGCGGCTGTTCCCCGAAGTGCTGGAGATGGTCGAGTTGTCGGAGCTGCGCTACGGCGTGCGCATCCGGCTGGTTGCCCCCGATGCCGGTGAAGTGGAACAACTGGTCGCCCGCGACGGGGTGTTCGGCTTCCGCCATTCGGTCGACAACCGCAAATCGTGCTGCGAGATCCGCAAAGTGCGTCCGCTCAATCGCGAGCTCGAGAGCGCGCAAGGCTGGATCAGCGGCTTGCGGCGCGAGCATTCCGAAACGCGCGCCGAGGTGCCGCTCGCCACCTGGGACGATGCGCGCGGGCTGATCAAGGTGAATCCGGTCGCCGATTGGTCGACTTCCGACCTCACAGCCTACATCGCCGCCAACAACATCCCGGTCAATCCACTGCATGCCCGCGGCTTCGTGTCGATCGGCTGCGCGCCGTGTACCCGCGCGGTGCAGCCCGGCGAGCAACCGCGCGCCGGCCGCTGGTGGTGGGAGAACGAAGAAAAGAAGGAATGTGGGCTGCACATGAATCCGAACCGGGCAGGGCAGGCCGCATGACCCAGCTGACCTCCCATCTCAAGCTGCTCGAAGCCGAGAGCATTCACATCTTCCGCGAGGCGGCGGCGCAGTTCCGCAGCCCCGTCCTGCTCTATTCGATCGGCAAGGATTCCACCGTGCTGCTGCATTTGGCGCGTAAAGCGTTCTGGCCGGCCAAGCTGCCGTTCCCGCTGCTGCATGTCGACACCACCTGGAAGTTCCGCGACATGATCGCGTTCCGCGACAATACCGCGCGCGAGCTCGGGCTCGACCTGATCGTGCATACCAACCACGACGGGCTGGCCCGCAACATTAATCCGTTCGACCATCCGCCCTCGGTCTATACCGACATCATGAAGACGGTGGCGCTTCGCCAGGCGCTCGATACCGGCGGATTTGACGCCGCGTTCGGCGGGGCGCGACGCGACGAGGAAGCCTCCCGCGCCAAGGAGCGCGTGTTCTCGTTCCGCGCCGCCGGCCATCGCTGGGAGCCGCGCCGCCAGCGGCCCGAGATGTGGCAGTTGCTCAATGGCCGGCTCGGCAAAGGTGAGACCGTGCGCGTGTTCCCGCTGTCCAACTGGACCGAAGGCGACGTGTGGCGCTACATCGCGCTGGAAAAACTCGACGTGGTGCCGCTCTATTTCGCCGATGAGCGGCCGGTGGTGACGCGCAACGGCCAGCTGATCGTGGTCGACGACGAGCGCATGCGGCTCGAGCCCGGCGAGAAGCCGGTGATGCGCAAGGTGCGGTTCCGCACCCTGGGTTGCTGGCCGCTGACCGCCGCGATCGAGTCCGACGCCGACGATCTCGACGCCATCGTGGAAGAGACGCTGGCCGCGAAAATGTCCGAGCGGGCCGGGCGGCTGATCGACCACGATCAGGCCGGCGCCATGGAGATGAAGAAGCGCGAGGGTTACTTCTGATGAATCTGGCTGCGCTCCAAGAGGATGTCTCGGCTGAGACCGCCGCCTCCCCTAATCGGGAAAAAGGGGCATTGGTGCGGCTGTTGACCTGCGGCTCGGTCGATGACGGCAAGTCGACCCTGATCGGCCGCCTGTTGTGGGACGCCGCCGGCGTCACCGAGGATCAGCGCGCCGCCATCACGCTCGCCTCGCACAATCGCGCCGTCAATGGCGAGAAGATCGATTTCAGCCTGCTGCTCGATGGGCTCCAGGCCGAGCGTGAGCAGGGCATCACCATCGACATCGCCTGGCGTTATTTCGAAATCCCGGACCGGCGCTTCATCATCATCGATTCCCCCGGCCACGAGCAGTACACCCGCAACATGGCGACCGGCGCGTCCCACGCCGATATCGCCATCCTGCTGGTCGATGCCCGCCACGGCGCCAAGCGCCAGACCCGCCGCCACGCCGCCATCTGCGATCTGGTCGGCATCAAGAAGGTGGTGCTGGCGGTCAACAAGATGGACGCGGTCGACTGGTCGGAGGCGCGCTACCGGGAGATCGAGGCGGATTTCAGCGCCATGGCCGAGAGCTTCAACTTCGCGCAAGTCGTCACCATCCCGGTGGCGGCACTCACCGGCGACAATGTGGTGCACCGCTCGGACCACATGGCGTGGTTCTCCGGGCCGACGCTGCTCGATTATCTCGAAGCGGTCGACCCCGAGGCGGTGACCGAGGACGCGCCGTTCCGCATGCCGGTGCAGCTTGTGCTGCGCGCCTCGGGCGATTTCCGGGGCTATGCTGGCACAGTCAGCTCGGGGCGCATCAGCGTCGGCGAGCGCATCGTCGATGCCAGAAGCGGGCTCGGCGCGACGCTCAAGCGGATCGCCACCATGGACGGCGATCTCGCCTCGGCGGCCAAGGGCGACGCGGTCACGTTGGTGCTCGACACCGATCTCGATATTTCCCGCGGCGCGGTGCTGTCGGAGGTGCCACGCCGGCCCACCAATGCCGACGTGATCGAGGCGCGGCTGGTGTGGTTGTCGGAAACGCCGTTCGATCCAGAAGCGGGCTATCTGCTTCGCACCGCCACCGATCTTACCCCGGTGACCAGCGTGAGCGTCTCGGCACTGGTCGATTTCGAGTCGCTGGCGGCGCAACCCGCGCACGCTTGCAGCGTCAACGACATCGCCGATTGCCGCATCCTGCTCGGCCGGCCCGCCGCCATCGATTTGTTTCGCGATCTGCCGCTGACCGGCAATTTCGTGCTGGTCAGCGCGCTGGACGGTGCGACCGTCGCCGGCGGCGTGATCACCTGGGCCCAGGCCGGGGCGCCGGCGGTCGGCGACCATGTGCTGGTTCTCGACCGGGCGCTGTTGGCCCGCGGTCTGTGCGCCGATCTCGGAGATTCTCCGGCCGATCTCGCTGAATTCAACCGGCGTGCGCAAGAGGTGGCGGTTCTGCTACGCTCGGCCGGCGTGCCGGTTCTTATCGAGATTTAAGCCACTATGATTAAGCGGATATACTAGAAGACGCCTGCTTAAGGCGCGTGCGCCGGCGAGTAAGGGGAGGGGCCTTTCATCCATGGTTGAATTCAGCTCGGCAGCCCAATTGCTGCCGCTCGTGGCGGCTGGCTTTGGCGTGGGGATGCTGGTGGGACTGACTGGCGTCGGCGGCGGCGCGCTGATGACTCCGCTGCTGATCTCGAGCTTCGGCGTGCC
>Ga0075342_1000098_pt1 | contig 14432 bp, 12 predicted proteins | sample RushOxbow_ThreeS_3_FD_120085 | JGI IMG/M metagenome (GOLD analysis project Ga0075342, IMG submission 120085) | Natural and restored wetland microbial communities from the San Francisco Bay, California, USA, that impact long-term carbon... | ecosystem: Environmental > Terrestrial > Soil >...
AATTTCGGATCGCAGGCTGCGTTTCGATATCCATGCCGCCGAAAAAAGCGATTACGGGTCCCGCTTCGCTTTCCCCTTTGAAAAAGGGGGCGGTAAGCGGCAGGAAAATCTCCCCTGGCCGCTCTTTGCTAAAGAGGGGTATAAGAAATCGTACAACTGAAGCATTGAAAACTTTAAGACTGTGCAGGAGCTTTGATGGATTACAAAGCGCTCAAATGGTCGGTGCACGACAACCCGAATAACCCCGGCGAACCGTGCATCGGTGTCATCGCCTTGAATCGCCCCGAGAGACTCAACGCCGTCGACCCGCTCATGCGCCTGGAGCTCGACGCCCTATGCAACGAGATCGCGCGCAACTCCATCGTCAAGGTGGTGATTCTGACCGGCGAAGGGCGGGGCTTTTGCGCCGGCGGCGATCTCAAGTCGGAAGGCGACGTGCTCGGCGCCTTCGAAGGTTCCATGGGTATCACGGGGCCGTACAAGGAGATGGCCGAGTACTTTTTCAACGATTTGCGCCACCGCGTGTTGCAAAGCGCCATGCGCAAGCTCGAAGATTTACCGCAAGTGACGATCGCCGCCATCAACGGCCCGGCGGTCGGTGTCGGTCTCGAGATGGCGACACTGTGCGATATGCGCATCGCCTCGGAGCGCGCGCGCTTCGGCGAAGTCGCGGTGCCGGCCGGCTTCGTGCCCGAAAGCGGCGGCGCGCGCAATTTGCCCAAGTTGATCGGCATCGGTCGAGCGATGCGTCTGATTCTCACCGGCGAGATCATCGACGCCAAAGAAGCGTTGCGCATCGGTCTGGTCGAGGAAGTCGTGCCGGCGGCCAAGCTTCGCGATACAGCGTTCGCTCTTGCCGGACGCATCGCGGCCAATCCTTATTTATCCGTGCGGCAAGCCAAACGGCTCGTGAAAATGTACTGGAACTGGAATCGCACCGACGAAGGTTATCAGCAGGAGCTCGATGCAGTGCTGGAGATCACCCGAACCAAAGACTGCCAAGAGGGCATGCGCGCCTTCGTGGAAAAGCGCCCGCCGCGCTATACCTATCCCTACGACGCCGACTGGCCGTTTCAGAAAAAAAGCCCGGCGAAGAAACCCAAGAAATAGCCGGCGATGACTTTTTCTACCCTCAGCGCCAACAGCTACCGCGCGGCGCCGGAAAAATTGAATCTCGCGCAGCATGTGCTCGACGACTCGATCGCGCGCGGTTGCGGCGCGCGGACCGCCCTCGTGGGCGACTTCGGCGTTGTCACTTACGACTCGTTGCAGCAGCGGGTCCAATCAGTGGCCGCCGGTTTGCTCGACCTGGGATTGAAGCGCGGCGATCTCGTTCTCATCAAGATGAGCAACTCGCCGGAGTTCGCCGTCGCGTTTCTTGCAGCGGTGCGGCTCGGCGTGATCCCCGTTCTGGTCAATTCTATGCTTACCGCAGTCGAGCTGACCGCCGTGCTCGAGCAAGCCAGACCGTTATTGATCTTCACTGAAGCATCGCGCCGCGAGGCCATGCGTGAACTGCGCGGCGGCGCTTTGTTCAAGCATATCGTTTGCGCCGGCGAATCGGCGGGGAGTGAAATACCGTTCGCAGCGTTGGAGTCGAAGTCTTCCACAGCCGTCGTTTCAGCCGATACCCGGAGAGACGAGCCCGCTTTCATCGTTTACACCTCCGGAACGACAGGCAAACCCAAAGGTATCGTTCATGCCCATCGCTGGATCGTCGCCCTCGGTGATTTGAACCGCTACCGATTGCCGCCCGAAGAGAACGACGTGGTCATGGCCACTGGCGAATGGAGCTTCATCAGCGCCCTGGGCCACAATTTGCTTTTCCCGCTGCGCAACGGCGTCACCGGTGCGATCCTTCCCGGCCGCGCCACGGCGGAAAACGTTTTAACTGCCGTCGAGAAGTTCAAAGTGACCGTGCTCCATTGCGTCGCGACGGTTTATCGCCGCGTGCTCGCCATGCCCGAGTTCGAGAACCAGCATGATCTAAAAAGCCTGCGCTGTTCCCACTCTACCGGCGAAGCTCTGCGCGAGGCGACCTATGCGGAATGGAAGCGGCGGGTCGGTTCCGAATTGTACGAGCACTACGGTGTATCCGAATACCAACTCGTGATCGGCAACGGCGTGAGAGATCCGGTCAAACCGGGATCGGTCGGCAAATGCTTGCCGGGAGTCGGCGCGGCGATCCTCGACGACGATTTAAAACCGGTGGCCGGCGGCGAACTCGGCCAGTTTGCGATTTCGACCGCGGATCCGGGACTGTTTCTCGGTTATTACAAAGACCCGGAGCGCACCGGGGCGGTCATTCGCAACGGCTGGTATCTTACCGGCGATCTCGCCTATCAGGACAGCGAAGGCTATTTCTACATCGCCGGCCGGCGCGACGACTGCTTCAAGAGCCGCGGCATTTTCATCTCCCCGACCGAAATCGAAAACGCCCTGCAGAAGCTCGCCGCGATCATCGAAGCCGCGGTGGTTCCGGTGCCCGATAGCGAAATCGGCAATAAGATTCACGCCGTCGTGGTATTGGCCGACGGCTACGAGCCGTCGGCTGCTTTCGCCCAATCGATCCGCGAAAGCTTGCGCGGGCAAATCGCCCCCTACAAAATCCCTCACGACGTCGAGTTCGCCGAAAGCCTGCCGAAAAGCGCGGTCGGAAAAATTCTTCGCGCCAGTCTAATCAAGCCGGTATAGAAGAGTGCGTTCAAAGAATTCGGCGCCGGCTCGTGCAATAACGCATGGGCGGCGATCCTTGCGCTGCTTAGGCTCGACCTTCCGATCGTCGAAGACCATGCGGATTTGCCCGGCAGTTCCGCGCGGCATTGCTTTCGCGCAAGGTGAAACCATCTTAACCGACAGCTCGGAAAAGCGCCTTAACCCTTGACAGGAGCCGGGCAGACCAACTACGTTCCGCGACGACAGTCCGACCATCAGGAGGTGGCGCATGGCGAAAGCGTTGCAAATATTTTTATTGCCGATAGTTCTCTCGGTATTGCCGTTCACGGCGCGGGCGGCTTCGGTCGGGGAGTTCTACAAAGGCAAAACCATCCAGTGGGTCGTCGGCGGCACCGCCGGCGGCGGCTACGATACCTATACCAGGCTGATCGCGCGCCACTTCCCGCAATACGTTCCCGGCAAGCCGGCCGCGGTCGTGCAAAATATGCCGGGAGCGGCGATGCTGATTGCGGCGAATTACACCTACAATAGCGCTCCTCGCGACGGCACGGTCATCGGCCATTGGTCCGGCCCGCTGATTTTGCAGCATATGTTGGGCAACCCGGCGGTACAGTTCGACGGCCGCAAGTTCGGCTGGATCGGCATGCCTACGGCGGATTCGTTGGTGTGCATAACCACCGAGCGGAGCGGGATCAGATCTGCGGAAGATTGGCGCAAGGCCAAGACAAAGGTGAAGCTTGGCGCCATCGGCCGTGGCACCAGCGGCACCGACGATACCAAGCTGCTCGCCGCCGCCACGGATTTCCCCTTGCAGTTGGTCGAGGGCTACAAAGGCACCGCCGACATCAGGATTGCCGCGGAAACCGGCGAGGTCGACGGCACCTGCGCCTTCGGCTGGCAATCGGCGAAGGTGACCTGGGCCAACGCGCTTAAGGCCAAACAAATTCACGTCGTGCTCCAGACGATGATCGAGTCGCATTCCGAGCTCAAGGGTATTCCGCTCGCCATCGACTACGCCAAAACCGACGAAGGGAAAAAACTCCTGCGCATCGCCGCCGAGCTTTACGGCAAACAGAGACTCTATTCGCTGCCGCCGCAAGTGCCTGAAGAACGCGTGCGCACCCTGCAAAGAGCTTTCGTCAGTACATTAAAAGATCCTCAGCTCGTCGCCGAGGCGGAAAAGGCCAAGCTGGAGATCGAGCCGATCGACGGCCCCGGCATAGAAAAGATGGTGAACGGCTTGTACGAAATCGAGCCCGCCGTGGTCAGCCGAGTGAAACAGATACTCGAGGCGAAGTAAGAGGCTAGGCACCAGGCAATAGTAAAGGAGAAATCCCGGCGAAAGGTTTTGTTGGGGCAGGTTTATCGCAGGCAAGACCACAGGTGGCCATCCCGAGTTGCGGCCTTCTGAGGCCGTGTAGCGGGGGGGAGCGGTTCGATGTTTTGAACGCGCTCAGTTCTTGAGGGAACGTCTGGAACGATTGGAACCTTTGGAACAGGCATTTATTGAGACTAAGCCGCTCAATCGCGAATGTCCTGGAGAAACCATTCGGTCGGAATCTCGCGCCCGAGGCCGGCGCGCTTGGCGAGTTCGTAGACCTTGCCGGCCACCGCGTGGAACTGGGCGCCCTGCAGATTGCCGCGCTCCGAGTAAGTAATCTGATCCGGCGAGCTGCGCCCTTTCACCTTGCCGTTAACCAGGTCAGCGAGCGTGACGCGGCGGTCCGGGAGGGTGTTGCCGTGCTTGCGGCGGTCGCGGCGGCCGTCGCCATACTTGGCTTGCTGCGGGCGCGCCTCATAGCCGACATGCTCGGCGTCGGTGGCGAGCTCGGGATGGCCGGTGGGCGCTGGCGTGTCGCCGAAGCGCAGGTAGACGTCGACCCGTTTTAGGCTCTCGGCGTCGGGTTTGCCAGTGCCGCCGACCACGACAATGTGGGTGCCTTTTTCCAGCAGTGAGCCGTCGGTGACCTCCACCGCGGAGTCGGTGAGCGCGGCGAGGATGTGCGCGCCCTTGTAGACCTCCTCGGGGCGGCTGCAGACTTTTACCTCGATATTGTATTTCTCCGCCATCTCGCGGCCGAAGCGCTCGCGGCTTGCGCGGGTCGGGCTAAACACCTGCAGCTTGTCGATCTTGCGCACGCGCGTGAACGCCTCCATGTGCGTGCGCGCCATGCCGCCGGCGCCGAGCATGCCGACCACCTCCGCGTCTTTGTTCGCGAGATACTTTACGCCGATGCCGCCGTCGGCGCCGACCCGCATATGCTGCAGGTAGCCGTCGTTGATGAACGCCAGCGGCTCGGCATTCTCGACCGAGGTCAGCAGGATCAAGCCGCAGTAAAGGCCGGGCCGCATGCAGTACTTTTCCTGGGTGACGACGCCGTTGTAGTTTCCTTCATAAATAATGTCGGACTTCATGCGGATGGCGAAGTAGCCGGCGGTCGATCCACCCTCCATGGTGCCCCACTGGTAGTTCCGCGCCGGATCGCTGGTCGGGATTCTTATATCGATGCGCGGCCGGCACACCGCCTCGCCGGCCGCCAACTGCAGATACGATTGTTCCAGCGCCGCCAGGGTGTCCTCCATGGTGAGGAGCTGTTCGACTCCTTGGTTGTTGATGATGAGCGTCATAATGTTTTTACCTCTCCGGCCGCGTTGGGAAATTACCGGTCAATGCATCGCCGATCCGGCCAGCGATCCCCGCTTTGGATCTTGGAAGCGCAGTTGGGAATTCATGACCCTTGCTAATCACGCATCGCATATTTCATCAACGATTGCACCCCTACCTTTTGATGCCAAGATGGGATTGCCCGTTTCCTCTTCTTTCCTTCCTCATTGGGCTTGATCGCCAGTTTGAACTTACAATATATATCTTGTAGCATTGCAATGGTGGAGTGGCGAATAGAATATTTTCGTGAGTCCAGCGGGAGGGTCCCGGTGCAAGAGTTTATTGATCGGTTAACGACGGAGGAACGGGTGGAAACAATGGTCGGCATCGATCTGCTGCGCACCCATAGTCTGTCCCTCGGAAGACCGTGGGTTGCCCCGCTGGGAAAAGGTTTGTGGGAATTGCGTGTACGCTCACGTCGCCAAGTTCGCATCCTGTATTTCGCTCATACTGCAAAGACATTTGTTTTGCTTCACGGGTTGGTGAAGAAGACCCGCGAAGTGCCTCAGCCGGAAATTGACACCGCCACACGCCGAATGAAACAATATCTAAGGAGATAGACTTATGGATGACTTCCAGAAACAATTACAACGTCTCAAGCGCAATCCGGTATTCGCGAAGGCGTTCGACAAACGACGAACCGAAGCTGAGGTTGCGTTCCAAATTCGCCGGCTCAGGGAAGTCAAAGGTTGGTCACAAAAGGATTTGGCCAAAAAGGTCGGTTGCAGCCAGCAGGCGGTATCAGCCGTCGAACAAGCCGGTTACAAGCGGCACTCATTGCCGTTGCTTCGTCGCATCGCCGCCGTATTAGACGCGGACGTTGTCGTCGCCCTGGTTCCGCGCAAAGCGGCTTAGGGTGGTCCGACGCAAGGACCGAGCACATCGGCTTGCATCAGCTAGTGGTACGGTCCTAAACCTAACCCGATCGATTGCTCCGCAAATTCGCGCTGATCGATGTTCTGCGCTTTGCTCCGTTAAACGATTTGAACTGACCCCGGACTCGATCCGGGGGATTGAACCACTTGAACGATTTGAACTCCTATCCTCCGATGGGCGGCATTTTGGGAAACTTGGCCAGCGCCGGATTCATGTGATCCCAAGGCTGAGCGCTGGCCGTGAAGATGTCCAAGGTCGGCTGATACAGGCTCGGGTCATCGAGGCTTCCTGCCGTGATCATTGCGAGATCGGGCATGGCGCTGGTCTTGCCGAATAGACTCGCACCGCACTCCGGGCAAAAGCCGCGGCTCAAGGTATTGCCGCTGTCCGCTTTAGTGTCGTAATACTTGACTGCCCCGGTGATCTTGAGCGCCGCGGCCGGCAGTCCGATGTCCGGTTCATAGGCGCCGCCGCTGGCCTTTTGGCAATCGCGGCAGTGGCAATTGCCCATAAAAAACGACTCGGCGGAACATTCGTAACGCACCCGACCGCAAAGGCAGCCTCCGGTAAATCGAGTAGCCATAGTTATTACTCCTCTCTCGTCCGTCAATTCTTAACGCCACTATTATCGCCAATAGTTCGAGAAAGCGATGGTAGCTTCGCACCACCCGACGATTGGCTCGTTACTGAGCCGAATTGCACGAGGATTAGAGGAACAGGCCGAGCGCGCACGAGAAGTCGAGCGGCTGACGTGATTTGTTTAGTTATCCAGGCGGGGCCTCAGAGGGTCCAGTTGAACACCGCAGAGCACCTCGGCCGCGAAACCATTGGAACTATTGGAACCTCTGGAACGATTGGAACAGTCTTCGCTATCAAGTTGAACGCTTGACGTCAGCCTCGCAGACCAGCTAGCTTTCGTCAGTGCTCTAAAAAATTCTCAGCTCGTCGCTGAGGAAGAAAAACCCAAGCTCGAGATTGACCCGATCGATCGGCCGGGCATAGAACAGATGGTGTTCCGTTTGTATGACATCGAACCCGCCGTCGTGAATCGACGGATACAGATACCCGATGCCAAGTAGGACGATAGACAACAGGCAAATCGTAAGCGAGAAGTCTTGGGGACAGGTTTTGTCAGGTTTGTGAAGTTGAATTTGTAAAGATGAAGATCTCCATTCTTGACGATTATCACGACACCCTCCGCACGCTCGAATGCTACCAAAAGCTGTCGGGTCACGAGGTCAGAATTTGGAATGACCACGTCCAGGAAGTCGATGCGCTTGCCGAACGATTGCAGGACGCCGAGGTGCTGGTGCTGATACGCGAGCGCACCGAGATCCGCAGCCCGCTGCTGCAGCGACTTAACAGCCTCAAGTTGATAAGCCAACGCAGCGTTTACCCGCACATCGATGTCGATGCCTGCACGGAGTTGGGAATCATTGTATCGTCGAGCCAGCATGCCGGCACGCCGTCTTATGCCGCCGCGGAACTTACATGGGCGTTGGTACTCGCGGCGATGCGCCAGGTGCCCCAACAGATGTCGGCGCTCAAGGCGGGTAAGTGGCAGATCGGCATCGGCAACGACCTGCGCGGCAAAACACTCGGAATTTACGGGTACGGTAGGATCGGCAGCGTCGTTGCGGGTTACGGCAAAGCTTTCGGGATGAACATCCTGGTTTGGGCGCGCGAGGGCTCGCTCAACCAAGCGCGCAGCGACGGATTCGCGGCGGCGCGCAACAAGGAGCATTTTTTTTCGCAGTGTGACGTGCTCTCGCTTCACATGCGCCTGGTTGAAGCGACCCGCGGCATCGTGACACGGCAAGACCTGGCTCGCATGAAGTCGACCGCTTTGCTGGTCAATACCAGTCGCGCTGGTTTAATTGAGCCCGGCGCATTGCTTGCCGCTCTACAAGCGGGTCGGCCCGGTCTGGCGGCCGTCGATGTTTATGAAGAGGAGCCGGTTCTCGACGTTAACCATCCATTACTCCATATGGATAACGTCGTGTGCACGCCCCACATCGGCTACGTCACACGCGACGAGTACGAGATCCAATTTTCAGACATCTTCGACCAGATCGTCGCTTACGCCGCCGGCACGCCGATCAATGTCGTAAATCCGCCGGTGCTGAAATCCTCGAAGCTCTGATTTCCTCGTGCTGCGGAACGGGACTTTCGCGATTTTCCTTCGTCTATGCTAACGACGATGGTTGCGTTGGGCGTGCGAACCGGGTCGCATCTTTACAGGGTGTTGAAAAACCTGTCTCAACCACGCGGTTTCCACCAAACACCGGCGTGTTTGACCGCTTGCCGGTTCGCCGGTATATCTCCCGAGATATAAAAATTTTCGATTTGTGACCAGGGGCACTCGCACGCCAAGGCCACGGAGTACAACCATGACAGTTCGCATTGCCCAGTTCGTGCACCCCGCCACCGACGTGGTGGACGAAGCGTTCCTGCGCGAGTTTCCCGAAGTCGAAGTCGCCAAGACCCGCAGCCTCGAATCCCTGGCCAATGCGCTTGACGGCGCGGAAATCTTCCATGTCTACAACTCCGCCTTCACCGCGGAATTCGCACGCCTGGTGCGCGACAAAGGGCGGGCCCTCAAGTGGATCCAGTTCACCACCGTCGGCGTCGAAATCGGGCTGAGGGCGGGGCTGCCAGACGGCGTCTGGGTCACCAATGGCGGCGACGTCAGCCAGCGGGTGCTGGCCACACACGCCATGGCTTTGATGCTCGGCGTCATGCGCAACTTTCGCGGGTTCGAGCAACTGCGCGCAAAGCGGGAGTGGGCGCGCCACACCATGTCTTCCCACATCCTCGACCCCGACGGCGCGCGTATGGTGATCCTCGGCATGGGCCACATCGGCCAGGATATCGCGCGTAAGGCCAAAGCGTTCGATATGGAGGTGATCTGCGTCACCCGCTCGCCTGCCCCCGCCGTGCCGGAGATCGATCGCGTGGTGCCCCGCGAAAAAATAGACGAAGTTCTGCCCAGCGCCGATGTGGTCATGGTGGCGCTGCCGCTGGACAACAGCACGAGGGGTTTTCTCAGCGCCGAAAGAATCGCCCTAATGAAAGAGACGGCCATCCTGGTGAACATTTCACGCGGCAAGGTGGTGGACGAGGCAGCGCTGGCCCGGGCCCTCGCCGAGGGCCGCCTCAAAGGAGCAGGACTGGACGCCCTCGCCGAAGAACCGTTGCCGGCAACGAGCCCGTTATGGGATCTGCCCAACGTGCTGATCACGCCCCATGTCGGCGGCCAGGGCGGTCACCAGTTGTGGCGCCGCATGAGCGAGCTGATCCGCGACAACACGCGCCGCTATCTTGCCGGCGCGCCGCTCAAGCATGTCGTCAGAACCCCCGACGGGACGCTGCGAGGTTTTTAACAGTCACTGGTCGGAAATTCCCAGCACGCGATCGCCCGAAGCGAAGATGAAAAGAAACCTGAGCGCTTATTCCCTCAACATCCATGCCGGCACGTGGCAAGGTTATGACTTTATACCCAGATCAGGAGGTCATGTATGAATAAATGGATGGCGCTGTCGTTGGTGTTTCTTGCCGCGGCGTGTTCGCCCGCGCAAAGTCCCAAGTTGGCTGGGCAGTGGATCGACCTCACCCATGAGTTTTCCGCAGACACGATTTATTGGCCGACTGCCGACTCCTTCAAGAAAACCGCCGTATTCGAAGGCCGCACCGATAAAGGTTTCTATTACACGGCGTATAACTTCAGCGCGGCAGAGCATGGCGGCACCCATGTGGATGCGCCGATTCATTTTGCCGAAAACCGCAACACCGTCGATGCGATTCCGCTGGAACAATTGATCGGCCAGGGTGTGGTCATACGGATCGCCGACAAAGTTGCAGCGGATCGGAACTATCAGCTGTCGGTCGGCGATGTCCAAGCGTGGGAGAAGGAGCATGGAACGATTCCCGAGGGCGCGATCGTGCTGATGGATACCGGCTCAAGCCATCTTTGGCCCAATCGAAGAGATTATATGGGCACGAACGAGCGCGGCGAGGAGGCAGTCAAGCAACTCAAGTTTCCCGGGATACATCCGACAACGGCCAAATTTCTCGCCCTGGAGCGAAAGATCAAAGCGGTCGGTTTGGACACGCCGAGCCTTGATTACGGCGGCTCGACTCACTTCGAAACCCATCAGACCTTGTTCGAGAAAAACATCCCGGGTTTCGAAAACGTGGCCAATCTCCACAAGTTGCCAGTTAAAGGCGCGACCATTATTGCGTTGCCAATGAAAATCAAGGGCGGCAGCGGCGGCCCCTTGCGCATTGTCGCGCTGGTGCCGCAGCAGTAGTGGTTGCCTGGTATCAGTTCGCGCCGACTAGCTGTGAGTGCTTTGGAGCAGAAGCTGAGTTCTCTCTTTTACGTCGCGACGTGCTTGCGGCAACCAGCACGCCGTCACGGCGCGTTTCGCTCTGTCACTAAGCCAAGTTCAATCTTGGCGAACTCTTACAACGTGCCGGCCAGCTTGGCGATCGCCTGCGGCGATTTGTAACAGCCACATTAGGCGACTGATTTGCTGAACTCTGGGCATTGAGCACCGCCAGATTTCACGGGAATTTGTTCAAACCGTTTCAGCCGTTCAACCGCTCCCCTCGCTACACGGCCTCAGAAGGCCGCCACTCGGGATGGCCGGCTGTCCTGAGAAGGCGGCGAAGCCGCCGTATCGAAGGACGCTCAATTCAAACCATTTACAGGAAAGCAAACCGTATTCAATGTCGGCCTTCGTTGCTAGCGGAGCCATTCTCCATACATGAATTTTTAACCCGCAGGCGTGTTTGACAGAAGTTGGAATGCCACTATATACAGGATTACTGACCTAGCGCCCCATGGGGAGAAATTTATGAAGACACTAAGATTGGAAACCACTGCGCCGTTCCAAGGCTTGGCCGAATTGGTGGCCTACGATGAGGGTCTGTTCGAGAAGGAAGGCATCCAGATCGAATGGATGGACCGTGAAAAGGGGCTCGACAAAAGCCCGCAACTGCACATCACGGATCACAAGGACGCCTCGCGCTACACGAGCCACGGCCGCATGATGGAAACCGGCCAGGCCGACCTCTACAACGCTTGCGAATGGGGCAATTACTCGCGGGTCGAGACCACTGGGGTCGGCAGCCGGCAGGTTGGCCGCCGTTCCATGGTGAATTTTGCCGGGCTCGTCGTCCGCGCCGATTCGCCGGTGCAGGTGCCGCAGCAATTCGCCAACGTGCAGATCGGCATCCCCTTCTATAGCGGCACGCACTATCTGTGCCTGCAGATGCTCGAAGGCTTCGTGCCGCGCGAGCTGATCAAGCTCGGCCGCGTGCCGAACGGCTCCAATTACCGCTTCAAGATGCTCATGGACAAGACCATCGAAGCGACGACCCTGACCGAACCGTATATTTCATTGGCTGAGAAAATGGGCTGTCGGGTCGTCATCTCGGCTTTCCACCACGGCACCGACGTCGCGTCCGATCGTGTCGACGGCGAAACTTACGCCGCCTTCAATCGCGCCATCGGCGAGGCGGTCCGGCGCATCATGGCGAACAAGCGCGCTTATATGCACTACTTCCTCGACTACTATCGCGATCGCGATCCGCAGATCAGCCAGCTCAGCATCGACGATCTGCGCGAGAGCCGCCTCTATTTGGTGGATCCGGCGCCGATCCCGGCCGACGAACTGCAACGCACCTACGACTGGATGAAGAGCTGGAATTTTCTCGAGACCGCGCCCTGCGCCACCGATCTCGTCAACCTGAACGTGTAGCAGCGCGGCGACCCGCGGGGCTGGGGTTTGGTTCAATTCGTTCCCTTGGCCTGCCCTGAGTAGGCGGCGAAGCCGCCGTATCGAAGGACGCTCCGATCAAGTCGTTTAAGAAGACGCGAACAGCTTCCAGGGACGGAAGCGCGCGTGGGGTTACCGGTGATTTCTGGAAGTGAGACAGTAAGCTTGACGCAGGGGTTCGCCAGTTACTCAATGAATATCGGCTGACCATCGGCTTGATTGAAACTCACATGGAGGTGAACAGCTATGGCTTTGGTACGGTGCGTTACGGAATTTGGCATGGGAGTGGATGTGCACGGATTGGATTACACCAATGCCGCCAAGCGGGCGGTGTTCGACGCGATTCATCACAGCAGCTTGGGATTTCCGCGGCTGGTGGGCAAGACCGCCGACGATATGCACGTGGAAGTAACGATCGGCGTGCCCAAGCCCGAGGCGGTGGATAAGCGGGCCGTGCTCGAAACACTGCCGCACGGCGGCGGCCAGGTCAACGTGGTCCAAGGCGGACTGCAGGTGCTCAATGAAAAGGGCGACGATGGTTGGCTGATCGCCAACGCTATCATTGTCGTCAGCATAGACGACGGCAAATAGTTCGCGTCACTGGCGGTCGTGTCGACGCACTGCGGTGGTTTTTGAATCGCTGAATGTGGCCTGGCGATTCTTTAGCGTCTGCCCACCAACGCGAGCAATTTCAGATCCATCCACAAGGTGAAAATTTGCGCCCATGGCTGGATTGCCGCTGCGTTGTTCACCGAGGCGGTAGGGGATCAGCGCCGGAAAGTTTCTTGAATAATCCGATGACTTCGGGCTCCCGCGGCAGCTCCTTGATCGCCTTCTCCAACTCCTCCGGCATTAACGGTGCGGCATCGTCGCCGGCGAGCTTTTTGAATTCCTTGTGAAACTCGGGGTCTCTAAAAGTCTTGCGAAACGCCTCTTGCAGGATTTCTACCCGATCCTTGGGAGTCCCCGGCGGCAGGATGTTGGGTGATCCGGTACCTCTGAAACCGCGCAGCAGCGCCAAAACTTTTCCTTCGAGATTCGATTTAGCGAAGGTCTCGAGCTCGGGTACTTTGGCGAATTGCGCCGGCCGGATGCCTTTTTGCACTTCAATGATCGAGTGAAAGTCGACGAGATTCTGCGCGATCCATTCGGGATTGCGATGGACGACGGTCTCCGCCAGGTTTGCCCGCGCGTCGACCTCGCCGCGCAGCAGCGCGATATCGAGTTCCTGCGTGGTGTAACCCGAGACGAAGCGCGGATCTTTGAGACCGAGGATGTAGGCGAAGAGACGCCCGGTAAGATAGATCGGATGGCCCACTGCCTGGGCGCCGATGCGCACACCTGGCAGCGCCCGGAGTTTGGCTAAGCTGTCGGCGCCGAACGCCTTGCGCGTCGCGAAGATCCATTGGGCATTGCCGTCGGGTGAGCCGAGGTAGATCGTCTTGTCGAGATCGTATAACACTCCGGTCTCGCCGAGCACCGCGCTCGGCACAAAGCCCGGAGTCATGGCGCCGATGGTGAGACCGTCGGACGGAGCCGTGCGGTAAATGTGGTTGGCGGCGGTTCGGCCGCCGCCCCCCGGCATGAACTCGTGGACGATGACCGGATTGCCTGGAATGTATTTGCGCAGGATCTGAGCTTGGGCGCGCACGCGCATGTCGCCCGTGCCGCCCGCCGCGCGCGCCTGGACGATTCTAAGGATCTTGCCCTCGAAAAACGACGGCTGTGCAAAAGCCCGATGTGACAAAACCAAACCTGCTCCAAAGACCAGCGCGGCAAACGTGAATAACCGAGTTTCTGCGATTCTCACCTTGATCTCCTTTCTTCGCGGTGGAGTTAGATGGCACACGCGCGGTCGAATCAGCGAATATCCCGAGCCGCAGATCCGCCAGCCATGTCACCTAATAGGCCATCATGTTTGATAAAGTCAAAGCCCGAAGATAGTGCAGCGTCGATTAGTCTTTGATTTATAGTCGGAAGGATCCACAAGAATTTTGCCTGCCCACAAACAAAAAGCCCCACTTTTGGTGGGGCTTTTTGTTTTAAGCTTCGAAGGCCGCGACAGCTTACTTTTGGCTCTGCTCGACAAACGGTTTCCAGTTCCATTCAAAGTTCGGGTCGGTGTAGGCTTCGGGCGGCATCAGCGAAGTGATGCCGCGTTTGGCCATCTCCGCTTCGAACTTTTCGCGCACCCATTTGTCTTCGTTGCAGTACTCGATTTGGTCTTTGGCGCGGTCCTCGACCTTTTCCGCATGGCCGTGGAACTGCATGGGCGGATGTAGCGCGAGATAGCGCGCCGGATCGCCGCCGGCGTTGAAGTGCTGGTGGAACCATTTGTTCGGCGGCACGAACAGACTCGCTTCATGCCAGGGAACGACGACTTTGTCTTTGCCCTCCTCCCACATGATCGAGTAGCCTTCGCCGACCGGGAT
>Ga0075342_1000099_pt1 | contig 14428 bp, 8 predicted proteins | sample RushOxbow_ThreeS_3_FD_120085 | JGI IMG/M metagenome (GOLD analysis project Ga0075342, IMG submission 120085) | Natural and restored wetland microbial communities from the San Francisco Bay, California, USA, that impact long-term carbon... | ecosystem: Environmental > Terrestrial > Soil > Wetlands...
AAAGGCTTTAGCGGTTTTCACGGTGTCGTCGTAGATCGATACGACGATCTGGACGGTGTCGGGAAAGGTCGGCTCGCCGAAGGGGCAGGCAAATACTTTATCCTCGTCGGAAAAATAAGCGTCGTGGTTGGGATGTGAGTGGTAAAATGCTTTGAGCCGCTCGCCGCTGGCCTCCGCTTGGCGAATCACGTCATCGAGTTCGAGGGGATCCATCGCATAGGCGATCACCGCGGTGCGCGGATAGGTCAACGGGTCGAGCGCATGCAGCTTGTTTTGGATGTTTTTGAGCGGGACGACGCGATCCGAGCTGTCGCGGGAGAACACCACGCCGCAGCATTCGTCCGGAAAGGTCTCCCGGGCGTGAGCGGCGATGCGACTCCAAGCCATTCCTTGTAGTTTAACCATGTGGCCAACCTTGATCGTTTTGGTTTAGCATAACTAGCGCGGCCAATTCCATCCGCGGCGGGGCGGCGGCGCTGGTTGAAAATATGTATTTGCGGTAACGGTGCCCAGGTTCCCGGGGATTCGAAGGATGACGCGATGCTCGAAGCCGGCCCCGTCGACGTCGACGATCATGACCGGCGCGGGTGTCAATTAGAAGGTCGGTGCTTTGCGGTTAGTGTGGCGCCTGTAGGCGTCGAGCACCAGAGTGGCATACTCCTGGGAAAACACCTGGTTGTTCTCCAAGCGGTTCTGCGCTTCCGCCGGCCCGGCATTGTACGCGATCAAGGCGAGATGGAGATTGCGAAATTGCTTTCTGAGATCGTGCAGATAGTAAACGCCCATGCGGATATTCAAGATCGGGTCGTCGAGGGACTCGGGCCGGTAGACGACCGGCAGTAAGCCCAGTTCGCGTCCCACCGCGGCGGTCAAGAACCTGCCGGTGTCGGGCATGATTTGCATGATGCCGCGCGCCCCCGCCGGCGAAATAGCCGAGTACTGAAAGCGGCTTTCGATCTCGATCACCGCCACCACGAGCATTGGGTCGAGATTGCGTTTTAGACTTTCTTCGAGGATGACTTCGGAAACTCGCCAGGCCTCGGAATCGGTAATGTCGGAGCGATGGGATTTGACGATGTTATAAACGGTGACCAGGTCCTTGGGACGGGGCTTTTCGACCACTTCGACGATTTTTAGGACTTCGGTGACTTTGCGCGTTTCGCCGCCCCCTGGGACGCCCCGGAAAGCCATTAGCGCCGGCATAAACAACGCGACGGCAAGCATCAGTTTCGCGCAAACACTGCCACAGCTTAAAGTACGAGTGTCCGTTTTTTTATGACGTGTCTCCATACTCTAGTCCTTGAATATTGAAATTGGTGAAACCGACGACGCGTTTCGAATTGTCGAAAGCTGCGATATTACTATCAAAATGAGGCTGGCGAGTCAATCAACTAGGTAAAATTACTTCAAGCGCAAACCTGCAATATCCTTACCGAAATCACGCAATGGCAATTGAACGAATCGACGCTTTGGGTGAGTTCGATGTTTTCGCACAAACAAAAGGGGCAAGGAAATCATCCTTGCCCCTTTTGCCGGCGCTGAATCGAAGCGCGAAATTTATCGGCCGGTGCGCGCCAGGGAGTGGACCCAGCCCTGCATCCGGCTCTTGGCGTTTTGAATGTCCTTGTCGCTGAACCAGTTCTTGAGATCGACTTTGTCGACCGGGTAAACCGGCCGCATAAAATCGCTCTCGTAGCCGAACGGCACGGTTGCGTCGATGCCCATGCCGCCTTCGAAGTTGGTGTTCGACGCGGTCCATTCTCTTTCGCCGGCGGTCATGCGCTCCGCAGGCATGAAGGTCTGGCCTCGGCCGCCGGGAAGCGGATTGATGATGTCGGTTTTAGGATTGACCCGCGTGGTCAAGTTCCACATGATGTCGTCCATGTCGTAGGGATCGGAGTCTTCGCTCACCGCCACGACCAATCGCGAGCCTTGCGAGGTCGCCAGGATCGCCGCCATGAAATTGCGCTGCCAGCCTTCTTCGATGCGGTTGCGTTTCTTGACCTGGATGATCGCTCCGCCCCAGTCGGTCATGCAGTAGGGGATGTTGACGTCCATGATGATGCCGGGCTGCATTCTCTCGCAAAGCTCGAACATGCATGCCTCGCGCACCGTGGTGTCGATGTTGTGATCGTCGAGGGTATGCACGCCGAGCGGGAAAATAATCGGTTTGCCTTCGCGCTTGCGGGTCGTGACGGCGGTGACGTGGAACGTCGGCGCTTTGTAGGCTTTGCCCATGTAGCCGGCCCACTCGGGATGGAAATGAAAACGGCCTTGGATGCCGGCTTTTTCCGATTCCGCGGTTTCGAAGCGGCGGTCGCGCGGGTTGACGTATCCTTCAAGAATCACTTCCGCGTCCGCCAAAGCGTAGGCGTCAACCGTGCGCGCTTTGACCAAACGCATGGGCGCGCCTTGCACGGCGCCGGCGATGCCGACTTCATCGCAGCCTTGCGGCAGGATGACGTAATCGAACCCGGCCCCGGCGAGCAGCGAACCTGCCACGGGCAAGCCGAAGTTCATGGTGATCGGCACCATCTTGTTGTCTTTGTAATATTTACTGACCACCTGCCACATGTGCGAGCCGGGGGAGATTTGGAAGGTGCCGACATTGCCCCAGCGGAAATTCATCCGGTTGTAGCCGAGATCCGTGCCGCCATTGAAATATTCGCCGGAGATCAAACGGTTGCCGGAACCGACGGTCAATTCGGGCTCGACGTTGGTGTGACGGATCGGCACGACATAGTCGTTGGCTTCCGCCGGTTTCTCGTAAACCTCTTCTTGCACCGGGGCGTCTTTTTGATCGACGACTATGGGCGGGATCGGATGGGTGACGGCGTAGGCGAGTTTTCGCGTCCGGTCGGCGTGATCTTTCCAGCCGAACATCTTGTTGATGACGTTCATGTCGCCAAACAAGTTGGTGATGCAGCGATGCTGGGGTTTGCCTTTGACGTTGTTAAAGAGAATCGGGCAGCCGCCGTCGAGCTTCTTCTGAATGCCGGTGAGCTCCAGATTGGGGTCCACCTCTTTGTCGGTGATGATGATGTCCCCCTCTTTTTTCATCCACTCGATCGCGCTGCGTAGATCTCTGACTTCCTCCGGCGATGCGCCGTCTCGCTTAGCTTGTGCCATTCTTTCCTCCGAATGAGTTACTTTAATGATCTCAATATGAACGCGGCAAACTTCCCAAAGACACTTTAATCGCTAGATCTAAAAACTTCTTCGGCCAACAAAAATGCGGGGAATTAATCCGAATCAGCGTGCTGAATAGCCCTTACGGATATACAGAATTTTGCCCAAAGTCAACGAACGCTTGGTCCGCGCCGAGCGCGACTTTGCGTCGGCCTGCGGGGAAATTTCAGCTCCGGAATCGTCGGGTCCGGGCGCCTTTGCGGCTTTACAGTTAACTGGCGGCCTGCTATCTGTGCTTGATTATCCTTGGCAGCGACTGTCATTGAGGAGTGTTTATGGCCGTTGGCGTTCTGCGTTCTAGACAGGATTGGCTCTTGCTGGTCGGGCTGTTCTGTTTCTTTTTTTCGGGCGCGGCCGGACTGATCTATCAGGTCGTCTGGACGCGAATGTTATCGCAGATTTTCGGCAACACCACTTACGCGATCGCCACGGTGCTATCGGCCTTCATGGCGGGATTGGCCATCGGCAGTTACTGGTTCGGCAAAATCGCCGACCGCGGCAAGAACGACTTCCTGTTGTACGGCATACTTGAAGCCGGCGTCGGTGTCTACGGGTTCCTCGTGCCGTGGTTTTTTGCCGGCGCGCAAAAAATCTATGGGCCGATCTTTTCTCTCAATGAGAGTTATCCGTTTCTTTTCAATCTTTTCCTGTTTTTTCTTTCCTTTGTCTTGCTGGTGTTTCCTACTCTGCTGATGGGCGCGACTTTGCCGGTGCTGAGCCGCTTCTTCGTGCGCAGCTTCGCGCAGTTCGGCCGCCGCGTCGGCGATCTCTATGCGACCAATACCTTGGGCGCGGTGATCGGCTGCGCCGCGGGCGGATTCTACCTCATTCCGGTTTTTGGCATGCGTGCCACCGTCTATGTCGCCGCCGGCGTCAATATGCTCATCGCCCTCGTCATATTGATCGTCGACCGCCTGCGCGAGCCCGAACCGGTGGCGGCGGAGGCTGCCGCGGAGACGGCAACGGTAAGCCAGGACGGCGCCAATGCTCCGGCGCAAGGTTCCACTTATCTTGATTGGGTGCTGCTCGGCTCCTTCGCGCTTTCCGGATTTGCCTCGCTGGTCTATGAGAATGCTTGGACGCGCTCGTTGACGCTGGTCATCGGCAGCTCGATCTATTCATTCAGCACCATGCTGGTGACTTTTCTGATCGGTCTGGCGCTCGGCGGATTTATTTACGCGCGGGTTCTCGGCAACAAGGAAGCGCGCTTGAGTACTTTCGGTCTGATCGAGCTCTGGGTAGGATTGTCGGCGCTGGCGACGATCCCGCTGTTCGAAAGGCTGCCGCTGATCTTTGTCCGGTTGCTGCACGGCTTCGGCGATACCTTTACAGTCTTTCTATACTTGCAGGTTTTCCTGTCGGCGTTGGTGATGTTCATCCCCACCGTTCTCTTGGGCATGACCTTTCCGTTGGTGGCGAGGCTATTTACCCAAAGCCTCTACCGCGTCGGTAGCGGCGTCGGCAGTTCCTATGCGGCCAACACGGTGGGGGCGGTGCTCGGCGCTTTCGCCGGCGGTTTCATTCTGATCCCCAACATCGGTGTGCAGAACACAATCATCTTCGGCGTGGTGCTGAATCTCTTGATCGGCTGCTGGTTGCTGTTGAGCGACGCGCGGCTGGCGTTGGTTCCTCGCTACGCTCTCGGGCTCGCCGTATTGGTTTTGGCGGCGATCGTTCCGTTCAAAGTCAGACGCTGGGACCCCAATGTTTTGACCAGCGGCGTGACGATTTACAACGATCGCTACGAAGCCCTGCCGAGCGATTCCCTGAGGATCGAGGAGATGAAGCGCGACGAAGTGCTGTTTTACCGAGAGGGGCTGACGACCACGGTCAGCGTCCACAAGATCCTCGGCAGCGACTACATCTACTTTAAGTCCAATGGCAAGATCGACGGCTCCTACGGCGACGCGCTGAGCCAGTTGATGACCAGCTACATCGCCATGATGTTGCATCCGAAAGCGGAGACCGCGCTGACGATTGGATTGGGCAGCGGCATGTCGGCCAAGGCGCTGGCGACGTTTAAATCTCTTAAAGATATCGAAGTCATCGAGATCGAGCCGGCGATGATCGAAGCCAGCAAATTTTTCGATCGGCAGTCGGTGCCAGTTGACAAATTCCCGGCGGGGGTGAGTTTCCCTGGCGACGATAGCAAGGGGCGGATCTGGTATGACGCGGCGGCGAAGCGCCTTTATTACAAGGGGGTCATGACCGATGCCGAGCGCACCGAGTTGATGAATCGGTCGGAGGATAGAGACTATCGCGCCATGATCGACCGGCTCTACCGCAACGCCCGCCACTCGCGCCATTCGAGCGTTTTGGAAGACCCGCGAGTGCGGGTGATCCCCACCGACGGCCGCAATTATATACTAGCGACGCCGAAGTATTACGACGTCATCACCGCCGAGCCATCCAATCCCTGGATCGCCGGCATCGCCAATCTTTACACCCGTGAGTTTTATCAGGTCGTCAAATCCAAGATTAAAGATGATGGCATTTTCGCCCAGTGGTTCCATAACTATTCGATGTCGCCGGACGATTTCCGCATGGTTTTTCGCACCTTCGCCGAAGCTTTTCCTCATGTCTCGTTGTGGAGCATGAAGGAGAGCGACTTCCTGCTCATCGGCAGCAAGAAGGAGCAATCCTTTGACTATCCGGCGGTCAAAGCGATTTTCGACAACAACGAAATGCTGCGTTCGGATTTGCAGTACTTAGGCCTGTCGGATGTTTATGCGGTGCAAGGATTTTACCGCATGAATCGGGATGGCTTCCTGGCATTTTCAAAAGGGGCGCGGATCAATACCGACGACGGCGCTGAATTGGAGTTTTCCGCGCCCAAGAACTTGCGCCGCGCGACAACCGAACTCAACCAGCGGATCATGACGCCGTTTCTCGTGGATAGACCGCCTTGGCTGAAAAACGGTAGCTTGCCGGTTTCTCAGGCGATGCATCATTTTTACATGGCGCAATCCTATGCTGCGAGCGTGGCGCGCAACCGCGCTTTGGCCGAACTTGAACAGGCGATTCGCTTGGAACCGAAGAACCCCACGTTTCAATTGCTAAAAATGAAGCTTCTCTTGGAGCAGGACAAGAGCTCCGAAGGCGCGCAGGCGGCGTTCAAGGCGCTGGAGCAAGGCGCCGAGTATATCCCCGATGTGCTGGCCATGAGCGATGAGTTCTATCTGCCCGACGCCAAGGCGGTTTATAAAAAAATTATCGACATGGGGTCCAAGGAAGTGCTGCCCTATTTGGGCCTCGGCAACATCGCCTTGCACTCCGGCGACCTCGCCGAAGCCGAGAAATGGTTTATTCCGGCGCGCGAGTTGCAGCCGGGTCATCCGGCGGTTTTGCTGGCCTGGGGCCGGCTTTCTGCCGCCAAGGGCAAACGGACGACCGATGCGGCGCAAGCGAAGAAGGAATTTCAGGAAGCGCGCCAGTTGCTCGAGTCGGCAAAAACCAAGGGCGAAGAATCGGCAACCATCTTCACCGAATTAGGCGCGGTGTACACGCATCTCGCCATGTGGGACAAAGCCGCGGAGAACTATGAAGTCGCCCTGCGCATGCGCCGGCGCCGCAATGATTTGCGCATGGAACTCGGTAAATCCTATGCCAAACTCGGCCGGACCATCGAGGCCGAGCGCAAATTCCGCGAGGTGTTGGCATTCAGCCCCGACGATGCCGACGCCTGGCGCGAGTTGCAGTTGATTGGCAAGGCTTATTGACAGATTTTCGGACTCGGAATCGTAGCCGCAAAGACCGCACAATCGCACGGGGATGGGCAGACGTGGATGCCCAGTGAATCCATAAGCGAGGTTGCTGCATCACTGTAGCGGCCTCGCTTTTTTCATCGTCATCGCGCCTTTGAAGTTCGTGACTCGAGCGTTTATGCTGCGTCCACGTCTTATCAATCGAGGAGGCTGCCAGTGTTGAAAGAAAAAATCGGCGTCGTTGGCGCGGGCAAAATTGGCGCGGCGATCATGCGCGGGATGGTCCGGGCCGGCTTGGCCGGCAAAGACCAAGTGATGGCGAGCGATGTCAGCGAGTATCTCCGCGACGCCGTTGTGAAAGAACTCGGCGTCGCAGCCACGCCGGACAATGGCGTGCTTTGCGACTTCGCCGATATCGTCATTCTCGCGGTTAAGCCGCAGATCGTCGACCCGGTGGCCAAAGAGATCGCCAAAAAGCTCGGCAGCAAAAAGCTCTTGGTTTCGGTGGCCGCGGGCGTGCCGATCGCGCGCATCGAAGCCCATTTGGAGAAAACCGCGCGGGTGGTGCGCGTAATGCCGAATATTGCCTGCGTTGCCGGCGCCGGCGCGGCAGGATTTGCCGGCGGCGCCCACGCCACTGCGGACGATCTGGAAAAGGTCGGCGCGATCCTCAATAGCTTTGGCGTCGGCATGCCAGTTGAAGAGAAGTATTTGGACGCGGTGACGGGTCTCAGCGGCAGCGGGCCGGCGTACGTATTACTTTTCATGGAAGCCCTGGCCGACGGCGGCGTGCAGGTTGGCCTGGCTCGGGATGTCGCTCTCAAGCTCGCCATGCAGACCGTTTACGGCGCGGCGAAGATGGCGTTGGAAAGCAACAAACATCTGGGGGAACTCAAAGACGAAGTCACTTCACCCGGCGGCACCACCATCGCCGGACTTTACGCCATGGAGCAAAAGGGCTTTCACGGCATCGTCATGGATGCGGTGGTCCATGCCACGAGAAGATCGCAGGAGTTGGGGAAGGGGTAACAGTTAAAAAGGCCAATGGGGAAAGGCAAAATTTAAGTCTCACCTTGCCGACTTTTGCGCATGAATCGTTCTTCTTGCGATGGGTTCCTTTTAGCGATCTTTCCAGCGTTCGACATCGCGTTTATCGACGTAGCCGGGCTTGCCGCCTTTTTTCGATTCGACTCTCAACCAGTTCCCCTCGGAGCGGATGACGTTGACTTTGATATCCGCTGGGAGCCGGGTTACGACCCGGGACTTGGCATTGGGTGTTTCACGCAGGTCGATCTCGCGCAGCGTGCGATAGGGGCCGGCGACCGCAGTAAACGGGGACTGGGCCGCGGGCGCGGCGGCCGTTGTGGCTGCGGTCGCGGGCCGGGCGAACTGCTCGTCGACATAGCCAGGTTTGCCGCCATGTTTCGATTCGACTTTCAGCCAGTAGCCTTCTTTGCCAACCACGTTGATCTGAATACCCTTGGGCAGGGTCGTGACGATTTTATGAAAGTTGCCGGGGCCTTCGCGCAGCGGGACTTCTCCGGTGGTTTCATAGGGACCTTTGATTTGCTGCGCGCTCACCTCGGGGCCGATCATCATTCCGCTCAGCGCAATGACGAGGGTGATTGAGGCAGCGCTTACGCGGCCGCTAATATTGATCGTCATGGGCACACCTCGATTTCTCTTGGACGTTCCAAGAATAGATTCGTTATTTTTTCTTCCAGTTGCCCGGGCTATCCTGGATCCACCAGCCCGGGCGCGCTTGATCGAGCCAGCTTCTGGCGAAAATGCTTTTGATCTTTGGGACGTTATCAGCGGGCATATTGTTCGCCTTGGCGATCTCGACGTAGAGATTCTCGCGATCGCGGTTCTCGGCATCGACCAACTGTTTAGTTTCGGCCCGTTCCTTCAAGTTAAGACCGTCGGTGTTGCGGAGTGCCAGGAGACCATCTGCGGCAATACCGATGTTGCCGCGATCCATGAACGGTTTGATCGCGTCGCTGCGCGCCTTGATCGAGTCTTTGATCGCCCGGATCGCCGGATTGGAGACGTTGATGTCGGCTTCTTGGGCCTGGGCTTCGCTGACCAGGACCAGCGAGGCCAACTGCCAGGGCGAAAATCGATGGTAACTTTGCGGTGCCAGAGGCGGGGCGGTTTTTGACGGTTCTCCCCAAGTTTCTTTGACGATCTGATCAGCGGCGCGCTCGACTGCGGCAGCGGGAAAGTAAATGTTCACCGTCACGCAAGCGCTGACGAAAAAGGCGAGCAAAAATGCGGCGCGTTTTAGCATGATTCCTCCAGGTTACTTGATTGCCGGTTTGTCGGTTTTGATCCGTTCCAAGCGGCGCAGGAGTTCCGAGAAGGCGATTTCTTGAGTGTGGCTGACGATGTTCACCGTCGGCGGCAAAAAGCTGCCCACCACCAACAATTCCTTTCCGCCCTGGGACTCCACTCCCCGCAGGGTTAGACGATCATTTCTCAAAGTTGCTTTGAAACCGAGCTTGCTGTAGCGAAAACTATCGAAGAAGCCGGCGAGCCCGCCGTACAAAGCGCCGGCTTCCTGGCCGGAGCTGAGCACCGTAATTTTATTCAGCGCGTCGACGCTGATGCGTTGATCGACGCCGCTGCGTTCCACCGAATGCAAGTCGGCGCGCAATTGCGCCGGCTGGCCCGCGGTGATGACGAGATCCTCGATACTGCCTTCTAAGATGCCTGAGATCCGGCCGAATGCAAAGGTCTTGGACAGTTGTTCGAGTTGGATCGATTCCAGCTTGGCGCTCATCTTGATCGATGCCAGCGCGGAAAACGGGTTCTCGATCTCCAGTTTGCTCAGAAGGATCCGTCCGCCAAAAAGTTCCGCCTGGATCTCGCCGCGGGTGCGCAGCGTATCTCCGGCGGACTCGACTTCGGGGATGGCGCCGTTCAATTGGCCGCTAAAGCGCGGCCAATCGAACGCTTCGGTCAAATCTTGCAATTGCAGCCGCCGGGTGTCGGCGGAAAACGTCACCGCTTTGGGATCGCGGATGAGATCGGCCCAGGCAAGGTTGCGCAGCTCGACCTCGCCGCCAAACAGAGAGAGACGCAGCGGCTGATGCAGACGGAGAGCATTGTTTGCCAACGAAACGGTCGTCGTCACCGGCGCCAGCTGTTGTTTGCCAAAGCGCGCCCGTCCGATGGACAGGGAGCCCAACGCGGGTGTGGCCGCTTTCTCAACTGGGCGATCGTCGAGGCTGATGTGAAACGGCAGGTCGAGGTTAATGGCGGCGATCTGCCAATCCTTCGATTTCGCGGCGATCTCGCCGTTCTTGAGGGTAAGATTGCCGCTCAGAGCGAGCTGCGTGGGAGCGCCGTCGAGTTGGAGTTGCAGCGCCATCTGGCCGCTCACTGCGAGCTTGTCAAGCAGCGGATACTGACGGTTGTAAGTGTCGCGCAGAAAGAATTGGAAAAAACCCGCCGGCGATAGGTTTTCGCTGCGTGCTTGCAGCCGCAGCTGAGGTGTCTGAGTGATCGTCTCGATGCTGCCCGCCAGGCTCACCTGGCCGACGGTGGCGAGGGCGAGGTCGCAGCGGCGGCACTCGAGGCGGTCGCTGTCGCGTGAGTACTCGGCGTCGATCAGCAATGCCGGTTTCTGGGTTTTGAGATCGCCGAAGAACTTTCCCCACAATAGCTCCCCGGCGCTCATGGTTAACCTGGCGATCGCCGCCATGGATTTTTTTTCGCTAGGGACGGCAATTTCCAGGGTGCCATCGAGCGCCAAGCCCTCGCCAACTTTGCTGCTGTCCGCCGAGGCGAACTGGCCGCCGGTCAACTTGACTTGCGCCGTAACCAAGCCCGGCTTCTTTGAGTCATAGCTGATGGCGCCGAATTCAGCCTGGGCGACGGCGCTTTCGAGTTTGTCGCTGCCTTTGAACGAGAATTTCTTGGCATCGATATGGCCGCTTCGAACGACCAGTCGGCCATTGGCCCAACGAAACGGCGCGTTGAGAGAAAAACTTGCCAGGGCGAAATTCGCGCCGCGCACTTGGGCGTCGTCGCCGCGCGCGCGCCCGTCGATCTCCAGATTCCTCCATGGGCCGCGCAATATCATTTCCAACTCACCTTGGCCTTGAAGGGTCCACTCGCTTAACGGCGCCGGCAGGAGCTGCTTCACAGTCTGCCAATCGAGATTGCGCGCGACGATGCGGCCATTGTTGATGCTCGCCACGGGCGAGAACGCTAGGTTTCCAATCGCCTCGGCGCTGCCCAGATGCGAGCGCAAGGTCAGCGCCTTGATCGTCACGGATTTATCAGTGACGGAAAAGGCGCCGTTTGCGCTCACCGCCGCCTGACCATCGATCACTTGCAGCGCCACTGGACTGATGCTGCTAGGGAAGCCGTTCAGGCCAAGCTGGCTTGAGAAGCGCCCGGCAGTGAAATTCTTGTCCAGGGCGGCAGTGGCTTTTAGTTGGCCGGTAATGTCCCTGGCGCCTAATTTGAGCTGGTTGAATTTCAGCTCGACCTCAATCGTCGGCTCTTGCCCGGGCGGCATGCGCAGCGCGGCATCGGCTTTCACGATCGGTTGGGCATTCGTGACAACGTTTCGGCCAAGCAGCCCGGCCGTCGTTTTCGCATTCACCATTGCATGCAGCGAGAAATCGCTGTCCCGACGTTCGATGGCGATATCGGCGATACCCTCGAGCGGCGGGATTTCCGCGCGCAATGCGATGCCGGTTTGGCCCCCCAGATTGATATTTTGCGCGTCGAGATTGATCGCGGGGATTTCGATTTGGTTGCCGTCTTCGGTCTTGATGACGGCTCGTCCATCGATAATGTTCAGATTGCGCAGGGCGACGGTGGTTTCGCTTTTCGGTTGAGACTTGAGAATGGCCGCCAGATCGATTTCCAATACCGGCTGCTCCACCTGAACCCGATGAATGGTTTTTGCGAAGATATCCAACGGTGTGACGGCGACGTTGAATTTGGCGGCGGACAAGACTTGTTTGCCGTCTTTGGCGGCGGTCACGCCGCTGGCTGTCAGTCGAAGGGGCAAGGTCAATCTCAAGTTGGTTATGCCGATGGTATAGCCCGTACGTTGTGAAAGTTTATTCTCGGCCCACCGGCGAAAGCTGTCGGAGTTCACGCCGACATAAAGCGCCGTGGCGCCGCCGATTGAGCCGGCGGCAAGAACTGAGAGTATGATAACGATTCTGCGGGCTGGCCTTGCCATGTTAATTGGTAAACTCATCGACGAACCAGCGGTTTTCGGCGTCTACGTCTCAGTTAGTCGGGGAATAGCGCTGGGTTCAGTGGAAAACGACCGGCTAAATTAGATTGTCCACGACAGATCTACGAATGTTTCAGCAGAGCCTACGTCACAACAGTCGCTAAGGAAAGTCTGGAGGGAAAATCTGACTTTATTGCCGGCATCTTCTGCCTCTTGACTCCTGCTTTTTTTTTACGTCGCGTGGAAATCGCCGAGATTGATTCATTCTTTCAATTGAAAGCGCCGTTCGGGGGGAGTTCCAGCGCCGTAACTCATCCTTGTCACAGCGGGAACTTTAACGGCGCTACAGACTTTGTGAACATGATATATCTCAACGGGTGGTTTCCAGTCCGTTCTTAATTCGCAAGTAACTTCCACGCAAGCAATGCTTTTAAGCCAGGAACAAACCTTTACTTCGGAACCATCGGCACTTGCGATTTCAGTCAGATAGGGTGAGTTCTCGTAGTAGGGTTTATTCGTTCCACCTTCTGACTTTACATCCTGTAAAAGTGTATAAAAACTCCCTTTCAAATCCAAAAGCTCAAGGATCTTGTCCATAAATAAGGATAGCTGGTCGGTGTATGAAAACCCGCCGAGTAAATCGGTAATGACCTGAAATTTTCCCAGAACATCTAGCGAATAGTCTCGCATGCGTTTGTTAAAAAAATATTGTATTTGATTTTTTTCCAAGCTTGCGGCTGTTGAGTACCACAGGGGTTGCCTACGGTCCTCTATAGATATCGCGACAGCTTGTGCTTTTGTGCCGCGTCGCTCTGGTGTCTGCGAGCGCCCCAGGATGTCGCTTCGAATGTAATAGTCCAAAATGGCTTGGCCCTCGCCTGCTCCAATATCGAGCCATCGGTCCTTTGGACCAAGCCTTGCCAGTGCGCGATCGAACCCGGGCGATAGCGCATCTATATAGTCTGCAAGCGTTCTATTGATGACATAACCCTCAGGCCTTTTTTCTCCTTCGCTCTTGTAAATCCCTTCTTGTTTTAACATCTCTTCAGCAATTTTCGGGCTGGCTAGATCTGCGGAATGGGATATTCCCAACCAAAGGATCTGTAATATGAGCGGGACAATCATGCGTATTCCAGGAGTTTTCATTCCAGGGGCTCCTTTGGGATCAACAAGAAGTGCGTGCAAGGCCGCGTCCGGGTTTCTTGCCGCGCAGTCAAATAATTATTGGATGGGGTATACGAATATTGTTCGAGAATCGCAAGATTTCAAAATATGTTCCGGTCTCGTCGTCAAATGACTCGTCAATGTTTGTTGCGAAAATGCAAGGTTTCTAACTTACTTTTCCCTCGCGTTAAATAATTTACCATTCTTGAGAACTTCGCCAAAACTTGCCAAAGCTTAGTCAAATTTTTCGCTATCGGAGAGACTAAAGGCGCGGAGGACATCGCTCTCATAAGGGTGACTTGCAACTCTTCGGTTGCCTACGTGGATACAGAAGGAAATTGGGCATCTTCGTGAATTGCATCCGTGATCGAGCCTTCGGCGACGCCGCGGCGAACAAACCGATAAAACTTGTTCCGGCTGCATGCCGGAGAGACATGCCCGTCAGCCCCAATGATCAGCACGGGCTTTTTGATTCGCTCTTAAAGATACCGGCAACTCGCTACAGATTGCAGCGAGAGCAAGCCAAATGGCGCCGGTGGTGGTTGCACCTTCAGCCAGTGCGATCGCCACTGCAGCGCCGCCAAACGAGTGGCTGGCGAGAATTATCTCGTTCGCGTTAACGTGGTTGTCACAAATTTCAAGCCAGCGGTAAATGAATTGGACAATTCTTGCCAAGGGTTTGCCATAACTAACCCGTGGATTTTTATTGGATAGCCGCAAGGATAGACTATGTATACCCGAGGATGCCAACTGCATGGCCTGATAGGTATGGCTTCCTTCGAACTATCAAATCCATGCAGGATGAGCACCAAGTTGCTGCTTAAATCGTTCGGCACGGTTGATTGACCACGACAGAATAGTGTTTTGCAATTTGACAGAAGCTTTTTTTCCGTCCTATAAGCTAGTCTGCTGTTCGGGGATGGGATTTGGGGATTGTCTTAATCAACATGATCCTAGCGCTGCGCTGGACTCGATAAAAAAAAGGAAGATTGATCGTTGCCAGCGACACGAGGATCAAGGGAGTGGATCAGGCTCTTGTTCGGCAGAACATTGACGCAGGTATTTCAACTGTGAGCGAATGGTTGAAAGGCATCCCGATTATTAACAAACCGCAATCGAGGCAGGTCAAAATTTAGGGGAGGCGAACAATGATTCAAGAGTTCAAAGA
>Ga0075342_1000100_pt1 | contig 14383 bp, 17 predicted proteins | sample RushOxbow_ThreeS_3_FD_120085 | JGI IMG/M metagenome (GOLD analysis project Ga0075342, IMG submission 120085) | Natural and restored wetland microbial communities from the San Francisco Bay, California, USA, that impact long-term carbon... | ecosystem: Environmental > Terrestrial > Soil >...
GACAAGGGTTTCCGGCTTGCCACCTATGCCATGTGGTGGATCAGGGCGGCGATCCAGGAATACATCCTGCGCTCGTGGAGCCTGGTGAAGATGGGCACCACCGCGGCGCAGAAGAAGCTGTTCTTCAACCTGCGTAAGATCAAAGGCCAGCTCAAGGCGCTCGACGAAGGGGATTTGCGCCCTGACCAGGTGAAGAAGATCGCCACCCAGCTCGGCGTGACCGAGGAGGACGTGGTGTCGATGAACCGGCGGCTAGCCGGCGACTCCTCGCTCAATGCGCCGGTCAGGAACGACGCCGAGAGCGGCGAGTGGCAGGACTGGCTGGTCGACGACACCATGGACCAGGAGACCGCGCTCGCCGAGTCGGAGGAGCGCGAGAACCGCCGCGGCATGTTGAACGACGCGCTCAAGGGATTGAATGCACGCGAGCGCCGCGTGTTCGAGGCGCGGCGGCTGGCCGAGGACCCGCTCACGCTCGAGGAACTGTCCACCGAGTTCGGCGTCAGCCGCGAGCGCATCCGGCAGATCGAAGTGCGCGCCTTCGAGAAGGTGCAGAAGGCGGTGACCAAGGCTGCCAGCGCCGCGGCGCAGCCCGAGCCTGCCCCCGCCGAGTAATCTTCTGCGCCGTTCGCGCGTTCTATGCGTTAGAACCGTCATTGCCGGGCATGACCTGGCAATACATTCCAATGGCCTTTCAATTTGCTGAGACCTAACGGCATGGATGCCCGGATCAAGTCCGGGCATGACGGTCGAACTGGGATAATGTTCAGGCCTCCGGGGATAGACTGTGAAGCAGCTCACCGTCGGCGGCGTCGAAATCGCGTATCTCGATGAGGGCAAAGGTCCGGTCGTCATTCTCGGCCACTGCTCAAGCGCTTCGCACAAGGAATGGCTGCCGCTGATCGAGACGCTCAAGGCCGATTGGCGCGTGCTCGCGCCGGACTTCATCGGCTATGGGCAGTCCGGTGCATGGCCGGCCGAACAGCCCTGTGCCATCGACGCCGATGTGGCAGTGCTGCTTGCTCTTGCCAAGAAAACGAAGGCGCCTCTTCATCTGGTGGGCCATTCCTACGGGGCGGCCCTGGCGCTTGAAGCCGCGCGCACGTTGGGCCGGCGCGTCAAATGTCTGGTGCTGGTGGAGCCGGTCTCGTTCCATCTTCTGAGGCAGGAGGGCCGGCCGGAATGGGCCGAGCTCGAAGCCCTCGGCCGCGCCGTGCTCGGCCCGGTGGCTAACGGCGACGACCGCGCCGCCGCCAAGGCGTTCATGACCTATTGGCTTGGCCGCGTGCGCTGGTGGTTGTCGCCGGAGCGTTTCAAGACTGCAATCGCCGCCACCATCCCCAAAGTCGCGCTCGAATTCGGCATCGCCATCGATGCGCCGACCAGGCTAGCGGACTACGCTGCCATCACGGCCCCTACCCTGCTGATTGCCGGCGGCAAGACCCGCGCCCCGACCCGCGCCGTGGTCGATCTTCTGGCAGCAAATTTGCCGAACGCCGAGGTCGAGATTCTGAAAGGCGCGGGCCATATGAGCCCGTTCACCCATCCCGCCGAGCTCAATCGGCTGATCCTCGATTTTCTCGCTCGGCAGCGCTGACCTTCGCCCCGTCCTCGTCTGGCAGCTCCGCGACGTCGCGGGCGAACAGCTCCTCGAGCTCCATCGCCTGCGTCAGCGCATTGGCCCGGACCTTCTCCAAGTCTGTGTAATACTGATAGTCGTCGTAGAGGCGTTTCTCGTCGAGCCGCTTGAACATCTCCGTCAAGCGCCTGACCTCAGGCTCCTTCAAGCCTAGCCCACGCAACAGCGCCTTGGTCAGTTCGAGCGCCGCAAGAAACGTCTCGCGTTCGATGATGGTGACGCCGAGATCCATCAATCGATGCACATGGGTGCGGTCGCGCGCCCGCGCATATATCGGCAGATCGGGGAAATGGGTCCGCACCATTTCAGCAACCCTGAGGGACGCCTCGACATTGTCGATCGCCAGCACGAAGGCACGCGCCTTGTCGGCTCCCGCCGCGCGGAGAATGTCGAGGCGACCGGCGTCGCCGTAGTAAATCTGCGCGCCGAAACGCTTCACGAAGTCGACCTGCTCGACGTTCGAGTCGAGTGCGGTGAACGGGATCTGGCGCGCGCGCAGCACCCGCGCCACGATCTGTCCGAAGCGGCCGAAGCCGGCGACGATCACGTGCTGATCGCCTTCCGGCGGCACCTCATAGTCGGGCGGCTTCGGCTTCGATGCCCGGACAATCGCATCGTCGATCAGCAGCAGCAGCGGCGTCGCAGCCATGGAGAAGGTGACCGCCAGCGTCAGGAGACTGGCCAGGTCTTGGCCTATCACGCCCTCGAACGCGCCCGCGCCGAACAACACGAAGGCGAATTCGCCGCCCTGACTGATCACCAGGCCGAGCCGGCGTGCCGCGACGTTGTCTAGCCCCCACCAGCGGCCGAGCAGATAGAGGACCACGGCCTTGAGGAGAACGAGACCGAGTACGATGGCGGCCAGCTTGCCCGGCTCGGAAACGAGCACCCTGAGGTCGATCGACATGCCGACGGCGATAAAGAACACGGCGAGGAGCAGCCCCTCGAACGGAGCGATGTCGGCCTCGATCTGATGGCGATATTCGGAGTCGGCCAACAGCGCCCCGGCGATGAACGCGCCCAGCGCCGCCGAAAGCCCGGCCGCCTCCATGACCAGCGCTACACCCACCACGGTGAGCAGCGCACTCGCCGTCATCGCCTCGCGTACGCCGGTGGCGGCCACGATCCGGTAGAGCCGGCTCAACAGAAATCGCCCCACGACGACCACGCCGAAAATCGTGCCGATGGCCAGGATCGCGCTCTTGATATCCATGGTCGGCTCGGCCGCGCCGAGCGCGAACAGCGGCACCAACGCGATCAGTGGGATCGCCGCCAAGTCCTGAAACAGCAGCACCGAGAAGGCCAGCCTGCCGTGACGCGTGGTCAGTTCGCCTTTCTCCTCCAGCACCTGGAGCGCAAAGGCGGTCGACGACAGCGACAGGGCAAGTCCGATGAACAGTGCCTTCGATGTAGCCAGGCCCAGCACGACCCCGATCGCGGCGAGGATCAGCGAGGTGGCGACGAGCTGGGCCGTACCGAGCCCGAAGATCGCCGAGCGCAACGCCCACAGCCTGACCGGACGAAGCTCAAGACCGATCACGAACAGCAGCATCACCACGCCGAACTCGCCGAACTTGAGCACGGAGTCGACGTCGTTCAGCGCGTAGAGCGGCCCGAGCACGTACGGGCCGATCACCACGCCGGCGGCGAGATAGCCAAGCACCGCGCCCAGGCGCAAAGAGCGGCCGAGCGGCGCGGCGATGACCGCGGCGGCGAGAAAAACCGTCACCTGAACGAGTTGCGCCGACACCATGATGAGCCTTCCGCCTCCTGATTCTCCGTAGCACGCGTCCGGCCAACTCACTAGCCGGGAGCGAAAGCCTGCCGCCTGTGTTACGGACTGCACTGCCATGGGCCCGACCGAGACTTCACCCAAGCCGAGTTTTGCGGAGGCGCTCGCTCTGTGGGGCAAGATCGGCGTGCTGTCGTTCGGCGGGCCGGCGGGCCAAATCGCACTGATGCATCGCCTCCTGGTCGACGAACGCCGCTGGATCGCGCCCGGCCCGTTCTTGCATGCCTTGAATTTCTGCATGTTGCTGCCGGGGCCCGAGGCGATGCAGCTCGCCACCTATGTCGGCTGGCGGCTCCACGGCACGGCGGGAGGGCTCGCCGCAGGCTTGTTGTTTGTGCTGCCGGGCGCCGTTGTCGTCCTCGCGCTCAGTATCGCCTACGCGCTGTATGGCCAAGTTCCGCTCGTCGAGGCGGCGTTTCTCGGGGTCAAAGCGGCGGTGCTCGTCATCGTCGTCGAGGCGCTCGTTCGCGTGGCCCTGCGGGCTTTGCGCGGGCCCTATGACGTCGCCACCGCTGCCGCGGCCTTCGCCGCCATCTTCTTTTTTGGCGCCCCCTTCCCTGTCATCATCGCCGCTGCGGCCTTGTTGGGCTGGTTGCAGGCACTAGCCGCGCCTCCACCGCCCGCCCCGCAGGTTGCCGCCCTGCCGCCGGTGCCGCTGTCGCGGACGATCAAGACCGCTGCGCTGTGGCTCGCGATCTGGATCGTCCCGCTGCTCGTAGTGGCGGCGCTATTCGAACGCGCCGATGTCACCACCGACATTGCTCTGTTCTTTTCAAAGCTTGCCGTGGTCACCTTCGGCGGCGCCTATTCGGTGCTCGCCTATATGGCGCAGCAAGCGGTCGAAGCCTATGGCTGGCTCACGCCCGGCGAGATGCTGGACGGGCTCGGCCTCGCCGAGACCACGCCGGGCCCGCTCATTCTCGTCACCGAGTTCGTGGGATTCCTGGCCGGTTACCGCCAGGGCGGCGAACCCGCACTCGCCTTCGGCCTGTTGGGCGCGGCGGTCACCCTGTGGGCAACCTTCGCGCCGTGTTTCCTGTGGATCTTCACCGGCGCGCCTTATGTGGAGCGCTTGAGCGCGAGCCCGCGGCTGGCCGGAGCTTTGGCCGGCGTCACCGCCGCCGTGGTCGGCGTCGTTCTCAATCTGAGTCTGTGGTTCGCGCTCCACGTCCTGTTCGGCACGGTGACCGCCACCCGGCACGGCCTCCTGCTGCTATGGACGCCGGATGTGGCCACGCTCAATGTCCAGGCTCTGTCGCTCGCGCTCCTTGCCGCGGCGCTCCTGTTCGGGCTGCGCCTCGGCATTCTGAGCACGATGGGACTCACGGCCGTGGCCGCGCTCGCCTGGTCTCTCGTCCGGGGAGTAGGCTAGACTGATCCGGCGGCTGAGCCGCTAGCGCGGAACCCACAGATTGACGAAGGGCGCCCTCACCCACGTCCCGCGCCGGCCGCTATAGACCCGCGCGAACGGAGCCCGCACAAAGGTGCCATCACGATCGTCGTCGACCGCGGTCAACGGCGCCCGCACATACCTGCCGTTCCGGTAGCGCCAACGGCGATTGTAGTAATCCACCTGCTGCACGAGCCCGACATTGTCCGCCGGCGCGATGACCGGACCGGGCGCTGCGATGCCACACGCCGGCATGCCGACCAGCGCAAGACCTGCCACTGCGAGACCTGCCACTACGGGACCAATGTATGGGAGTCGATTCGTCATTAAGCTCTCCTTAATCCTTTCCCCTCGTCTAACCGAGTGTTGGCGATCACTTTCGGCCAGTGTGCCACGGCATGCTGATGAGGCAAGCCCAAATTACAGCCAGCCTTTACGTTTGAAGTAGACATAGGGCAGCACCGCCGCCAGCACCATCACAGCGAGCGCAATCGGATAGCTAAACCGCCAATCGAGCTCCGGCATGTGATGAAAGTTCATGCCGTAGATCGATGCGATCAGCGTCGGCGGCAGGAACACGACGGCGGCGACCGAGAAAATCTTGATGATGTCGTTCTGCTGGATGTTGATCATGCCGAGCGTCGCGTCGAGCAGAAAGATGATCTTGCCGGATAGGAAGGTGGCGTGATCGGTCAGCGAGGTGACGTCGCGCGCTGCGGTGCGGACGCGCGACTGGAGCGGCTTGATTTCCTTCCGTTCGTTGACCGCGTGAGCGAGGAAGGTCAAAAGCCGGCCGAACGAATAGGCGCACTCCCGCGCCTTCGAGGTGATCTCGCCCTCGCGCCCGATCGCCCGCAACATCACATCGAAGCCGCGTTGCCGCGCCGCGGCCCGACCCTGGATCTCGAAGATCGAATGGGACAAGCCTTCGACTTCGGCCTGGATGCGCTCGATGAAATCCGCCAGCCGGTCGATGATGACCTCCAGCAAGCCGATCAGGATAGCCGCCCCATTCTTGAGGTCCGACTCGACCCGATTACAACGCGCCACATAGATGGCGAAGGCTCGGGGCTGCGCATAGCGCACGGTGAGCAATCGCTGGCCGGCCAGGATGAAGGTGACCGGCGTCGTGCGTGCCTCGCCATCCTCGGGCTGATAGAGCAGTGTCGCCGTCATGAAATAGGCGCCGTCCTCCTGATAGAGCCGGCTCGACGCCTCGATTTCCTGCTGCTCTTCGCGCGTGGGCACGTCGAGCTTGAGCGCCCGTTCGATCTTTTCCTCTTCCTCCCGCGTGGGATTGAGGAGGTCGATCCAAACGGCGTCTTCGGTGATCCGCGGCTTGCCCTTTTGGGGTTGAAGCGCCCCCGCGCGATTCTCATAGATAGTGAGCATCGGACCTCCCGCTTCCGAGCCCGGAAATGCCGAGGGGCCTTGGCGGCCCTTTTCAGCCGGACAGGACCTTATACCAGTCCCCCGACCTTGCCACTGAGACAATGCCGCCCAGTCCGGAAACAGGCGAATGTTCAGTTCTTCTGCACGATGCAGGCGCCGCCGTCCGAGCGCAGCCGATCGCACAGCCTGGTCGCATCGGCGCGGCTGTCGGCGCCGATCTGAACCATGTAGAGATTGCGGCGCCCCCGGCTCAAATTGCGGTCAGGCTGCACGAACGGCTCGCGGTCGCCGAGCAGCGCCCCATGCCGGGCTCTCAACCTGGCGAATTGGGCGAGTGCCTTTGATTTGGAGAACGAGGTTGAAACTTGCACACCCCACGGCCGCCAGGCCCCGCTCGCCGTAAGCGGCTCTGATTCGTACACGGCGCGCACCACCAGCGGTGCGAGCTTGCGGCAGGACTCCTGGACCTCCGCGCCGGCGGTCCTAAGCGCCTCGGGCAGCTTGGTCTCAGTGAGCTTCCACTCCTCGGCGGCGCGGCCGGTGACGAACTGGACGTAGTTTTGCGTCTCCCCCGGCAGTCCGCCCGAGCCCGACAGCCAAGCGCGCACGCGCTCGGCCCCGGCGTTGTAGGCCGCCGCCGCCAGCCCGAAATTGCCGAACTCGCGGCGGAGATCGGCAAGCAGGCTGGCCGAGTGAACGATCGCCGATTTCGGCTCGAACGGATCGTCGAGCCCACGCTCCTCCGCGGTGCCCGGCATGAACTGAGCGATGCCTTGCGCACCCTTCGGGCTGACAGCCTGCGGGTTGAAGCGGCTCTCCTTCCAGATCAGGCGCACGAACGGCATCGGCGGCAATCCTCGCGCCTCGGCCTGCTCCTGCATGATCGGGCAAACGATGTCGACGAACGGCTTAGGCCCGGCCAACGCGACACCCGCCGCCTTGACGCCGGCCTCGACCCGCGTATCGACGCTGCCCGCATGCGCCGCCGGCGCCAGCGAGAGGAGCGCGGCCGCGAACGCCGCTGTCCGCATGACCAACATCATGCGCCAGTGTCAGCATCATTGCGGCGGGAGTCCATCCGGCCCGGCAGCGCTAGTTCTTCTGCACGATGCAGGCGCCGCCGGCCGCTTGGAGCTTGGCGCAGAGATTGTCGGCATCGTCGCGGCTATCCATGCCGATGCGCGCCGAGTATTGCAAGTCTGTGCCCATGTGCAGATCGCAGCTCTCAATCACCACGGGGTCGTAGCTCCCGAGCAGGTCGGCGTAAGTCTGTTTGGCCTTGGCGAATTGATCGAGAGCCTCTTGCTTGGAAAAGGACGTGGCGATTTCGACGCCCCAGGCATAAGCCAGTTCAACCGGGTCGGCGCCGGACTCCGATTGCGGCGCACAAGGCGACAGCGGTCCCTCGTCGACCGTCGGCCCGGCGAAGGCTGGAACCGCAGCGACCATCAGCCACAAACCAAAGCCGAGAACCGGCGCATGTCTCATGGCGAGCAGTGTGGCGCGAGTCGAGCCCGGGATAAAGACCCAGGCGGTCACAGGCTGAAGCCATCGCTAACAGCCCGCGTCCTCAATGGAGCTTCAAGAAGAAGCCGGCCAAGGACGCCGATAACTAACCCTTAGTCCGGAAAGGCGCGCAGCGCCGTCTCGGCGACCCGCTCGAGGTCCTTGCGGCTCGCTCCGCCGGCCGCCTGCACCGCCATGCCTTCGATCACGGTGGCGAGATAACGGGCGAGCGCGGCCGGATCGGCGTCGGCGGGAAGATCGCCGTCCTTCTTAGCCCGCCTCAGCCGGTCGCGAATCCGCGCCAGGCTTCCGGCACGGCGCGTCTCGAGCTCCTGGCGGATGCAGTCGGCGTCAGCGCCGCACGCGAGCGCGCCCTGCACCGCAAGACACCCCTTGGGATGGCAGGGATCGGTCAGGAACTTGGCGGTGCCGCGCAGCAGCGCCTCGGCCACGCTGCGCGCCGTAGGCGCCTCGAGGGCCTTCGCCCAATAGGCGGTGCGGATCTCGCCATAACGGTCGAGCGCCTTGCGGAACAGGCCCTCTTTATTGCCGAACGCGGCATAGAGGCTCGGCGGATTGATGCCCATCGCCGATGTCAGGTCGCACAAGGTCGCGCCCTCGTAGCCCTTGCGCCAAAACACGTCCAGCGCCCGGTCGAGCGCCTGATCCATGTCGAATGCGCGGGGGCGGCCAATTGCCACAACCTTGTCTCCTGCCATTTTTTCGATCCCTATCACCTCTCAATCTGTAGCGCTTGCTATATAATGCTCTTGACAGGCCGGGTCCAGCGCCACATATGTAGCGTTCACTAAATAATTATACGGATGGAGAGACCCCATGTCGAAGACCCTCACGGGAAAGGTTGCCCTGGTTACCGGCGGCTCGCGCGGCATCGGCGCAGCGATCGCCAAGTCGCTGGCCGCTGACGGCGCCGACGTCGCCATCAGCTATTCGGCCTCGCCCGACAAGGCCAAGGACGTCGTCAACGAACTCCTGGCCAAGGGCGTCCGTGCCCATGCTTTCAAGGCCGACCAAGCCAACGCCAAGGAAGTGGACGGCCTCGTTAAATCGGTGGTCGAGCGCTTTGGGCGTCTCGATATTCTCGTCAACAATGCCGGCGTGTTCGTCACCGGCCAGGTCAACGACCGCGCCAACAACCTCGCCGAGCTCGACCGGCAGTTTGCCATCAATGTCGGCGGTGTCGCCGCTGCTGTGCGCGCTGCAGCCCCGCTGATCAGCGACGGCGGGCGTATCATCTCGATCGGCTCGGTGGTCGGTGATACTTCGCCCTTCCCGGGTATTGCCGACTATTCAGCCACTAAGGGCGCCGTCGCGGCCTACACGCGTGGCTGGGCCCGCGACTTCGGACCGCGCGGCATCACCGTGAACAACGTGCAGCCGGGGCCGATCGATACCGATATGAACCCGTCGGGAAACGGCGAGTTTTCCGAAACGCAGAAGGCCATGACGGCGCTCCGCCGCTACGGCACGCCGGAGGAGGTCGCGGCGGCGGTTGCGTTCCTGGCCAGCCCCGCGGCGAGCTATATCACCGGCGCCAATCTCAACGTGGACGGCGGCATCGCTTAGAGTTTCAACCGTCAAAAGCAGGAGGCAAGGATGATCGAACTGAGACCCTTCGATGCGCTCGGCGGCGCCGATCATGGCTGGCTGAAGGCCAAGCATCATTTCTCCTTCGCCCGCTATCACGACCCTGACCGCCTCGGCCATGGCAGCTTGCGGGTTTGGAACGACGACGAGATTGCGCCCCACACCGGCTTCCCGCCGCACCCGCACGCCGAAATGGAGATCATCACTTACGTTCGCCAAGGCGCGATCACCCATGAGGACAGTATGGGTCATCATGGCCGCACCGAGGCGGGCGACGTCCAGGTGATGAGCGCCGGCTCCGGCATCCGCCATGCCGAGTACAATCGTGAGCCGGTGCCGACCAAGATCTTCCAGATCTGGATCGAGCCGAGCGTCGGCGGCGGCGAGCCGTCATGGGGCGGCAAGCCGTTTCCCAAATCGGACCGCTCGGGGCGTTTCGTCCCGCTGGCCAGCGGCTTTGCCGGCGACGCCGACGCGTTGCCGATCAGAGCCGAGGCCCGCGTGCTCGGCGCCACGCTGAAAGCCGGCGAGACGGTCAAATACGAGCTGGGCCCGACGCGGCATGGCTATCTCGTGCCGGCCAAAGGCAGTGTCGAGGTCAACGGGGTCCGGATCGGCGCCCGCGACGGCGCTGCCATCACCGACGAAGCCCTGCTTGCAGTCAAAGCCCTCGAGGACGCCGAGATTGTCCTCGTGGACGCGGCGTAGGATCGAAGCGGGGCCCCCCTCCCCTTCGCTTCGCGCGGGCAACGGTCAAGATCCGTTGCCCGCCCTACGACCACGGCGCGGCACTGATATGGAGCTCGTCGAGCGCCTCGAGCCAGATGGCGAAATAACCGAACGCCGCCAGGCCGGCGAGCACCGCCGCAAACACGAGATACCGGCTTTCCTTGGCGAGGACGAAAGCCGGGAGAGTAAGCGGCAGAAACACAAACATGAAGGCCGCGCCGACGCCGACCATCTCCATGCCGTCGCCCATGGGGTCGGCATGGTTGAACAAAAACACGGTGAGGAACACCAGGAACAAACTCTGGGCGGCGACCACCAATAAGATGCTAGCGCGCAGACGCCGGCTTCCCGGCCCCGCCGAATAGCCCTTCTGCAGCGCCGCATAATCGGGAGCGCTCATTCCGCCAGATCGCCGAACAGGCTGTATGTACCTTTCGGCCCCTCGGTCACCAGCGTCCAATGGGTGAAATCCTCGGCGCTGGTGCAGGAATTGCCGCGGCCGTGCAAGATCAGCGTCAGCACCTGGTTAGCGCCGTTGATGCCGTTGAACGCACCAAAGCCCGTGACCTCTCCGGTCAGCTTCCACTCCTTGTAGAGCACCGGGCCAGTGCCCTGATCGGGGCTGTCGCGCGGGTCGACCTCGAAGATCGAGATTTTTTGCGGCAGCATGAGAGACAGCGTTCCCGAACGGCGCTCCGGATTGTCGAGGGTGAACACGATGCGAATTTTACCCGCGGCAGCATGGGTCTTGTCCCAGGCCACCTTGAGACCGTAGCGCTCGGCGGGATCTTGGATGCCCTTGATATATTCGACGCCCGCCTCGCCGACATAAAGGCGCGCCTCCTTGCCGAAGCGCAGGCTCTCGATCTGTTCGAGACGCCCGGAGTCGAGTTTCTCCACCTCGACATAGCGCTGACCCAGATTGGTGCAGCAGGCGCAGGCCAAAGCCTCGCCCGGCACCGCGAGCAGGATCAGCGCGGCCAACACCGAGCGGGCGCGCCTCACTCTGCCTCGTCCTCGACTTCGGTGACCGGCCGATCGCTGCCGGGGTCGAGCTCTTCGTGCCAAACGCCGTCGGCGGTCTCATATTCGATGCCGACCGTCTCGCCCGGCACGCGTTGCTCGGCAGCCGCAGTCTTGGCGGCGGCAACTGCCGCGTCGTGGGTGGGAAAGGTTTCCGAGAACGTGCCGCGGGCCTGATAGGCCCAGCCGTCCTCGTGCTTGACGATCCGGTAGACGATCTTCGCCATCGGCCTCTCCTTGCAAATCGGTTCGACCGAGCCTCGCATAACCGGCCTTTGCCGCCAAGACTCCCCGGACCGCCTCTTGAAGAGCTCACGCGGTTGCCCACGGTCAGCAAGGTGCTCGCCGTGTTGCGCCACTTCAACCATGCCGCGCCCCGCGCCCCCGGTGGCGCGAGGCCAGCCGGCGGGTCGCGGCCGCGCGCCGGCCGAGCGCACAACGCTGCTCGTGACCTCGAGCTTCGTCTACGACCGCTATCTCGCCTACGGCGTCGACTCGCGCCAAAGCGGCGAGATCAGAGGCGCGGCAGCTCATTACGGCGAACTGTTCACCCATCCCTTTCTCGAACTATCGAACGGCCGGCCGGCCTTCGCCTTCTTCAATCCGGTGCTGAGGATCGTGGCGCTCGACGACGACGCCGAACATTTGCGATCGCTCGCTGCAAAGCTGCACCGTGAGCACTCCAACGTAACCGTAACCCTGGTCGACCCGGATCCGAGCAAGTAGAAAATGGTCCCTTGTTAAGCTTGCGGGCCGGCGGAATTTGACCGAGTCTAGCCCCACTGGGGGTCACTGGCGTAACCGAAAAGGACACGCACCTATGACACGGAAAATGATGCAAAGCGCCGGCATTGCCCTTCTGGCCGCCGCGATCTGCTCGACCCCGGCTTTGGCCGGCCAACACGCCAAGAAGAAGTCGTGCTTCTGGCAGGCGGAGCTGGTCAGGCCGGCTCTGACGCAACCGGAAAAAGAGGCCTATATCGCCAATTGCAAGGCCGACCTGACGGCGACGCCGCGGAACAAGCGAAGCGGCAATTATTGAGGCCGAGCCCGGCATGCTTGATTGCCTCGCCGCGTCATCCGCGCGAGTTATGTCAAAGAGCATTCTACGCGCTACCAGGCCAGAGGCCGGTAGCGCATCGATAAGAGGACTGCGGGGCACCGTGAGCCTGCGTCCGATTTTCTAGGGCAGCCTCGCGGCGCCCCGCTGCGGCGATATTTTAGGCCTCGGCGCCGCCCTTACCTCTGGTGCCTCCGCGCATCGAAGCGACGCGCCGAAGATTTCGACCCGGCATGTTCCAGTCCGGGCGGTCGGCGAACGTAGGACCCCCGAGGCTGGTCCGTTAGCCGACCGGCGGGGTCCGGGCTTGCATCAGCCGAAGCGACTCGGGCCCTTCTCGTCCGCCAGCACCTCGGGCGCCGCATCCCAAGTCCCGAACGACAGACGGTCTGCAGCTCGCGTCCTCACGGACGAGGGATGGATGCATTCTACGCGAGGTTTAGCAGGCGGGTACTATGTGCTGGTAGCTTGCGCGATCCCGTCATGCTGGCCAATGCCAAAGCGCCCTGGACCCCCGGCTCAGCCCGTGGATGACCTTTCGCGAAACCGGCCAAGGTGTAGGCTGTGCCTCAATGGGAGCCAGATTCGGCTACAAGTATCGCTTCAGCAGCTGAAACAATGGAGGGAATGCCATGCAAGTTCCAACTCTGGTCAGAAGCATTTTCATCGCGCTGATCGCCTTGTTCGCCGTGTCGGTTCAGGATGCGCGCGCAGACAGCGGCAGCATCACGCTGACGGTCTACAAAGCCGGCTGGATCATCGGCGGCTCGGGTGGCCATGGCACACTGACTTTCCGCGGCAAGCACTATCCGCTTTCGGTCGGCGGCCTCGACTATGGCCTCATCTTCGGCGGATCCAAGAGCGTACTGCGCGGCCGGGTGAGCAACATTAACCGCGCGTCCGACGTGGCCGGCGTCTATGGTGCGGCAGGCGCGGGGCTCGCAGTCGGCCGTGGCGCCCGGGCGATCGTCCTCACCAACCAGAAGGGCGCGGTGCTTGAGCTTTCAGGCCAGCAGGTTAGGCTGTTGGCGAATGCGGACCTCAGTGGGCTGGCCATCACGATGAAATGACGGCCAAATTGAAACCTAAGTGCGCTACCTTTCGAGAAATTGCGATCGGACTGACTTAGCGCCCGAGTGCCGCTAACATGGGCCAATACGGCCAAAGTCCGAGGCAAACCATGAAGACCATGATCTACACATCTTTATCGATCCTGCTGGCGCCGGGCGCTTACGCCGCCTCACTGCCGGGCGACAGCGCCAACGGACAGCGCCTGCTCGACGCCAATTGCGTGACCTGCCACCAAACCGACATCTTCACCCGCAAGGACCGAAAGGTTCAGTCGTTGGATGCGCTGAAGGAACAGCTGGTTGCCTGCAGCCATGCGGCCAAAAAGGATTTCTCCACGACCGAGATGCAGGACCTGCTCAAATATTTGAACGACCAGTTTTATCATTTCGAGTAGGCCCGCCGGAGACGCCATGCCCTCCCGCCTGCTCGCTCTCGCCCTGCTCCTGCTGCCCGCCCCGGCGCTGGCCGGCGCCAAGGAGAAGGTCGCGGCGATAGCGCCGTCGGCGATTGTGCTGGTGGTGGACGAGCACGGCAACGAGCTGATCGCCCAGAATGCGGACAAGCCCTTCGTCCCGGCTTCCGTCGCCAAAGTCGTGACCGCCTGGCTGGCGATGGAGGTGCTCGGCGGCGACTACCGCTTCGAGACCAGCTTCTACTTGGACGACAAGCGCGTGCTCTATGTGCGGGGCGGCGGCGATCCCTTTTTGATTTCCGAGGAGCTGGCGCCGCTCGGGCAGCAGCTGGTCGCCGCGATCGGCAAGGAGCCGATCACCGGCATCGTGCTCGACGCGAGCTACTACCCCTCCGACCTCCGCATCCCGGGCATCGAGGACACCGCCGAGGCCTACGACGCGCTCAACTCCGCGCTGGCGGTGAACTTCAACACGATCAGCGCCGTGCGCAGCGGCAAGACGGTCCGCTCCGCCGAGGAGCAAACGCCGATCACGCCGCTGGCGATCAGCGAGTTCCAGGCGCGGGGTCCCCGGGGCCGCGGCCGCATCAGCCTGAGCAAGGACCCGGCGGTGAGTTTGAAATATGCCGGCGAGCTGATCGCCGCGTTCATCGAGCGGGCCGGCGGCAGCGTCAAGTGCAAGATCATGACCGGGACGGTGCCCGACGGCCTGAAGCCGGCCTATGTTCACCGTCAATCCCGCACGCTCTCGCAGATCCTCA
>Ga0075342_1000101_pt1 | contig 14310 bp, 11 predicted proteins | sample RushOxbow_ThreeS_3_FD_120085 | JGI IMG/M metagenome (GOLD analysis project Ga0075342, IMG submission 120085) | Natural and restored wetland microbial communities from the San Francisco Bay, California, USA, that impact long-term carbon... | ecosystem: Environmental > Terrestrial > Soil >...
AAACCCAAAGCTGGTGCCAGCAAGAAACGCCCGGATCTAGGCGAAAAAACACCCTAGCCGGCAACACCCGAATTGGCAGTCCATGACGCTATCCCGAAATGCCATCACACTATTGTTGATCTTCAGCCTGTCTGGCTGTGCCTGGATCCGTCAAAACCGCGTGGCCGAATACTCCGCGGAAGGCAGTATCGAGAACAACATCTACACCAGCGCGCGCCAATCTTTTCGCATACGCCTGCCGTTTCTGTCACCCGACAGCAAATTGCGCGATGAGCGACCGACATCGAACACGATAAACTTGACCATCGAGGATAACCTGTGCCGTGAATTTATCGTTGCCGAACGGCCTGGCTTTCTCGGCAAGGACTCGCTCCAATCATGGGTCGACAAGTATATCGTCGAGGATCTCAAGCGTTTGGGTTTTAAAGTAGAGATAAAAACGGTAACCACGCGCAACGGCACCGCCATCGCCCTGCGCTACCGGGCGCCGGCCGCGGCTCCATGTAGCCGCACGACGGAAACCGCCGGCAAACGGGTTGAAACCAAACTCGATGCCGATGTCGCTTGGTATGTTTATCATCGCGATGGCGTGTTCTATCGGCTGATCTACACCGTCGGCATCGGTCCGGCAGCACCGAGCCTGTGGTATATCAATCGCGAACCCGTCGATGAAGTCTTGGCGCAATTCGCCGAGGGATTCGAAATTCTCGCCGCCAAATAGCGTCAGATTCCGGCCGAGACACACTGCGGCGCGGTGCTCACCAACGGCTGGGCAATGAAGGGCGTATACCATCATGAAACGATTGACCTTTGAAACAATAGTGATATTGGGCCTCTTTGCTTGGGAAAAGAAGAATATTTTTATGAAACGATTGACCGCGTACCTAATCTTGCTATTGGGTCTGTTGGCTTGCGGGAAAAAGGACCAGCCGGCGGCCGCGCTGCCGGCTCCGCCGCTACCCGCGGCCGCAAGCGCCGCGCCAAGCAGCTGACCGGGCTGGGCAATCTAGACGGCTCTGGAACTTCGACAGCGTCGGTGTCACCGCCATGAACATGCAGAAGGAACGCAAGCGCGAGATTCTGCTGGAGCTGCGGGCGCGCCGGATTTCCCGCGCTAGCCGCGCCGCCGGCTGGCTGCGCATGGACAACTCGGGGTGAGCCGCGGTTCGTCAAGGGCGCTTTCAGCGCATCACGTAAACCACCGAAACCGCAAAAACATATACCGCGACCATCGCCCAGGAATCCCAGCCGAACCACAAGCGCGTCTTGCTCACCCGGTAGGTCAGACCGATGACGGCGATGGCGGTCATCGCCATGGCGGCGTTGGCGGTGGCCAGATGGGCCGGCGAGGCATGGGCGAGAATCGGTCCTTTGACGTAGAGCAAGTCATCCAGTCCGAGAATCGCCAGGTTGAACAAATTACTGCCGAGGAGATTGCCGAACATCAGATCGGCAGCGTCGATTCTCACCGCCACAATGGACACCACCAGTTCCGGCAGCGAGGTCGCCAAGGCGACGAAAATCGTCCCGACGAAAGTCCGGCCGAGGCCGGTGGCGACCGCGATCTGATCGGCAAGATGGGGCAGATAGGTCGCCGCCGCCACCACCACCAAGGCGTTGGCGGCGTAGCCAGTCAAGGCTTTCTTGAGCGTGACCTTTTCGTAGCGCGCCGCCTCGGCCCGCTCGTGAACGAGCTCGGCGATGCGTTTTTTCTCGAACAAAAAAACCATGCGCATGGCGAGAATGTAGATCGCGATGAATGCCACGCTATAGACGCCGAACCAACCGAAGGCGGGCAAGCGGTCGCCGGCGGAAATCGCGATGCCGGCGACGCCCAGCAGCAGGATGCCGAACCCGGCGGCGAGCACCTGGCCCTGGTGCGCCTTGGTGGATATCGGCGTCGGGCCGACCAGCGCATCGAGCAAGGCGATGATCAGGATGTTGAACATGCAGCTGCCGAAGACATCGCCGATGGCGATATTCGGCAGGTCAAAGATCACCACCGAGCTGGCGCCGGTGATCAGCTCGGGCAGCGAGGTGACCGAAGCCATTAAGATCACCCCCACCCAGGTCCGTCCCATGCCGGTCTTCTCGGCGATGACATCGCCGAAGGTCGACAGATAGTAGCCGGCAACGACGATCACCGCGGTGACCGCAGCAAACTGGAGCCAGAGTAAAGTCAACGGGCACCTTCTTTCCCATGACGTTCAGGCATGAACGACGCAGCTTTGTGTCACAACGTCCCCAACCAACCGCGCCGCTCCAAGAGCTTCACCACTTCGAGCACCGGACAGATCGTGAGCGCCACCGCGCCACAAATCAACCAATCCTCGGGCGGCAGAGCAAAAGTGCCGAGCGCATATTGGAAGAAAGGCAGATAAACCACCGACACCAGCAGGAGCATTTCCCAGCCGATGGCCAGATTCAACCACTTGTTGGCGAACGGGCGATAGAACAGCGACTGGCGATCGGAGCGAAAGTTGTAGGCTTTCAAGAATTCGATCAACACCAGCGAGACGAAGACCATGCTCATCGCCTCGCCGAGACTGCGACCGGAGTCCAGCGCCCAATCGAAGAAGATCAGATTGACCGCGCCGGACCACATGCCGCCGGCCAGCATCAGCACCACCACCGGACGGGTGAAGATCCCGGTGCGCGGATCGCGCGGCGGGCGGCGCATGAGATCCTGCTCATGGGGATCGACGGCCAACGCCAGCGCCGGTAAACCATCGGTGGCCAGATTGATATAGAGAATCTGTACCGCGCTCAGCGGCAGCGGCCAGGCCAAAAACGTCGCGCCGGCCAGCAGAATAATCTCGCCAAAATTGCACGACAGGAGAAACATCAAATATTTTTTGATGTTCTCGAACACCGCCCGCCCCTCTTCCACCGCTGCGACGATGGACGCGAAGTTATCGTCGGTGAGCGTCATCTCGGCGGCCTCTTTGGTCACATCGGTGCCGGTGATGCCCATGGCGACGCCGATATCGGCTTTCTTGAGCGCCGGCGCGTCGTTGACGCCGTCACCGGTCATGGCGACGATATGGCGGTGCGCCTGCAGCGCGGTGACCACGCGCAGCTTATGCGCCGGCGAAACCCGCGCATAGACCTGGATATCTTCCACGGCGCGGTGAAACTCCGCATCGCTCAGCGCTTCCAGCTCACCGCCGGTTACCACCCGGCCATCGCTCCACATTCCCAGTTCGCGCGCGATCGCCTGCGCCGTCAGCGGATGATCGCCGGTAATCATTACCGGTCGGATACCGGCCTGCCGGCATTTCTCGATGGCGGTCTTGGCTTCCGGACGCGGCGGATCGATCATGCCGACCAGACCGAGAAAAATCATCTCGCGCTCGGCCTCCGCGAGTTGGGTATCGGGCTTGTAGGCGAGAGCCAATACGCGCAGCGCGTCGCTCGCCATCTGATGAGCAGCGCGCAAGAAATCGTCGCGCCGCGCGTCGTCGAGCACGCTGGCGGCGCCGGCGGCGCCCTGTACCCAGGTACACGAGTTGAGAATCACCTCGGGCGCGCCCTTGGCGTAGGCAACGATGCCTTCGGGGGTGCGGTGCAGTGTCGTCATCCGCTTGGTTTCCGAGGTGAACGGGATCTCATCGATACGCGGGAACTCGGCATCCAGCGCGGACTTGTCGAGGCCCGCCTTGGCGGCGGCCACGACCAAGGCGCCTTCGGTGGGATCGCCTTTGATCTCCCAGGCCGCGGGCGCGCCGCCGCCATCGCCGGCGTGCACCTGGGTCACATGGGTATCCGAGGCCAGCACGCCGGCCTGGAGCAACAAACGTAGCTCCGGAGAAATTTCGCTCGCCTGGCCGTTGCGCGAAAAATCGCCCTTCGGCTCGTAGCCCGAACCGGAAACCTGCCACAGCTCGCCGCCGGCAAAGATCCGCCGCGCGGTCATCTCGTCTTTGGTCAGGGTGCCGGTCTTATCCGAACAGATCACCGAAACGCTGCCGAGGGTCTCCACCGCCGGCAGCCGGCGGATCAGCGCGTTGCGCTTGACCATGCGCTGCACGCCGATGGCAAGCGAGATCGTCACCACGGCGGGCAAGGCTTCCGGCACCACCGCCACCGCCAGCGCGATGGCGAAAATGAACATCTGCAACAGCGGCTCGCCGCGCCAGAGCGCCACCGCCAACACCGCCAAGACCACCACCAGCGCCGCCTGCGCCAGCGCGCGGCCAACCTTGTCGAGATTTTCCTGCAGCGGCGTCTTGCCGGACTCGACGCTCTGCAACAGCCCGGCGATCTTGCCGAACTCGGTGCTCATCGCGGTGGCGACCACGACGGCGCGGCCCCGGCCGTAGGTCGCCGCGGTGCCGGCGTAGGCCATATTCCTGCGATCGCCGACGGCGAGATCAGTCCCTGCAAGCGCTGCCGTGAGTTTTTCCACCGGCACCGATTCGCCGGTGAGCGCCGCCTCTTCGATCTGCAGATTGACCGCTTCGATCAAGCGGCCGTCGGCGGGGATCTTGTCGCCGGCGCGCAGCAAAATAATATCGCCGGGCACCAAGTCGCGCGCGGGGAGGGCCTGCTCCTGGCCGTCGCGAATCGCGCTGGCGCTCGGCGCCGCCATCTGGCGCAACGCCTCAATGGCGCGCTCGGCACGGTATTCTTGAATGAAACCCAGCAGCACGGCGAACAGCACAATCACCGCGATGGCGACCGCCTCGACGGTGTGGCCAAGAAAAGCCGAAAGCGCAACCGCGATCAGCAGAATAATGACGAGAACATTCTTGACCTGCTCCGCCAGGATCGCCCAAGCTGAAACGCGCTGGGCAGCTTGCAATTCGTTCGGTCCAATCGTCGCCAGCCGCGACATTGCTTCGCTGTGAGTCAGTCCGCCGGCGGCATTTGTGCTCAGCTCATGCAACACCGCGTCAGTATTTGCCAGATGCCAGTCCACCCAAGAGACTCAGTTTACCCATCGCCAGGTCCGAAAACCGTTTGTCGCAACGGTCCGAATCCAAGCGTTTGGTCGGCAAATTTTGCCCCGCGCAAACAGCGGTTGGCTGCCGACAGCCGCAGTTCGAAACGCCACTTTTTTCATCTGAGCATACCGCAATCGAGAGGAAATCAACGCAAGCCATATGCCTAGTCTAACGCGAGCCAGCGAGGCTGCTCGTCAAGCCGGGCCGCACGGCGAACCTGAAAAAAACGGCCCGCTTGACGTTTTTGTTGCATCCATTGCCCCATAGAATTGTATTGGATTTGCACGTCCGTTTCGCGCAACTGCGAAACCATGCCTTAACTCCTGTCAAAAATGCCAACAGCCCAGGGGTAATCCCGGTTTATTCTCAGGTCAAGCGAGTATGGACGCGTAATTGCTTTTGCACCGGTGTGGGCCAGTGCTCATGCGTCACGAACGATCACCGCCCAGCGAGGATATGAAACTGAAAAATATTATCGCTCATTCGTGGTTAGTGCTAAAAGCGACCGGCGAGAGTTTTTATCATGACAGTGGCTACTTTCTCGCCATGGGATTGGCTTTCAATTTGCTGCTTTATTTTGTCCCGCTCACCCTGCTCCTGATTTCGGCGCTAGGCTACACCGTGCTCGAGTCGCAGCGGGCGACCGTTGAGGTGCAATCCATCGTGCGCCAATTCTTGCCCCATTCGGAGCAAGCGTTTGCCGAGAACCTCGACTCGATTATCAGTCATCGCGGGCTATTGGGGCTCGTGGGTTTTCTGTTTTTCTTGATTTTTAGCAGCACTCTATTCGGCTCGGTGCGTCACGTGCTCAATGTCATTTTCAATGTCGAGCAGCGGCGCAGTTTCCTGCACGGTATGGGTCACGACTTCTTAATGATGCTCGTAAGCGCGCTTTTGCTGGCTTTGGCGATCACGATCGCCTCGCTATTGGCCCTCCTGCGCGCCTTCGGTGCGGCGCAGCTACCGATCGTGACACCGGCCCTTGAAGTTTTCCTGGCGGTGGTTGGCAAGCTCTTCGCCTGGATGTTCTTGTTCGCGATTTTTTTTATCTTCTACCGCTTCGCCCCGGCGCGCGCGCCGCAACGGCCCGCGCTACTGGTCGCCGCTTTGAGCGCGACGATTCTGTTCGAGCTGGCACGCTGGGCGTTTGCCTGGTATGTCGCCTTCGCCCGCGACGCGCTAGCGCTCTACGGCGCGCTGGCCGGCATGATGTTGTTTTTCTTTTGGTTGTATTACGCCGCGATCATTTTCGTGGTCGGCGGCGAAATCGGCTTCGCCTACGAGCAGGAACGAGATCGCTCAAGCGCATGACTTACCGGTTGGCTTGGTCGATCGCGAATTCACCCACGCACAGACCTGGCCAGCGCTCACGGCATGCGGCAAATCCAACCCGCGCGTGCCAAGCCACGGCAAAGCTTCCGAGCGTTAGGTTTACGATCGCGTAAATAACCCCGCAGCCCATTCTCTCGAACATATTCCTGCCTCGTGCAAGCCTCGCTTTCTCCGCCCAACATCAGAGCCCTATGACGGAGAAAACCAATCGATCGCGCTCGCACCCCGGCAATCGCCGCCTTGTCGTCATCGGCGAGATGCACCCGATCGCGCTAGTTGGCGAGAATTTTCTTCGCGCGCGCGATGACATTCGGCGGCGCGTCGAAGATTTCTTTGACCAGGGCTTCGAGTTCCTCACCGGAGGTCGGTTCGATATCCATCCGGCTTTTTTTCGCTTGCTCTCGAACCGTCGGGTCGTTTAAGACCTTCATGTAAGCGTCGCGCAAAATCTTGATCCGCTCGGGCGGGGTTCCCGGCGTCACCAGCATGGGACGGCCCAATTCCCCCGACGCCAATAAAATCCTCGCCACGCGGCGGCCGTCTTCGGGAACCTTGTGCCGCTCGAACACCTCCTGCAACGTCGGCGTGTCGGCCGCATGCGGATCGCGCTTGCGCCCAGTCTGAACGATATGGCGGTCAAAGCCTTTCTTGTGCCAGCTATCGAAGGGCTCGCGGCCGAAGTGCGCGGACATGCTATGGGAGCGGCACACCACCTCATTCTTGATCACCGCCAGATCGATCTCGGTGCCGCCGGGATAGCCCAACACCGAATCGATTTTGGCGCCGAGCAGCTCCTCCAGGATACTTGAAAGAATAAAGTCGGTGCTCGAAGTTCCGGTGCCGCCGCATTTGGGCGCTTGTTTGGCCTTGATCATATCTTCGATGGACTTGTACGGCGCGTCGCTGCGCATATACATGATCGACGGCTCGATGGAGGGCGAGCCGATCCAGTGATACTTGCGCAGATCGAATTGCACTTGTTGCCGGCCCACCAGTTGATCGACATAGACGCTGTTGAGCGGCATGACCAGGGTGAGACCGTCCGGCTTGGCGACATTGTAAACGTGATTGGTGGCGATCACCGATCCGGCGCCCGGCATGTTCTGGGCGATCATATCCGGGCTCCCCGCAATATACTTTCCCATATGCTGGGCGAAGAGACGGGCCCAGCGGTCGTAAAATCCCCCAGCCGTCGATCCGACCATGATCGTGATTGATTTTCCTTTGTAGAAAGGTTCTCCCTGGGCCCGAGCTTGGCCGGCAACAGCGGCAAAGATCACGGCTAAGCCAAACAACCCGATAAGCAATGAACGGTTTCTCCTCATGACGAACTCCTTTCGATTGTGAGATCTTTAATCGCCCGAAAATCACCCGCGCTGCGAAACCACCGATCGATTTCGCGTCAAAAAAAATGGCCTTCGGCCAGGGCTATTTTCCCAATACGACATTCAAGCGCTTGATCACCTCGGGCGGCTGCGTAACCACGTCCCGCGCCAAAGTTTCGAGCGTCTCGCCGCTGACCGGATCCGGTTCCCATTTGCGCTTTTCCGCCTCGGCTAAAAGCTCCGGATCTTTCATCGCTTTCAAAAAACCGTCGCGGAGTATTTTGACCCGATCTGCCGGAATTCCGGGACCGCCCACGATCGGCCGGCCAAACGAACCAGGCGACAGAAGCACCGTCGCCATGCGTTTGCCAAACTCGGGCGTCTTGTATTTATCCATCAGCTCCCAAATCGTTGGCACATCGGGCGCCCTTGAGTCTCGCTTCGATCCGCCGATGACAAGGATCCGGACAAACCCCGTCTTCGCCCAGGTGCGGCCCGGTTCCCGGCCGAAAAAGGCGCTGGTCGTTCCCGCGCGGCATAGGACTTCGCCCTTCTCGATAGCAAGGTCGATATCGGAAGCGCCGGGATAACCCGTAACCAGATTAAACTTGAGCCCGAGAACCTCTTCCAAGAGCCTGGGAAAGTAATGACCGGGGGTGCCGGTTCCGGTGGTGCCGCACTTCGGCGCCACAGTCGCTTTGCGAATGTCCTCCAAAGTTTTAAAAGGGCTGTCGGCACGGATGGACAGCATTTCGCTGGTTTCCTCCGGCGATCCGATCCAGGCAAACTTTGCCCAGTCGAATTTCACTTCTTTTTGACCGGCGATCTGGTTGAAAAACAAGGCAGGGGCGATTAACCCGAGAGTAAGTCCGTCGGTTTTGTCGACGCTGTAAATATAATTGGCCGCGACCATGGTGGCCGCTCCCGGCATGTTTTGCACGATGACATCGGGGTTGCCGGGAATATATTTGCCCCAGAAGCGGGCAACCGTGCGCGCCCATAGATCGTTGGTGCCGCCCGCGGAGTAGCCGATGATCACCCGGAGGGTCTTGCCCTTGTAGAAATCCGCCTGGGCAAAAAGCTGTGAATGCGCCAACAAGACAAACGCTATAACAAGCAAAAATCTTGGCATCGTAATATTTCCTTAAGAATTATTTTGACAGGAGTTTGATCACTCGCTCGATGACCTCGGGCGGCTGTTGAACGACATCCCTTGAGATCTTTTCGAGCTCCTCGGCCGCGGTAAATTCGATGTCCATTTTTCTCTTCTTAGCGTCCTCCAAGAGTTCCGCATCGCCGATCATTTTCTCAAACGAATGGCGCAGTATATTGACCAAATCGGCGGGGACGCCCGGCGGACCGATATAGGGGCGTCCAAGATCCCCGGAAGCCAGGATAACCCTGGCCAGCCGGCGCGCCGGCTCGGGGGTTTTGTACTCATTCATCAATTCGGACAGTAGCGGAACCTGAGCCAAGCGCTCGTCACGTTTGCTGCCGGCCTGCACCAGCACTCGGACAAACGCGGTGTCGCGCCATTTGCGATAAATGTCACCCGAGAACCACGCGGCTAACGTCAGGGCGCGGCAGTGGACCTCGTTTCTCTCCAAAGCGAGATCCATTTCGGGACCGCCCTGGTAACCCGCGACCACCGTGAATTTGGCGCCGACGGTTGCTTCCAGCAGCCGTGGGAAATAATGGCCCACGGTCCCGGTGGCGGTGGCGCTGCATTTGGCCGGCTCGGCGGCTTTGCGCAGATCGTCGATGGTCTGGAAAGGCGTATCGGCGCGCACGTAAAGCAAGTTGAGCGAGCGATCCGGGCTGCCCAGAAAGGTGAATTTCGACCAGTCGAATTGGGCTTCCTTCTTGCCGGCTAGCTGATTGAAGTAAAGCGCCGGGATGACCGAGCCAAGGGTCAGGCCGTCGGGTTTGGCGGCGTTGTAAATATAATTCGCGACGATCTGGGAACCTGCGCCCGGCATGTTTTGCACAACCAAGGTCGGATTTCCCGGAATATGCTTGCCCCAATACTGCGCGACAAGGCGCGCATAACCGTCGTAAGTGCTGCCCGCGCTCGAGCCGACGAGAAACCTAATGGTCTTGCCTTGGTAGAACGGGGTCTGGGCCGCCACCGGCGCGGCGCCAACCACCAGCGCGAGAAGAAATCCGGCAATCAATCGACGTCTCCAATACACTATTACATGTTTGCAACCCGTCCCCATAATCGACTCCCGACTGCGGCAGCGCTTGCTGCGCCCGAATTATTTCAACTGACATCGCCGCTTCCACGGCAGCATCGTCGCGGCTAAACAGCCGCGCCGATAACGGCATCGGGATCGACCGGGCGTCCTCGCCGCTCGAAGGCAATATTTGCGAGCCGGTCGCCTCCCCGACATGGGACGTTATTCGATACAAACGTTAAGTCAACAATTGTCGAGAATAAACCGCAGCCGGCCCAGCGGCTGGTTGAGGATGGATTTAGCCGTGATTTTCCGGCAGCGGCGACCGGCGCCCCCCTGCGCGCCGAGATCACGACAGACCATTTCGCTAATTGTTACCGGTTTGCAAACAACTAGCGCAAAGCTCTTGGTAGTGCGCGCGCAATTCATCGAGGCTCGCGCCGCCGTCGAGCCGGTCGAGATGGTCGGCGCCGTCCACGCAGCTCGCCAATCGCGCGAGACCTTTTTCGAACAGTGGCGCGGCCTCCTCATACCGCTTCATTTTGTAGTAGGTCGTTGCCATCGGCAGCAGGGTAAAAAATTGCTCCGGCGCGAAACCGAGCGCGAGCTTTTGCACAAACTCGGCTTGTTTAAGTCGGTCCTCGTCTTGCAGCCGTTTGCCGAAATCGACGAGCCATAGCGCGATCTCGCGCATGGCCGCCTCCAGATCACGATTGGCGGAGATCGCCGGCAGTTGCTGTCGCTCGAAGCGGTAGCCCTCCGCCAGCGACACGAAGCGAAAAACGTCCTCTTTGGATCCAAGCCGCGCGACGATCTCGGCCAAAAATGTCGCCGGTAGCTTCTTCCAACCGCTGCGCTTGCAGAGCACCCGGAGAAGACATTCCTGCTCGGGCAAGCCGGTCTTGGCAAAGCCGTGGTAATGCCGCAGCAGGCCGCGCACAATGAGCTTAGGGCCGCGCACTCGCCGCCAGACCAGTTGGAAAATGACGACCATCAGTACGATCGTCCCGATAGTGAACAGACCGCCATTCATGAACTTGATCGTTGGCCGTTCTCAGCGCGGCGCTATGTCCTCGCATGAGCCCACATGAGTGTGGCCCGTGCCGCGGCTCACTCGTTCTCCAGCAGCGCCACCGGGAACGACGCAAAAATATCCCGCAATCGCAGCGCGCTGCGCCCCGCCTTGGCTGGCTCGGCGTTGACAACTTCGTCAGTAAGGGAGTGGCGCCAAACCCGTGGCGCTTTGACCGGCAATAACAGCCGTTCCTGCTGCCACACCGCCTCGCCCAGCGGCAAACCGCCCGAATCCACCATGCGCTTCATCAGCCGCGGCGCGGCGGTAATCACCCAGCGGTTGCCCTGGCGCCGGGCAAAGGCGCAGACCTGTTCGCGGAATTTGCCATCGGCGTAGAGCGGCAGGTAATCGCCGGCTTGAAACAGCTCGCGATGCTTGCCGCGAAAATGCAAAACTCGTTGGATCAGATAAAGCTTGACTCGGCCGTCTTGCCAGTGCGAAAGCAGCTCGCGCAACCCGCCGGCGCGGTCGCGGCGCTGGCATCGTTGAAGAGTTTCGAGAAGACTTTTGCGTCGCGCGAAATCCACCGGCCGGCGGTTGTCGGGGTCGACCATGCTCAGATCCCAGAGTTCCGTCCCCTGGTAAAAATCCGGCACACCGGGAGCGGTCATCTTGAGCAGCGTCTGCGCCAGGGAATTGACCATGCCGGCGCAGGCGATGGGCTTGTGAAATTCACTGAAATCGGTCAAAAAGCCCGCCTCAGCGCCGGCGACCAAGACTTCGCGGACAAATTTTTCCATCGCGCGGTCGTAGGCTTCATTGGGGTTGACCCAGCTGGTGTGCACCTTGGCCTCTTTGATAGCCTTTTGCATGTATGCCGCGATGCGCTCGCGAAACGGAGCCAGCTCGCCCTCGTCAAGCGAGCCGCCCGGCCATGCGCCGATCAGTGTTTGATAAAAAAGATACTCGTCGTTGCGGTCCGGGGCGGGCTCGCCGTCGACCGATGACTTCTTGTCTTCGTTGAACTTGGCCCAGCGCAAGAGCGCGGCGCGCCACGCCGGCGCGTCCTCGGATAGCGCGTCGATGCGCGCCCGCGCGTCTTCGCCGCGCTTGGTGTCGTGGGTCGACAGCGTCAGCATCGTGTGCGGCCAGTGTTCCAGGCGGGCGCTGTTGTGCCGGTGAAAGGTCTCCAGGGAGCCGCCAAACTCCTGCGGTTCGCCGCCCACTTCGTTGAGCGAGATCAAGCGATTGTAGATGTAAAAGGAGGTATCCTCAACGCCCTTGGCCATCACCGGACCGGTGAGCTGCTGGCACTTCATGACGAAATCGATGACCGCTTGGCGATCCTGCGGTTGGAACCGGCCGAGATTCTTGAGCGCCAGGGTATCGCCGATGAAATCGAAGATCGCCCGCGCCGTGCGCGGGTTGCGCCGCTTGGCGTCGGCCACCGCGGCTTCGATGAACTTGACGTCGCGCTCCGCCATCTCGCCCTGGGTCTCGTCGGCGTAGGTGCGGTAAACCGGCAGACAGGCGATCACTTCGCGAATCGCGAAGGTGAGACCGTTGAGCGTGAAGTCGCGATAGTGGCGGTTGCGCTCGGAAATGTCATCGAGCCGGTGGCTCAGGGCGTTGATCTCGCTGGCCAACGAGATCAGCATGATCATCTTTTTACGCGAGTTGACCAGCTCGCGGTAGCTCATCTTGGCGCCGATGAAATCGCTGTAGATTTTGTCGAAGGCGGCGCGGCTGGCGCGGCGCACGAATAGGCCGTTGACTTGGTTGAGAAAATCGTAGCCCGTCGTCCCGGAAACCTCCCAATCGGTGGGCAGGCTCTCCCCCTTGGAAAGAATTTTCTCGGCGACAACGTACATCGGTTGACGCGACGCGACCTCTGGCTTCGCCCCATTCTCAGGGTCCAACCGGCACCGTTGAAGCTGGTGAAAATAGCCGGCCGGATCGCGCAGGCCGTCGGGATGATCGACGCGCAAGCCGGTCACTTGGCCGGCGGCCAGGAGCCGGGCAATGAGTTGGTGCGTTGCCTGAAACACTTCCGGCGCTTCGGTGCGGATCGCCGCCAGCTCATTGATGTCGAAAAAGCGCCGGTAATTGATCTCATCGCCGGCCACCCGCCAAAACGCCAGGCGATAGGGCTGCGCCTCGATCAAGCGATCGAGCAAATCGAAACTTCGCGGCTCGCCGGCTCTGCCGTTGAATTTTCCCACGGCCAGATCGATGACGTTTTTCACCTCGGCGCTCGCCCGATAAAGCGCGGCGATGCGCCGCTTGATGATTTCTTTCTCGCGGCGGCGCTCTTCGAGTTTTTCCGGATCCTCCTCGGTGCGCAGCGGCAAATGGCCGATGGCGGTCAGGATGCTCTGAAACTCCAGCAGCTGATGATGTTCCTTGCCGAGCGTCTCGGTCAGGCGCTCCAGCTCGTGAGTCAAAAGTTCGCCATAGGTGCGCGGCGCGATGGGCAGCTTGGTGTCGTAGTAGTAGAGATAGAACGCCCCTTCCTCGTAGGCGAGCCGTAGCTTGCCGTCTTCGAGCACGATGCCGTACTGGTCTTCGAGGATCGGCAAAAGCACCTTGTTTTCCAGGTGCGGGTTGGCTGGCTGCCAATCGATGTCGAAATAGTTCGCGTAGCTGGAGCTCGGCCCGTTTTCCAATACATCCATCCACCAGACGTTGCCGGTCTCGCCGATGCCCATGTGGTTGGGCACGATGTCGAGAATGAGACCCATGCCGCGGGCGTCTAACGCCGCGCTCAACGCGGCAAAGCCATCCTCACCGCCGAGCGCGGCATCGATGCGGCTATGGTCGATGACGTCGTAGCCATGCATGCTGCCGGCGCGGGCGGCAAAGATCGGCGAGGCGTAAAGGTCCGAGACCCCTAGATCATGAAGGTAAGCGACCAGCTCAGTGGCGGCGGTAAAGCCGAAGTCCTTGTGAAATTGCAAGCGATAGGTCGTCGTCGGGATGCGCATAAGTTATCAACCCACGGGAAGCATCGATGCCAACAGCGTGGCAATCCCCAAAAAACTGAAGAATCCCACCACGTCGGTAACCGTGGTCAGGATGATCGATGAGGACTGCGCCGGGTCCTGGCCAAGGGCGGTCAGGATCATCGGAATGATAGCGCCGGACAAACCGGCCGCGATCATCGAGATAATCATCGACAGCATGATCACGAAAGCTAGACCCGTCGACTGGCTCCAGACGTAAACCCCCGCGCCGGTCGTAAGCGCGACGGCGATGCCATTGACGGCGGCGACGTTGACTTCTTTGAACGCGATCCGCAGCCAGTGGTGCAGGCGAATTTCTCTGAGCGCAAGGCCCCGCATGGTCACCGCCAACGCCTGCGCGCCGGTGTTTCCAGATTGTCCCGCCACCACCGGCAGCAGCACCGCCAACGCTGTAAAGCGCGCGATGGTAGCTTCAAAAAGACCGACCACCGAGGCCGCCAAAAACGCCGTGGCGAGATTAATCTGCAGCCAGGGCAGCCGCTTGCGCACGGC
>Ga0075342_1000102_pt1 | contig 14308 bp, 10 predicted proteins | sample RushOxbow_ThreeS_3_FD_120085 | JGI IMG/M metagenome (GOLD analysis project Ga0075342, IMG submission 120085) | Natural and restored wetland microbial communities from the San Francisco Bay, California, USA, that impact long-term carbon... | ecosystem: Environmental > Terrestrial > Soil >...
CCATCGGCGTCGTTTACGCGGGCAGCGGCGTCGGCATTATGGTATTGGCGCCGCTCAGCGAAAGGCTGATTTCCGGTTATGGCTGGCAGCGCGCGTTCGAAGTCTACGCGGCGCTGGTGTTGGTTTTGCTGCTGCCGATGGTCCTGGTTTCCTACCAACCGGGTCCCCATGGGCATAGCGGCGCCCGTGGCGGGCAGAAGAAAGGCGATCACAATCAATGGACCGCTAAATTGGCGTTGCAGAGCTTGCAGTTCTGGCTGTTATTTATCGCGCGGATCGGTGCGGCGTGCGGCACCACCGTTATCGTCACCCATCAAGTGGCCCATGTGGTCGATGTCGGCTTCAGCAAACTGTTGGCGGCCTCGATTTTCGGTCTCGCCGGGATTACCAGCAGTTTCGGCCGGGTGATTTTCGGCTTCATCGCTGACTGCTTGACCAAGCAGGCGGCGTACACGCTGAACATTGCCATGACCGTTGTCGGTGTCGGCGCATTGATGATTCTGCGCGATCCCAGTCAGGCCTGGCTCCTGTATGTCTACGTGATCTTCTTTGGCATCGGTTTCGGCTCGCGGGCGGTGATTTTTTCGTCTTTGACGGCGGATATTTTTGCCGGCAAAGGTTTCGGTTCGATCCTCGGTTATTCCACTGTTGCGGTCGGCGTCGGCGGGGCGTTGGGGTCCTACTTCGGCGGCGTTTTTCACGACTGGACCGGCAGTTACACCTTGTCCTTCACGCTATCCACGCTGTTGCTGGCGGTCTCCGATATCTGCATCTGGCTTGCCGCGGTTCCGGCGGTGGCGCGGTACGATCAACGGCTGTGGGGGCGAAGCTAAACTCGTTCCTGCCGCTCAATTAGTTCAAAACGTTCCAGTCGTTTAACCCGCTCGTTCACCGGCGGTTCAAGCAACTTGCCTTGAGCCACTGCCGAGAAGTTGCTAGCGTATTTTTTTAAAACTTATGGATGCTCGGCTGCGGGACGGCATACGTCTATTCAACGACCGGCAATTCTTCGAGTGCCACGAAGTTTTGGAGGGCTACTACCAGGACAGCGAACTGGCGACCAGGCCGTTTCTCGAGGGCTTGATTCAGCTGGCGGCGGCGTTTCGCATGTTTGTCGACTTCGGCGAGGTGAGGGGGCCGGTTCGGGCGATTTACCAGGCGCTGATTCGCCTCGAGAATTATCATCCCGCGTATCTGCAAGTGCGGGTGAAGGATCTCAGCGTTGAGGTCGAGGCCTGGGCCAAAGCGGCCGAGGCCGCGGTGGCCACGCCGTCGGCCGCTGACATTCCAAAAATTCAGTTGCAACGTTTCAGTCTTTTTTCATGACCCATCAACAGCTCAGCGAAAAGCTCTCCCAGTTCCTGCGCGGAAACTGGACGGGCGGTAAGCGCATTCAAGGTATCCAGGGTGGCGCGCGCGCTTACCTGCTCGCCCTCGCCGCAGTAGAGGCCCGGCGGCCGCTCTTGGTGATCGCGCCGAGCGCCAATCAGGCGGAGAGTCTTTACGATGACCTGGCGTTTTTTCTCGGCGAGGAGCGCGGCGCGCCGCCGCTGCACCGCCGGCTCCATCTGTTCCCCTCCTGGGAAGTGCTGCCCTTTGAAAACCTCTCGCCCCATCCGGAAAATATCTCTGGCCGGTTGGAAGGCCTGTACAAGCTGGTCGAAGAGCCGGCGCCGATTTTGATTGCGACACCCGCTGCGCTGATGCAACGGGTGATTCCCAAAGACGCCCTGAAAAAGTCTTATCTCTATATCGTCGTCGGCCAAGAGCTGCCGCGGGAGTCGTTGCTCGATCATCTCGTCCACTGGGGCTTTCAAAATGTCCCGCTGGTCGAAGAGCGCGGCGATTTCAGCGTGCGCGGCGGCATCGTCGATCTGTTCCCGCCGGGTTACGGGCGGCCGATTCGCCTCGAATTCGACGGCGATCGCTTGGAATCGATCCGCGAGTTCAATCCCGCCAATCAGCGCACCGAGGCGGTGCAGGAGGAATTCATCCTTCTGCCGATGAAGGAGTTCGCCCTCAAGCGGGCCGGCATCGACGATACGGTGCGCCGTTTGGAACAGCGCGCCCTGGAGTTGGAAGTGGCGCGGCGCGATCGCCAGGCACTGCTCGAATCGATCCGGGAGGCCATTCCAGTGGCCGGCGTGGAGTTTTTGCTGCCGTTTTTTTGTCCCGGCTTGGTGCCGGTGACTTCGTATCTGCCGGACAATACTCTGGTCTGGCTCGATGGCGCGGACCGCGTCGAGGCGGAAAGCGAGCGCTTCGGCCGGCTCGCTTGGGAGCGCAGCCGCATGGCTAGCGAAGAGCACCGTCTGGTGGCGCCGGTGGAGCAGCTTTATTTGAACGAGCATGAGTGGCGCGAAACGCTCCAGCCGTTTTCCACCGTCCATGGGGAAGCGTTGATGTTGCTTGCCGCCGCCGAAAAAAAACAGGCGACGACCCTCAATGTCGAGTCATTCTTGACCAGCGATTTGCGCCAGGATCCGGCGCTGCATGGCAAGGATGTTTCGCTGGCGCCGCTGGTCGAGCGGCTAAAATCTTGGATCAGCGAAAAAGTCATCTTCGTGGCGCCGACCAAGGGCGACGCGGCGCGCCTGCGCGAGCTCTTGGGCGGCTATCAAGTCGACGCGGCGCAGATCGACGATACGATTCCTGCCGTGTTGGCGCGCCAGGACATCGGCCGGGCGATTGTCCGCGGCAATCTGAATCAAGGTTTTCGCTTGCCCGAAGCGCATCTTATTTTCGTCACTTTCGACGAGATTTTTGGCACGCGCAAGCGCCAGCCGACCGCGGCGGCGAAAAGTTATCCGAGCCATTTTCTTTCCAGCCTGAGCGATCTCAAGCAGGATGATTACGTCGTCCATCTTGACCATGGCATCGGCGTGTACCGCGGCCTCAAGTTTCTCAAGGTGGCCGGCGTCGAGGGCGAGTTTCTCCATCTCGAGTATGAAGCGGGCGACCGGTTGTATCTGCCGGTGGACCGCATCAACATGGTGCAGAAATACATCGGCGGCGACGGCGCCCAGCCGGCGCTCGACCGGCTCGGTGGCACCGCCTGGGAAAAAGTCAAAGCCAAGGCGAAGAAGACCGTGCTCGCCATGGCCGAGGAACTGGTCCAGCTCTATGCCCTGCGCGAAGCGCGCGGCGGCACGGCGTTCGCGCCGCCGGACAACCTCTACAAAGAGTTCGAAGCGGCCTTTGAGTTCGAAGAGACGCCGGACCAGCAGCGCGCCATCGACGACACCCTGTTGGGCATGCAGAGCAAGAAGCCGATGGACCGCTTGGTGTGCGGCGATGTCGGCTACGGCAAAACCGAAGTGGCCATGCGCGCCGCGTTTCTCGCCGTCGAGGGCGGCAAGCAGGTGGCGGTGCTGGCGCCGACGACGATCTTGGCGCAACAGCATATGCAGACCTTTCGCCACCGCTTCCGCAATCACCCAGTGCGCATTGAAATGGTCAGCCGGTTTTTGACCGGCAAGGAAGTCGCCCAGGTCCTCAGCGACACCGCCAAAGGCCAGGTCGATATCGTCGTCGGCACCCATCGGTTGTTGCAGAAGGACGTCGAGTTCAAGGACTTGGGACTGGTGATCATCGATGAAGAGCACCGTTTCGGCGTGGTGCACAAGGAGCGGTTGAAAAAAATGCGCGCTTTGGTCGATGTCCTGAGTCTCACCGCGACGCCGATCCCGCGCACCTTGCATATGTCGCTGGTCGGCATTCGCGATTTGAGCATTATCGAAACGCCGCCGGTGGACCGGCTGGCGATTCAGACCTATGTCACGCGCTATGACGACCGGGTGATCCGCGACGCCATCCTGCGCGAGATCGAACGGGGCGGCCAGGTGTTTTTTCTGCACAACCGGGTCGAAACCATCGATCGCGTGGCGCTCAAATTGTCGGAGCTTGTTCCCGAGGCGAAAATGGCCGTGGGCCATGGCCAGATGCGGCCCAAGGAACTGGAAAAGGTCATGCTCGATTTTTTGGAGAACAAGACCCAGGTTCTGGTCTGTTCGGCGATCATCGAGTCGGGCCTCGACTTTCCCAACGCCAACACGATCATCATTAACCGCGCCGACCGCTTCGGCTTGGCCCAGCTCTATCAGCTGCGCGGCCGGGTCGGGCGCTCACATCGCCATGCCTTCGCCTATCTGCTCATTCCCGGCGAGAACGCAATCACGCCGGACGCCGAGCGGCGCTTGCGCGCGTTGCAGGAAGTCGACGGGCTCGGCGGCGGCTTTAAGCTGGCGCTGCACGATCTCGAGATTCGCGGCGCCGGCAATTTACTCGGCGACCAGCAGTCCGGTCAAATCACCGCGGTCGGTTTCGAGCTTTACACCGAGATGATGCAGGCGGCGATCCAGGAACTCAAAGGCGAAGAAGTGCTGCCCGAGATCGATCCGGAAATTCGTTTGGGTATTTCGGCCTATTTCCCCGACCCTTACATGCCCGACGCCAACCAGCGGTTGTATTTCTACAAGCGCTTGGCGAGCTTGAGGAACGGCGCCGAACTCGAAGAGCTCAAGGCGGAGATCGAAGATCGCTTCGGTCCCTACACCGATGTGGTCGACAATCTTTTTCTGGTGATGCATCTGCGCCGGGTGCTCAAGGAGTTTCTCGTCCAGCAGATCAGCTTCTCCGACGGTAAGATTTTTTTGCTCTTCCATGCCGGCTCGCCGGTCAAAGTCGACAAGCTGCTCGAGCTGATTCATAAGCAGAAAAACCGTTTTCGTTTGGCGCCCGACGGCCGCTTGTCGTTCACACCGAAGAACCAGGAGTGGCAGCCGTTGGTCGCCGAGGTGGTGGAGTTGCTGCAGACGATTCGCGAAATTCCGGCGCCGATTAACGTCGAAGCGGCGGTCAATTTGGCGTGATGGAAAAACTTCTGGCCCAGCGCGCCGGTTCTCCAATCATGATTATTCATGACCAGCGATGAAATCGCGCTGGCGCTGCGCCGCATGACGCAACGCTGCTATCCCTGGGGGGGCGTCGGCGTCGCCTTTCCCACCGTGGCGATGGCGTTCGGTGCCCGCGGTGATTCTGAAAAGTCCGCAGAAGGGTTCGTTGACCCGGGGTGTCTGAGCCTTGTAAACTGGTCGCGTTGCTGGGTAACCTTTGGTTTGGAATTCGTAATTGACTGTGTTAGCTCTTAGGGAGTCTGGCGGCGAGGCTTTTGACCATGGTAATTCGAGCAGTATTTGTCGGGCTATGCTTTTTGGCGATCGTCGTGCTGCCGCACAGAACAGCGGCCGCCGTGATCGAGCAGCTGATCGCCGTGATCGACGGCGAACCTTATACCCTCACCAATCTTAGCAACTTCGCAAAGACTCGCCTGTCGAGAAGCTTTCCCACCGGGAGTTTGCAGCAGATCAACGCCGCGGATCGCGACGCCTTGGAGCAGTTTATCACGGACAAGCTGATGGAAGCCGAAGTGCGCGAGGCCGGTATTCGCGTCACGGACGTCGAAGTCGATCGCTATATTGAGCAAGTCAAGAAGAACAATCGGCTCTCCGATGAAGATTTCAAGGCAACCCTAGCCCGTGAGGGGTTGAATCTGGCGGGCTATAAAATCTCGGTCAAGACGGAGATGGAAAAAGCCGAAGTTCTGGACCGCCAAGTTAAGCGCAAGGTGAACATCACCGACGAGGACGTCGAACGCTACTACAAGCTCAACTCGAAAAACTACCGCACCAATGAACGGGCGCGAATCCGCCACATTTTGTTGGCCTTATCCGAAAAAGCCCCCGCCGAGCAAGCGGATGCTGTCTCCGCCAAGGCCAAGGAGTTGTACCGAAGAATTGCCGGCGGAGAAGACTTCGCCGCGGTAGCGCAAGAGTATTCCGAGGGCGCCGGGCGCGCCGACGGCGGCGACATCGGCTGGGTGAATAAGGGCACGTTGATCGCCGGGCTCGAAGAAGTCGCTTTTGAAAAGCTCAAACCCGGTCAAGTCAGCGAACCTTTCCGCACCAGCATGGGCATGCATATCGTAAAACTGGAAGCGCGCGAAGCGGGGAGTGTCCTGCCGCTCGCCACGGTGGCGCCGAAGATCAAACAAGAGCTGCTCAACAAAGCGCTGGAAGAGCGCTTCGCCAAATGGCTCAAGTCGGATCTGCGCCGCAAGCACCGCGTCGACATCAAGATTGCCGGGGTTACGTTCAAACCGGAAGTTTCGAAAGAAGACACTGTGAATTCTTTGATGGCGAGCTCGAACCGACCGGCGCGCCGCGAGCGCTCGGCGTTGAGCTATTTGAATCCGTTGTCTTATATCGTGAGCGAGACGCCGTTCGAGGACCAGGATCCGAAGGGTCCGCTGGCGGGCAAAAGCGTTGTCAGCGTCTTCGGCATGCCGCTGTTCGTCTCCGACGAAGCCGAAGATGCGCCGGATATCCTCAATCCAAAGCCGGAAGCGGCGCAGTCCAAGGGGATTTTCTCGTCGATCGTCGATTCGCTCAATCCGTTTTCGTCAAAAAAGCCTTGATCTCTTGCCTGACAGTTCGTAAGCGAAGATAATCGTTCAACTATCTCACGCGAACTTTCACGACAGAATGCCGCCTAAACCGATTATCGCCATCACCATGGGCGATCCGTCAGGGATCGGCCCGGAAATTATTCTCAAGGCGCTCAAAGACCCGATCATCAAGAAAGTCGCCAGGCCTCTAATCCTGGGCGACTGGGGCGTGCTGCAGCGAACGCGTCTGAGCGGTAGAAGACCGAAATTGATTTGCTGGCAGCCCGGCCTGCGTCTCCTGCCGATGCTCGACGAACCGAAGGCCTTTACCGTCTGTTCCTTGTCGGCGCTTAGCGCCAGAGATTCGCGCCCCGGTGTCGCCGCCAAGGTCGCTGGCCACGGGACGTTCAGCTACATTCGTGTGGCGGCCAAGCTAGCGCTCTCCAAAGTCGCCGACGCCATTGCCACGGCGCCGCTGAGCAAGAACATCCTCATCGATGCCGGTTACAACTATCCCGGTCATACGGAATTGCTCGGCGAACTCGGCGGCACGCCCGAGTGCCGCATGATGTTGATCGGCGATAGGTTGCGCGTCGTGCCTGTGACCGGCCATATTCCGTTCGCCAAGGTGCCGCGCAGCCTCAATCGCGACAATATCCAAAAAACATTTGAATTAACCTACGCCAGCTTAAAAAACTCCTTCGCCATCACCCGGCCGCGCATCGCGGTGGCGGCGCTCAATCCCCACGGCGGGGAAAAGGGCAACTTCGGCACCGAGGAGATCGAGATCATCGCGCCGGCGGTGAAGGCGGCGCGCAAGCGCGGCATTCCCGTGCATGGACCGTTCCCGGCCGACAGTTTATTTCATCATGCCGCGCGCGGCGATTTCGACGCAGTGGTGTGCATGTATCACGATCAAGGTTTGATCCCGCTTAAATTACACCATTTTCACGGCGGTGTGGCGCTGACGCTGGGGCCGCCCTTCATCCGCACGTCGGTGGACCACGGCACCGCCTACGATATCGCCGGCAAGGACATGGCGGATGAAAGCAGCATGAAGGAAGCGATTCTCATGGCGGCTCGCCTGGCGCGGCAAAATTCCCGACTCAAGAAAAAATGAACCCCGTCGTGTTTCGCGAATACGACATTCGCGGTCTAGCTGAGATCGATTTTGACCGCGACTTCGCCTTGTTGCTCGGCAAGGTGCATGGCAGCACCATCGCCGCTCGGGGCGGCAGGCGTGTGACTGTGGGGCGCGATTGCCGGGCGACCTCGGATGCTTATGCCGAAGCGGTGATCGCCGGCCTGGTGTCCACGGGTCTGCAGGTTTACGATCTCGGTGTTTGTCCTTCGCCGCTGCTCTATTTTTCCCTGTTTCATCTCGATGCTGACGGCGGCATCCAAGTCACCGCCAGCCACAATCCGTCGCAGTACAACGGTTTCAAAATTTGCCAGGGCAAAGACACGCTTTACGGCGAGCAGATCCAAGAGATCCGCCGCAAGATGGAGCTTGGCCGATTCCACGGGCGGCCTGGCGGTAAAGTCGAGCCCTACGAAATCGCCCCGCCTTACCAAAAGCATCTGCTTGACGACGTTCCCAGGCTGGCGCGTCCGCTAAAGGTCGTCGTCGATGCCGGCAGTGGTGTCGGCGGCCCGGTGGGGCCGCCGATTTTCCGGCAATTGGGCTGTCAGGTGTGGGAGATCGGCTGCGTGCCGGACGGCGATTTCCCGTTGCATCACCCCGATCCGACGGTGCCGGAAAATTTGGCGATGTTGATCGACAAAGTCAGACATGAAAATGCCGATCTCGGTGTCGCCTATGATGGCGACGCGGACCGCATCGGAGCCGTCGATGAACAGGGCAATATTCTTTGGGGCGACGAATTGCTGGTGCTGTTTGCCCGCGACATGCTTAAGCGTAATCCCGGCGCGCTGGTGATCTCCGAAGTGAAATGCTCGCAACGGCTCTATGACGATGTCGCCAAACATGGCGGCAAGCCGATCATGTGGAAGGCCGGCCATTCCTTGCTCAAGGCCAAGATGAAAGAGACCGGCGCGCTTTTGGCCGGCGAGATGAGCGGCCATATGTTTTTCAAAGAGCGTTACTTCGGCTACGACGATGCGGTGTACGCTTCGCTGCGGCTGTTGGAGATCCTCGCCAACTCCGGCAAACCGCTTTCGGCGCTGCTCGCTGATCTGCCCAAAAGCGTGTCGACGCCGGAGCTGCGCGTCGAGTGTCCCGATGATAAGAAATTTATCATCGCCGACAAGGCGACCAAGTATTTTCGCCAACATTACAATGTCGTCGATGTCGACGGCGTGCGCGTGCAGTTCCCGCAAGGCTGGGGGCTGATTCGCGCTTCCAACACCCAGCCGGCGTTGGTGCTGCGATTCGAAGCCCAGTCCGCCGCCAAGCTCACGGAGTATCGGGCGCTGATCGAAAACAAACTCAGAGAGTTTGAACTGCCGTAAAACTCCCGATGGCGGGCCAAATCGTCATCCAGGGCGCGCGCGTCCACAATCTCAAGAACATCGACATGGTGATTCCGCGCGACCAGCTGGTCGTCATCACCGGTGTCTCCGGTTCCGGCAAGTCCTCGCTAGCCTTCGACACCCTCTACGCCGAAGGCCAGCGGCGCTATCTCGAATCCCTCGGCGCCGACACGCGCCAGATGCTCAAGCAAATGGCCAAGCCCGACGTCGACCGCATCGACGGGCTGTCGCCGGCCATTGCGATTCAGCAGAAAGCCGCCGCGTTCAATCCGCGCTCCACCGTCGGCACGCTCACTGACATTTACGATTTTCTTCGGCTCTTGTTCGCGCGCGTCGGCCAGCCGTTTTGCGTCAACTGCGGTCGCGAGATTCAGACGCAATCCATCGAGCAAATCAGCGATCGCGTGATGGCCCTGCCGTCAGGAGCGAGATTGCTCATTTTAGCGCCGGTTAAATTCTCCGCAGGCAGTGCCGGCAAAAGCTTAAGCGAACTCGCGCGCCAGGGGTTTATGCGGGTCATGCTCGACGGACAGAGTTATGAACTGGGCGGCGAAATTCCCGAAGCCCTCAACAACGCCAATCGACTCGATCTCGTGATCGATCGCCTGGTGTTGCGCGGCGGGGTTGAAAAGCGCCTGGCCGATTCTCTGGAAGTTGCCGCGCGAGCGGGGCAACAGACGATCAAGATCGAAATTCTTGGCGAGGACGGCGCGGCGGCGTCCGAACCGTTAGTTTTCAGTCAAAGATTCACTTGCGTCGACTGCGGTACGGCGCTTGGTGAAATAACCCCGAGTCTGTTCTCCTTCAACAGTCCCGAAGGGGCGTGCGTCGGCTGCAAGGGCACCGGCATTGATATTAAACGAGGCGCGCGCATTGCCGAAGACGCGGATGGCAAGCCATGTTCAGATTGCCGCGGCACCCGATTGCGTCAAGAGAGTCTCGCCGTGCGTATCGCCGGCCAGAATATCGCGTCATTGTCGTCGTCGGCTATTTCCGAGAATTTGTCATACTTCGATCAGCTTGAGTTTGGGCCGGAGCGGAGAATTGTCGGGCAAAGAATTATCGCTGAGATCACGACCCGGTTGCGCTGCCTGAGCGAGCTGGGACTGGAGTATCTCAGTTTGGATCGGCCGACTACAACATTGTCCGGAGGCGAGCTGCAGCGGGTGCGGTTGGCGACCCAGATCGGTTCGAGTCTGGCGGGGGTGCTGTATATTCTCGACGAGCCGAGCATTGGTTTGCACCAGAAAGACAATGATCGGTTGATCGGCCTGCTGCGCCGGCTGCGCGGCGCCGGCAATTCGGTGATCGTTGTCGAGCATGATCCGGAGACCATTGGCGCGGCCGATTTTGTCATCGATATGGGGCCGGGGGCTGGCGTCAACGGCGGCGAAGTGGTCGCTCAGGGCACTCCCGCCGAAATACAAAAAAATCCCCGCTCGCTTACTGGAAAATATCTGGCGCGGGAGCTGGAGATCCCCCGGCCGCCACGGCAGCGCTCCGGCACCGCGAGATTCGTTAAAATCACCAACGCCCGGCAGCGCAACCTCAAAAATATCACCGTGTCATTTCCCATCGGCGCGATGAGCTGCGTGACCGGGGTGTCGGGCGCAGGCAAAAGTACCTTGGTGATGGAAGTCCTTTATAACTCTGTCAGCCAACGGTTGCACAAAGGGCGCGGCAAGATTGCCGATTCCGGGCAGATCTCCGGCTGGGAAAATTTCGACAGGGTGATCGCCATCGATCAATCGCCCATTGGCCGCACGGCGCGTTCAAACCCGGCGACCTTCATGGGATTGCACGATCATCTACGCGAGTTGTTCGCGCAAGTTCCCGCAGCGCGGGTGCGCGGCTTCAAGGCCGAACGGTTTTCTTTCAATGCGAGGGGCGGCCGCTGTGAAGCCTGTCAGGGCGACGGGGTCACCCGCGTGGAGATGCAGTTTTTGCCCGAGATGCATGTCACCTGCGTATCGTGTAAAGGGCGGCGCTACAACCGCGAAACTCTCGAAGTAAAATACAAGGGGTTGAGCATCGCTGATGTGTTGGATCTGACGGTCAACCAAGCGGCGGAACTGCTGAGTGCCGTGCCGCCGATCCACGAGCGGCTGCGCATGCTGCGCGAGGTCGGCTTGAGTTATTTAACTCTCGGACAATCCGCTGTGACGCTCTCCGGCGGCGAAGCGCAACGGCTCAAACTGGCTCGCGAATTGGCGCGCCGTTCGACGGGGCGATCGCTCTATCTCCTCGATGAGCCGACCACGGGGTTGCATTATGACGACATCAAGCAACTTCTTGAGCTGCTCTGCCGTCTAACCGAGTTGGGCAATACCCTGATTATCGTCGAACATAACCTCGAAGTGATTAAGTGCGCTGACTTCGTTGTCGATCTCGGTCCGGCTGGCGGGACCGCTGGCGGACAAATCGTCGCCTGCGGTACCCCTGAGGATATCGCGGCGGCAAAAGCCTCAGCGACGGGTCGCTATCTGCGCGCCGTTCTGAGATTCTGAGGCTAAATATATCCCAATAATTCGATAACTTAGTTACGGTGCTTTGGCTATTGACTCATTTCATCGTCTTGGTTACTTTATATCAGACCAATATAGTCTGTAATGGATGGAAGACCGCTTCAATATGGCCCTGCAAACGCCCATATATCTCGATAATCACTCCACCACGCCGGTTGACCCGCGGGTATTGGAGGCGATGTTGCCGTATTTTACCGAGCGTTTTGGCAATGCTGCGAGCAAGAGCCATGCTTTCGGTTGGGAAGCCGACGCGGCGGTGGATACGGCGCGGGAGCAGGTTGCCAAACTCATTGGCGCCGATTCGCCGCGCGAGATTGTCTTCACCAGCGGCGCCACCGAGTCGGACAATCTGGCGATCAAAGGTGTCGCCGAGGCCTACCGCGATCGGGGCAATCATATCATCACCTGCGTCACTGAACACAAGGCGGTGTTGGATAGCTGCAAGGTCTTGGTGAAGCATGGTTTCGACATCACCTATCTGCCTGTGGGCGGTGACGGTCTCATCGACATGCAAAGGTTGCGCAATGCCATCACCGACAAGACAATCCTGATTTCGATCATGGCGGCGAACAACGAGATCGGCACGATCCAGCCGATCAAAGAGGTCGGGGGCTTGGCCAAGGAGAGACAAATTTTGTTTCATAGCGACGCCACCCAGGGCGTCGGCAAGTTTCCGATCAACGTCGACGACATGGGCATTGATCTGTTGTCGCTGACGGCGCACAAGCTATACGGCCCCAAAGGGATCGGCGCCCTTTATGTGCGCTCGAACGCGCCGCGGGTGAAATTGGTATCGCTCCTCGACGGCGGCGGTCATGAGCGTGGTATGCGCTCGGGCACGTTGAATGTCCCAGGCATCGTCGGACTCGGCAAAGCCTGCGAGCTGTCACAAAAGGAAATGAGCGCCGAGGCCGAGCGGCTGATCGCTTTGCGCGAGCGCTTGAAGGACGGCATCCTCATGCAGCTCGACGAGGTCCAGATCAACGGGCACGCCGTGCAGCGCTTGCCCGGCAACTTGAACCTGAGCTTCGCTTACATCGAGGGCGAATCGCTTTTGATGGGGCTCAAAGACATTGCCGTGTCCACCGGCTCCGCCTGCACCTCGGCGAGTCTGGAACCTTCGCATGTTTTGAAAGCGATCGGGCTTGCCGATGAGCTGGCTTACAGCGCGATTCGTTTCGGCTTGGGTCGATTTACGACTCAAGAGGAGATCGATTACACGGTTAAGCGGGTGGTCGAAGAGGTGCGGCGGCTACGCGAAATGTCGCCGGTTTACAAAGCTAGGAAAGGCAAGCAGCGGTCGGCGAGCGCGGCGCAATAGATGTGTTGTCTCAAGCCATTGGCGTCTTGACAGGAGAAAAATCATGGCGATGGGCGTGAGTGTCACCGAACGAGCAGCGGCGAGAATCAAGGAGTTGGCGGCCACCGAGAACCGCGAAGGCCAGGGGCTCAGAGTAAAGGTCGTGGGCGGCGGCTGTTCTGGGCTGCAATACAAGGTCGACTTCGACCTGCCCAAGGGCACTGACAAGGTTTTCGAAAAAGACGGCGCCAAAGTTTTGGTCGACATGAAAAGCTTGCTGTATTTGACCGGCACCGAACTCGACTACAAGGACGAACTGATGCAGTCCGGTTTCGTTTTTCAGAATCCCAACGTCAAAAAGGCCTGCGGCTGCGGCGCGTCATTTACTGTGTGAAAAAACCGAGGACCCCGTTTATGGCAACGACTACCGTCGAAGATCTCGCCCAACGCGAATATAAGTACGGCTTTGTTTCGGACATCGAAGCCGACACCATACCGCCGGGTTTGAGTGAAGATGTGATTCGGCTGATCTCGGCAAAGAAAAACGAACCGCCGTTCATGCTCGAGTGGCGTCTGAAGGCTTACCGCCATTGGGCCAAGTTGGAAAAAGCCGAGGCGGAACCCAAGTGGGCGAAGGTGCACTACCCAGCGGTCGACTATCAGGCGATCCGCTACTACTCGGCGCCCAAGTCGCAGCACGACGGGCCAAAAAGCTTGGAGGAGGTCGACCCCGAACTGCTCGAAACCTACGCCAAGCTCGGCATCCCGCTCAAAGAGCAAGAGCGGTTGGCCGGCGTCGCCGTCGACGCGGTGTTCGACAGCGTTTCGGTGGCGACGACGTTTAAAAGCAAGCTCGCTGAAATGGGCGTTGTCTTCTGCTCGTTTTCCGAGGCGGTGCACAATCATCCCGAACTGATCCAAAAGTATCTGGGCTCGGTGGTGCCGTACACCGATAATTTCTTCGCCGCCCTCAATTCCGCCGTTTTCAGCGATGGCTCCTTCTGTTACATTCCCCAGGGCGTGCGTTGTCCGATGGAGTTGTCCACCTATTTTCGCATCAATGCGGCGGAGACCGGCCAGTTCGAACGCACGTTGATTGTCGCCGACGAAGGCGCGACGGTGAGCTACCTCGAAGGCTGCACGGCGCCGATGCGCGACAAGAATCAGCTGCATGCGGCGGTGGTCGAGTTGGTCGCGCATAAAGATGCGCAGATTAAATATTCGACGGTGCAAAATTGGTATCCCGGCGATAAGGAAGGCAAAGGCGGCATATACAACTTCGTTACCAAGCGCGGCAAGTGCTTGGGCGAGCGCTCGAAAATCTCCTGGACGCAAGTGGAAACCGGGTCGGCGATCACCTGGAAATATCCTAGCTGCCTGCTGCAGGGCGACGATTCGGTGGGCGAGTTTTACTCGGTGGCTTTGACCAAAAATTATCAACAAGCCGACACCGGCACCAAGATGAATCACATCGGAAAGAACAACAAAAGCACGATTATATAAAAGGGGATTTAAGGAGGCAATGGAGAGAAGACATATAGTGGA
>Ga0075342_1000103_pt1 | contig 14266 bp, 18 predicted proteins | sample RushOxbow_ThreeS_3_FD_120085 | JGI IMG/M metagenome (GOLD analysis project Ga0075342, IMG submission 120085) | Natural and restored wetland microbial communities from the San Francisco Bay, California, USA, that impact long-term carbon... | ecosystem: Environmental > Terrestrial > Soil >...
CACATCGAGACAGCGCCGACATGCGCCGCAATGGTCCTGCTCGGCCGTGTCGGGCTCGATCGCGGCGGCGGTGAAGATCGAGGCGATGAACAGCCACGAGCCGAATTCGCGCGACACCAGATTGGTATGCTTGCCCTGCCAACCGAGCCCGGCGTGTGCCGCGAGCGGCTTCTCCATCACCGGCGCGGTATCGACGAAGATCTTGACGTTGCCATTGGTCAGCTCCTGCACGCGCGCGGCGAGCGGCTTGAGCTTCGCCTTGAGCACCTCGTGATAGTCGGCGCTTTGCGCGTAGATCGAGATGGCGCCGCGCGACATTTCTTTGAGGATCGCCAGCGGATCGCCGGGCCGTCCGTAATTCAGTCCGAGCAGGATGACGCTGTTCGCCTCGGGCCACAGCGCGCGCGGGGCTTTGCGGCGCCCGGCGGTGCTTGCGAGCCACGCCATGTCGCCCTGGCGCCCTTCGGCGAGAAACGCATCGAGCGCGTCGCCGGCGCCCGCGACGGCGACGGCCGAGGCGAAGCGCACTGCATCGAAGCCGATCGCCTTGGCTTCAGCGACGATCCTCTGTTTCAGGGTCTCTGCCATGCCCACTCATGTTGGAGCGCGCCGGTTAGAAATCGAGGTCGGCATAGGTTCCCGACGGGGAAAAGCCGGCAACGCGGTCCTGCAACAGCGCCCTGAAGGACGGCCTCGATTTCAACAGCGCGTACCAGTTTTTGGCCGCCTCATGCTCCTCCCACGCCACTTCGCCGAGATAGTCCAGCGTGGAGAGATGCGCCGCGGCGGCAAGATCGGCAAAACTCATGGCGTCGCCGGCCAGCCAACTTCGCGTCTCGGCGAGATGACCGATATAGGCGAGATGATAGCGCAGATTGTCGTGCCCGGCCCGCATCGCCTCCATGTCGGGCGAGGCGCTTTGAGGCCCGAACCGCCTGAACACCTTCTCCTCGACGAGATAGGACGTCACCTCGTCGTGAAACTTGCGGTGGAACCAGTCGACCAGGCGCCGCGCCTCGGCTCTCTGGGTCTCGTCGCCCGGAAATGGCTGAAAAAAACGGGCGTCGCGCTCGTCGGCGGTATCGGCCAGATATTCCGAGATGGCATAGGGGCCAACCACCGGGCCGCGCTCGTCGGTGATCAATACCGGCAGCGTGCCGGCGGGATTGAGCGCCACGAATTCCGGGCGCCACTGCCACGGGCGTTCCTCCGCGAGTTCGGCCTCGATGCCGCACTCGTCGAGCGCAAGCCGGATCGACCGCGAAAAGGCGCAGAGCGGATAATGCAGCAGAGTCGCCATCGACCCGTTGGGCGCCCACAGTCGTTGCAAAATGAATCGCGCGAGACTGGAGCCTCGTATAGAACCTGCACGCGCGGGGAACAAGCCGGGCCGACGAGGGACTTATGACCATAGAGCAGATCATCGTTCTTGCCGTGGTGCAGGGGGTCACCGAGTTTCTGCCGATTTCTTCGTCAGGCCACCTGATTCTGGTCCCTCAGATCATGCATTGGCAGGATCAGGGCCTGGTGGTCGACGTGATGACCCATATCGGCACGCTGATGGCGATTCTCATCTATTTCTGGCGTGACGTGATAGGCCTCATCAAGGGCGCGCTCGAACTGCTGAAGGGTAAGGTCACTCCCGAGGGCCGGCTCGCCATCTACATCGTGCTGGCCACTATCCCGGCCGTCGCCTTCGGCATCTTCCTCAAGAAATACGGCTTCACCGATCTCGAGCGCAATGTCGCGGTGGTGGCCTGGAACACCATCCTCTACGGCATTCTGATGCTGATCGCCGACATGGTCGGCCCGCAGGAAAAGACCATCGCCAACATCACGCTCGGCAACGCCTTCCTGATCGGCGTGGCTCAGGCCTTGGCGCTGATCCCGGGCACCAGCCGTTCGGGCGTGACCATGACCGCCGCGCGCTTCCTGGGCTATGCCCGGCCCGACTCGGCGCGCTTTTCCTTTCTGCTCGGCATCCCGGCCATCGCCGGCGCCGGCATCTTCACCGTCGCCGACGTGCTGTCGAGCGGTGAGACGATCACCATGGACGCGGTCTATTGCGCCGGCCTTACCTTTGTCGCGGGCATTGCCGCCATTGCCTTCCTGATGGCGCTGGTGAAGCGCGTAAGCTTCTTGCCGTTCGTGCTCTACCGCATGGTGCTCGGCGGGTTCCTGCTGGTCCTGCTCTACACCTGACGGGTCAGGGCTGCGGGCGGTAAACCGAGAACTGGCCGCGCGGGCGATACTGCTCGAGATAGGCGGGGACCACGGCCGCAATCGCCACCGGCTCAATGCCGAGACCCTCGAGCGTGCGCCCGGCCCGCTTGGCGTCCTCGCTCACCACGTTGTTGCTCTCCAGGAGTTTCACCTGGTCAATGGTGAGCAGCGGCCTCGGCAGCAGTTGCAGGAACGCCGCTTTCAGCTTGGCAAGCCAGAACGGCACCGGCACGAGCAGGCGCTTGCGCATGCTGTAGGTGAGCACCCGCTCCATCACCTGTATCAACGTCAGCACTTCCGGTCCGCCAAGCTCGTATGTCGCTCCCGCCTCTGCCTTGTCGGTCAGGCCGGCCATCATTGCCCTGGCCACGTCGCCGACGAATACCGGCTCGAACTTCGTGTGGCCGCCGCCGATCAGCGGAAGCGCGGGTGCGATTCGCGCTAGTGCGGCGAAGCGGTTGAAGAAATCGTCCTCGGGGCCGAACACGACGGACGGCCGCAAGATCACCGCGCCAGCGAACACGTCGCGCACCGCTGCCTCGCCTTCGGCCTTGCTACGCGCATAGGCTGACGGCGAGTCTGCATTGGCGCCGATCGCCGAGACATGAACCAGCGCCTGAGCGCCGGCCTTGAGCGCGGCCTCCGCCACGTGGCGCGCGCCCTCGTCCTGTACTGAGCAGAAGGTCTGCTTGCCGGACGGAAACAAGATGCCGACCAGATTGATAACGGCGTCGGCCCCGTCGGCAGCGGCGAGCAGCGAGTCGGGAAAGCGCACATTGGCCTGCACGGCGTTGATCTGGCCGACGCCGCCGAGCGGCTGGAGGTGGCCCGCCAGTTCCGGGCGTCTCACCGCCACGCGCATCCGCGCCCCGGTCTTGGCGATGGCCCGCACCACGTGGCGGCCGATAAAGCCCGAGCCGCCATAGATCGTGATCAGCGCCCGATTGTTGAGAGTGATCGCCACGGCCTTATCCCTTGACCAAGAGTTCGCACCCGCAGCATTACACGATGGAGCGGAGTCCTGTGAAGCACCGCCGGCTGATTGACTTTACCGGGGCTCAATCGTACTTGAGGCTCATTAGCCCAGGTGGCGGAACTGGTAGACGCGCTAGCTTCAGGTGCTAGTGCCCGAAAGGGCGTGGAAGTTCGAGTCTTCTCCTGGGCACCATTCCAGCTTTTTTAAGCGCCGCGCGTCCATAATGGGCCGCCAAGGAGCGCTTCCAGCTTGAACCAGCCAGCACAAGTCGAACTCTACACGGGCGATCTGCCAAAAGGCCGCCTCACCGGCCGCATCGTGGCCATCGACACCGAGACCATGGGCCTCGATCCCCATCGGGACCGGCTCTGCCTCGTGCAGCTCTCCGAGGGCGACGGCTCCGCCGTGCTGGTCCAGTTCGCCGGCGACTATGCCGCGCCTGAGCTGAAGCGGCTGCTGGCGGACGACAGCGTGCTCAAGCTCTTCCATTTTGGCCGGTTCGATATGGCCGTGCTCAAGCACTTTTTGGGGGTGATGCCGCAGCCGGTCTATTGCACCAAGGTGGCTTCGAAGCTCGCCCGCACCTTCACCGATCGCCACGGCCTTAAGGATCTATGTAAGGAGCTGCTGGGCATCGAGCTGTCCAAGCAGCAGCAATCCTCCGATTGGGGGGCGGCCGAGCTGACCCCAGATCAGCTCGCTTACGCTGCCAGCGACGTGTTGTATCTGCACGCGCTGAGGGAGAGACTCGACGCCATGCTGAGGCGCGAAGGGCGCGAGGGACTAGCTCGCGCCTGCTTTGAGTTTCTGCCGACCCGGGCCGAGCTCGACCTCAGGGGTTGGTCCGAAATCGATCCCTTCGCCCATTAACGGCCGAAAAGGTCGTCTCGGGCCAGGCCGCACGGTCGCAATGTCATCAAAGTCCTGCGGCTAGCTGATGCCAATTCGGCGTAAAGTGTCGGTGTTCGGAATTCGAGCGGGGACTATGGCGATTGAGGCGAAAATCGTTCCCGGCAGCCAGCGGTATCGAATCCGCACGGCCGAGGAGCGCGTGCGCGCCTTCACCAAGGCCGAGCGCCATAGCCGCTTCGTCCGCATCCTGCGCAAAGCCCTTCCGGTCATTGCCGTGGTCGTGATCGCCTCCTATTTCATCTCGACGCAGCTCAGCGTCAGCGTCGGCGATATGACCGCCAGCATCGACGGCATCGAGGTGGCTGACGGCAATCTGCGCATGACCAACCCAAAGCTGAAGGGCGCCGACAAGAAGAACGGGCAATATGTCATCGGCGCCGACTACGCCGACCAGGACATCAAGAGTCCCAACCTGATCAAGCTCCACGCAATCAAGGCCGATGTCACGGCGCCCGACGGCGGCTGGTCGCGCATGGAGGCTGACCGCGGCGCATACGACAGCAAGACCGAGAGATTGGTGATGCAGGATAACATCACCATCGCCACCAGCTCGGGGGTTACCGGCGAGCTGATCAATGCCTCGCTGGATTCGAAGAACAAGATTCTGCGTTCGCATCGGCCGGTCTCGTTCGTGCTGCCCAATGGCACCGTTAAGGCCAACGCGCTTACTTTACGGTCCGCCGAGCACACGCTGACCTTTCGCGGCAAGGTGCGCGTCCACATCGCCAAGCCGCCGAAGCAAACGAAGCCCGCGCCGAACCGGGCGACGCCAGAAGCGCAAGTCTTGACGCCGATGCCGGAAGCAACCGGGGCGGCGCCAGAAGCGCAAGTCGTGCCGCCGGTGCCACAAGCAACCGGGGCGGCGCCAGAAGCTTTAGTCGTGCCGCCGATGCCGCAAGCAACCGGGGCGGCACCAGTCATGCCGCCGATGCCGGAAGCGCGGCCTGACGACACTAGCGCCCTGACGGCGGACACGCCATGAGCGGCTCACGGCGCTTCACGGTCATTGCCCTGTTCTCGATTGCCAGCGCCGCGTTGTTCGCGGCCCCCCTCGCGGCCCAGACCCTCACCAACGCCTTCGGCGGCCTGAGCGAGAATTCCAACGAGCCGATCGACATCGAATCCGATGTGCTGGTAGTGCACGACAAGGAGAAATACGCGACCTTCCAAGGCAATGTGAAAGCCGTGCAGGGGACCACCATTCTGCGCGCCAAGGAACTCAACGTGCACTATGTCGGTGGGGACAAGCTGAATCCAGGGCCGAAGAAGAACGGTGGCGAGGCCGCGACGGCGCCTGCGACTAAGGTGGCGGACAGCCAAGGCGGCGCCGCGGCTGCCGGCGAGAATGCCCAGATCACCAAGATCGAAGCTAAGGGCGAAGTGATCATCACCAGCGACAAAGACCAGACCACCACCAGCGACTGGGCGATCTACGACCTGCCAGCGCAGCAGGTAACCGTCGGTGGCAATGTGGTGTTAACGCAAGGCGAGAATGTGCTAAAGGGAGACCGGCTCGTCATCGATCTCAAGACGGGCGAAAGCCGGTTTGAAAACACCGGAAATGCCACCGCCGGGGGCCGAATCCGTGCGCTGTTCATGCCGAAAGACGCCAACAAGAAGATTAAGGCGGGCGACGCCAAGGGCAAGAAGCGCGGCGGTGATGGTGACGCCTCGGCGGAGGGCGATACGCCCGATACCGGAGCTCGCAAAAAAAAGAAGCCGGCGTTTGGCGAGCCTGGCGAACTCGAATTGCCAAAGGTCGATCCCTTCTAGGGCTTGGTGAGATGTTAACCTGCCGGCCCTTCAAGGGCTAAGGAGCGGAAGGGGTAGTGGGCAAATTGCTGTCGTTCCCAGGTCAGGCGGTCGCCACACCTACCGCACCGGCGAAGGTGGTCGACCATGCGCCCGGAGTTGGCGCCGAACCGGGTGTCGGCCGGCTCACCGTCCGCTCCGTGGTCAAGAGCTTCAAGAAACGCACTGTGGTCCGCGGCGTCAGTCTCGACGTCTTGCGTGGCGAAGCGGTTGGCCTGCTCGGCCCGAACGGCGCCGGCAAGACCACCGTGTTCTACATGATCACGGGACTCATTCCCGCCGACGAAGGCTCGATCAAGATCGACGGCCGCGACGTGACCAAGCTGCCGATGTACCGCCGGGCGCGGCTCGGCATCGGCTATCTACCGCAAGAGGCGTCGATCTTCCGAGGGCTTACGGTCGAAGAGAACATTCTGGCCGTGCTCGAGACTGTGGAGCCCAACAAGAAGGAACGCCACATCCAGCTCGATGCGCTGCTGGAGGAGTTCCGCATCACGCGCTTGCGCACATCGCCCGCCATGCGGCTGTCAGGCGGCGAGCGCCGCCGTGTCGAGATCGCGCGCTCGCTCGCCACGCGCCCGTCTTTCATGTTGCTCGACGAGCCGTTCGCCGGCATCGATCCCATCGCCGTTAACGATATTCGCGCGCTGGTGCGCCACCTGACCCAGCGCGGCATCGGCGTCTTGATCACCGATCACAACGTGCGCGAAACCCTCGACCTTGTCAGCCGGGCTTATATTATCCATGACGGCATGGTGCTGACCCACGGCACTGCGCAAGAGGTTATCAATAACGAGGACGTGCGGCGCGTCTATCTCGGCGACCAGTTCAAGATTTGAGCGGCCGATGTGAGTGAGTTCGATAATGGCGATGACCACTAAGCTTGAACTCCGCCAGACACACAGTTTGGTGATGACGCCGCAACTGCAGCAGGCGATCAAGCTGCTGCAGCTGTCCAACATGGAACTCGCCACCTTCGTCGAGACCGAGCTTGAGCGTAATCCGCTGCTGGAGCGCGCCGACTCCGAGGAGACCGTCAGCCCGGCGGAGCCCACCGTCGAGCCGGTCGCCGCTGCCACCAAGGAAGCTGGCGAGCGTGACGGTGCCGGCTCCTCGGCTGAGACAAGGTCGGGCGATGGAGAGGCTGAAGGAGGTGAGGGCGAGGAGTGGGTCGATCTCGAGACCGGCGGTAGCCGGACCGACGATCTGGATGCCGAGCCGCAAGACGTGTTCCCCGATGCCGACGGGTTCTCGCCCGGTGTGCTCAAGGATTCCGGCTGGAGCGCGCTCGGCCAAGGCTCGCGTGCCAGCGTCGACGACGACTCAAATCTTGAATCCTACGTCGCCGAGGAGAGGACGCTCAGGGATCACCTGACGGACCAGCTGGTGTTGGCGTTCGCCGATCCGGCCCGCCGACTGATCGGGCACCATCTTATCGACCTGACCGACGAGGCCGGCTATTTGCGCGGCGATCTCCACAGCGTCGCCGAATTGCTCGGTGCGTCCCTGGAACTTGTCGAGGAAACGCTGGCCGTGATGCAGGGCTTCGATCCCTGCGGCGTGTTCGCGCGCGACCTGCGCGAGTGCCTGACGATCCAGCTCAAGGAGCAGGACCGCTGCGACCCGGCGATGGCGGCCATGATCGAAAATATCAATCTGCTGGCCGTTCACGATCTGGCCGCGCTGCGCCGCGCCGCCCGCGTGTCGGACGAGGACTTGATGGACATGATCCAGGAGGTGCGGCGGCTCAATCCCAAGCCCGGCTTGAAATATGGCTCGGCCCCGACGCAGCCGATCGTGCCCGACGTGCTGGTGCGCGCGCTGCCCGACGGCAATTTCCATGTCGAGCTAAACAGCGACACGCTGCCTCGTGTGCTGGTCAACCAGACCTATTACGCCACCGTTTGCAAATCGACCAAACGCAAGGAGGACAAGAGCTATCTGGTCGACTGCCTCCAGACGGCGAACTGGCTGGTCAAGAGCCTCGACCAGCGCGCCCGCACCATCCTCAAAGTGGCCCAGGAGATCGTACGCCAGCAGGACGCCTTTCTTACCTATGGCGTGCGGCACCTGCGGCCGTTGAATCTCAAGACCGTGGCCGACGCGATCTCGATGCATGAATCGACCGTGAGCCGGGTCACCGCGAACAAATACATGGCGACCAATCGCGGGCTGTTCGGGCTCAAATATTTCTTCACTTCGGCCATCGCGGCGACCAGCAACGGCGACGCCCATTCTTCGGAATCGGTTCGCGACCGCATCCGCGCGATGATCGAGGCCGAGCCGGCAAGCGACGTTTTGTCGGACGACAAGATCGTCGAGCGCCTGAAAAGTGACGGTATCGACATCGCGCGCCGCACGGTTGCAAAATACCGTGAAGCGTTGCGGATTCCGTCGTCCGTGCAACGCCGCCGGCTCAAGCGCATGGCGCATGGCGCGAGCTTGTGATCTAGCTCTAAGTTGCTGCACGGCAATGGGAAATATGTAAAGAGGGCGTTGCGAAATAGATGGTTTGACACCTTGGGATGAGCGGTCTAGCTTCCCGCCCCGCGGTGGAAGCCGGCCCAGGGCACGCGAACTCCGCCCTGGCGATTCGGTCCCGCAAATTGCGGCATGCGCCCGGGAACGCGGTGGGGAAGGGCCATTCGAAGTCTTCCACGGGCAATGACGATACAAGTTACCGGAAAGAACCTGGACGTCGGTGAGGCGCTGCGCAGTTACGTCCAGGAGCGCGTGGTGCACACGGTCGAGAAGTTCATCGGACGCGAACCGAAAGGGCACGTGCGCATCGAGAAGGAGCACGGGGAGTTTCGGACCAACTGCACCATCCATTTGTGGCAGGGCATGAGTCTCGAAGCGCATGGCGTGGCGCCTGAAGCTTATCAGAGCGCCGATCTCGCCTGCGAGCGACTCGAAAAGCGCGTGCGCCGCTACACGCGGCGGCTGAAGCGGCACGGAAGCGGGGAGGCCGCTCGCAAGCAGACACCGGCGACTGATTACGTCATCCAGGCCGCTGCGGAGGGGCACGAGGAACGAGATGAGGACAACCCCGTTATTATCGCCGAGGCCGAGAGCCCGGTGCATGAGATGGCAGTGAGCGACGCAGTGATGCAGATGGATTTGTCCGATCGCGCCTTTGTCGTGTTTCGCAATGCCAGCCACGGCGAGATCAACGTGGTCTACCGCCGCGACGACGGCAATATCGGCTGGATCGATCCTACCGGGCCGGCGCCCTCGCGCGCCGGGTCGCAACTACGGGCTAAGAAGGTGCGCAAGCGGCGCTAGGCGATCTCCGCCTTGCTGTCGCCACCCGCGCCCATCAGAGGGGTAGGCAGATGCTTCTCAGTGACTTCATCTCCCCCGATTCGGTCGTGTCCTCGCTCAAGGCAAAGACCAAGAAGCAGTTGCTTCAGGACCTGTCGGCGCGCGCCGCCCGGCTCACCGGGCTTCAGGAGCGCGACATCTTCGACGTGCTGCTGCAGCGCGAACGGCTGGGGTCGACCGGACTGGGCCACGGCATCGCTATTCCGCACGGCAAGCTCGCCGGCTTGAAGCGCATCGTCGGCATTTTCGCCCGCCTGGCCGAGCCGATCGAATTCGACGCGGTCGACGGCGCGCCGGTCGACATCGTGTTCCTGCTGCTTGCGCCCGAGGGCGCCGGGGCCGATCATCTCAAGGCGTTGGCCCGCATCTCGCGGTTGCTGCGCGAGGGGAGCGCGGTCGAAAAGCTCCGCGCCTCCAGGGACGCTGCGGCCTTGTACGCGGTGTTGACCGAGGACGAGGCCTCCTCGCACGCCGCCTAGCGCGGGTTTGCTCGGTAACCAGCGACTGGAATGTCAGTGCACGCTGACCGGCACCAGATCGTTCTCGATGGCGTTGGCGATGGCCGCATTGCGGCTGTCGGTAAGGGCCAGCGGCGTCCCGTCTGCGCCGAGCACGGCAAATAGATCGATGCCCTTCGGCGCGTCGGACAGCGCCGGAAACAGCCGCTCGGCGGCGTCCGAGTCGAGCTGCTTGATATAAGCCACTTCGCCGTCGCCGAGTTGCGCGAACTCGCTCCTGGTCATGGGCTCTTCCATCTGGCGATCTTCTTCTTCTTCGAACTCGCTCATCTTCGGTCTGGTCCTCCTCAAGAGGCGGTGGCGCAGCTACCGGCACTAGACATCGGCGGCTCAGTCGGCGGCCGCCGTGGTGATCCCGACCTTCAATACGCGCTTCTCCTTGGGCGGCCGCACCAGCTCGATGGCCAGCAGACCGTTGTCGAGTGCGGCCTTGCGCACTTCGACGCCACTCGCCAGCTGGAAGCTGCGCTTGAACTGCCGCGCGGCGATGCCCCGGTGGAGATACTCCTTGCTCAACTCCTCCCGCTGCTTGCCGCGGATGGTTAGGTCGCCGTCCTCGATCGAGACTTCCAGCTCGTCGGGGCCGAACCCCGCCACGGCAAGCGTGACGCGCAAGGCTTGGGGCTCGCTCCCGGCGTCCGGCAGGAGTTCGATATTATACGGAGGATAGCCGGCGTCGCCCGTCTTGCCTGTGCCGCCGAGCGTGCGCGGAGCGGTCAGGCTCAACCACAGACTGCCATCGAGGAGTGTCATGCGCGACATCGAGCGAAAGCCCTTTCAAAAAGCGGCTGCGCCATGCCGTTGGCGAGGCCCTGACGGCGCCTCATACAATGGCTCGGCCCGCCGCGGGCGCCGAGCCTTACCAATTCCGCCTTCGCATATGGGGAAAATGCCAAGCGAATTCAAGCTGAGCGAGCGCGCCGCTCACCCGATCGTGTTTCCGTTCTACCGCATGCCCGCCCGTTGCCCTAAGCTTGCCACGTCCTGGGTCCCTCCCGCCCCGTTGCAAGATGATCTGGTACGTCAATTCCAAGACCGGCGGTGACGCCAATGACGGCCGCGGCAGCGGCACGGCCTTCAAGACGCTGGCCCATGCCGTCGAGGTCGCCAAAGCGGGGCGACACCGTCGCGATCGCGCCGGGCGCCTACGACCAGGACTTGCCGGGGCAGGTCAGCTTGGCCCGCACCGGAAATCCGGAAATGTTGTCGTATCGGTTGCCGGCGCCGACTAGCGCGTCACTTGAAGACCAGTCGCACCCGCAGCGCCTGAAGCACGCGGTCACCGGCTCCGCCGCGGCCATGGGCATGGAACAGCGCACGGGCATCGGCAAAACCTTGGGTTTCGGCCGGCATGGACGAGTGTCCGCCGAGCCGCGCCGCGAGCCACTCGCGCAAGTTGGAAAGCGTGGGCTTGATCGCCCAGCCGAACGTCTTGCGAAAGTCAAAATAGGGGAGCGGTCGACTGTGCGGCATAGCGGTCTAGATCTTCGCACCACAGCGCCAGGAGACGGTCGACCAGCAACGCGTCGATGACCACGCTCGAATAATCGCCAACGACGATGTCGCAGTCCTGAAGGAGATGCGTCGCGTCGCCTTCCGTATCGCCCATGGCAAAGAAGGGCGGTGACAGAAATGCCAGGGACGCGGCAAATTTGGGGTGCGCGCGGATCACGAAAGCCGTGGCGTGGCTTTCGAGCACGTGGCGGAGCGTCTCATCGCCGGTGAGCTGACGCAGGAGTTGGCCGAGCGCGGTGTCGTCACTCCGCCGGCGCGATCAGCGGATGGTCGTTCCAAACGCTTCCCGCCAAGTTGGGAAATAGCCGATGATGATCCGGTACTTCGCCCGAAGCGATGCGACCCAGCCCCAGCCGGGGCGATCGGTCGGCAACGGATCGGTCTTCGGCTCGCCGGTTATCACGAACTTCTCCGCAGCGATGCCGAACGATTGGGCCATGATCTCGGCTGTGCGCTCGGACGTAGCGATCGCCAGGTCGCACGGCTTGCTGCCGCGGCCGGCCGCGAGCCGATCGAACTTGCCGATGCCTTTCGGCATGCCGTGCCACAGCAGCAGGCGCAAGTGATGGGGTGAATGCCCGAGTCCGGCCGGGCAATGTCCCGTATACGCGGTGACGTCGGCGCGGTTCAGCAGGAGCGAAGCGATAATGCCTTCGTGCCGCCAGCGCGGACCCTCGATAGGCGGCTGCGAGGCGCGCCGGCAGAGGACCACAAGTATGAAGTCGGGTGACGATTGTGCCGCAAGGGCAAGGCCGAGCGCATTTCCGCTGAGGCGGCCATCGCCGCAGTGGATCATAAGGATCCTGCGCGGCGAGGCGAGCACGCGTGCCAACTGCGCGGCCGACCGGAATGGCGCTAGGAGAGTAGGCATGACCGCGCCGCCACACATACGAACCGATCATTTCCTTGGCACGGCTGAGGTCCTCGGCGCAATCGATCTCGATACAGTCGAAGGGAGTGACATCCACAGCCCTGAGCGTCAGGCCCTTGACGATGGCGATCTCCAAGCCGCGCTCGAAATAGTCCATCGACTCGCACTGCCGAAGCCCTAGCATGACGAGCGGCAAATCACGGGCACGGATGAGATTGATTCCGATCGCTTCGCCCACCGGCCGGGCGACCGTCTTCGATACGAGGATGATCTTACCCGCTTCATCGACCGCGAACTTCATCTCCTCGTCCGCGACCGGGCCACGTACCACGGCCAAGCCGGAGTGCTCGCAGGCGAGCAACGCGGCCGTGACGCGCGGGTCGAACACGATATCGGCGTTTAGCATCAGCACGGTGCCGAGGGCGCCAGCCGGGCTGCTGACCGGAGGCAGTTCGAGAGTTCGCGGCTGAGACCCCGCCTGCTCCGGGTCATCCGATCCTCCGAGGCACCAAGTCGAACCGCCAACGGTGGCAACGTGCCCTAAGAATGAACGGGCTGCGGCTCGCCGCTCGGGCTGTTGCGCTTCTCCCGGGGCGCCCCGAGCATCAGGGTGCGGAACTCCGCTTCGCCGACGATGCGCGCGATCTCCTTGAACGAGAAGAACGGCACCAGGGCGATGCCCATGATCGTGCCGATGGTGAGCACCCCGACCAAACCGCCGCCGCCGATCTCGGGAAAACTCTCGGCCACGGTCTTGCCGTGGAACAGCCCGACCGCGATCTCCTCGACGATATAAGCCGCCATCAGCAGCACCGTGAAGGCGATCGACTTGAAGGCAATGGGATAGATCAGAGGTCTGTCCTCGAAGCGGCGGGCGAAATGCATTCCTTCGGCGATCAGCATGATCTTGGACAGAATCAGCGCGTTGACCACCGCAAGCCCGTAGAACCGGAAGCCGATCTGGTGGCTGGCCAGCACGCTCCATTCGTGCACCAGGAACACCGAGAACACGAGCCAGAGATAAGCGAACATGATGAGGAAGCTTTTCAGCTCCTCGAGGGCTCTGACGCGCAAGCTCGGCTTCTCGTGCTTCGGCTCGGCGATCGGTGCTGACTCGACATCGTGGTTCGCCGCAGCATGTGCCGGGTGAGGGGACCGGCTCTCGGTCAGCTCGCCGGCAACGTCGCGAACCGGCTTCCACGATTTGAAGCCCGGCCGCCACAGCAAATCGTCCGTCTTGAGGCCGCCCCGCTCGGCGAGTAGCAGCAGCTCGCGGTCGGCCAGCGGACCCCACTGCTGCTCGCCTCTAGCCAGATACCAAGAGGACTTCGACGTCTCAGCACCGTATGTGGCCGCACTCTCGGACATGGAACAGGGCCCCCACCTTCCCCGATCTTTAGGCTACATCATCGCCTTAGCGTGGTCGAGCCGGACCAAAAAAAGCCCGCGTTTCGGCCCTGACAGGCGCATAGCAGTCTAGGGTCTTCAGGAAATTGGTGGAGCCAGGCGGGATCGAACCGCCGACCTCGTGAATGCCATTCACGCGCTCTCCCAACTGAGCTATGGCCCCTGAAATTCGACAAGCCGGGCGACCGGTTTCTGAAGCTTGACTTAGGCCGCGCGTTTCGCCGGTTCAAGGAAAATGCGCGTGCCGCTAGGTTTCCTCGCCCGGCGTCCCGACAATGCCGGTGACGTCGGCCTCGCCTTCCTCCTCCTCTTCGAGAAACGCGTTGTCGTCGTCGCCGGCCGGGATCTCTGGTGCGTCGTCGCCGAGATCGACGATCTCCTCGTCGTCCTCGACGGCGGCGTCGGTCCCGGGCTCTTCGACCTCTTCCAGGCTGATGATGTCGGCGCTTTCGAGCACCGGGGCGTCCGCCTCGGGCTCCACCACTGCCTTCTTGGCCTCGACCGGTTGGGCACGCTCGGCGCGGCGCGAGGACGGCGGCGTGACCTGATAGACGGCTTGGCAGACTGGGCAGGTGATGGGCGTCCGGCTCAAGTCGTAAAACCGCGCCCCACAGCTCGGGCAAACGCGCTTGGTTCCCCGTGCGGGTTTCGACATTGATAATCCTCGATGCTGGTCCTGAATTGCGCTCCCCATTGCCACGCCGCATC
>Ga0075342_1000104_pt1 | contig 14194 bp, 14 predicted proteins | sample RushOxbow_ThreeS_3_FD_120085 | JGI IMG/M metagenome (GOLD analysis project Ga0075342, IMG submission 120085) | Natural and restored wetland microbial communities from the San Francisco Bay, California, USA, that impact long-term carbon... | ecosystem: Environmental > Terrestrial > Soil >...
AGATCCGCGGCCTGCAGACTTTCTATGGTCCCGTGCCGGTGCTGCGCGGCATCGATCTCAAGGTCGAGCAGGGGGAATTCGTCGGCGTGATCGGTTTATCCGGCTCCGGCAAGTCGACCCTGCTGCGCAGCATCAATCGGTTGATCGCGGTCGATGGCGGGTCGATCGTCGTTCCGGCGTCGTTGCTCGACGGCCGCAACGGCGATACCGTCGATATTCTCAAGCTCTCGAACACAGAGCTGCGCCATGTGCGCCGGCGCATTGGCATGATCTTTCAGCAGTTCAACATCGTCAAGCGCTTGTCGGTCATCGAAAACGTCCTCTCCGGCGGCTTGGGTTATCAACCGGCGTGGCGCAGCACGCTGCGGGTCTTTTCCCGAGACGAGCGCCGCCGCGCGCTGGTTAACTTGAAACGCGTCGGCCTGCTCGATCACGCCTACCGGCGCGCCGGCGAACTGTCCGGCGGCGAGCAGCAGCGCGTCGCGATTGCGCGCACCTTGATGCAAGAGCCGGCGATCATTCTGGCCGACGAGCCGGTGTCGAGCCTCGATCCCAAACTATCGCGCGTCGTGCTCGATATTCTCAAGCGCGTCTGCCGGGAAGACGGCATCACCGCGATAGTGAGTCTGCACACCCTCGACTTGACGCGTGAATACGCCGACCGGGTGGCCGGCCTGAAAAACGGCCGGAAAGTTTTTGACGGCGCCACGGACGATCTCACCGATGGCCTCGTCGATGCGGTCTATGGGCCGAGCGATTAGCGGCCCGCGTCCCTGAGGGCTAATGCTTTTCGCTCGGAGATGATAAGGGCTGGAACGATATGGCATCCCGGGACGCTAAGTGCATTGACTGGCGGCGCGTTGTCGGCGGCAACGTTTGAAATGAAGAACATGGCAAAACCCCCCGAAAACCCAGAACAGGATATATTCTGTGAAGCCCCGCCGGCGCCACGCCGCGGCAAGAAGTTCTTTGCCGCCCTGGCCATCGCCGTCGTGCTGCTGGCCTGGTCGTTTCATGGCGCAAAGATTCGCCTTGGGGAATTAATCGAAGGCATACCGCAAATCGGCCAGACTCTGGCGCGCATGCTGCCGCCGGATTTTTCCAAGATCACCGAGGCCAGGCACTATTATTTCCCGGAAAATCTTTCGCGCGCCGAATTGCTGTTGCCGGCGCCATTGGGCGAGGCCGATGCCCGGGTGCGGCAACGTTGGTGGGACAATACCTTTCCGCAGACGGTGATGGGGGCGACGCTGGAAACCATCCAGATGGCGTTGGCCGGGACCTTCTTGGCGTTGCTTGTGGCTTTCCCGCTGGGCTTTCTTGCGGCGCGCAACACGTCTCCCCATCCGGCGCTCTATCACGGCGTGCGCTTGGTGCTAAATCTGGTGCGGACGATTCCCGATCTGGCGTTGGGCCTGCTGTTTGTCGCTGCCGTCGGGCTGGGCGCGTTCGCCGGGACAATCGCGCTGGCGATTCACACCGCGACGGTGCTGGGCAAACTGTTATCCGAGTCGGTGGAGAACATTGACGAGGGCGTGGTCGAGGCGATTCGCGCCACCGGCGCCGGTTACCCGCAAATCCTCTCCTTCGCCGTGTTGCCGCAGATCTTGCCGGACTTGATCTCGTTTACGCTCTATCGCTTCGAGACCAACATCCGCGCCGCTTCGGTGCTCGGTCTGATCGGCGCCGGCGGCATCGGCTACCTGATGAACACCAGCTTTCGTACCTTTCGATACCAAGAAGCCGCGGCCATCGTGCTGGTGTTGATCGCTCTGGTCATGCTGGTCGACTATCTAAGCTCCCGTCTGCGCAGTCTCGTCGTTTGACCTACGCGTCACCTCAACGAATGCGACGCTTCATCCCCTTAGAAGCAGAAAATCATCACCACGAAGGACACGAAGGTAGCAATGTCAAATATCCGAAACCTTCGTGCCCTTCGTGATCTTCGTGGTGAGGTCGAAACCTGTCTTCGAAGGTGACACCCGGAGGTCTATTAACGACGGTGTAAGCTGTTGTCATGGACTTTTTTTTGGGCCATGTGATACTCTCCGCGATGGAGCAACCGTCCATATGATTCGCACCGTAGGACTCGTCGCAAAATACAATGAACCCAAGGCCGCGCAGATGGTCCGCTGGCTGATTCCCTGGCTCAAAAAGCGCGGCAAGAAGGTCTGCGTCGAAAATGGCCTGACGCCGCGCGGCGCGCAATCCTGCACCAAGAAGGAAATGGCGGTCGAGGCCGATCTGATCATCTCCCTGGGCGGCGACGGCACGCTGCTCAACATCGCGCCGCTGGTCGAACGGCCCGAGGTGCCGATCCTCGGCGTCAATATGGGCGGCCTGGGATTCATCACCGAGGTCGCGGTCGACGAATTGAAAACGGTGCTGAGCAAAACTCTCGACGGCGATTATGAGGTCGAAAAGCGCATGACCCTCGAAGTGCGCGTCATCGCCAAGAAACGGCGCATGCGCCGTTTTCGCGTGCTCAACGATGCGGTGATCGCCAAGGGCGCGCGCAGCCGAATTATCGACCTGGAGACCTATGTCGGTGAAGAATATCTGTGCACCTATCGCGCCGACGGCTTGATCATATCCACGCCCACCGGTTCGACGGCCTATTCATTGGCGGCGGCGGGGCCGATTCTCGAGCCGACATTGGGCGCGATCGTGCTGTCGCCGATCTGTCCGCACACCTTGACCAACCGGCCCATCGTCGTGCCGAGCGACGCGCCGATTCAAGTCACTTTGCGTTCCTTCGGCGACACGGTGATTCTCAGCCCGGACGGACAAAAAGGGCTGCGCCTCAACAACGGCGACAAAGTCGAGGCGCGCGACTTCGGACTGCCGGTGTCGCTGATCAAGCTACCGTCGCGCAGTTACTACGAAATTCTGCGCGAAAAGCTCAAGTGGGGGGAGCGCTAGCTGCACCGGAATATGCTGCGCGAGTTGCGGATCAAGAATTTTGCCGTGATCGACGAAGTGGCGCTGCAGCTCGGGCCGGGACTCAACATTATTACCGGCGAGACCGGCGCTGGAAAGTCGATCATCTTGAACGCTTTGGGGCTGGTCTCCGGCGAACGGGGCAGCTCGGATATCATTCGCCACAAGGAAGACGAGGCGACGGTGGAGGCCTTGTTCGACGGCGTCCCCGAGCTCATCGAGGCCAAGCTCGCCGATGCCGGCTTCGAGCTCGATGGCGAGCTCGTGATCAAGCGCATCCTCAATCGCTCGGGCAAAAACCGCATCTATCTCAACGGCAGCCTCTGCCCGCTCAACCTTTTGGCTGAAATCGGCGGCGCCTTGGTGCATATCTACGGCCAGCATGAGCATCACAGCTTGCTGCAACCGGAAACCCACTTGAACCTGCTCGACGCCTTCGCCGAGGTCGATGCCCTGACCCTGGCGATGAAGCAGCAATTTGCCGCGCTGGCGGCGGCCTGGAACGATCTCAACGAGACCCGCGACTCGCTCGATCAGCGGCGCCGCGAACGCGCCAATCTGGAAGCTCAAGCCGAAGAGATCGCGCAGGCTCACCTCAAGCCGGGCGAGGAAGAGGAGCTGCGGGCGAGTAAAAATATTTTGACCCACTCGGAAAAACTCAACCTGGGCTGCCGCGAGGGCGAAGATCTGCTTTACGAAGGCGACGCGGCGCTGGTCGGGCGATTGGGTAAGTATGCCACCAAGCTGCGCGAACTGGCTGCCATCGATGCCAACCTGAAACCGACCGAGGAGCTGATTCAATCCTCCCTGGCGCAACTGCAAGAGGCGGCGGCGCAGCTGCGCCGTTACGCCGAGCGGGTGCATTTCGATCCGCGGGCTTTGGAGCAGCTTGAAGACCGCTTGGCGGAGATTCAGCGGCTCAAGCGCAAATACAACGCCGGCGTCGACGCTATCCTGAGAATGGAGGGCGAGATCCAACAAGCGCTTAGCCGGTTGGAAAATAGCGAAGAGCAGATCGCCGCCCTGGAAAAAAACTTTGCCGCGGCGCGCCGGACCGCCTGGGATAGCGCCGAGAAGCTTTCCCATGAACGCCAACGAGCGGCCAAGAAGCTCCGGCGCGAGCTCGAGAAAGAGGCGCGCGGCTTGGGCATGGAGCAGACCGCTTTCGAGGTGCGTTTCTCGAGCCAGGATGACAAGCCCGACGCGCCGCCGTTTTTCATCGCCGGCAAGCGCCTCACGGAGCGCGGCATGGACCAGGTGGAATTCTATTTTTCGTCCAATCCCGGCGAGCCGGTGAAACCGCTGGCCAAGATCGCCTCCGGCGGCGAATTATCGCGTCTGATGCTGGCGCTCAAATCCCTGGTGATGACCCCCGGCGTGGTGTCGACTTTGCTGTTCGATGAAGTCGACAGCGGCGTCGGTGGCCGGGTCGCCGAGATCGTCGGTAAAAAGCTGAAGCAGGTCGCGGCCCATAACCAGGTCATCAGCGTCACGCACCTGCCGCAGATCGCCGCCATGGCCGACTGCCATTACGTGGTGCAAAAGGAAGTCGAAAAGGGGCGCACGTTCACGCGGGTGCACAAACTCTCGGACAAAGACCGTATCGGCGAGGTCGCGCGCATGCTCGGCGGGGTAAAGATCACCGAACAGACCCGCAAGCACGCCGAGGAGATGGTGCGGGGGCCTCATTAAGATCGGCGAGGTTCCAATCGTTCCAGCCGTTCCAAACGTTCAAACGGTTTTTCGGAACCCGCCACGTCGGACATTGACTTTTGTCCGCGTAATTTAGATATTAGCAGACAGTTTCGACTACATCCTTCATACTTCCGCCTTGTTCACGTGGGGCCGTAGCTCAGTTGGGAGAGCGCTTGAATGGCATTCAAGAGGTCGAGGGTTCGATTCCCTTCGGCTCCACCAAGTTTTCCAATTTGAAATTCTAGCTCGAAAAAATCTACGTGGCTGGGATCACTGCACCCAGTCGGCGCTGGCGCTGGTGAGATTGGTCTCGCGCCGGCTATAGAGGCGGTATTCGGTGGAGATGCGGCGGTGCGGGTTCTTGGACGTCAATGCGAGGGTCCTGCCGGAGAGTTTAACGGCAATCTGGGCTTTGCTTTCGTTGTCCAGCAACGTGACGGTGCCAGTGTCTTTGTTCAGGTCGACGGCTTTGAAGCCGTTGGCTGCGGCGATTTGCGCGACGGCGTCGAGGGGGTTCCTTGGCGGCATCTTTGATCAGGTAGGCCTAATCGTTGATAAACGGCTGGTCGAAATAGCGCTCGACGACCAGGTGTCGCAGGTGTCCGGCATCTTTGAAGCCTGCCGTAATGACGCCGCGGGTGTTGCTGGGAAAGGGGCCGGCGTTGATCGGCAACGGGCCGCTCGGCGGCGCGTAGCGGTGAACTCCGACACCAAACTCCACGTCGGCAAAGTAGTAGTCCGGCCGACTACGCTCGACGACATTGGCTGTGCCGAGTAAGGCTTCGACATCCGTGCGGTTGGTTTGGCCGACGCGGAGGCTCTCGGTTTTTTCTTCAAAAGAGCGCTCGGAGACGAGCTCGGTAGAATTGCAGCCGGCTAATGGCCAGATGCATAAGCTCAGAGCATCCAACTGCATTGCGATAATGGCAAATTCAATGTCGTTCTCCTTGCGCGCTTTGCTCGGCGACTTTATTGCACCGTCGGCGCCGCGCCAAAGTAGTTCTTCCATGCCAGTAAAATGATATCGTTCGATAGACTCTTCGGCAAATTCTCGTACTTGCAGTGATCGGCGCAGCGCAGCATCAAGTCGCGCGGTTCGCAGGCGCGCAGCGGGCGCTTGTCGGCGTCATACAAGCGGTAGACGAAATCGAGATTCTTGGCGTCGTAGTCGAAGCCATTGGATTCGACGTACTGCTTGAAGATCCTGGCGTACATTTCCTTGTCCGGCGGGTTGACGTAGAGGCGGTAGCCCATGCGGCGCAGGAAGGCGTCGTCGACCAGGTCGTCGGGGTCGAGGTTGGTGGCGAAGATCAGCAACTGCTCGAACGGCACTTCGATCTTTTTGCCGGTGTGCAACGTCAGATAGTCTATCTTGCCTTCGAGGGGCACGATCCAGCGGTTGAGCAGATCGTGCGGATCGATGCGCTGGCGGCCGAAGTCGTCGATGACCAGCGTGCCGCCGTTGGATTTCATCTGAAACGGCGCTTCATAAAAGCGCGCGGTTTGGCTGTAAATCAGGTCCATCGTGTCGATGGTCATTTCACCGCCGACGACGATGATCGGCCGCTTGATCCGCACCCATCGCTCGTCGTAGCGGCCGATGCCGTCGACGGCGACCGGCTGATGATTGTGCAGGTCGAATACTTTGATGATCTGGCCGTCGACCTCGATGGCGTAGGGGATCCAGATCTCGCCCTGTTGGGCCTGGTGCAGCGCCAGGGCGATGGTGGTCTTACCGTTGCCGGCGGGGCCGGTCATGAACAGGCTGCGTCGCGAGCTCGCGACCAGGCCGAGGGTTTGGATGCTGCTTTCCGGCAATACCAGATCGGACATCGCATCGCGCACAGCCGCCGGTTGGACTGCCTCGCGGGCAGCGCTCTGGCGCACAACGGAGTAGGTGTAGTCGGATAATGATACCGGCGCCGGGCCGATGTAACCGTTGAGTCCCAAGAGCTGCTGGGCGCGCTGCCAGCCGCGGTCGAGCATGCCGTAGCGGTTGTTGCCGTAGCTGATCAAACCGCGAACCTCCACGAACTTTTCCCGATACAAGTGCTGGAGCAGCTCTTCGACCACCGGCATGGTGAGTTTCATCTTGTCGGCGGCGCGCTCGGTGGTGCAGTTGGCATCGGCGTAGACGGTTTTCAGCGCCAGGTCCGCCAGAAAACCGAAATCGAGGCCGGTGTTCTCGACCTTTAGTGCGACGGGCGGAACGATTTCGGGTATTTGACTTTGAACCGGTTCTGGTTTGCTCATAGATTTCCTGCCCTTTGCTATTTCCTCTGGCCGAGGGTTGGGGATATGTCTTTGCAATCCATGCTATGCAGGGTATTTTATGAGCTTACGTCTTTTTTGGCAATCCATTCCATGGCGAGGTCGAAATTGTCGCGAATCGCTGACTTTGGCTTGTCGGGTTAGGCCAATTGAAGCCCCCCGGGCGATATGTTATAAAACTCGACTATCGAGAGGTAATCATGAAGGTAGGAATTCATCCAGAATATAAGCCGGCTAAGGTTACTTGCGCTTGCGGGTGTGTCACCGAAACGCGCTCGACGACGGGCAACATCCATGTGGAAATTTGCTCCAATTGCCACCCATTCTTTACCGGCAAGCAAAAATTGGTCGACACCGCCGGCCGGGTAGAAAAGTTCCGCAAGAAATACGGCATGCAGAACCAAAATCCGGCGGAGGGCTGAGGCCCAATTTGACTTATTAAGCTTTTACGCGACAAGGAAGGGCAAAGGGCAGGTTCGCAACCCTTTGCCCTTTTTTATTGCGCCGACAATCAGTTGGCGTAGCGGGACCCCTCCTGGGGCCGTCGTTGGCCGCAACTGGTCCGGCCTTGAAGTGATGCGCAGTTATGCTTGATAAATTACTCGAAGTCGAAAAGCGCTACATCGAGCTCGAAGGCATGATGTCCGACCCCCATTTGGTCGGACAGCAACGGGAGTATGCCAAGGTCGCCAAGGAGCGCTCCGATCTGGAAGAGATCGTCGTCTGCTACCGCGAGTGGCGCAAGGTCGAGCAAGAGATCGCGGATAACCGCCAGCTCATGGATGAAAACGACGAGGCGATGCGCGAGCTGGTCAAGGAAGAGTTGGCGAGCCTGCGCGAGCGCAAAGAAGCCCTCGAAACCAAGCTCAAGTTTCTCATTCTGCCGAAAGATCCCAACGACGCCAAGAACGTCATCGTTGAGATTCGCGCCGGCACCGGCGGCGACGAGGCGGCGCTGTTCGCCGCCGAGCTGTTCCGCATGTACTCGCGCTACGCCGAGTCGCGCGGATGGCGCGTCGAAATGATGAGCTCCAATCCCACCGGCCTAGGCGGCTATAAGGAAATCATCCTCAGCATCGAAGGTCATGGCGCTTACAGCCGGCTCAAGTTCGAAGGCGGCGTACACCGCGTGCAGCGGGTGCCGGTGACCGAGGGATCGGGACGCATTCACACCTCGGCGGTAACCGTTGCGGTGTTGCCGGAAGCCGACGAGGTGGAAATCGCCATCGATCCGAAGGAGATTCGCATCGATGTTTTTCGCTCCTCGGGACCGGGCGGCCAAAGCGTCAACACCACCGATTCGGCCGTGCGCATAACCCATATCCCGACGGGCATCGTGATCTCCTGCCAGGACGAGAAGTCGCAGCATAAAAATCGCGCCAAGGGGATGAAAATTTTGCGCGCGCGCTTGCTGGAAAAGAAACAAGACGAACAGGCCTCCGAGATCGCTGCGACGAGAAAGTCGATGGTCGGCAGCGGCGACCGCAGCGAGCGCATCCGTACCTATAACTTCCCCCAGGGGAGGTTGACTGATCACCGAATCAATTTGACGATTTACCAGCTAGAGCGGGTGATGGAGGGACAGCTCGACGAAGTCGTCGAGGCCCTGATCACCCACTACCAGGCCGAGGCGCTCAAGTAATTCAACTGCGGCGATGGACGGTCTAGCCAACATAACCGGCGAATCGGGCGCGCGGTGCCTGCGCGACGCGCTCATGGTCGCTGCGGAGCGTTTGCGCGCCGGCGGGATCGATAACCCGCGGCTCGATGCCGAGGTGTTGCTGGCGGATTGTTTGAACATGAGCCGCGAACAACTGGTTGTCGCCATGGATTTACCGATCGTTCCGGCCGCGGCGCGCGGCTTTGAAGTCTTGCTGTGCAGGCGCTTGGCCAGAGAACCCGTAGCTTACATCACCGGCTCCCAGGAGTTCTGGTCCCTCGATTTTATCGTCACGCCAGAAGTGTTGATTCCGCGGCCGGAGACCGAACGCTTGGTCGAAGTCGCGCTTTTACACACAGCACAATTTTCGGCAGCGACTCCGCTGCGGATCCTCGACTTGTGCAGCGGCAGCGGTGTGGTGGCGGTCAGTTTGGCACGCGAGTTGCCGTCGGCGCAGATTTGCGCCGCGGACATTTCTCCTGCGGCTTTGGCCATCGCCCGACGCAACGCCGCGGCGCATCAGACGGCGGCGCGGATGCGGTTTCTCAGCGGCGATCTTTTCGCCGCGCTGGCGCCGCGCCCGGAGGCGGGTTTCGCATTGATCGTCAGCAATCCGCCCTATGTGCGGCGCGCCGAGATCGTTTCGCTGGCGCCGGAGGTGAGCCGGTGGGAGCCGCGCGCGGCTTTGGACGGCGGTGTCGACGGCCTTGATTTTTACCGGCGGATTGCCGCGGCCGCGGCCGACTATTTAGCCCCGCAGGGAGCACTGGCGCTCGAGATCGGCGCCGATGCCGCGAGCGAAGTTTCGGCGATTTGCGCCGATACCGGCCGGTATCGGCAGATCGAGGTTTTCCAGGATTATGCCGGGCGCGATCGTGTGATATTGGCGCAACTCGGCACGAACTAGGGAACTCCGCAAGTGGATAAGATCGTCATACAAGGCGGCAAACCTTTGAACGGCGAGATCGCCGTCAGCGGTTCCAAGAATGCCGCGCTGCCGATATTGATCTCGTCCCTCCTGACCGCCGAGCCTTGCACCTATCGCGGCGTGCCCCACCTCGCCGATATTCGAACGACTCTGAGATTGCTCGCCGGTCTTGGCGGCAAGGGCGAGCACCAACGCTGGCGCGAAGGCGCCGAAGATCTGACGCTGCAAGCCGATCGCATCGACAATTTCGAAGCGCCCTACGACTTGGTCAAGACCATGCGCGCGTCGTTTTTGGTCCTCGGTCCGCTGGTGGCGCGCTTCGGCCGGGCGCGGGTGTCAACACCCGGCGGTTGCGCCATCGGCGCGCGCCCCATCGATTTGCATTTAAAGGGGCTGGAAGCGCTCGGCGCGACCATCGAACAGACCCATGGTTATGTCGAAGCAAAAGCGACGAAGCTGCGCGGAGCTAAAATTTATTTGGACTTGCCGTCGGTGGGCGCTACGGAAAACCTCATGATGGCGGCGTCCCTCGCCGAAGGCGCCACAGTGATCGAAAACGCCGCCAAGGAGCCGGAGATCGACGATCTCGCCACAGCGCTCAACGCCATGGGCGGCCAAGTGACCGGCGCCGGCACCGATGTGATCCAGATCGACGGCGTTGGCGCTTTGCATGGGTTGGACCACCGGATCATTCCCGACCGCATCGAAGCGGGCAGTTTCGTCATCGCTGCGGCGCTCACCGGCGGTGATGTCTACGTCAAGGGCGCGCGCGCCGATCATCTCGAAGCTTTCTTGATCAAGCTCCGTGAAGCCGGGGTGGATTGGAACCGTGACGACGGCGGCATCCATGTGCGCGGCTGCGGCAAGATCAAAAGCGTCGATGTGAAGACCTTGCCCTATCCCGGTTTCCCCACAGACTTGCAGGCGCAGATGATGGTGCTGATGGCGGTAGCCGACGGTGTGAGCGTGGTCACGGAGACGATTTTCGAGAACCGCTTCATGCATGTGCCGGAGCTCGACCGAATGGGCGCCGATATCAAGCTCGAAGGCAACCGCGCCGTGGTGCGCGGCGTGCGCGAGCTCTCCGGCGCGCCGGTGATGGCGAGCGACCTGCGCGCCAGCGTCGCGCTGGTGCTCGCCGGTCTGGTGGCCAGCGGCAGCACCGAAGTGGCCCGCGTCTATCACCTCGATCGCGGTTACGAACAGATTGAAAAAAAACTTTCCCAATTGGGCGCGCAGATTAAACGGGTTGCGGGATAAAAATCCGTTCAAGGTTCAAGGGTTCAAAGGTTCAAATTTAGAAAAATTCGCAGCTGCTATGAAAATTCGTTTGGTCAAAACTTCCGACGCCGGCTTTAAGCCGTTGATGGCCAAGATCCTCGGCCGCCGCGGCACGCGTGCCGGCGACGTTGAAAGGCGCGTCGAAGAAATCGTCACCGCGGTACGGCGCCAGGGCGATCGCGCGGTGCGGCGCTATACGGCGCAATTCGATCATGTGCGCTTAACCGCCGCGACGATGGAAGTGACGGCGACGGAGATTGCCGACGCCGTCGCGAAGGTTTCGCCCAAGGATTTGTCCATCTTGCGGCTTGCCGCCAAACGCATCGCGGCGTTTCATCGCCGTCAACTGCTCAAGAGCTGGCAGTACCGCGATCCGCTCGGCATGGTGCTCGACCAACGGATCACGCCGCTCGATCGGGTCGGCGTTTATGTGCCGGGCGGCAAAGCGTGCTATCCTTCGACGGTGTTGATGAACACGATCCCGGCCAAAGTCGCCGGCGTCAACGAGATCGTCATGACTTCCCCCCTCGGCAGCGGTAGCGCAATTATTCTCGCGGCCGCCCATATCGCCGGCGTCGAGCGAATTTTTCGCGTCGGCGGTGCCCAGGCGATTGCCGCCATGGCCTTCGGCACCCGGACGATCCCCAAGGTCGACAAGATCGTCGGCCCGGGGAATATCTTCGTCGCCACGGCGAAAAGGTTGGTCTTTGGCGAAGTGAACATCGACTCCATCGCCGGGCCCAGCGAGATATTGCTTGTGGCCGACGATTCCGCCGATCCGGCCCACGTGGCGGCGGACATGCTGTCACAGGCCGAGCATGATGAGTTGGCGGCGGCACTGTGCGTGACGACGTCGAAGAAGGTGGCGCTGAAGATTCAAAAGGCGGTGGAAGAGCAGCTGCAAAGCACCAAACGACAGGCGATCTCCATGCGCGCGCTGCAAAAATACGGCGCGATCATCGTCGCGCGCGGCCAAAAAGAGCTGATCGAGCTGGCCAACGCCATCGCCCCTGAGCATATTGGCTTGTTAGTGCGCCAGCCCGAGAAGATGGCGCGGCAGATCCGCAACGCCGGGGCGATGTTTCTCGGCCCCTATTCGGCGCCGCCCCTGGGCGATTATTTGGCCGGTCCCAATCATGTGCTGCCGACCGGCGGCAGCGCGCGGTTTTTTTCGCCACTCGGCACCTATGATTTTCTCAAGCGGACGACGATCATTCACGCCGAGCGGCGCGGCTTGAAAGCGCTGGCTGCGAAGATCACACATTTGGCGCGCTTGGAAGGCTTGGACGATCACGCGCGGTCGGTGGAAGTGCGCTTTGGACGGAATTTTTAGATTCGGGTTGGCTCAGCGTGAGCTGACAAAGTCGATGGGAGAATATTATGGGACGGACGTCGCAGGTTGAGAGAAAAACCAAGGAGACCGACATCACGGTCAAGCTGGACGTCGATGGCAGCGGCCAAGCGGCCGTCGAAACCGGCATGCCGTTTTTCAACCATATGCTCGATGCTTTTAGCCGCCATGGATTTTTTAATCTTGCGATCCAAGCCAAGGGCGACTTGGAGGTCGACTATCACCACACCGTGGAAGATGTCGGGCTAGCCCTGGGGCAGGCGTTCAAGCAAGCTCTCGGCGACAAGGCCGGTATTCGCCGCTTCGGCGAAGCGAGCTGTCCGCTCGATGAGACGCTCGCCAAGGTGGTGGTCGATTTGAGCGGCCGGCCCTATCTCTCCTACAACGTCAAGATTCGCCCAGGGCGAGTCGGCGATTTCGACACCGACTTGCCGCACGAGTTTTTCGCCGCCTTCGCCAATCAGTTGGGCATGAACCTGCATATCGATGTGCCGCGCGGCGAGAATCCGCACCATATCATCGAAGCTTGCTTCAAGGCGTTCGCCCGGGCGATGGATTGCGCAACCCAGGTCGACCCCCGGGTGCAGGGTGTTTTGTCGACCAAAGGGAGCCTATAAAAGCTCGTTCAAGACGTTCAAGTAGTTCAAGCCGCTCAAATCGTTCGGAATATGATTGCGATCATTGATTACGGCATGGGCAATCTGCGCAGTGTGCAGAAGGGGTTGGAACGGGTCGGCTTTGACGCGGTGGTGACACGCGATGCCGGTCGGATTCAATCGGCGCGCGGCGTTGTCTTGCCCGGTGTGGGAGCTTTTAGCGCCTGCATGGAGAACCTCGGCAGGTTCGGCCTCATCGAGCCGATCCGTGAAACCGTCCGGCAGAAAAAACCGTTTTTGGGGATTTGCCTGGGGTTTCAACTGTTGTTCTCGGAGAGTGAAGAGTTCGGCAAACAGAAGGGGCTCGATCTATTTCCCGGTAAAGTGTTGGGATTTCATGCCAGCGCTGATTTGAAGGTGCCCCATATGGGCTGGAACCGCATCGTCAAGGAGCAGGACTCGCCGTTCCTCGACGGCATCTCCACCGGCGACTACGTTTATTTTGTCCACTCCTACTACGTTGCGCCGCAAGATCGGTCGATCGTCGCTACGACCACGGACTACGGGCACTCTTTCGTTTCGAGCATCGCCACCGACACGCTTTTTGCCTGCCAGTTTCATCCAGAGAAGAGCCAGGAACTGGGACTGAGAATCCTCGCCAACTTTGGCCGATTCGTTGAAAACAGTTGAAAATGGAGAATTGTGAATGATCGGACAGACCTGTTTTCAATTTTCAATTTTCAATTATCCATTCGCCATTGCATGAATTTATGCTGATCATTCCCGCCATCGATTTGAAAGACGGCCGTTGCGTCCGCTTGTTCCAGGGCGACATGGATCAAGAGACGGTGTACTTCGAAGATCCGGTGGCCGCGGCGAAACATTGGGTCGGCGAGGGCGCAACTTTTTTGCATATCGTCGACTTGAACGGCGCCGTGGAAGGCCGGCCGGTGCACACCAGGGAAGTCGCCGCGATCTGCGGCGTGGCCGGTTTGTCCGTGGAACTGGGCGGCGGTTTGCGATCCGTCGATGCGGTCCAAACCGCGCTGGAGTTGGGCGTGTCGCGGGTGGTCATCGGCACCGCGGCCTATGACAACGCGGAGTTGCTGCAAACTCTGTGCAAAAAATTCCCCGGCAAGATTGTCGTTGGCATCGACGCCCGCCAAGGCAAGGTCGCGGTCAAAGGCTGGAAGGAAACCACCGCTATGGAGGCGGACGACCTCGCTCGGCGCTGCGAACAAGACGGCGCGGCGCGCATCATTTACACCGACATCAGCCGCGATGGCACCAGGGACGGTGTGAACTTAGAGGAGACATTAAAGATTGCTCGCGCCGTATCGATTCCGATCATCGCTTCGGGCGGCGTCGCGACGCTCGAGGACATCCGCAAGCTGTTGCCGCTCGAGAAAGAGGGTGTCGAAGGGGTTGTCCTCGGCAAGGCGCTGTAGAGCGGCGCCTGTAAGTTCAAAGAC
>Ga0075342_1000105_pt1 | contig 13939 bp, 11 predicted proteins | sample RushOxbow_ThreeS_3_FD_120085 | JGI IMG/M metagenome (GOLD analysis project Ga0075342, IMG submission 120085) | Natural and restored wetland microbial communities from the San Francisco Bay, California, USA, that impact long-term carbon... | ecosystem: Environmental > Terrestrial > Soil >...
ACCGCTTGTTGTTCGAGCCATTCCCGCGTGTAACGCTCATTGGTTTTGGTCCGGGTTGCAAGTTCCGTGGAATTGATCGAACCGCCTTCACTCATGGCCTTGTAGTAACCCAGCCGAACTCCGAGATACATGCTAAACATGTCGAATGTGCCGCGTGTGGATTGGAGAATTTTTTCAACGAAAAGTTCTGTTTGTTGTGCGTGGTTCATGGCTATCCCTTTCTAACCGAAGTTTGCACGGCGGCCGCCATTGAGTCTTGCCGCTTTGAAACCGGCTGACGGCGGTAAATGGCTAGGCCAATGCCGCCTAAAATCGCCACGGCCGATAGCGTTAGGCGAAAGCTAATCGGTTCAGACAAAACAACTAGCCCGGCGATGGCGGCCAAGACCGGGACGGCAAGCTGTACCGTAGCCGCCCGTGTCGCCGTCAGCTGAGGCAGCGCGGCGTACCACAGGACGTAACCGACTCCCGACGTGACGGATCCGGACAGGGCGGCCCAGAGAAAACCCATGGGGGTTACCGTCAAACTCGATAGCCAAAACAAAACAAGCACGATGACCAACGGCACCGTGCGCAGAAAATTGTCGCTAGTGACGCGGACAGGATCAATGGCCCCACGGCCTCTGAGAGAGTAAACACCCCAGGCGATGCCGGCGGCGGCCATCAGCAACGATCCGACAATGGACGGGGCGGTGATCCCGGGAAAGAGCAAGTAGATCAGTCCCGCCATCGCGATCAATAATCCTAACCACTCCAATATCTCAGGTCTCTCGCCGGCATAGAGCCCCACTGCAATCATCGTTATTTGCACGGTTGCAAAGAGGATCAAGGCACCGGTCCCAGCGCTCAAGCTGATATAGGCGAAGGAAAAAGTGGCGGCATACAAAAAAAGCATGGCTGCAGAGATCCAGCTGCCGCGGGATTTCTCAGAAGCCCCGCTCCGGCGGAAAACGGCGATTGTCCAAAGGGTGACCGCGCCGGTGATCAGCCTAATGGCTGTGTAGCTTGCCGGATCTATCATTGGCCCAGCCAGGGCCAGGCGGCAGAACACGGAATTCCCGGCAAAGGCGATAAGAGCCAAAATCGTCAGAGCCGCCGTAGCCGTTCCTTTTCCCGATGATCCTGGCATTCCGTTACCCTCACCACCCCGTCGATTGCTGACCGTTCATCCCTGTTGAGAAAGCGGGTTTGCGGGCGAAGAAATTCACCCCTTGAACGAGAAGGTCTTTGGACAACTTTGCTTTCGCCGAGGTTCCTTCATAGCAATCAAAGCGCTCGACGAGCTTCCCGTCCGTCAAACCAACTTCAGCAGTGATTGTGTACAGCTCCGCCTCCGGCAGAGCACCGCCAATTCAGGCCGCCCAGAGATCGACGTCGCTTCGGGCCGCCAGTGACAGTTCCCTTTGAACGACGACATCGGCGAGATACAAGCGCCCTCCTGGGCGCAATACTCTAAAAACCTCGCGAAAGGCACGATCTTTATCGGGCGATAGATTGAGGACGCCATTCGAGATCGCAACATCCACCGTCTCGCTCTCCACCGGTAGTTCTTCGACCATCCCCCGGCGAACCTCGACGTTCTCCCACAAGCCGGCCTTGAGGGCGCCGCGTTTAGCCAGCTCGAGCATGGACGGGGTCATATCGACGCCAATCGCACTTCCCGAAGAGCCGGCGCGGCGCGCGGCCAGCAAAAGATCCATGCCGGCGCCGCAGCCGATATCAAGCACTGTTTCCCCCGGCGCGATGGGGCCGATGCGGTGGGGATTGCCGACACCGGCAAAAGACGCGGTAGATTCCGCGGGAATTGTTGCCAGTTCCTCCGGAGCATACCCGAGCATCCGGCAAGCATAATCGGGTCCCCGGTGAAAATGGAAAGTTCCCTGGGGTTCCCGCGCGACGCGATCGTACTCCTCGCGCACCAAATCTCGCAATCTAACTACATCGAAGCCGACAGGGCATGTGGTTGCCATGATGTTTTCTACATCTCCACCAGAAGTTATCTCTCACTTAGGACGCGCCCGGAAACCTAAAATCAGCTCGGTGATCTCTTCTCACGCTAGCGGCGTTCTGTTCAACACCGATGTCGAATTGGGCGCCGATCCCGCGGCGTGCCGCGAGGAATAATCGTTACTCTCGGTAAGTACGAGCCGTCGCGGTTTCCGGAGCATCGGAAACATCGGCGGCGACTTCTCGACCTGAATTGTTCCGACCCGTTCAAAACCCTGGCGCTGATACAGCGGGATACTTTTGGCGCTCGACGCTTCCAGGTAAGCGAGTTGGCCCTCACCATCGCACCGCGCAAGCGCATGTTTCAATAGTGCCGAGCCGTAGCCCTTGCCTTGTTTAGCAGGGTCGACGCCGATCATCGGCAGATACCAGTGAGGCTCGGACGGATGGTAGCGATCCATCTGCTCAACAAAGGCGAATATGTTTTGTTGGTTCTCCTTCGGTATTGTGCATTGAAGTAATGCCATTAGCGCGTTTTCGTCAGGGTGGACCTCTGGCGGAAGCCAAAGTGAGGCTCCTGAATATCCGTCAATCTGATAAGCGCTGTTATATTCAAACGCTTTACCGGCGAACGCGCGTACGAAGTGCGGTAACTGCGTGAGGTAGTCATGCGGATCCGGATAGAACCAACGCGCCACTGGATCGGCGCTAAACCCCAACACGATTGTCGCGATCGCCTGATCGGCATTTGATGGCGCGACTGCTTCGATCGATTCTTTATTCATGGCTTTCTCCGATTCGACGCCGCCTGGTCGGTCTTGAAGCTGCTCCGGCGCTCTGGCGATTCGTACCTCGCAGCGTGGCTATCTCGACTGCTGCTAAGAGATGAAGAAATACACAGCCACGAGCGCAATTAATATAAAACCGTCCACGACGACATCCGCTATTCTGTTCGCTCTTTTCCACCCCTAGCATACCCATAGTCGAGCTATATCCAGATGTAGTTCAGTTCATTGGTGCCTATAATCGTTGCTCGCGGTCCCTCTATAGGCGATGCCACCGTTAGGGTTTGATGTTCTGATTAAAATGAAAAACATTGTCCGGATCGAAACGTTTCTTGGCCTGCACCAGTCGGTCATAATTAGATCCGTAAGCGGCGGCGACCCGGTCGCCTTCCTCGTCGGTCATAAAATTCACATAAGCGCCGGCCGACGCATAAGGCGCGCTGGCTTTGAAAAAATCGCGCGACCAGCCAATGCACTTCTGATCATCCTTCGCTTCATCCCATCGCCCGTGCACGTTGAGCACGAACTTCGCGTCCCTGTGACCATACGCCATCGCTCCCGGCGCGACACGATTGGCGGCGCCGGCAATCAGACCGATGAAGATCTCGCACTGCGGCGAGGGCAGCTTGCCGGCGTACTCGATGACGGAATCCAGCGCTCCGTCGGCGAGATCCGTGAAGTTATGGGACTTCCAGTAGTTTCTGGCGCCCGGGGTGAGCAACGGATCAAACGCCTTTTGCCACTCGACGTAGGGCTGAGGACCGATATGCTCCCCAACGGCATCACCGAAGGATCGCAGAGGCGCGATCAGTTTCTCCGCTTCCGCTACGGCACCGGAGTAGAAGATCGGCAGCACGACGACTTCCTTGCCGTGGATGTTTTCCGGAAGAAAAGGCAAGGGCGGAGCCTTGCGTAACACGACCCAGACATTGAGTTCCTCGGGCGCCGAATTTAAAAATTGACGGTATTTAGTGAGGACCTGCCTGGCCTGGTTGAACGGAAAGACGATTAAGCCGGCGACTATTTCGGGACCCACGGGGAATAGGCGGAATTCGAACTGGGTGACCACGCCAAAGTTTCCGCCGCCGCCGCGAATCGCCCAGAAAAGATCCGCATTCTCGTTCTCACTTGCGCGCACTCTCCTGCCGTCGGCCATGGTCATGTCGACAGCGATGAGATTGTCGATGGTCATGCCGTATTTTCGCGTTAGCCAGCCGAAGCCGCCGCCCAGGGTTAGACCCGCAATGCCCGTCGTGGAATTAATCCCCACCGGTGTGGCCAGACCATGGGCCTGGGTCGCTAGGTCCAAATCGGCGAGCGTCGCGCCAGGTTCGACATAGGCGCGCTTTTTCCCGGCATCGACTCGGACGTTTTTCATTTTTGAAAAATCGATCATCACGCCGTTGTCGCACAGGGAGTTGCCAGCAATATTATGGCCGGCGCCGCGAATAGAAAGTTCGAGTCCCTTCTCCCGAGCAAAAGATATGGCCGGCGCCGCGTCATCGGCTGCGGCTGCTTGGACGATGACCGCAGGTCTGCGATCGATCATGGCGTTCCAGATTTGCCTGGCTTCGTCGTACGTGCGGTCATCGGGAACTAGGACGCTCCCCTTGATCAAGCTTTTGAGTTGGTCGATGGTCTTGGACGGTTGTGTTGACATTGGTTTCTCCGTTCTGGTGGTTATTGGTTTTCAGTGCAAATTCGAACCGGCGCGTTGATCGCAGCGGTGGTTTTACCGCTCCACTCACGGAAACGGGGGATGAAGCTCATTCCCGTGAGTGCGCGGATTACTTTTCACGGTCCCTAGCAGAACATGGGCGCCATTTCCTCGATTTGTTTTCTCGCCGCGGGCTTGATCGCCTCCACCGTGTCCAAAAAGTTTTGATGAGTCATGCCCGTGCCCAAATAAGTCCAGCGCATGCCTTTCAAAACCGCCTGGTTCGTCTCCTCGCGCTCGCTCTTGGAAAGGTTTCTCCCGGTTGCCCGCACGAAGCTCTCGACGTCAAACTCCGCTTGCTGCTGGATTCCCTGGTCTAGAAAGGCACCAATCTCGCCGTATTCCTTGAAGGCTTGGTCAATCTCTTGTGAAGTCGCGTTGCGTACCAGTTCCTCGATCATCAAGGTGTCGAGCTTGGTGTGCTGCGACTCTTCCAGCCAGTGGCTCTTGAGCAGGTTCTTGAACTGCGGGTCGAGATCCTGGTTGTCCTGTACGCCTTCGATGTAATGCCTCAACGTGATCCACTCGATGTGCAAAACCGCGATCCCAACTCCCAGGGAACTGTGGCCCAGGACGAAGCGGCTGATATCTTCGGCAGGACCGATAAAGTCGCACTGGCTGCCGAAATCGTTCTCGAATTCCTGCCGGAAGCGCTTAAACAGATGAATATGTTTCGCCTCTTCGCCGGCGAACTTGAGTAACGCACGAACCCGGTAGTCGTCGCCCGAAAGTTTCGGCCGGGCATGGTCGACCACGTAGGGGAGGATGAACTCCTCGACCAAGCCGAACATGGAAAGATATTCATGACCACGGATCTGGTTCAAAGTCTTCTTTTCCTCGTCAGTCAGAAACGATAGCTGCTTCACCTGGGCCAAGGACTCGGGCATGAAGGGCTTGGTGAAGTCGAGTTTCTTGTCGCCGCCGATGAGGTCCTCGATCTTCCAGTTGATTCGATCCGAGGCGGCCAACGCTGTTTGGTAAGAGTAGTTGTGATGCATTTTTCTTGTCCTCCTTTTTGATTGATGTTGCAAATTCAACAATGCAGCCTGCGTGCCACATCGGTGAGATGGTTGATTTAATCGAAAAATTGCGGACTTAACAGATCTGCGGCAGGGAGGAGCCGGTGATGAAACTTCGTAAGTCGTGAGATCCAACAAGCGAACTCATGAAATCTCGCGAGTTCGGGTTTATCTCGGTCGCGTGATTTGTAATGCCTTGATGCGGGAATTCAAAGTCGAAGGATTCATCCCCAGCAATGCGGCGGCGCCGTTCTTTCCGGCAACACGCCAATTGCTCGCATCCAGCGCGCGCAGGATGTTTTCCCGCTCGAGCTCCGTCAATTCTTGAATTTTCAAAATCTGAGATAGCGACGGTTCAACGGCGATTGCGGAGGCGCTTTCCGGCGGCACATCGCCAACCGGCAATGCGCGATCAAGATTCAATCGGCCATCTTGGGCGGTAATCACGGCTCGTTCGATCACGTTCTGCAGCTCGCGTATGTTGCCCGGCCAGGAATACGCAATTAGACGTCTTGTGCATTCCGGTGAAAGAGGTTCCAACGCTGTGCCGACGCGGCGGCTGAATTTGCCTACGAAGTCGGACGCTAATAGCGGAATATCATCCGGTCGTTCCCGCAAGGCCGGAAGATTCAGCGGAAAAACGTTGAGCCGATAGAAAAGATCTTCACGAAAGCGCCCCTCGCTAATCGCTTGCTTGAGGTCCCGATTGGTGGCGGCGATGACCCGGACATTGACTTTGTGCAGCTGCGCGGCGCCGACCGGCGTGAATTCCCCTTCCTGGAGTACGCGCAGTAGTTTTGCTTGTAGGTCCAGCGACAGTTCGCCTACTTCATCGAGAAATATGGTGCCTCGATCGGCCAGGGTAAAGCAGCCCTCGCGTTTCTGGGTGGCGCCGGTAAAAGCGCCTTTTTCATGGCCGAAGAATTCGCTTTCCATGAGCGCGGCCGGAATCGCGGCGCAATTGATCGTGATCAAGGGCTTGTCTTGGCGCCGGCTCGCCGCGTGGATCGCTCGCGCAATCAGTTCTTTCCCGGTTCCGGTTTCGCCGAGAATGAGCACCGTGGTGTCGGTGGCCGCCACCTGGTTGACGTCGCGCAGCACCTCTTTAAGGGCAGCGCTCTCGCCAACAATCTGATCGAATCCTCCCAGTCTTTTCAGGGTATCACGCAGATAATCCGCTTCCGCAGCGAGAGAACGAATTTGTCTCTCGGCTTCAAGCCGGTCGTTAACGTTGCGAAGAATGACCGTGTAATACGCCTGACGCTTTATCTCGAAACGGCAAAGCGTCGCTTCCGCCGGGAAGGCCCCGCCGTTCATCGGCATCGCTTCGAGCACTCCGGGGATCCATAGCGAACGCCGTTCGTCACGTTGGGTTTCGATCTCGCCTATGAAGGATACGAGTTTTGCCCGGCTGTCATGCGAAAGGCAGTGGCCGAAGTTTCCCCCGAGCATATCTTCAACCCCACGGCGAAATGTGTTTTGAGCGGCGGGGTTGGCACGCGTGATAGTTAATTCCTGATCGAACTCAATAACGGTATCCATCACGCTGTCAAACAATAGGCGCAATCTCTCCTCGCGCGCGCGCAGCTGTTGTTCGGCGCGCAGTCGCTGCAGCTCGGCGGCGGCGCGTGCGGCGAAGATGCGAAACAATGCCAGAAGCCGAGGCTGCTGAGGCATGGGTCGCCTGTCAAGCACCGCGACATGGCCGAGAATCCGACCGTCGAGATCCAGCAGCGGCACGCCCATATAGCTGACGGCTCCCAAGGGACCGAGTTCGGGATCGTTGGGATACAACTCAACCACGCGGTCGGTCACATGAACCAAGCGGCGGTCCTTAAACACGGGTTCGCAGGGGGTTCCGGCCAAATCGTACTCGAAATCAGGGACCAGGCGATCGCCGAGCCAAAACGCCACGGCGCGGAGCCGCCTCTCCCCATGCCAGATAGTGATCCAAGCCCCGTATGTCCCCAGGACCTTGGCAAGATTCTCAACCAGCGCCGCAAAAAAGCGCTCGCCGGTTTCTTGCGCGGTTCCTTCCAGGATTTGACGCAGCACCGCTCCTTCTTCAGTTTGCTGCGGGAAATGATCGGTGAAGGAATTTTCGGTTTCCAACGGAATCATGGCTCGTCTTGCGGTGAATCGCTTTAGGCAAAAGCCAAAGCTGGGCTTGGTTCACGGGCGATTTGCAATCGCCTCCCTGATCTAAACATTGTTTCGCAGTTTGTGAATCTTAAGAGCGCGCAGGCGCGAGTTTAATGTCGAAGGATTCATCCCCAGCAGCTCAGCCGCGCCATTTTTTCCCGCAACTCGCCAATCCGAGCATTCCAAGGCCCGCAGGATATTGGCGCGCTCCAGTTGCTGCAGTTCACCTGATTGCAGAATGCGACTGGATCCCGCATGGATATTCGCGGCCTGCGGCGAGCTTTTCTTAAAATTTTGCTCCGCGCCATCGGGCAAAGCCTTGTCCAAGTTGAGACAGTCGTCGCGGGCTGTGATGACCGCCCGCTCTATGACATTCTGCAACTCACGAACGTTGCCGGGCCAGGCATAGGCGCGAAGCCGCTCTCGGCATTCTTCGGACAGCGGCTCAATGCGCCGCCCCATGCGCTGGGCGAATTTCTGCGTGAATGCGGCGGCCAGCGGAACGATATCCTCGCGTCGTTTGCGCAAGGGCGGCAATTGAATCGGAAACACGTTCAGTCGGTAGTAAAGATCTTCTCTGAACATTCCCTCGCGCACAGCCTGCGGCAGGTTGCGATTGGTGGCCGCGATGACGCGAACATCGACTTTACGCGCCCGGGAGCTGCCGACGGGGGCAAATTCGCCATCTTGCAGAACGCGTAAAAGCTTGGCTTGCAGGTCCAGCGACAGCTCGCCTATCTCATCGAGAAATATGGTCCCTTGGTCGGCCAAGGCAAAGCGACCCTCCCGTTTTTGAGTCGCACCGGTAAAAGCGCCTTTTTCATGGCCGAAAAATTCACTTTCCATGAGAGCCGCTGGAATGGCAGCGCAATTGATGATGATCAGCGGCCGACTGGCCCGGCGACTCTGCCTATGGATGGTTCGGGCGATCAGCTCTTTGGCGGTACCGGTCTCGCCGAGGATCAAAACCGTCGTGTCGGTTATGGCGACCTGCTTGACGTCTTGCAGGACGGCTTTCAGCGCTTGGCTTTGACCGATCATATGATCAAAACCGCCGACCGCGCTGATGGTCTCGCGCAAGTAGGCTGTTTCAGCCGTAAGCGAATGGATTTTTTGCGCCGCTTCCAAGCGCGCATCGACGTTTCTCAAGATCAAAGTGTAAAGCATCTCGCCGCGCAACTCTGCTGCCGAAAGCGTCGCTTCGGCGTTAAATGCTTTGCCGCTTGCCGTTGTCGCTTGGAGTCCGCTGGCGATCCATGACGACCGGGCTCCCGGATCCCGATGGGCGATATCCTTGATGAGAAGCTCGAGTCGGTCGCAACTTTGTTCCGAGAAAAATCCGGCAAGGCTCTTTCCAACTACATCGTCGGCTCGGCATGCAAATGTTTTTTCGGCAGCCGGATTCACACGGCCGATATTAAAATTGACATCGAACTCGATAATCGCGTCCATGGCGCTGTCGAACAGGGCGCGCAGTTTTTCTTCGCTTTCACGCACTTGCGCCTGCGCGCGCATGCGCCGTAATTCCGCGGCTGCACGGGCAGCAAATATATGGAACAAAGCGATCGCCTGCGGCTTTGGCGGCATCGGCCGGCGGTCGACCACCGCGAGGTGGCCGAGAATCCTCTGATCGGTATCTAAAAGCGGCATGCCCATATAACTGGCGGCGCCACTTTCCTTGACCTCGGGCCGGTCCGGGTAAAGCTGCAGTAGGCGGTCGGCGATATGAACCAGCCGAACTGACTCGATCACTTGCTCGCAAGGGGAACCGGTGATGTCGACGTCATAATCATGGACCCATGCGCCGTCCATCCAGAACGCAAGAGCTCGCAGCCGTCTGGATTCAGGAAAATACTCGGTGACCCAAGCCCCATCGGTCTGTAGAACTTTGGCAAGGTTTTCCACCAGTGCCGCGAAAAAACGCTCTCCGGTCTCATGCGCGGTGCCCTCAAGGAGCCGGCGCAAAGCAGCGTCTTCATTGAGATCGCCCGTGCAACCATTGTTGGGTAACGGCTCTGTCATAGGATGCGCAAATGTAAGCAACGATCGCTATGCCGACCTGACGTTGCAGAAAAAGTGCACGATTTATCTAGTATCTAACGCGGCGTTTTCCTGTCAATACCCCGCGGCCTGGAAGGTTTCAGGTGGCAGTATTCCGGTTTGAGGCCTTACGTTTTTTGCTGCAACCCGACCGGGCACGTGACACCTTAGCGACTGGTAATTAACACCACCCCGCCGACCATCATAACTGCGCCGCAAATGATGCGCCGGTTGACGGTTTCCACTTTACGCAAGAATAGCGCGCTAAAAAATACCGTGAAGAGCGGCGTGGTATTGAGCAAGGGTATGATTACCGATATTTGCCCGCGGCCCAAGGCGACGAAGTTGGCGATTTGCGCTGCGCTGGCCACCAGCGCGGCGCCGAGAAAGTACTGAAAGCTGCTGCGGTTCATGCGCAATTGCTGCGCGCGGCCGGTGGTGAAAACGAAGACCAACAAGCAAAACAGCGAAACGGTGGTGACCATCGCCACGGCGATGAACGGATCAGGGATGATCTGGAGCGCTTGCTTGCGCAGGGTTTGTGAGATCGCCGAGATCAAGGCGGCGCCGATGGGCAAAAGCGCGTCGAAATAGCGCCAACGCTTGTCATGTTCCTGTTTGCCGGAGATCAGCCAAAGGCTGGCGACAATCAACACCGTTCCAACATATACTCGCGATCCTGGCTCTTCGTCGAACACGATCAGGGCGATGCCGGCGGCAAAGAGTGGCTCGATGCCGCGCAGCGGGCCCGCGCGGGCGACGCCGATTCGGGTGATGCCTTCGTAGAAAAGCGCGCGGGCGAAAAGCGGCTGCATGCAGCCGCTGATCACGTAGTAGATCATCGCCGGCGACTTGAGAAATTCCAGCGAAGTCGTGGCGATTAAATAGCTCCAGACGCAAGTGATGGAGACAGCGTAGCTCATCAGCATGGCGGCGAAGATGTTGGATCGGCGCAGGCCGAAGCGCACCAGGACCGAATCGATGGCCCAGCCCATGGCGGAGCAGATCGCGACGATTTCAGCAAATATCGCTGTCAAGTGATCAGTCTATCCCTTAAAAGCTTCAGCTAAACTGAGCCCGGCGAGATTTGCAACCGATCTGCCGAAGTTGACCGAGATTGACAATCGAACGGCGACGCCGTCTTGCACTAAGCGTCCTGTCTGGCCTAAGATCGGCCGTCTTTAACTCAGCAAATCAAGAAGGAGATGTTATGGATCCAAAAGCGCAGGTCGTGCAGCTAAAAACTCAACTGGTGAGCGAAGGCCATACGCGGGACATGCTCGCGGAAACCGATTTGATGACGCTCAGAATTCACTGCTACGCCCCGGGCATCGGCGAAAATGCGCTCCACGCGCATACCAAGGAAGATCATATCTTCGTGGTGTTGGAGGGGACGGCACAGTTCAATACCGAACGGGACGGCAAAACCGTGTTGACGGCGACCAAAAATCACGCCGTGGTGTTGCCGGCGGGCAGCTACTATCAGTTCTGCAATTCGGGTCAAACTCCGCTGGTGATGGCGCGCATCGGCGCGGGGCAGGACAAGGCAGATCAGCGACTCAATCCCGACGGTTCCGCGATTCCCGGGCGTGCCCATGAACAGGGTGCCGCCAAACCTAAACTTATCGAAGGCGCGTACTTCGAATAATTAACGGTGAATTGGCTTTTGGGAGGGGGACCAACCCGCGCCGGTGGGGCGCGGACACGGGTTGGTCGGGGAGGAGCTTCCCCCTTCGGGGAAGTTCGCAGAGCCTAAATTAAGCGATGCCGCGCATGCGTGAAAAGGTGTCTTGCAGCTTGCGCAGTTCACCGTTGAGCCAGCGCTGGTGCCGGCGATGGTTGCTCAGGTGTGTTTGCAACAGCGACATGGGAAACATCTTGGCGCCGCATATGTCGCATTTTACCGCGCAAAAATCTTTGCGTTCGAAAGAAATGACATTGGAGCGTTTGGCCGCTGCTGGTTCCATGTCGAGCCTCCTGGTCATATTGCTTGGAATTTTTAGCAAGAGGTATGCCACCGTCTCGCTTATCCGTGGATCTGCCAAACCGCTGGTTTTGTTGAAGTTTCATTGAATGAAGAGGCCCAGTCTGGCGAGTTGTTGACAGCCAGAGCTGTCAGTGGCCTGCCGCCAGTGACATTACCGGTGACCCTGCCCCGGATTTCAGCAGTGGGTTGACGCTTAAACGTGCAGCGGAAATTGCTGCCGATCATTAAGAACAAGCTGCCGATATGCCCAAAATTTCCGGCGGAGTCGGGCGATTTCGTCGCAAATTTAGCTTGGCGCCACGGCGCAGCGGCAAGCTTCGACAATCTGCTCTTGGTTCGGGAGAAATCGTTTTTCCAGCGTCGGGCCGGCGGGAACCGGGGCGAAGGGCGCTGCGACCCGAACGATGGGACTATCGAGATAGTAAAATGCTTCTTTTTGCACCCGGCTGACGATTTCCGCGCCGATGCCGCCCTGTTCTACCGCTTCATGGACGATCACCATGCGGCTGGTTTTCTTCACCGAGTTGGCGATGCTCTCGATATCTAACGGTGAAATCGTTCGCGGGTCGATCACCTCGGCCGAGATCCCTTGGGCTTCGAGTTCTTTTGCGGCTGCCAGCGCCGGCGCCACCATGCTGGAGAGCGCGACGATGGTGACATCGCTCCCTTGGCGCAGGAGTGCGGCTTTGCCGATGGCGACGCTTTTATCGCTTGCCGATACGTCGCCTTTGCTCCGATAGAGACCGCGATGTTCGATGAACACCACCGGATTGTCGTCGCGGATCGCGCTTTTTAGCAAACCCTTGGCGTCGGCGGGATTGGCCGGCATAACCACTTTCAATCCCGGCACATGGGCGAGCCAAGACTCCAGGCTTTGCGAATGGTGCGCGCCCATGGCGCCGCTGATGCCGCACTGGACGCGAACGGTCAGCGGGATTTTTAATTGACCACCGGACATGTAGTGGAGCTTGGCGGCGTGATTGATCAACTGATCCATCGCCAGGGTGATAAAATCGATGAACATGATTTCAATCACGGGCCGAAGGCCGGCGGTTGCCGTGCCGATGGCAAGGCCCATGACGGTGGCTTCGCTGATCGGTGTGTTGACGGTGCGGTTGGCGCCGAAAGTTTCTGCCAAGCCTTTGGTGACGCCGAAAGGGCCGCCTAGGGCGACATCCTCGCCAAAAATATAGACCGAGGGATCGCGGCGCATCTCTTCTTCGAGGCCGGCGCGAATCGCTTCGAGATAGGTTTGTTCGGGCATGGTCTCGGGGGTTCCAATTGTTCCAGAAGTTCCAGTCGTTCTAACTCTAGATTCAATCAGTGGTGACTTGGCTGGCAACCTGGTCGTCGGCCGGCCAGGGTGATGACAAAGAAAACTCCGCGGCTTTTTCAGCCAAGGCCTGGGCTTCGCTTTCCATCGCTGCGAGTTCTTTGTCGTTGAGCGCTTTTCGACTTTTCAACGCGCGGGTGACGCGGGCGATGGGATCTTTTTTCTTCCATCCCGCCAGCTGGGACAACTCGCGGTACTTGGCCGGATCACCTTCATAGTGGCCGCGCATTCGGTGGGTCAGGCACTCGACAAAGATCGGCCCTTTGCCAGCGCGGCATTTGTCGACCGCCTTGGACATCGCTGCGCGCACGGCGAACAGATCGTTGCCGTCGACGGTGTTGGCCGGTATGCCGTAGATCTTTGCATGCTGGGCCAATCGCGCGACTTTGGTATGCGCCGACAGCGGCGTGAACTCGGCGTAGCCGTTGTTTTCGCAAACGAAGATCACCGGCAGTTGCCAGAGGCTGGCGATATTTAGCGACTCGTGAAACGGCCCGGACTGGCCGGCGCCGTCACCGAAGAACACCACGGCGATTTGGCCTTTGTTTCTTTCCTTGGCGGCAAACCCGGCGCCCAGAGCGAGTGGAATGGTGCCGCCGACGACGCCGGTGGCGGTGATAAAGCCGCATTCTTTGGCGACGATATGCATGGAGCCGCCCTTGCCGCCGCAGTATCCGGTGGCGCGGCCGGCGATCTCGGCCATTAGCTTCTTGATGTCCGCGCCCTTGGCGATGGCATGGCCATGGGAGCGGTGGCCGCCATAAACGTAATCGTCGTCTCGCAGCAGGCTCAGGGCGCCGACGGCCACCGCTTCTTGGCCAATTCCTAAATGGAGCAAGCCGACGATCTGGCGCTCGGCATAGAGCGCCGAGACTTTTTCTTCAAAAGCGCGGATGAGCCACATGCGGCGCAGTAGCTCGATGGTCTCTTTGGGATGTTCTTTCTTGGCAGCCATTAATGATCGCGAGA
>Ga0075342_1000106_pt1 | contig 13925 bp, 9 predicted proteins | sample RushOxbow_ThreeS_3_FD_120085 | JGI IMG/M metagenome (GOLD analysis project Ga0075342, IMG submission 120085) | Natural and restored wetland microbial communities from the San Francisco Bay, California, USA, that impact long-term carbon... | ecosystem: Environmental > Terrestrial > Soil > Wetlands...
ATGCGGCCACCAAAAGGCCGGGTCTTTTGCTTGCCGACAAAATTTGGTGCAGATCGGGGTCGGTGAGCCCTTCGTTGCGCTTGACCCAGCTCTCGCCGTCGTCATCGCTCACCAAGATTCCTCCGACTTCGATGCCGGCGTAGAGCCGGTTGCCGGAAGCCTTCTCCCTGGTCAGCACGCGGGTGCGCGGCGCCAAGTCGGGGTTGGGCGGGAAGGTGCCGCCGAAGGCGCCTTGGCGAATGCCTTTTATTTCCTCCCAGCCGCTGCCGCCCTTGTGCATATACAGGGCGGCCGGGCGAGTGCCGACGAGAATCTTCTCGGGCAAGGCGAGCATCGCCGACATTTCCAGAATCGGCACGTTGGGCTCGGCGCGCTTCCAGTCTTTGCCGCCGTCTTTGCTGACGAACATACCGGAATGCTCGGTGCCGGCGTAAACATGTTGGGCATCGTTCGGGTCCACTTGGATGCAGCTCATTTGCCAGAACGTCAGCGCGCGGTCGGTCTGTTCCCAGTTCTCGCCGCGCCGTTCGAAGCGATACCAGCCGGAGTGGGTGGCGAGGTGAAGGGCATTTTTTTCATTGGCAGCCATAGGGCCTCCTAGGGGTCATTGTTGTAAGTTGGAACGATTGGAGCTGAGCATATGCCCGAAGTTGATTTTGCGTCAAGCCGAAATGCCTTCAGCCGTCATGAGGTTCGTTTCGTACGACTCACCGCGGAAACGCCGAGGACGCAGAGAAAAAGAGTTTTGTAATTATTACAAGTTCCTAACTCTGGGAACTCTGTGCCTCTGTGGTGAACTTCTGATTTCTTCAGGTGTTACACCGAGACATGCTCCCATAGATCGTCGAATTGCTTGATCGATCCCGGGGCGAAGCCGGCGTAGTGGTTGTTGAAGAAGGCGTAGGTCTTGATGCCCTTGTCGGTGATTTTTTTAAGCTCGCTGATCCATATCTTCATTTCGTCGGACTTGTCTTCGATCAATTTGTCCCAGCGTTTGGTCTTGGCCTCGACCGCTTTACGGTCGCCGATGAAGCGCACATAGGCGAAGTCGCTGGTGACCAGATCGAGCGCTTTGGCCAAGGTGTCGATGCGCGGCATCCACGCTTGGGCGACCAGGGCGAATGCCACCCGGTGTTCGCGCAGCATTTCGAGAAAATCCCAGCTGATCCAATTCTTATTGCGAATCTCCAAAGCGAACTTGAACTCCTTGGGCAGACTGCGCAAAAACGGCTTGAGCAGGTTGTCGAAGGGCTGGCGCGACGGAAAGGCGTTGCGATTGAAATAGGGAAACTGCAACAGCAGCGGACCCAGGCGGTCGCCCAGGAGCGCCATGTTATTCAAGAAAGACGTGAACTCGGCTTGGCAGTCTTTCAGCACCTTTTCGTGCGTGATCACGCCGGGAACCTTGGCGGTAAAGATAAATCCCGGCGGGGTTTTATCGCGCCAGCTCGCCACTACATGGGCCGACGGAATGCTGTAGTAGGTGGAATCGATCTCGACAGCGGGAAACTTGCGCGCGTAGGCCTCGATGAATTGTCCGGGCTTGAGGTTGGCCGGGTAAAAGGATCCGAGCCAATCGCTGCTCGACCAACTGGAGGTGCCGACGAGTAAATTTGCTGGGAAAGGCATGGCTACTTTTCACCATATCGGCGGCGCCCGTTCAATAGTAGACTTTCTCTCTTATTACGTCATTCCGGCGCACGCCGGAATCCATCTTCATACGTGCAGATTAAAGCGAACCAAGATGCATGCCGGCTTTCGCCGGCATGCCGATCCTTAGTCCGCGCCAAACGTCGAGGGGCTCAAAACACATTGACCGGGGCTTTCCAGATTTACCAAAGACGAGATTTCTCCCTTCGCTCGAAATGACAGGTCAATCACACTTTGCGCTCTTGGCGAGCTTGGCGCGAGGCCTTCCGAGTGTCCCGTTTCCCCCGCCTCCACCGGCAACTTTCGGTTGACTTTCCGCTACCTTGCGTTTACTTTGATGGAAACATTCTTGTTTCCATTCTACTCGCCGCCCGTTCATGGATACCTACGATAGCAAGACCGCCAGCCGCATAGTCGGGGTCAGCTTGCGCCAGCTGCAATACTGGGACGAGCAGAGATTTTTGCGGCCGTCGATCAAGCCCGCCGGCGGGCGCGGCACCAAGCGGCTCTATTCGTTTCACGATCTGGTCTGCCTGAAGGTGGTCAAAGATTTGGCCCGCTATGGTTTCAGCCTGAAGAAAATCCGCCGCTGCTTGCGGCCGCTGCAGGAACAAACCGATCCGACCATCCGGCCGCCGGCGACGTTGCGCTATCTCACCGACGGTGAGGAACTGTTCGTCATCACCAGCGACCGGCAGAAGATTCTTCACGCCATGGAACGGCAGTTCGTGCTGTCGTTGGGCATCGGCAGTTTGGTGCGCGAGCTCGACGGCGCGGTCAAACGCTTCGGCCTTGCCGCCGGGAAATCCAATCGGGGCGCGCAGCCGCTCGATGCCGGGCGGAGCGGTTCGGCCTAACGATCATGGATGGAGTCAAGGTCACGCCGATGATGCAGCAGTACCTCCAGATCAAGGAGCGCTACCAAGACGCCATCCTGTTTTTTCGCCTGGGCGATTTTTACGAGATGTTTTTCGACGACGCCCAGGTGGCCTCGAAGGTTCTCGACATCACACTGACCTCGCGGCACAAAAGCGAAGAAGGTTCGGTGCCGCTGTGCGGCGTGCCCTATCATTCGGCGCAGCCGTATATTCAGAAGCTTCTCGAAGCCGGCCATAAGGTCGCGGTCTGCGAGCAAGTGGAAGATCCGGCTTTGGCCAAGGGCGTGGTCAAGCGGGAAGTCGTGCGGGTGATCACGCCGGGGACGGTGACGGCGGATGAGGCGCTCGACGGCCGCGGCAATAATTTTCTCGCCGCGGCCTGCCAGGGCGAAGCGGGCTACGGTCTGGCGGTCAGCGATATCACCACCGGCGAGTTTCGCTGCACCGAGATCGCCGACGAAGCGGCGTTTCTCGACGAGCTCGGCCGGGTTCGGCCGAGCGAGATCTTGCTGGCGGTGCGCGACAGACGCTTGCGCGAGCGCATCTACAAAGAGTATCCGGCGATTCATTTGTCTACGGTGCGCGATGAAACCTTCGGCCCTGCGGCCGGCGCCGAGCCCGACCCAGGGGCGGATCTCCCCGCTGACGGCGCGCGAGCGGCAGCGGCGATTCTCGATTACCTCAGCGCCAATATTCCCGAGGCGATGAAGCTCTTGGGCGATCTGCAGGCATACCGGGTCGCCAATTTTTTGATTCTCGACGAAACCACCCGGGTCAATTTGGAACTGCTGGCGACCGCTCAAGGGGAGCGGCGCGGTTCGCTGCTGGCGGTTCTCGACCGCACGCAAACACCAATCGGCGCGCGCCGCTTGCGCCAGTGGCTGCTCTATCCGTTGCTCGACGAGATTGAGATAAGCGCTCGCTACGACGCGGTGCAGGAACTGGCGGAAGGGTTCGCGTTGCGCGCAGAAGTCAGAGTGCGCTTGGCGAGGATACAAGATCTCGAACGGCTAAGCGGCCGGGTGCTGGCCGGCAGCGCGACGCCGAAGGATTTGGTCGCTATCAAACAGACTCTTGGCGCCGCCAGCGCTGTGCGCGGGCTGGCGGCCGGATTGACTGCGCCGCTGCTGGCCGGTCTCGCTGCGAGCCTGAAGGATTTGCCCGAAGTCACCGATCTGATCGAGCGGGCGATCGTCGACGATCCGCCGTTCGCCTTCAAGGAAGGCGGTTTCATTCGCGCCGGCTACGATGCCGAGCTCGACGAGATTCGCGGCATGCGCAGCCACGCCAAAGATTGGATCGCCCAATTCGAGGCCGGCGAGCGCAAACGCAGCGGCATTGCTTCGTTAAAAGTCCGCTACAATCGGGTGTTCGGTTATTACATCGAAGTGACGAGTAGCCAACTGAAATCGGTGCCGGCGGATTACATCCGCAAGCAGACAATCGCCAACGGCGAGCGCTATATCACCCCGGAACTCAAAGAGTACGAAGCCAAGGTGCTCAACTCCGAAAGCCTCATGGAAAAACTTGAGGCGAATCTGTTGACCCAGGTGCGCGAGCAGGCGGCGCGCCATTATCCAGCGCTCAGGGCGATGAGCAACGGCTTGGCGATTTTGGACGTGCTCGCGGCATTGGCCGATGTCGCCGAGGCCCAGCGCTTTGTGCGTCCGCGCGTCGACAACAGCGTGGTATTGAATATCCGCGAAGGGCGCCATCCGGTGGTGGAGAATGCCGTCGGTCGCGGCGCTTTCGTGCCCAATGACTGCAAGATCGAGGCGGATAGCGAGCAGATCATGTTGCTTACCGGACCCAACATGGCCGGTAAATCGACGTACATGCGCCAGAACGCATTGATCGTCATCCTCGCTCAGATGGGCGGTTTCGTGCCGGCCGCCACGGCACAGGTGGGCATCGTCGACCGGATCTTTACCCGCATCGGCGCGGCGGACTCATTGGCCCGCGGCGAATCGACCTTTATGGTGGAAATGAAGGAGACCGCGAATATCTTGCATCATGCCACCCGGCGCAGCTTGATTCTGCTCGACGAAGTCGGTCGTGGCACCAGCACCTTCGACGGCATTTCCATCGCCTGGGCGGTGGCCGAGTCGCTGCATGACTGCCGCGAGCGGCCGCGCACGCTGTTCGCGACCCACTACCATGAGCTGACTGAATTGGCATTGACCCATGAGCGCATCAAGAATTTCAACTTCTCCGTCAAAGAGTGGCGCGGCGAGATCATCTTTTTGCGCAACTTGGTCGCCGGCGCGGCCAGCCACAGCTACGGCATCCATGTGGCGCGTCTGGCCGGCATGCCGACGCCGGTGATCGAGCGGGCCAAGGTCATACTGGCCAGGTTGGAGGATAGCCAATCGGTGGCGCCATGTTCCATGGGCAAGCGCGGCGCCGAGGAAAAAGACCCGCGGCCGGTGCAGATGGGATTGTTCGGCACCGCCGACGATCGGCTGCGCAATCGTTTGAGTCAACTCGATGTCGCCAATTTGACGCCGATTCAAGCCTTGAACGTTCTCTTTGAGTTGAGCGAGGAAGCCAAGAAGTGACGGGAGTCGCTATGATGCAAAGGTATAGACCGATTAGCTTGGTGGCTGTGATGGCGCTGACAGTGCTCTGCCTCGGGCCTGCGGACAAAGTGGCCGGCCAAGTCGGCAGCGAACTGAAGCCAAGGGAGCCGTTGCCGGGATACGCGCAATCGACCGCAATCAATCCGGTTGACAAAGAGGGGCCGCCTCGTCCCGCCGAGGAGGATAAAAAGCTTGCGACGAGTGGTGCGGCCGCGCCAGTTTCCGATAAGGTGCAAGTCACGGGCTTGCGCTTCTTATCGTCGAAACGATACACCCGGGTCATGTTGGATCTGTCGCAGGATGCCAAGTACGAAGTGCGCCAGCTGAGGGAGGATGCCGCCAAGGGCATTCCGCCGCGCATCTATATCGACATTGCCGGTGCGCGCTTGGCGATGGCCGCAAAAGAGCCGGTGCCGGTGGATGACGGCCTGCTGCGCCAGGTGCGGCTCGGCCAGTACAGCGCCGAAGTCGTGCGGGTGGTGTTGGACGTGACCAGTTTGCGCGATCACAAAGCGTTCATCCTGCCCGATCCCTATCGCTTGGTAATCGACCTGCAGGGACAAACAACGCCCGAGCGCAGCGCCGCCAAGGCGGAGCCGGCGAAGGTCGAGCGAAGCGCCCGTCCCGCCGCCCCGGTCAACGACAAGAAAGCGTCGCTGCCGTTGAGCAGCCCCGGCGCCATACGGAAAATCGTTCTCGATCCAGGCCATGGCGGCAAAGACCCGGGCGCTATCGGTGTCGGCGGCGTCATGGAAAAAGATGTGGTGTTGAGCGTCGCCAAGAAGCTCGCTGCCAAGCTGAAAAATGAAATGGGCGTTCAGGTGGTCTTGACGCGCAAAGACGACCGCTTCGTCGCCCTTGAGGATCGCACCTATATCGCTAACGCTGAAGATGCCGATCTGTTTATTTCGCTGCACCTGAACGCCAGCCCCAACGCCGAAGCCCGTGGCATCGAGACTTATTATCTCAACAACACCACCGATGAGGCGGCGATCCGTTTGGCGGCCAGGGAAAATGGCAGCGCTCGCAAGAACATTTCCGATCTGCAATTCATCCTGAGCGATATGACCCAGAATATGAAACTCGAAGATTCGGTTACCCTGGCGCACCGCTTGCAGCAATCGATGGTCGGAGGGATGGGCAAGGCGATCGGCGAGGTGCGCGATCTCGGCGTCAAAACGGCGCTCTTTTACGTCCTGGTCGGCGCGCGCATGCCAAGCGTGTTGGTCGAAATGTCATTTGTAACCCACCGCGTCGAAGGAACGGCCTTGAGTCGGGAGGCGGGCCAGGACGCCATGGTCAACTCGCTGTTCGAAGGCATTCAGAAATACGGCGAGTCGATCATGATCGCTAAAACTTTATAACAGCCACTATGGATGCTGTCGCCATCGCATTGAGCTTATTGCAGGATAGCCGGGTCGAGGTCGATCTCAAGGCGCTCGGCCGCAGCTATCTCGAGCGCGGCAGGCAGGTCTTGTTCGAGCGTCATCGCCAGGGCGCCGGCGGCATGGAAGTCGCGGCCGCCTATTCGACGGTGATGGACCATATTATCCGCTATTTGTTTAGCTCCCTGGGCGCTGAACTCTTGCCGCGTTTTCCCGGCCAGGGCGCCGGCTTGGCGTTGGTCGCCCAAGGCGGCTACGGCCGCGGGGAACTCAATCCCTATTCGGACATCGATCTACTATTTTTGCACAACGGCCGGGTCCATCCGTTTTTCGCCGCGCTCAACGAACGGGTGCTGCACACGTTGTGGGACTTGGGATTGGACGTCGGCCATGCCACCCGCAGCATCGCCGATTGCATTCGCCTGGGCGAATCGGACATGAAGATCCGTACGGCGCTGCTCGATGCGCGCTTTCTCTGCGGCGACTTTCAGTTGTTTGGCGGATTCAGCAAAAATCTCGAAGGCAAATTGCTAAAAAAAGGCATCGCCCGCTTCGTCCGCGAAAAGATCGCCGAAAGCGATGCCCGCCACAAGGCCTATGGCGGATCGGTCTATTTGCTCGAACCCGAAGTCAAAGAGGGCTTGGGTGGCTTGCGCGATATCCAGACCGCCCGCTGGATCGCCCGGGCCAAGATCAAGGCCAAGGATCTAGATAGCCTCGTCGGCCATGGGATCATTTCCGCCGCGGATTTGGCGGCTCTCAAGGAGTCCCAGGACTTTCTCATGCGCGTGCGCAATGAAATGCACTTTGCCACCGGCAAGCATCAAGACCAGCTGACTTTTGAGCAGCAAGAAAAGGTCAGCGACGCCTTGGGATTTGAAAGCGAGGGGACATTGCGCGGCGTCGAAGTGTTCATGCGCTCGTACTACTTGCACGCCATGCAAATCAGCCGGCTGGCGGAATTGATCGTGCATCGGGTCACCGATTGCGACAAGCCGCGTCTTACCGACAAGCTCATATTCGGCGGCCGGTCGTTGCGCGAGGGCGTGCGCCTATCCAACGGCCATATCAACATCACCAAACCGGAGATTTTGCCGAACGATCCGGCGAATTTGATTCGCATCTTCGACGATGCGCAAAGATATCGTTGCCGGCCGAGCCATGAAACCCGCGAGCTCTTGCGCGGCCATCTTCATTTGATCGATGACGAGTTCCGCCGCTCTGAGTCGGCCAACCAACCGTTCTTCTCGATCCTCAAATGGAAAGAGTCGGTTTATGAGACCCTGGTGGAAATGCACCGGGCGGGCGTTCTGGGCGCTTTCATACCCGAGTTCAACCATTTGCTGTGCATGGTGTTGCACGATGCCTATCACACCTACACCGTCGACGAGCACTCGCTCATGTTGATCCAGGAGATCGAGCGGCTGCGCGCCGGCAAATATGAGTCCTCATTGCCGCTGCTCACCAAGATCGCCAGGGAAGCGGAAAAGATCGAGCTGCTCTACCTGGGCCTGATGTTTCATGACATCGGCAAGGGATTTGGCGGCGGCCATTCGGAAATCGGCGCCAACCTAGTGCGCGCCATCGCCCGCCGCATGAAGCTCAATGCCGACGACGGCGCACTGGTGGAGTTCCTCGTGCGCCATCATTTGCTCATGACCCATACCGCTTTTCGCCGCGATCTCGAGGACGAGCGGACCATCTTTGAGTTCGCCAAAACCATGGGCACGGTGAACAATTTGAAGATGCTCTATTTGTTGACCTTTGCCGATGTCAAAGCGGTGGGCCCCGATGTCTGGAATCCGTGGAAAGCCTCGCTCCTGGGCGAGCTCTATGTCAAAGCCCTCAATCTTTTGGAGGAAGCGGAAAAGGGGGAATTCCCCCGCGAAGATATCCGCGCCGTGCTGCGCCGCATCCAAGGCCGGGTGCGCCGGCAGTTGCTCTTGCTGCCGCAAACCGAGGCCAAGGTCGATGAATTTATCGAGCGCATGCCGGACCGCTATTTTCTTTCGACGCCGGAAGTCGACATCGCTAAACATTTCGCCCTGATGGATAAGTATCGCGGCAAAGGCGCGCTATCCTATGTCGAGCATTTCCCGGAGCGCAACTGCAGCTCGGTGGTGATCTGCACCGACGACCGGCCCGGACTGTTCGCGTCGATCACCGGGGTTTTGACTTCGCTGAGCTTGAATATTTTGAACGCGCGGATTTTTACCGCCAGCGACGGCCGGATTCTCGACGCGTTTCGCATTTCGCATAGCGGCCGGCCCGAGTTGGTGATGGCGGAGGCGAAGTGGGCCAAATTCAAAACCGTCTTGGATAATGTCCTGGAAGGCAAGACCGACGTCGTGCGCTTGGTCGAGGCGGCCAAGCCGTCGCTCTATCTGCTCAAGCGCGCGCCCAAGGTGTCGACGGTGATTAACATCGACAACGAGGCCTCGGACGATTTTTCCATCGTCGAGGTGTTTACCGACGACCGCATGGGCGTGTTGTTCAATATCACCCACAGTTTGCATTTGTTGGGGCTATCGATTCATGTCGCCAAGATTTCCACCAACGTCGATCAAGTGGCGGACGTGTTTTACGTCACCGACAGTTCGGGCAAGAAGATTGCCCGAGCCGAACGCGTCGAGGAAGTCAGACGTTATCTATTCCAAAGTCTAGCGCCGCGCGATGTTACAGACGAAAGACGGGCTGAGCCCGTACATTGATTCGTTCCTCTCGATGGTGACGGTTGAGAAGGGACTTTCAAAAAACACCCTCGACGCCTACAGCCGCGATCTCGCCGGGTTATCGAGTTTTCTCATCAAGCAGAAGGTGACCGACTGGCGCGGAGTCGACGCCAGCCTGATCCGCGCTTATGTAACTAGCTTGCGCGGGAAAGGGCTTAGCCCAAAAACCATCGCCCGCCATGTGGTGACGCTGCGCCGGTTGCTGCGCTTCCTGCAAACCGAAAACTTGCTCAAAGACAATCCCATGCCGGCGCTGTTGCCGACGCCGGGCCAGCGCAAGTTGCCGCAGACCTTGTCGGCGGCGGATATTCAAAGCCTGCTCAATCAGCCCGACGCCAACGAGCCATTGGGCGCCCGCGATCAGGCGATGTTCGAGTTGCTATACGCCACCGGCCTGCGGGTGTCGGAATTGGTGCGCTTGCAGACCCATGAAGTGAATTTCCAAGGCAATTACGTCATCGTCAAAGGCAAAGGCTCAAAGGTGCGGGCCGTGCCGTTCGGCAACTACGCGCGCGAAAAATTGAATGCGTTCATGAGCGACGCCCGGCCGCGCTTGCTCAAGGGAAAGGTCAGTCCGTATATCTTCACCAACCGCTCCGGCAAACCGCTCAGCCGCCAGGGATTCTGGAAACTGATCCGACGCTACGCCCTGATCGCCGGTATCGACAAACGAGTCACGCCGCACACCCTGCGCCATTCCTTCGCCACCCATCTGCTTGAAGGTGGCGCCGACCTTCGCTCGGTGCAAACCATGCTCGGCCACGCCGATATTTCGACGACGCAGATTTATACCCATGTCGATGGGGCGCGCTTGAAGAAGGTGCATCAGCAGTTTCATCCGCGGGAAAAGGGGAGCAGGTAAGTGGATACCGGGAAATTCGTAAATCGAAATGACTGTTATGCCTGCCGCCGTGTCCTATTTTGTAACTTCCGAGTTTCGTTTGCGCTTGAGTCGCGATTGGTTGTTGTAACAGGTATTTCTTCGATGTCCCAATGAGTCGGTATGCGATGTGGGTCGTTTGCCATTTTCATGCTTCTCTTTTTGTTGAGTAGCGCCATTTCCGTGTCGGCACAACCCAAGAAAGTCAGATTCTCTACGACCGGGAGTTCCATCGCTGAACTCCCATTCAAAGTCGCCCAGGTTAAAGGATTCTGGCGCAAGAGGGCCTCGATCTCGAAACGATCCCTATCCGCGGCGCGGTCGGTATGCAGGCACTTTTGGGCGGCTCGGTGAATTACACCTCGGCTTGTGCCTCGACCCATCGATGGAACCATAAAGAAAGAATAAATATCGACCAGACGTGGGGAAAAAATCTCGTTTGGCCGGTCTCACTGACAGCAACAAACTCTCTTAGGCGGGACGGATCGAATCCGGTAAAATCAATGAATCTCTTGGCGAGAATACTTTCACGAATCTTGGACAAGACCTGCGGGGCCATGAAAATCTTTGAGTCGGCCGGAAAGCCACGTTTGGCTCGTGTCAAGATCTCAGGCGAAAGTTTCTGCCGCGCGTAGGCTTTCAGAAAACCTTTGAGGCCCGCTGCCCGCACCTTTGCAGGCGTGTCAAAGGCGACCCTCATCACCCCCATGTCAAGAAAAGGTTCGCGCGCTTCAACGCCGTAACGCATCGTCGCTTTGTCAACGCGCATCAATAATCGCCCGGCAGGATAATTAGCAGGATAATTAGGATAATTAGAGGATAATTAGGGTCAGTTCTATAATTTATACTAATCTTCGGTTATTGAAGGAGGATGACGCGACCGTTACGGTTAGAATTTGCTGGAGCGCTGTATCACCTTACCGCCCGAGGGGATCGGCAAGAGTCGATCTTCCTCGACGACAGCGATAGGCGAAGATTTCTCGAACTTTTAGGCAAAGAAATCCAGCAGCAGGGTTGGCTCTGCTACGCCTACTGCCTGATGGACAACCATTATCATCTGTTGATCGAAACCCCAGAAGCCAATCTTGTCCGCGGTATGCGCCGGTTGAACGGAGTCTATACCCAGTGGTTTAACCGCCGGCGCAAGAAATCGGGCCATGTTTTTCAAGGGCGGTACAAATCGATTCTCGTCGACAAGGATAATTATCTGCTCGAATTGTGCCGGTATATCGTGCTCAATCCCGTACGCGCCCAGATGGTCAAGGCTCCCGGAGAGTGGAGATGGTCCAGTTACCGGGCTAGCGTTGGAGCGTCGGTAGTGCCCAAATGGTTAGCGGTGGATGAAGTGATAAGTTTATTTTCCGGTCGTCGGTCCAATTATCGTAAGTTTGTACTGGAGGGGATAGGGCAAGGCACGGTATGGGATAGACTCACGGGGCAGATTTATTTAGGGGAAGAGAGGTTTCTGGAACGGATGCAAGATATGGCCGATGGGAAACCGGTCCGCGGAGTGGCCAAAGTGCAACGGCAGCCACCCATTGCGAAGGCCCCAGAGATACTTGGAAGGGTCGCGCAGGATTTCGGGATACCGGTCGAACAGGTGCTGGACCGCAGACACAAGGAGGCGTATTGGCTGGGGGTTATATTTGCTGCGGCGGGTAGGGAATTTAACTTTGGCGGAAGTGGCCAACCGCGCTGGGGTAACGGTGGCGCGTATTTCCCAGATACAGAATAAGATCGAGAATAGCGAGAAGAGCCGGAAGATGGCTGCGGTACTGAAGCACTATAAGGTAAAGGACTGATAATCATCTAGCCGGTTTCTCTGGTAGGCCGTAAGTTTGAGCGATCAAACTACAGTCGAAGGAGGAGACGGAGATGAAATTGTACGGCGCGATCGATCTGCACTCCAACAACAACGTAACGGTGTTGATCGATGAACAAGATCAAGTGGTTTATCAGAAGCGATTGCCCAACGATCTGCCGTTGATTGCTGAGCAGCTTACGGGCTACCGCGATCGGCTCCAAGGCATCGTCGTGGAGTCCACCTACAACTGGTACTGGCTGGTCGACGGGTTGATGGAGCAGGGACATCGAGTTCACCTCGCCAACACCGCCGCGATCCAACAGTACGAAGGGCTCAAATACACCGACGATCATTCCGATGCCCGCTGGCTCGCCCACATTCTGCGGTTGGGAGTCTTGCCCCAAGGCTACATTTATCCGAGACAGGAGCGAGCGGTACGCGATCTTTTGCGCAAGCGCAGCCAACTGGTTCGCCAAAGAACGACCAACCCGTTGAGCATCCAGAATCTGATTACGCGCAACACGGGCCGTTCGATGAACTCGAACCGGATCAAGACCCTCGACGCCGAGCAGGTTGACGAACTATTACCCAACCCGGACTTGGCCCTGGCGGTCAAAGCCAATGTGGCCCTCATGCAGTGCGCCGGTGAACAGATCACGATCTTGGAGCGAGCGGTCAGAGATCGAGTGAGGCTACGACCTGAGTTCAGCTTTCTAAAGACCGTGCCCGGGATCGGGCAGACTCTGGCACTGACGATCATGCTGGAGACCGGCGACATCGGGAGATTTGCTGGTGTCGGGAATTACGCCTCGTACTGCCGCTGTGTCGGGAGCCAGAAGCTAAGCAATGGCAAGCGTAAGGGCAGCGGCAACACCAAGAACGGCAACAAGTACTTATCCTGGGCGTTTATCGAAGCGGCCAATTTCGCGATTCGGTTCAGTGCCAGGATTCAGAGTTTCTATCAGAGAAAGAAGGCCAGGAGCCATCGAGTCCTTGCGATCAAAGCGGTGGCGCACAAGCTGTGCCGGGCCTGTTATGACATCATGGAAAATAAGGTCGCGTTCGATGTGACCAAGGCCTTTGCCTGACAAAGAGCGCTAACGGTGGGGACGGGGCAGTGAGCTTGTTTTGGGGTTGGCTGACAACCATCAGGTCTGATTAGCCACTGCTCCGTCCCTGAAAACTAGACAACTCGGAGATGATTTGATCAGATGGTACGCCCACGCCGTGAGCAACAATTGGGTTGGACGCCCGTCAAGGGTGAGCCAGAGGATCTGTGATGCTATACCCTTGGACCCGGCGTGGTACCGACAGTTTTCTGGGGCAGCAAGTCTGCCAGGGGCGGGAGATGAAGTCCGTAACCGGATCGCTCCACTGCCTTGATCCTGATGGGTGACTGGTGCGGACCAAAATCCGACACCGACCGAAAAGAAAACAGGGGCGCGTAACCGAAACGATCAATCAATCGCGAGTTAAATCACCGGGAGAAGAAAATTAAACTCTTCTCCGCAGGAACGTCTGTGCCTACTTGACCGGCCGGCTAATGGGTGACCGGCCGGCTAATGGGTGACCCTAATACTCTTCTGCGACTTATTTGTCGATGAGCCCGACCGCTTCATTGCTTTGATCCACAAATTCGCCGAGTCCTTGTCCCGCCGATAAGGATGGCGTGACTCAAACGGACGAAGATCGCCAATTAACAGCCGGTGATGACCACCTCGTTGCCATAATACTGCCGGGCTAGCGCAACGATGCGGTCTTGATTGTCCATCGCCAGGAGCTGCCCAAGCATTTGTTTCCGTGCCAGTAAGACGGTGATCAGGTGGGTGTTGCCGGGATATCCCAGCGTAATCATGTTGGGACAGCCGGTGACTCGTTCCGCGTGCAAGCGATCGGATTCGTAACTGTGGCAATAATGCAGATAATAAGTGGTATTGGGGTTTGGTTCACGGAGAATTTGCGAGAGATCCATCGGCGGCTCACGGTTGGGCAAGCGCAGGTGGAGCGGATTGAGCCC
>Ga0075342_1000107_pt1 | contig 13789 bp, 8 predicted proteins | sample RushOxbow_ThreeS_3_FD_120085 | JGI IMG/M metagenome (GOLD analysis project Ga0075342, IMG submission 120085) | Natural and restored wetland microbial communities from the San Francisco Bay, California, USA, that impact long-term carbon... | ecosystem: Environmental > Terrestrial > Soil > Wetlands...
CTTGGCCAAGCGGGCGAGTTCGGCGACGGCACGCTTACCTTTGCCATCCAGCAGGCGGGTCTTGGCGGCGACCTGGTCGGCGCGGTCGATCTCGCCCTCGCCAGCAAGGACGGTCAACTCAGCGTGCAGCGCCTCGCGGCCGTGCTCCCCGGCGATAACCGCATCGAGGTCTCCGGCCGCGTCACCCGGGGCAAGTTCGGTCCGGTCTTTGCCGGTCCGGTCAAGCTCGAAGGCGCGAAGCTCAAGCCGCTCACCCGCTGGGCAGTCGGCGACCGTGACGTGTCGGGACAGGCCACGGCCGGCGACTTTTCATTTAGCGCGAACGCCACCATCGGCGACGGCGCGCTTGATCTGGCCGACGCGTCGGGCGAGCTGAGCGGCACCAAGTTCCACGGCGGCTTGCGCTTGCAAGGCGGTGAGCGCCGGCTGATTGAGCTCACCCTCGACAGCGACCGGCTCGATTTGCGCGAGGTGGTCGGGGAGGGGCCGTTATGGCAGGCGTGGCTGCCGTCCGCCGATACCGGCGGCGCGGCCGACGCAAGCCAGAATCTGTTCAGCCAGGTACGCGACGACGATATGCGCGTGACCTTGCGCGTGGGCGAGCTCCTGCTGCCCAACATTCCGCCAGGCCGGCTGGATGCGCGCTTTGCCTTCCAGCGCGATACGCTCGATGTCGAGCTGCTTGATTTCGCCGCCCCGGGCGCGCTCGCCCTCAACGGCAAAGGCCGCATCGAGCGGGTGAGCGAAGCGCCCGCCGGCCGTGTCGATTTTACCCTGCAAGCCGCCACCGCCGACAGCCTGCGGATTGCCGCTGATCTATTCGGATTTCCGGCCAGCGTGGGCCGGTCGAAGCATCTCTCGGCGCTGGCGCCGTTCGACGTTAAGGTCAGCCTGGTCGCGGCCTGCGAGGGCGATGCCACCAGCGCTTCGATCAATCTGAGCGGCAAGGCCGGCGCCTCGGATGTGTCGCTCGTGGGCCGGGCGCTGGGCGATCCCGACCAGCCGGGCGACGCCAAGGTCGCTGTCGACGGCAGCGTTACCGGTGAGCGGCCCGAAGCTTTTCTCGTGCTGCTGTTCCCCGACTTGCCGGTCGAGCGCCTTGCCGCTGCCGGCCAGACTCAAGGCAAGCTGACCCTGAAGCTCGCCGGCGTGCCGAACGCCAAAGTCACTGGCAAAGCTGCGCTCGAGTCCGGGTCGATGGGTGTCGCCTTTGCCGGCCAAGGCTCGCTGCAACCGGGCGGTTTTGCCTTCGCCGGCAATGGCGCCATGGTCGGCAAGGATGCCAGCCAAGCGCTGACGCTGATCGGCTTCGAGGCTCCGCCGAGCGCCGCCGGAATTCCGCTGCAACTGCGCTTCGGTCTAACCAAGCAGGGGCCGAACGTCGACATGAGCTCCATCACTGGCATGATCGCCGGGGAAGAGGTGAACGGCAGCGCCCACTTTGAAATTGGCGGCGCCAAGACGCGCTTCGCGCTCACGGGCAGCGCCGACACCATTTCGCTTCCGTCGCTACTCGGCGTGCTGGTGGCCTGGCACCGCACGCCCTCGACCGAAGAGATGCTTGGGTCGATCAGCAGCAATGTGTCCGAGGTCTGGCCATCGCGCGGCTTCTCGCTCGGGCCGATCGAAAAATCCGAGGGCTCGATCTCGCTTAAAGCCCATACGATGACCTTCGGCTCGAGCCTCAAGGTCCGGGACGCCGCGCTGGTGGCTGCCGTCGGCAAGGACGGACTGTCGATCACCGATCTCAGCGGGCGGCTGTTCGGCGGGCAGTTCATCGCCTCCGGGACCTTGTCGCCGCGCGGCAACGGCGCCGAACTGACCGCGCGTGCCGACGTCAAGGGCGGCAAGCTCGAGGATTTCGCCGCGAGCCTCACTGGGTCGAACCTCGCCAAGGGGCCATTCGATCTCGCCTTGAGCGTTCAGGGCGAGGGCCTGAGCCCGCCCGGCTTGGTCGCCGGACTGAGCGGGCAGGGCACTTTCTCGCTTGGTCCAGGCACACTTCAAGCCCTGTCGCCCGATCCGCTGCGCCGGGTTGCCGCGACTGCTGCCAAGAAGACGGTCAAAGCCGACAAGGACGAGATCGCCGCCCAAGCCCAGAGCGTGCGGGATAAGATCACCAAGGGCAGTTACAAATTCGCGCCGGTCCAATTTGCTTTCGACATCAAGAACGGCACCTTGCGCCTCGTCGCCGCGACGCTCACCAGCGCCAACGCCGAGACGAAGATCAACTTCTATCTCGAGCTGGCGAGCCTTAAGCTCGACAGCGAATGGGCAGTCAGTCTGGCCGGGGCAAGCAACACCGATGTGCCGCCGGTGAGCCTGGTCTTTACCGGCGCGCTGAACAAGGCCGGCGAGATCTCGCCCGCTGTCGATACCGCAGCGATCGAGGCCTATCTCACCATGCGGCGCATGCAGGAGGGGGTTGAGCAGTTGGAGACGCTCGATGTCAGCGGCAACACCTTGCCGATCGAAGTCGGCCCGGAAGAGACTTCGGCGGTTACCATCGAGCCGCAACCTGAACCGGAGCCAGAAATTGCGACGCAGCCCGAGACGCCAAGCACGGTCGCAGAGGCTGAAGCGCCCAAGCCTTCGTTCTCGGCCGTAGCGATGCCGTCCGCCACCGAGCTCCTGCGGCAGGGCGGAGACGATATTGTCGTGCCGGATGCTGCGGAGTTCATCCCACCGCCTAAACTGACGCCAAAGATGCCCACGGCCGCCACCGCCCCGATCGATCAGCCAGCCGCGGTCAAACCCGTGCCCGCTCCTCCCATGGCACCCATGCCGCAGGACGCTGCGCCGATCGCCGAGCCTGCGGCGCCTGCGCCCAAGGTCCCGGCGGCCGCGGCGGCCGTCGAGCAAGCGCCGGCCGCGCCTAGTGCCGTCACCGAACCTGCGACGTCCGCGCCAAAGGTCCCGACGGCGGGCCTGATTGAGCAGCCGCCTGCCGCGCCCGTGGCTGCACCTGAATCGACATCTCAGCCCGCGGCCGCAACGACGGCCGATTCCCCGCCTTTGCCTGAGCCGAAACCTACGCCGGGCGGCACGCCCGCCGAGGAGAAAAGCGCCGCGCCGCAAACCGAGGCTGCCGTCACGCCCGAGAGCGAGCCCGTGCCCCCCGTTGAAGAAGTGGCCCCGGTCGAGCCCAAGCCTAAGCGGCGCGTCAGGAAGCGCCCGGTCGAGGCGCCCGATGCCTGGAAGAAAGGCATCCCATTCTTCGGCGGCGGCTAGAGGCTCCTAAGGCGACCGCGCGACCGCTCCAGCACGAACAGCCGGATTGCCGCCGACAGACTTTGCTGCTTGCTCGCGCGCGCGCTTCTGCGTTGGTCGATCTCGCCGACCAGCGCCGCAATCGATTTGCCCTCGGCGCGGGCGATTTCCCCTAAAGCATCCCAGAACGCGTCCTCGAGCGTAACCGACGTGCGGTGGCGCGCGATGGTGAGCGAGTGCTTGTTGCGGGCTTGCGCCATGGTCAAGCTCTAGCGCTTGGGGCCGACCATGTCCTCGGGCCGCACCAAGTGGTCGAAATCTTCGTCCCGCACATGGCCCAGCCGCACCGCCTCCTCGCGCAGCGTGGTGCCGCGCTTGTGGGCCGCCTTGGCGATCTCGCTCGCCTTGTCGTAGCCGATATGCGGCGCCAGCGCCGTCACCAGCATCAGCGATTGCTCCAGATGCTCTTTGATGGCCTCGCGGTCAGGCTCGATGCCGACGATGCATTTCTCCCGGAATGAGTCGGCGACATCGGTGAGCAGCCTGATCGATTGCAGCGCGGCGTAGGCGATCACCGGCTTGAACACATTGAGTTCGAGATGGCCTTGGCTGCCGGCGAAGGTGACGGTGGTGTTGTTGCCCATGACCTGCGCCGACACCATAGTCACAGCCTCGCACTGAGTCGGGTTCACCTTGCCCGGCATGATAGACGAGCCCGGCTCGTTCTCCGGCAGCTTCAACTCGCCGAAGCCGGTGCGCGGGCCCGAACCCAGCAGCCTGAGGTCGCTGGCGATCTTGAACAGCGACACCGCCACGGTGTTGAGAGCCCCGTGCGCGAACACCATGGTGTCATGAGTAGCCAGCGCCTCGAATTTGTTCGCGGCGCTGACGAAGGGGAGCTTAGTCATCCCGGCGATCTTGGCGGCGAAGGACTCGGCGAACGAGGCATGGGTGTTGAGCCCGGTACCCACCGCCGTGCCGCCTTGCGCCAGCGCATAAAGGCCGGGAAGGGTGAGTTTTATGCGTTCGATGCCATGATCGACCTGCGCCGCATAGCCGCCGAATTCTTGCCCTAAAGTCAGGGGAGTTGCGTCCTGTAGATGCGTGCGGCCAATCTTGAGAATGTCCTGAAACGCCTCAGCTTTGTCTTTAAGTGCCTGGTAAAGCCGGGCGAGTGCTGGGTTAAGCCGATAGGCAATTTCACAAGCCGCGGCGATATGCATGGCTGTGGGAAATACATCGTTGGAGGATTGACCAAGATTGACGTGATCATTGGGGTGAATTGGCCGCTTTGAACCGAGAGCAACACCAAGCAATTCGCTTGCTCGGTTGGCGATGACTTCGTTGACGTTCATGTTGCTCTGGGTTCCCGAGCCGGTTTGCCACACGACCAGGGGGAAATGAGCATCAAGTTTGTCTTCGATGACCTCGTCGGCCGCGGTGGCGATGGCATCTGCCAGCCGCGCTTCCATCAGGCCGAGTTCGCGGTTGGTGAGAGCCGCAGCCTTCTTGACCAGGGCGATCGCCCGAATCAGCGGTTTCGGCATGCTTTCGTCGCCAATCCTGAAATTTTGGCGCGAGCGTTCGGTTTGCGCGCCCCAATAGCGGTCGTGCGCCACGTCGATCGGCCCGAGAGAGTCAGTCTCGACGCGCGTGGACCCGCTCTTGGCACCCCTGTCTTGAGGCATGCTCAATTCTCCTGTCGAAGTCGGTCGTCGCCCAGGACACTCTATCCTGACGCGGCTGACATCGAATGTCCTACCGGCTCTATGGAGGCTACGCTATAACACGGTCACGGGGTGGGAGAACGCGCTCGTTCGCTTGCGTTGCGGCCTTCTGCCGAGGAGCGCCCAAAGCTTCCGGTTCGGTTTCCGTGAACTTGGGTGAGGAAGGCGAGTGGCTGAAGTTCCAGTGAGAATGGCGCTGCCCGCGCCACGCGCGGAGCGTACGTCATTGTTGATCGCCCGCTGTGCGGCCTTCGTGGTCGCGCTGATCGGCGGTCTCATTCTGCTCGTGTGGCAGCTCCCCATTCCGCGCCTGACCCAGAGCTTCCCCGGCCTCGCCAGTATGACGCCCGCCGCCGCCGGCGGCATTGTCGCCGGGGCCGTCGGGCTGTTCTGTCTCACCTTCCGGGCCATCCGGCCGCTGGCGCGGCTGATCGGATTCGCCCTTGTGTTGCTCGGCCTGGCGATTCTCAGCCAGGACCTGTTCGGCTTCAATCTCGGCCTCGACCAGGCGCTGGTGCGCAGCGACAGCGTCGCTGCCGGCGCGGCGCAAGCCGAAGACATGCACCTCGCGCCCGGCGTCACCGGATTGCTGATCATGTTTGGGCTGGCGCTGCTCTACGCCAAGCAGGGCGGCATCTCCTCGGCCTTCAGCCAGATCATTGCCCTCATCATCCTAGCCCAGGTGCTGATCGTGCTGGCCGGCTACTCTTACGGCGTTGCCACCTATTACTACCCGTTCCCGTTCACCGACATGTCGATGTATGGCGCGCTATGCGGCTTCCTGCTTGGCACCGGTCTGCTCGCGGCCTCTCCCGAATATGGCATCGCCGCCGCCATCGGCGAACAGTCGCCGGCCGGCGAGATGCTGCGCCGACTGTTGCCGGGCATCATCGTGTTGCCGCTGGTGATCGGCTGGTTCGCGCATCAAGCCGAAGCCGCGACCTTCTACGACAGCGCGGCCACGCTCGCCATCTTCGCCGTGGCCAGCATTCTGGTGCTCGCACTGTTCGCCTGGACCACGATCGGCGCAGTGCGGCGCGCCGACCGCGACCGGAACGCCGCGCTGATGGAGTTGCGCGGGCAGCGCGAATGGCTGAGCACCACGCTCGGCAGCATCGGCGACGGCGTGATTGCCACCGATCCCAACGGCAGCGTGCTGCTGCTCAACAAGATCGCCGAGGAGATGACGGGGTGGTCGGGCCAGAAGGCGCGGGGCCGGCCGATCTGGGAGGTGTTTCGCGTCATCAACGAAAGCACGCGCAAGCCGGTCGACGACCCGGCGCTGAAGGCGCTGCGCGAGCGGGCGGTGACCAGACTGGAGTCCGGCGCTCTGCTGGTCACCCGCGACAAACAGGAGTTGCCGGTCGAACATTGCGGCGCGCCTATTGTCGGCTTCGACGGCTCGCTGGCCGGCGCGGTGCTTATTTTCCGCGACGTCACCGAGCGGCGGCGCACCGCGCAGCGCCAGTCGATGCTGGTGGGCGAGCTCAATCACCGGGTCAAGAACGCGCTGGCCATCGTGCAATCGCTGGTGCAGGCGAGCCTCCGTCAGGCGACCTCGCGGCCGGCGCAAGCCATGGCGCAGACCCTCGCCGAGCGGCTCCAAGCGCTCCATCGCGCACATGACCTGCTGCTTGAATCGCAATGGTCGGGAGCGAGCCTCAAGGCCATGGTGGAGCGCGAGCTCGAGCCATATCGCCGCGAGGGCGGCCCGAAGATCATGATCAAGGGCAGCGACGTGCTGCTGCCGCCGCAATGCACCTCGATCCTCGCCATGACGCTGCACGAGCTCGCCACCAACGCGGTGAAATACGGGGCGCTGTCCTCCACTAGCGGGCAGCTCGGCATCAGCTGGAAGACCGCGCGGGGAGGGCGCCTGCTGCTCACCTGGGAGGAGCGGGCCAAGCTCAATCCGGTTCCGACCCGGCGCGGCGGTGGCTTCGGCATGCGGCTGATCGACCAGGGCATCCGCCACAATCTCGGCGGCGAGAGCAAAGTCGAGTTCAGGCCGACAGGCTTATATGTGGAGCTGAACGTGCCGCTCGAGCCGTCGAAAGAACCGCGCTTCAAGCCGCAAAAGGCCGCGGCCGCGGTCTAGCCGTCATTCGAGCACGCCGATCTCCTCGTTGGCGTGGCGCAAGCGCTCGGAGAATTCCCGCGTCAGATTGCTGAGGATGGTGATCATGATGTTGGGGTGCGCGGCCGTCAGCTCGTGCAGTTGCTCGACCCGGAGCCCATAGCAGATCACCCGTTCGTCGGCGACGATGTCGGCCGAGCGCGTACCGCCGTCGAGCAGTGCCATCTCGCCGAAGCTCAAGCCGGGGCCGATCGAAGCCACCCGCTTCTTGCGCTCGCCTCGCCCGGGCACCCTGATCTGCACGCTGACCGTGCCGCGCGCCAGCACGAAAAACAGATTGGCCTCGGCACCCTCGCGGATGATGACGTCGCCTTTCTCGAATACCAGGGGCTGGACGATCGATTCCAGCAGGCGGCACTCGTCCGGCTTCAACCCTTTGAACAGGTTGATCTCCGCCAGAGCGAATTTGGTCCCCAGCGAGCCCCGCTTGCCGTCATCGAGCAACCGATCCTCGCACCATTCGAGCGCCGCGTCGGTATCGTGGAACATGCGGACGAGATGCTCGTTGTCGCGCTCGGACAAAGCGTGAGCGAGTGCGCCGAGGGGCCCGTCTTCGGCCATCGACGCGAACAGCAGCTCGGTTCCCCCTCCCGCCATGGCCCGGGTTCCGCGCACGATCAGCTTGCGGGCCGCGGTATCGGCGAGATGCACCCGCTTGAAATCGACGATGACGTAACGCGCTTCGGCGGCTAGCTGCGTGAGCCGGCGCAACAGCTGCTCGGTCGCCCCGAAGAACAAAGGTCCTTGCGCTTCGAGCACGGCGATCGTGGCGCCTTTCTCCGCTAGGATCTTGCGCTCCTCCGGCGTCCGCAGCCGGTTGGAGCGCACCAGGTCGGCGCGGTAGTCGCGGCGGATTACGCTACGCACGTTGGTGCGGTTGTTGAACGCGTGCAGATCGAACTCGTTGGAGATCTCCTGGCAGACGCGGATGCCGCGCACGCTGTTGCCCTGCTTGTCGATGGGCGGAGAGTAGACGCAGATGCCGATCTGGCCCGGGATGACGGCGATGATGCAGCCCGACACGCCGCTCTTGGCCGGCATGCCGACCTCGTAGGCCCACTCGCCGGCATAGTCGTACATACCGCAGGAATTCATCACCGACAGCATGTCCCGCACATATTGGGTTTCCAGCACGGCCTCTCCGGTGAGCGGGTTCCTGCCGTCATTGGCGAGCGTGGCGGCCATGATCGAAAGATCGCGGCAGGTGACGTTGACCGAGCACTGGCGGAAATAGAGGTCGAGCACTTCGTTGGGGTCGCGCTCGATCATGGCGGAGTTGAGCATCATATAGGCGATGGCCCGGTTGCGGTGGCCAGTCGCTAGCTCCGAGCCGAACACCGCCTCGTCGATCTCGAGTTTCCGCCCGGCGAGGCTGGAGAACAGGCCGAGCATGTTGGCGATGCGTTGTTTCTGGGTCTCGCCCTCCATCAACTCGGCCACGGCGATTGCGCCGGCATTGACCATCGGGTTGAACGGACGGTTCATCACTTCGTCGAGCACGATCGAGTTGAATGCCTCTCCGGTCGGCTCGACGCCGACATGCTTCAGCACCGCCGCGCGGCCATGGTGCTGCAGCGCGTAGCCGTACATGAATGGCTTCGACACCGACTGGATGGTAAAAGCCGCCTCGGTGTCGCCGGCGGCGTAGACCTGGCCGTCGACGGTGGCGATGGCGATGCCGAACAGAGCGGGGTCGACTTTGCTGAGTTCGGGGATGTAGTTGGCCGGCTTGCCGCTAGTTAGCTCGGCGACCCGTTCGTGCAACTCCTCCAGATAGTCCTGGACCGGCGCCAGCGCCGCTCGGGCCTCAGCGCGTCGCAGCGGCCCGATGGCATCAATCTTGTTCAACGCGATCCCCAAGTCCCACAATGCGGTGCGACGACAGATTAGGCAGAAATCATGCCATGTCCAAGTCGTTGTCTCCGCCAAGATCAGCGGCCGAGTCACTGACGCGTTGGTGAAATATTGGGCAGACGAGGATTAAGGATGGGGCAGGCGACCGAGCCTACTTCTTGCGGAAGCGGTCGAGATGCACCACCTCGGCGGGCGGACGTGACATCACGACTTCGGCGCTTTGCCCCTCGCTCGGTTCCTCGGGGGCGGGCTCGATCGCGCCGCGCGGCTCTTCCGGCTCGCCGACCAGATCGGGCAGCGCCGCCGCCATGTGCTGGCGGGCCGAGTCGTTGGCTGCGCCGGGCTTGCCGAATTGCAGACCGAACTGAGCGGAAGGATCGTAGAACGCCTTGACCGCGCTGAACGGCACCACCAGCCGCTCTGGCACGTTGGAGAAGGACAGCTTCACCTCGAACCGCTCGTTGGTCACCTGCAAGTCCCAGAACTGGTATTGCAGCACGATAGTCATCTCTTCCGGATATTGCTCTTTAAGGCGCTTCGACACCGATACGCCGTCGGCGCCGGTATCGAAGGCGATGTAGAGGTGATGTTCGCCGGGCAGCCCGTCGCGCTGCACGCTGGACAACACCCGGCGCACCACGCCGCGCAGCGCATCCTGCGTAAGAAGGTCGTATCTGATTTCGTCTTCTGCCATGGAGCCCGCCGCTACCCTCTTTGCGACGTGACGCAGGTATCACCCCGAAATAAAGTGGAGGGCTTCTGTTGGCCGGTGCCCTCCGAACCGCGCCTAGTCGCCGCGAAGCGGCTAGGACTTCATTTTCAGGCTATCGCGCTGCTTACGCAGCGAGAGCAGCCTCCGCATAGTTGTCATTGGCAACTATAGGATTGGCCCGATAACGGCGGTACCATGCCGAGCGAAAGCGCGACCTTTACACCCTCGTCGATCCTATTTCGCCCCCGCCACGGATCAGTCAGTTTGCGCTGCATATCTGGCTCACTGATCCCTGGTGGAGGCGCCGGGTACCGCCCCCGGGTCCGAATGGGCTTATTACGAAGGCTATTTATCGCCATATCCGGCTTGCGCCGACAGACTCAATATAAGCCGCTACGACGGCAAAAAAAAGGATTGATAGAGCCGCGACTCGGTCCCGCGAATCGGGGGGCCAATGGTATCGTTTAGCGGCCGCGTGGGCTGATGCCGGCTCAAGGCATAACCGTCGTGGACCATCGTAGGAGAACAGACCTCTTTTGCGCCAATATCTCGACCTGCTTGCCAAAGTACGGCACAGCGGCATCCGCAAGGGTGACCGCACCAATACCGGCACGCTCAGCATCTTCGGCCATCAGATGCGTTTCGATCTCGCCGAGGGCTTCCCGCTCGTCACCACCAAGAAGCTGCATGTGAAGTCAATCGTGCATGAGCTGTTGTGGTTCCTGCAGGGCTCGACCAATGTGCGTTATCTGAACCAGCATGGCGTGACCATCTGGAACGAGTGGGCGGACGCGCAAGGCGAGCTCGGTCCGGTCTATGGCCGTCAGTGGCGCACATGGCCCACGCCCGACGGCCGACACATCGATCAGATCGCCCAAGTGGTCGAGGGGCTGAAGCGCGACCCCGACTCGCGCCGCCACATCGTCAGCGCCTGGAATGTCGGCGAACTGGACCGGATGGCTCTGCCGCCCTGTCATTGCCTGTTTCAGTTCTACGTCGCCGAGGGGCGGCTCTCGTGCCAGCTCTATCAGCGCTCGGCCGACGTGTTTCTCGGCGTCCCGTTCAACATCGCCTCTTATGCGCTGCTCACACAGATGATGACGCAGGTGACGGGCTTTGAGCCGGGCGAGTTCGTCCATAGTTTCGGCGACGCCCATCTCTATCTCACCCATCTCGATCAGGCCGACGAGCAGCTCAAGCGGAGTCCCCGCGCGCTGCCGCGCCTGGAGATCAACCCCGAGATCCGCTCGCTGTTCGACTTCGCCTATGAGGACTTCCAGCTCAAGGGCTACGATCCGCATCCCGCGATCAGCGCCAAGGTTGCCGTGTGAGCGCTGGCGAGCCAATTATCGCGCTGGTCGTGGCCATGGGAGAGAACGGCGCTATCGGCCGGGGTGGGGACTTGCCGTGGCACTTGCGCAGCGACATGCGTTATTTCCGCGAGATCACCATGAGCAAGCCTGTTCTCATGGGCCGCCGCACCTTCAACTCCCTTCCACGCGTGCTCGACGGTCGTCTCAACATCGTGCTCACCCGCGACCGCGGCTTCGTCGCGCCCAACGCCGTCATGGCCCATAGCCTCAAGGAAGGGCTCGACGCGGCGCGGGCATCCGCGACACGAACCGGCGCGGCCGAGATCATGATCATCGGCGGCGAGGACGTGTTCCGCGAGGTCCTTTCACAAGCCGATCGCATTTATCTCACCGAGGTCCATGCCTCGCCCGAAGCCGACACCTGGTTCCCCGAGCTCGAACCGAGCCAATGGCGTGAGGTGTCGCGCGAGGTGCATGAAGCGGGTCCCAAGGACGACCACGCCTTCAGTTTCGTCGTGCTGGATCGGGTAAGGGAACGCCGCCCGCGCATTGCGCCGCAGGGGTGAGTGGCCTATAACCCCCCTGACCTTGTCGCAGGACCGCCATTTTGTTGCGGCTAGTCTGATCGACTAGCGTCTCACCACTTCGGCCGTTCAGTGCCACCCCTTCATCAGATCTCGGGATCGACTTTATGCCTTGGAGCAATCAGAGCGGCGGCGGTTGGAAAGGCGGCGGCGGTGGGCCATGGGGCCCGCGGCCAGGCCCCGGCCAGCAGCCTGACCTGGAAGAGATTTTACGCCGGGGTCAGGACCGCCTGCGCCAGGCGATGCCCGGCGGCCGCATGGGCGGTCCATTCGCCATCCTGCTCACGGTGGTGCTGGTCGCTCTGGTCGGCTTTTTCGGCTTCACCGTTCGGGTCGACCCCGACGAGCTCGGCATCGTGCTCCGCTTCGGCAAATATGTGCGCCAGATGCCGCCCGGACTGAATTTCCGTTGGCCCTACCCGATCGAGCAGGTCGAGCTGCCGAAAGTGACGCGCATCAATCGCATCGAGATCGGCATGCGCGGCTCTTCCGGTACCCGTGACGCATCGAGCACCATCCGCGACGTGCCTGAGGAAAGCCTGATGCTGACCGGCGATGAGAACATCGTCGACGTCGACTTCGTAGTGTTCTGGCGGATCGCCAATGCACCCGACTATCTTTTCAATATTCAAAATCCCGAAGGCACGGTGAAGGACGTGGCCGAGAGCGCCATGCGCGAGATCGTTGGCCAAAGCGACATCGAGCCGATCCTGACCGAGGCCCGCGCCAAGACCGAAGCCGCCGTTCAGGAGCTGATGCAGAAGATCCTCGACAGCTACGGCGCCGGTGTGCAGGTCACTCAGGTGCAACTGCAAAAGGTCGATCCGCCGGCGCAGGTGATCGACGCCTTCCGCGACGTGCAGGCGGCCCGTGCCGATCAGGAGCGCCTGCAGAACGAGGCTCAGGCCTATGCCAACCGGATCATTCCCGAGGCACGCGGCGAGGCGGAGCGCATTCTGCAGGCCGCGCAAGGTTACCGCGACCAGGTCATCGCCCTGGCCAACGGCGACGCCAGCCGGTTTCTCCAGGTCTATGAGCAATACAAAAAGGCGCCTGATGTCACCAGGCAGCGCATTTTCATCGAGACGATGGAAAAAGTCCTGGGCGACACCGAAAAGGTGATCATCGACAAGTCGGGGCCCGGCGTGTTGCCGTTCCTGCCGCTGTCGGAGTTCACTGCGAAGAAACCCGCCGCGCCGACGGGAGACCAGCCATGAACCGCATGGCCCTCACGCTAGGCCTGATCCTTCTGGGCATCGCCGCCGCCGTCGCCTATCTGACGCTGTTCACCGTCAGTCAGACGCAGCAGGCGCTGCTGCTCGAATTTGGCAAGCCGAAGCGCGTCATCACCCAGCCGGGTCTGCAGTACAAGGTCCCGTTCATCCAGAACGTCGTGTTCTTCGACAAGCGTATCCTGGACATCGACACTGCCAGCCAGGAGGTGATCGCGTCCGACCAGAAGCGGCTCGTGGTCGATGCCTTCGCGCGCTACCGGATCGTCGATCCCCTGCTGTTCTTCCAAAGCGTGGCCAACGAGCAGGGCGCCAACTCGCGGCTCGGGGCTGTCCTTGAATCTTCGCTCAGGCGCGTGTTGGGCGGCGCGAGCTTTGCGACCGTGGTGCGCGACAAGCGCGAGGAGCTGATGCGCACCATTCTTAGCCAGGTCAACAAGGAAGCGGAACCGTTTGGCATTAACGTCGTCGACGTGCGCATCAAACGCGTCGATCTGCCGGAAGCCAACATGCAGGCAATCTATCGCCGCATGCAAACCGAACGGCAGCGCCAAGCCGCCGAGTTCCGCGCCGAAGGCGAGGGAGCCTCGCGGCGTATCCGCGGCACTGCCGACCGCCAGGTCACCGTGATCAAGGCCGATGCCACCGGCGAGTCCGAGCGCATCCGCGGCGCCGGCGACGCCGAGAAGAACCGCATCTTTGCTGAGGCCTTCGGCCAAGACCCCGATTTCTTCGCTTTCTATCGCTCGATGCAGGCCTATGAGGGCTCATTGAAATCAGGCGACACCCGATTGCTGCTCAGCCCCGACTCGCAATTCTTCCGTTATTTCAACGATGCTTTCGGCAAGACCGGCCAGTCCGGCACCGGCTCGCCCCCCGCCCAGCAGCCCGCCACTCCCACGCCGGGCCCGCCCCCCGACGACGGCGAAACCTTGGAGCAGGGCGCCGCGGGCAACGAGGCTGTGGCCCCCCAACGCGACGTCTCGGTTGGCGACAGCCTCCCGTCAGCGCCGCAGGCTC
>Ga0075342_1000108_pt1 | contig 13748 bp, 12 predicted proteins | sample RushOxbow_ThreeS_3_FD_120085 | JGI IMG/M metagenome (GOLD analysis project Ga0075342, IMG submission 120085) | Natural and restored wetland microbial communities from the San Francisco Bay, California, USA, that impact long-term carbon... | ecosystem: Environmental > Terrestrial > Soil >...
AAGGCTCGGCATCATTGGTTTCGGCAATATCGGCAAGACCATGGCGCAGATGGCGCACGGCTTCGGCATGGAGATTCTCATCGGCGCCCGTCCTATAGAACCGACGGCCGCGGCGGATCGAGTGCCGTTAGCAGAACTGTTTGCCCAAGCCGATTTTATCTCGCTGCACTGCCCGCTGACATCCGAGACAAAAAATTTGATAAACCACCAATCTTTGGCGTTAATGAAGCCGAGTGCGTTTCTAATCAACACTGCCCGTGGCGCCCTGATCGACGAGTCGGCGCTGATTGAAGCGCTGCGCACCAAGCGCATCGCCGGCGCCGCCCTCGATGTGATCAGCCAAGAGCCTCCGTCGGCCGGTCACCCGATCGTGGTCGCGGCAAAAGAGTTAGATAACCTAATCGTCACGCCCCACACGGCTTGGTCGGCGCGCGAAGCGCGCCAGCGGCTATTGGTGGAAGTCAAAACCAACATTGAAGCATTTCTCCGCGGCGAGCCGCGAAATTTTGTGGCGCAATAGAACTCGACTTAGTGGTAATTCGACAAAAATCATGCGCCGCGCCGGAATTCCAGGCGCGGCGCATGACACTGTCACATCACCTCATCGACGTCCAAGCCCAGCGCCGTCCTTCCGCAGTAAGCCCGTTGCGCGCCTTCACGCAGGGGGTGATAACGCGCGGCCTGGGCGTCACGGAAAAGTCTTTCCAGCCCCGCCGAACGGTAAAAAGCCCTGCCGCCCGCGGCTTCCATGGCCAATTCCAAGGTTTTCAAAACGCCCCGCGCGACCAGCGTGCGGCCGATCATGACGCGGTTCGTCGCCGCTGGTCCCGGATCGTTGATCGCTGCGGCAGCGATCATGTCTTGGAGCGCCAACCGAGCGCCCATCAGTTCGTTATCCATGCCGCCGATAAGTTCGACCGTATGACGATCCACTTTGCGCGCGCGCGTTTTGTCGACGACTAGATCGCGCGCCGCCTCGGCGACGCCGAGGTAAGCTGAGTAAATCAACGGGAACGCGACCATGGAAATAATGTGAAACAGCGGGTGCCATTTGCCCGCCGGCCGCTTCAGGCCGATCGCCGCATCGGCAACAAAAACATCGGTCAACTCGATATCGTGCGAACCCGTGCCGCGCATGCCCATGACTTTCCAGGTGTCGCAGATTTGCACGCCGTCAGCTTTCATCGGCACCGCGAAGTGGAGCACGGTCGGCCCGGCGTCGGGATCCTCATAGATGGCGCTAGTCATCAAGAGATCGCCGGCGGGGGCGCCGCTGGAGAATATTTTTCGACCGGTGATCCGATAGCCGCCTTCGACCCGCGTCGCCATGCCGGAACCTTGCAGCCAGTCGGAACCGCCGCTGCTCAAAAGCACGAGGTTTTCGCCGGCAACGCGCTTCAATAGACCATCGACCGGCGCTTTCTGATGGCGCCACCGCCACGCATTGGTCGCCACCTGATGGGTATGCATCGAGAAAGCTAAACCAGTAGAGCCGCACTGATAGGAGATGCGCCGTATCATCTCGCAAAGGTCCGCGTAGGCGGCGCCGAGCCCGCCCAACTCCGCTGGCACCCCAGCCGCCATCAGTCCTTGGTCCCTGAGCTCGGCAAAATTTTCCCCGACGAAGCGATCGCCTTCGTCAGCCCCCGCCGCGCGCGCTGCGAAGCGCGGCTCAAGTTGGTCGAGAATTGCCGAGATCTTTTCCGCAGCGGACTCTGTATCCCCACCGCCAAATTTTTCTGCTGCTAATGACATCTCTCACTCCATTCAAAATGACAGTTAACGGCTATGTTTTCGCAAAGCGAATTCTACCTGCGCCTAGCAGTAGGCCGGAGCCATGGCCTCGATCTGCTTTCTCGCCTCAGGCTTGATCTGTTCCACCGTCGCGAGAAAGTTCGGGTGGGTCATGCCGGTGCCGAGATAGGTCCAGCGCATCCCCTTCAACACCGCGGCGAGCATCTCCTCGCGCTCGCTTGCGGCCAGCTTGCGCCTCGTCGCCTCCTCGAACGCCGCGACGTTGAACTCGGTCTGCTGCTTGATCCCGTCATCGATAAACGCGCCGATCTTGCCGTACTCTTCAAAGGCCCGCTCGATCTCCTCGGCGCGTGCCGCCGCCGCCAACTCTTCGACAATCAACGTGTCGACCTTGGTGTGCTGCGACTCTTCCAACCAGTGATGCTTCAACAGGCTCTTGAACTGCGGGTCGAGTTCCTGGTTGTCGCGCACGCTGTCAATATAATGCCGCAACGTGATCCACTCGATGTGCAGAATCGCGATGCCGACACCCAGCGGACTGTGCGACAGCACGAATTTCTTCACATCCTCAGCCGGTCCGATGAATTCGCATGGACTGGCGAAACCCGCGGCAAACTCCCGGCGAAACTGCTTGAACAGATGAATATGCTTGGCCTCTTCGCCGGCGAACTGCAGCAGCGCCCGCACCCGGTAATCATCGCCTGACAGCCGCTCGCTCGCATGATCCACCGCGAACGGCAAGATGAACTCTTCCACCAGGCCGAACATGGCCAGGTACTCATGGCCGCGAATCTGGTTCAAGATTTTTTTCTCTTCATTCGACAGAAAACCGAGCCCGTCGACCTGCGCCAACGCCTCCGGCATAAACGGCTTGGTGAAATCCAACCGCTTGTCGCCGCCGATAATATCTTCAATGCGCCAGTTGATGCGTTCCGCAGTCTCCAGCACTCCTCGATAGCTGTAATTATTATTCATGATCCTTCCTCCGTGATTTTTAATTCGGCTCAGCGCCGTTGCCATGGCTCAATTGCGCAAACCATGCCAAAGCCCTGCACAAGCAAATAGTCTTAAAAATCAGAGGTTTGGGAGAATTTCGCGGCAAGAGTCGACAACGAGATTTCGTAACTAACGAAATCCCGTCAGGGCGAAAAATGATTTTTCGTGAGTGCGGCTAGCGTTTGCGCTCGATGCCGAGCGCTTTCATGCGCGAGCTGAGCGTCGTCGGCTTGATGCCAAGCAGGGCGGCGGCGCCGTTTGCACCGGCGACTTTCCAATCACTGGCTTCGAGGGCAGCTATGAGATTTTCCCGCTCCAAGTTTTCAAGTTCTTTGGCGGTGCGCACGCGCTTGGCAGCGCCTTCGCTTCCGGTCGACGCGACGGCGATCACGCCGTCGCTTTCCGGCAGGGCCCGGTCGAGATTGAGTTTGCCATCACGGGCCGTGATCACGGCTCGTTCGATAATATTTTGCAGCTCGCGAACGTTGCCGGGCCAACGATAGGCTTCAAGGCGGCGGATACAGTCCGCCGCGAGCGGTTCGATCGAGCGGCCCATGCTCTTGGCAAATTTTTCCGCGAAGGCCGCGGCCAGAACGCCGATATCGCCGTGGCGCTCGCGCAGCGGCGGCAGCTCGATGGGAAATACATTCAACCGGTAATAAAGATCTTCGCGAAATTTGCCCTCGCCGATGGCGCGTTGGAGGTCTCGATTGGTGGCGGCCAAGACGCGCACATCGACCTTTCGGGTGTGCGAGCTGCCGACCGGCTCGAATTCACCTTCTTGCAAGACCCGCAGCAGTTTACTCTGCAAGTCCAACGGCAGCTCGCCCACTTCGTCGAGAAAGATCGTGCCGCCATGGGCCATGGCGAAGCGGCCATCGCGTTTCTTGGTGGCGCCGGTAAACGCGCCCGCTTCATGGCCGAACAGTTCGCTCTCGATCAATGTCGCCGGAATCGCCGCGCAATTAACTTTAATGAGCGGCTTGTTGTGGCGCCGGCTAGCGCGGTGGATGGATCGTGCGATCACTTCTTTTCCCGTGCCGGTTTCACCGAGAATTAGCACCGTCGCATCGGTGGCGGCAACCTCTTGAACATCACTCAAGGTTTTTAGCCAAGGCACGCTCTGGCCGCCGATGCCGTCGGCGCCCACCAGCGTCTTGATTTCTTCACGCAAATACTCGGTCTCGACGGTGAGGGAATGAATCTTGTTCTCCGCTTCGATGCGCTCATTCACATTGCGCAGGATGAGCGTGTAAAAAGGTTCCCGCTCGATATCGAAGCGCGCCAGGGTCGCTTCCGCTTGAAATAAAGCGCCGTCACGAGCGATAGCGTTAAAACCACCCGGCACCCACAACGAACGCTGACCCTCCGGCCGGGTGTCGAGATCGACGATCAAACGGGCGAGTTTTTCGCGCGCGTCGGGCACGAGAAAATGGCTGAAGGCTTCCCCGATCACATCGGCGGCGCTGCAGCCGAATGCTCGTTCCGCCGCCGGATTAAGCTGCGTGACCGCCAATTGGCGATCGAGCTCAACGATCGCGTCCATGGCGCTACCGACAAGCCGGCCCAGCTTTTGTTCACGCTCGCGCACCTGAGTTTCAGCCCGCAAACGACGCAATTCCGCGGCCGCCCTCGCGGCGAAGATCTGGAATAACGCCTGCGTCCTCGGCTCAGCCGGCATCGGTCGCTTGTCGAGGACCGCCAGGTGTCCGAGAATTGTGCCATCCAGGTCCAGGAGCGGCATGCCCATATAACTCGCCGCGCCGACGGCTTTGACATCGGGGTCGTCCCAATAGATGTTCAGCAAATTGTCCGGGATATGAATCAAACAGCGCTGATCGATGACGCGTTCGCAGGGAGTTCCGTCGACGATCATCTCCCAACCCTCGAGCCACTGATCGCCCATCCAAAAAGCCAGCGCCTTAAGCCGCCGCGATTCGGGGAAGAATTCGGTCACCCAGGCGCCGTGAGTACCGAGCGCCGCGGCAAGGTTTTTCACCAACGCCCGAAAAAACTCGGCGCCGGTCGCAGTTGCTGTCCCTTCCAAGATCGTGCGCAGCGCGGCATCGACGTCGATTCTTTGCAGCGGCGTAGGTTCCATTACGCACCTTAAAAGCAAGGAAGTTAGAGTTCTAACCCGGGTTGTTCAAAATACGAATCCGCAGGCACGATGGCGGCCATGATGACCCATCGGCAGCTATGATTAGGATCAGAACGGGATATCGTCGTCCATCGGCGGTTGGCCGCCGCTCATTCCGCCCATAGCCATGTCGTCAACGCCGCCGGTATCCATACCTTGCTGCGGCAACCGAGTGCCACCGCCGCCGCCAAGGAATTGAATGCGTTGGGCAACGATCTCGGTGATGTACCGCTTGTTACCGCTCTTGTCGTCGTAGCTCCGTGTGCGGATACTGCCTTCGACATAGACTTGGCGGCCCTTCGAGAGGTACTGGCCGCAGTGCTCGGCTTGCTTGCCCCAGACCACGATATTGTGCCATTCGGTGCGTTCCTGCTTCTTGCCGTCGCGATCGTTCCACTGCTCTGAAGTGGCGATGGAGAAGTTTGCTACAGCGCTGCCAGTTTGGGTGTAACGGACCTCGGGATCCTTGCCGAGATTGCCGACCAGAATGACTTTGTTAACGGACATGCTGCCTCCCTAACGGCGAAAAAACTGCGCTCAGGAAAAGTGTTCTCAACTTAACCCTGGCTATCCGGAGAGTCAACTCGATTGAGACAAAGTTAGCAGATGTCGTCACATTGATTTTTGCTCGATCCTTCTCTACAATTAATTACCTGTTTCCAACAAGTTCAAGGGCTCAAACTTAGATTTATCTTGATGTTTTACGCGGTCAAATTAGCAATCGTTATCGCGATCACCATAGTGCTTTCGCTGGTGATCGTCCTATGCGGACTGTTCGATTCCCAAGGCAAGCGGGTTTATCGCATCAGTCAATTCTGGAGTTGGCTGATTGTCAAATTTAGCGGCATCACGTTGACCGTGGACGGGCTGCAGCACTTGGACCCGCGACGGCAGTACCTTTTTATAGCCAATCACCAAAGCAACTTCGACATTCCCGTGCTGGTCCAGGCGTTGCCGCAGTTCCAGCTCCGCTGGATCGCCAAGAAAGAACTCCTGTGGATACCTTTCTTCGGTTGGGCGCTGTGGGCGGCCAAACATATTACCGTGGACCGGGCGGATTCGCTGGATGCGCTGAAAAGTCTGAAGCTCGCCAAGCAACGCATCACGGCGGGAATCTCGGTGGTGGTGTTCCCGGAAGGCACCCGTAGCCCGGACGGCAAGTTGCTGCCTTTCAAACGCGGCGGCTTCCTCTTGGCGCTGAAAACCAAGACACCGATTGTGCCGGTGACGATCAACGGCACAGGAAAGCTCCTTGCCAGAGGCGAATGGCGCGTCCGCTCTGGCGCCATTAGGGTCACTATCGGCGCACCGATCGTGGCGGAAGACTTTCGCCCAGGCGGGCTGCGCGGCTTGAGCACGCGGGTTCAAGAAAGCATCGCCGCCAATCTGCGCACGAGCGAGCCAGTTGATGAAATTTTAGATACCTTGACCACAGCAGCGGTCACGCCGCAAGGGAGAATCGTCTAACCCATTTATGGAACCATTGAAAATCATACCGCTCGGCGGCCTCGGCGAGTTCGGCTTGAACATGATGCTGATCGAGTATGGCGACGACGCCATCGCGGTGGACTGTGGCCTCATGTTCCCCGACGCCCATTTGCTGGGCATCGACTTGGTCATTCCTGACATCAGCTATTTGTTGGAAGAGAAGACCAAGCTCAAGGCGATCGTGCTGACCCACGCCCACGAGGATCATGTCGGCGCCCTGCCCTTCGTCTTGAAGCATTTCGAAGTTCCCATCTACGGCACCAAGCTGACGTTGGGCCTGCTGGCCAACAAATTGAAAGAGCATAATCTTGAAGACAGCGCCGAGATCCACGAGATCACTGCCGGCGCCCCCTGGCAGATCGGTCCCTTCACCATCGAAGGCATCCGCGTTACCCACAGCCTGATGGACTGCCTCGCCTTGGCGGTGGAAACCCCGCTCGGGACGGTGATTCATACCGGCGATTTCAAGATCGACAACACGCCGATGGATGGCGAGATGTTCGACTTTCAGCGCTTCGCCGCCTACGGTGAAAAGGGTGTGCTGCTGCTCATGTCCGACTCGACCAATGTCGAGCGGCGCGGTCATACGCCTTCCGAGCGCGAGGTCGGGACGAATTTGGAACAGATCATCGTCAAGAGCACCGGCAAAGTCTTGGTTTCGACTTTTTCATCGAGCATCCCGCGCATCCAGCAAGTCGTTGAAATAGCCGAGCGCTGCGACCGGCGCGTCGTGCTCAGCGGCCGCAGCATGATCCGTAACTGCGAGGTTGCCGCTGACCTGGGCTACTTGCGCATGCCGCGCAGCTTCATGACCGACAGCGATCGCTGGCAAAGCCTGCCGCCCGACCGCCTGATATTTCTCACCACCGGCAGCCAGGGCGAGCCCATGTCGGTCTTGCACCGCGTCGCTTTGAACGATCACAAGACGCTCAAAGTCGAAAGCGGCGACACGGTGATTCTCTCGTCGAAGTTTATTCCCGGCAACGAGAAGGTTATCTCGAACCTGATCAATCACCTCTACCGCCGCGGCGCCGAGGTCCATTACGAAAAAGTCTCGGAGATCCATGTTTCCGGCCACGCCAGCCAGGAAGAGTTAAAAACCATGTTGCAGCTCACCCGGCCGCGCTATTTTGTGCCGATCCATGGCGAGTATCGCCATTTGGTGCGCCACCGGCAGCTGGCCCAAGATGTCGGCATCCCTGAAGAAAACTGTTTTCTACTCGACGATGGCGACGTCCTCGAGCTGACCTCCCGCGGCGCGGAGAAGATCAAACCGATTCAAGTCGGCCGCGTTTTCGTCGACGGCAAAGGCGTCGGCGACGTCGGTGATATGGTCATCCGCGACCGGCGCCATCTTTCCGAAGACGGCATGGTGCTGGCCGTCATGGCGATCCACCAGCAATCCGGCGAACTGGTTGCCGGCCCCGATCTGATCTCCCGCGGTTTTATGCTCGCGGAAGAAAGCGAAGAAGTCATGGAGAGCGCCAAACAGGCGGTGCTCGCCGCCTTGGGCGGCATGAACCGCGAGACCCGCACCGACCCGGAAGAGCTCAAAGAAGAGGTGCGCCGTGTGTTGCGGCGATTTTTCCGCAAGAAACTTGAGCGCCGTCCCGTGGTGCTGCCCTACATCATCGAAACCTAGGGGAAGCGAATTATGCCAGCTGCAATCGAAAAAGGTCGTCTCAATCGCGAAATCTGGGCTGTGGTGATTGCGCTCACGGCGCTGCTCATCGCCATCAGTTTGGTTTCCTATAATGTCAACGATCGCTCGCTCAATACGCCGTCCGGGGCGGTTGACACGCACAACTGGGGCGGCTTTCTCGGCGCGTTCCTCGCCGACCTGCTGCTCCAGGGCCTGGGGTTGTCGTCGTATCTCGTTCCGGTGTTCTTAATCGCCGGCGCTGCGCAAATGTTCCGCGCCAGTTACCAAGGGGTTTCCCTGGCGCGCGCTTCGGCCTACGCGGTTCTTCTGGTGAGCATCGGCGTCCTCTTGAGCGTGATCATCGACAGCGAAAGCGCCCGCGATGCCGGCGGCATTGTCGGCGGATTCCTCAAAGAAAGCGTTTTGATGCCGCTGTTCGGCCGTTTGAGCTCGGTGTTGATCGCCTGCTTTATGCTCTTGTTGTCGATCATGATGCTGACCCAGTACTCGCTGCTCGACTTGATCGGTCATACCAAAAAGAATTTCGGCGAATTCAAAAAAAACCTGGTGCCGGCGATCAACAACCGGGTCAAGGAATTCAGAGAGAAGAACGACAAGCGCAAAGGTGAAAACACCAAGAAAGAGAGAAAAGACTACACGCCCCCGGCCATTCTCACCAAGGACGATCCCGTCGACGACCTGGTGATCAGGAAGCCTGCCAAGAAGCCAGCCGCGCCGGCGCCGGAACAGTTCAAACTCCCGGAGATCGGCGAGGGCTATAAACTCCCGCCGCTGGAGCTCCTGGACCCGCCGGAGCATGAGCAGATCAGTATCGACAAGGAAACCCTGCACGCCAATTCGCTAATCTTGCAGAAAAAACTCGAAGACTTCGGTGTTGAAGGCGAAGTCGTCGCGGTGCGCCCCGGCCCGGTTATCACCATGTACGAGTTCAAGCCCGCTCCCGGCGTCAAAGTCCGCCGCATCGTCATGTTGGCCGACGATCTCGCCATGGCGCTGCGCGCCGTCAGCGTGCGCATTTTGGCGCCGATCCCCGGCGAATCCGTCGTCGGCATCGAGATCCCCAACCCGCGGCGCGAAATCGTCTATTTGCGCGAAGTGATCGAGAGTGAATCCTACCGTGCCGCCGACTCGAAGATCACACTGGCATTGGGCAAGGACATCGGCGGCGTGCCGTTTGCCACCGATCTTTCCAGAATGCCTCATCTCCTGGTCGCCGGCGCCACCGGCACCGGCAAGTCGGTATCCATCAATGCGATGATCCTGAGCCTGCTCTTCAAATCCAACCCGCAGGACGTCAAATTCATCATGGTCGATCCCAAGATGCTCGAATTGACCGTCTATGAAGACATCCCGCATCAGTTGGTGCCGGTGGTCACCGATCCCAAGAAAGCCGCCGCTGCGCTGTTCTGGGCGATGGATGAAATGGACCGCCGTTATCGTCTAATGAGGGAAAAAGGCGTGCGCAATATCGACGGCTACAACCGGGCCATCGAAAAGGAGTCCGGGAACAAGAAGGATTTGATCCAGCTGACCGATGAGGAACCGATGGAGGAAGCGCCGGCTATCGGCGGCAGGCTGTCGAAAGACGTGCCCTTGGTCCACGGCCATTTGCCGCGCATCGTCATCATCATCGACGAATTGGCCGATCTCATGATGACGGTCGGCCGGGACATCGAGGAGTATATTACCCGCCTGGCGCAGAAAGCGCGCGCCGCGGGCATTCATTTGATCCTCGCCACCCAACGGCCCTCGGTCGATGTCATCACGGGGCTGATCAAAGCCAATTTCCCGGCACGCATTTCTTTTCAAGTGACCTCGCGGATCGATTCCCGGACGATCTTGGACTCCATGGGCGGCGAGAAGCTTCTGGGCAACGGCGACATGCTGTTCCTGCCGCCGGGCACGGCGCGCCTTACCCGTATCCACGGCGCTTTCGTCTCCGACCAGGAAGTGCGCAAAGTGGTGAAATTCATCAAGCAGCAGGGACGGCCCAACTATCGCACCGATATTTTGGAAGCGAAAAAGGAAATCGAGGCCGCGGCCGCAGCCGATGAAGAATACGATGAAATGTATGATCAAGCGGTCGCCATCGTCACCGAAACCCAGCAGGCTTCGATCTCTATGATTCAACGGCGATTGCGTGTAGGGTACAACCGCGCTGCGCGGATGATTGAGGTCATGGAACGCGACGGCGTCATCGGTCCGGCGGACGGCGCCAAACCGAGAGAAGTTTATGCGCAAAAAATCGAAGAAGATTAGACAAATTGTCGTCTGGCCATTGCTGTGTGCTGCGGTCCTGGTATCGATTGCGACCACCCAAACGGGCCGCGCTGCTGAAACCACCAACGCGGAAGCCATCGTCGACGCGCTCCAGCGAAGCTACGACGCCACCGTCGATTTCGTCGCCGACTTCCGCCAGGAGACTGAAGTCAAAACTCTCGGCCGCAGTCTCAAGGCATCGGGGAAACTGTCGTTCAAGCGACCCGGCAAAATGCTCTGGAACTACGAAACGCCGAAGGGCCAGTTCGTGCTGGCCGACGGCAAGCATCTTTTTTTCTACCAACCCGATCAGAATCAGGTGATCAAGAGCCCTCTCAAAAACGCCTTCCGGGGCGATATTCCCCTGTCGTTTTTGCTCGGCCTCGGCAACCTCAAGAAAGATTTCAATGCAACGCTCAAAGCCTCTGACGAAAACCAGAATGTCTTAAGACTGGAACCCAAGGGCGAAGCCGGCGGCTATAGCGAAATTTTGCTTGGCGTCAGCAAGAGTTCGTCGGATATTCTGTGGGTCAGCGTGCGCGATGCCGCCAGCAATCTGACCACCCTGCGCTTTTCCGCCATGCGCAAGAGCGTTGGCATCAATGACTCGCTGTTTCAGCTGCAGATCCCCAATGGCGCCGATGTCGTCGAACTAGGCCAATGACGACCAAGCAAAAATTCACCATCGTCAGTCTCGGCTGCGCGCGAAATTTGGTCGACTCCGAGGTCATGGCCGGCCTGCTGCAGAAAAGTAACTACGAGGTCGTCAGCGAGCCCGCCGACGCCGATGTGATCATGGTCAACACCTGCGGCTTTATCGGCGCCGCCAAGGAGGAGTCCATCGACACCATTGTCGAGATGGGCCGCCTCAAGGAAACCGGCAATTTAAAGAAATTGGTCGTCGCCGGTTGTCTTTCCCAGCGCTACCCCACGGAACTCGCCGCGGAGCTCTCGGAGGTCGACCTTTTTATCGGCACCGGAGAAGTGCCGCGCATCGCCGAGATTTTGCGCGAGCATGAAGCGACCCGGCAGCGCCAATTCGTCGGCGTCCCTAGTTACCTCTACGACCACGCAACGCCGCGAGCCCGCTCGACACTATCGCATACGGCATTTCTGAAAGTCTCAGAGGGGTGCGACCACAAATGCGCCTTTTGCATCATCCCGCAGTTGCGCGGCCCGCACCGCAGCCGCAGCATCGACTCTGTGGTGACCGAGGCCCATCAGCTCGCCCAAACCGGGGTGAAGGAGATAAACCTGATCGCCCAGGACCTTACGGCCTACGGCCGCGACCGCAAAGACGGCACCACACTCTACCGCCTGTTGCGCGAGATGTCCCGGGTCAATGACCTGTATTGGATTCGACTGCTATATTCCTATCCGAATTTTCTCGACCCGGAATTGCTCGATTTGATCGCCGCCAGCGGCAAAATTTGCAAATATATCGATATCCCGTTTCAGCATATCAGCCCGCGGCTCTTGCAACGCATGCGCCGCGGCAAGAGCGGCAGCGCGGTGCGCGAAACCGTCGACAAGCTGCGGCGGGCGATACCGGGATTGACGCTGCGCACCTCGATCATCGTCGGCTTTCCCGGCGAAACCGACGAGGAGTTCGCCGAACTCTTGGATTTTGTCGAAGCCGCCGAGTTCGACCGGCTGGGAGTTTTCAAATACTCCGAGGAAGAAGGCACCAGAGCCGCCAAGCTCGACGGCAAGGTGAGCGAAGAGAAAAAGGAAAGCCGCTGGCAGGAAGTAATGGATATCCAAGCCGCTATTTCACGGAAAAAAAATCTGGCCTTGATTGGCACCATTCAGAGGGTTATGATTGACGGCGCCGATTCAGACACGGGCCAGCGTATCGGTCGAACCGAGGGCCACGCGCCTGAAGTTGACGGCCTGGTTTATATAGACGAGAACAATTTTGCGGGGCGCGAACCGCCCCAAGCTGGAGACATGCTGAGGGTGAAAATCACGGGCGCCTCTGATTACGACCTGATAGGTGAAACATTCAATGGCTAGACTCGACGTAGATAAAGAAAAAAAGCAGCGAAGAGACTTCTTGAAACAAGCCTCCGACATGCTCCAAGAGATGAAGCGATCCTTGATGAAGGAAATGCAGGGCCGCGTCAAAGGGGAAACCGAGGGGTCCAAGGATGAAGGCCGCGACACCTACGATCTCGCCAGCGATGAGCGCGACCGGGAAATCAATTTCATCCTGAATGACCGCGAGCGCGAGAAGCTTCACGCCATCGACGAAGCCCTGCAGCGCATCTCCGAAAAAACCTATGGGTTATGCGAGAGCTGCGAGGGGGAGATCCAGTTGGGACGCCTTAAAGTCCTGCCCTTCACCCGCCTCTGCGTCCGTTGCCAGGAAGAGAACGAGAAGGAAAGCAAACGGCAAAAGACCCTGGAGAACGAGCGCAGCTACCGCCGGCTCGACGCCACCGACGCCGAAGACGAGAGCTTTTAGTCAATTCATTTCTGCCACCGCACCGTTCATTATTGAAGAACGGGGGACGGCAGCGCATCGACGGTTCTGAAATAATAAAGGGGGCGGGCACAAGCTGAGCTGTGCCCGCCCCCTTTGCCGTTAAAACCACTTAGCGAAAAACTACTCGCCCTTGGCTGGAACGAAGGTCATCTTCGAAAGGAAGTTCTTCTCTCCCTTGGTGACGTACTCGACGGTCGCCGACGATCCCAGGCCGACATCGGCCATTTTCGCCTTGGTGTCCACCATCGCCGTCGCCTTGGTCTTTGCGTTGAAATCCAATGTCACCAGCTTGCCGTCTTTGGTCACGACGATCATGTAGTTCTTTTCGGTATCGAGCAATCCGATATCGCCCGCGACCTTTTCCGCCTTGGCCTTGGCTTTTGCTTCAGCCTTTTTTTCCTGAGCCATGGCCGGGATCGCGACCGTTATTGCCAACAGCCCAACCGCGCCGCTTATCGCTGTCATTCTAAGTCTCATCTCCAAGTCTCCTTTTGATTCTCTAAACCGTTCCTTTTAGGAAGGCGCCCTATTCACCCTTCGCCGGTACGTAATCGATGCTGGTAGCGATATTTTTCTCGCCCTGCTTGGTATACGTAACGGTCGCTGACGAACCCAGGCCGATATCCGCGACCTTGGATGGTGTCGGGGTCCTCTTCGTCGGTTGGAACTTCGCATCATAATCGACAGTCACCAATTTTCCCTCCTTGGTGACGATGATCATATAGTTCTTCTCGGTATCCAGTAACCCGACATCCCCGGCAACTTTGGTTGCCTTCGCGGCGGGCGCCTTGGCTTCGGGTTTCGCCGCGGGTGCCGCTGCCGCAGGCTTGGGCGCGGGCTTGGCGACCATCTCCTCTTGCGTCGAGCACGATGTAAAAGCTACTGACATCGCGACCAATGCCACTCCACTCACTGACACCAATCTGTTCATCGTTCCTCCGTACTGAGCTAAAATTACT
>Ga0075342_1000109_pt1 | contig 13707 bp, 8 predicted proteins | sample RushOxbow_ThreeS_3_FD_120085 | JGI IMG/M metagenome (GOLD analysis project Ga0075342, IMG submission 120085) | Natural and restored wetland microbial communities from the San Francisco Bay, California, USA, that impact long-term carbon... | ecosystem: Environmental > Terrestrial > Soil > Wetlands...
CCACCTATATTCCCGAACTCGCCAAAGCGGATCCGGCGCGGTTCGGCATCGCGCTGGCCACCGCCGACGGTGAAATTTACGAGGTCGGCGATTCGCGACATTTATTTACCATTCAATCGATCTCCAAGCCGTTCGTTTACGCCCTCGCCCTGGAAGACAATGGCGTTGAACAGGTATTGCAAAAGGTCGGCGTCGAGCCCAGCGGCGAAGCATTCAACTCGATTGTCTTCGACGAACGCAGCAACCGGCCTTTCAATCCGATGGTCAATGCCGGCGCCATCGTCACCACCGCCTTGATCAAGGGCGCCAACCATGAGCAGCGTTTAGACCGGCTGCTCGGTAAATTTTCCGCTCTCTGCGGCCGCACGGTGCAGATCGATCGCGCCGTCTACGCTTCGGAGCGCAGCACCGGCCATCGCAATCGCGCCATCGGCTATCTCGAGCTCAACGCCGGCATGATCGCCGAGCCGATTGACGAACATCTCGATCTCTATTTCGAGCAATGTTCGATTCTCGTGAGTCCCCGGGACCTGGCTGTAATGGCCGCGACCGTAGCCAACAATGGCATCAATCCGTTGACCGGCGTGCGCGCCATCGAGGCGCACTACGTCAAGAACGTCCTGGCCGTGATGCAAAGTTGCGGCATGTACGACTACTCCGGCGAATGGTGCTTTCGCATCGGCCTGCCGGCTAAAAGCGGCGTTAGCGGCGGCATTATCGCGGCGTTGCCCGGCCAGTTGGGCATCGGCACCTATTCGCCGCTGCTCGATGCCCAGGGTAACAGTTGCCGGGGCATTCAGGTCTGCCAAGCGATTTCCGAACGTTTCAAGCTGCACATGTTCGGCACCCGCTCAACCACCGCAGTCGCCGTGCGCAGGAGCTACCGGGCCGACCGGATTCGTTCGAAACTGCAGCGCAGTAAAGCCGAACAAGCGATCCTCAACCGCCAAGGCCGGGAGATTTGCGTCTACGAAATTCAGGGCAATCTGTTTTTCGCCACCGTGGAGCGGCTCTTGCGCCAAATGGGGAGCGACATCGATTCAGCCACGTACTTGATTTTCGATTTCAAGCGCGTCCTGGAAATCGACGACTGCGCCCTGACGCTGTTGGTGCAGTTGCGCAGCACCCTGGCGGCACAAGACAAGAAACTCATCCTGGCGCATCTGCCGCACGCCGATGCGGTCTATTTGCAACACCGCACCGCCACCCCCTGGGGAGCGGATAGCATCTTTGCCGATTGCGACGCCGCACTAGAGTGGTGCGAAAGCCAGCTTATAGCCGAGGAGACTCCGGCCATGAGCTGCGCCAACGCGCCGGTGCCGATTGCCGCGATGGAGATCGTCGCCGGCCTGGACGCCGCCGAGATCGCCTTGCTTGAATCGGTCTTGGTAAAACGACACTACGGCGCCAGGGAAAAAATTATTCATGAGGGAGACTCGGCGGATTCGCTGTTCTTGCTTGCCGCCGGCTCGGTCAGCGTCTACCTCAATTTGCCCAATGGCAGCCGGGGAAAGCGGTTAAGTTCTCTCAGCCCCGGATTGGCTTTCGGCGAACTCTCGCTGCTCGACGGGCGGCGCCGATCCGCGGATGTGGTCGCCGATATGCCGGTGATCTGCTACATCCTGTCCACCGAGAAGCTCAATAGCCTGGCGCTCGATCACCCCCAGATCAAATACAAACTGATTCTCAATATCGCCCGCGAATTATCGACAAAATTGCGCCGGGCCGACTCCGAGATCCGCACATTGGCTGAATGAGTGCAGGGCTGACGCTTTTTTCGCAACATTGCTCTAACGCCCACCGAGTGACTGATTGCCGGGTCGACGTTCTCCAGCTGAATTGAGCGACCGGGATGGCAGCCGTACAAAACCGCCTTATTGGTTTTGGATAAGGCGCACTGGGCCTAAACGAGAATCTCCATGGCCGACATCATGCGGCCCTTGATGCTCGGGCCCACTGCCTAACTGCTATGCAGTCGGCGATCAGTATTGAGGCAGCTTGTCCTGCAAGTGGCGGCAGTTGCCCATGGTAGCGGGGCAGCTCCTGGCGCTTTGCGAACGGCGTGGTCTTTGCATTTGCTGTCTAACCTAACGCGACGATTTATAAATTTTTCATCATTGAAGCAAGCATTCGGGAGGATACGATCTTGAGCGGAAGCACGGCACGACTTCAGGCCATTGAGGCAGTTACGAATTATCATCCGATCACAGAACCTCTATCGTTCTCGAAGCTTTCTACCAACGAGTTCTTCGGCACCAACGTATTCAGTAGAGCGGTGATGAAGGTACGGCTCCCAAAGGCGGTTTTCCGTTCGGTGATACACACCATCGACACCGGATCCAGTCTCGACCCATCCGTCGCCGACGTGGTCGCGGCAACCATGAAGGACTGGGCCATCGAGAAGGGAGCGACGCACTACGCTCACGTGTTTTACCCGTTAACGGGATTGAGCGCCGAGAAGCACGATAGCTTCCTCTCCCCCGACGGCGAAGGGGGCGCAATCGCCGAGTTCGCCGGGAAAACGCTGATCCAGGGAGAACCCGATGCGTCGAGTTTTCCCAACGGCGGCATCCGGGCGACCTTCGAAGCCCGCGGCTACACGGCGTGGGATGTCACCAGTCCGGCTTATATACTCGAGAACCCTAACGGCACCACTCTCTGCATTCCGACGGCTTTTGTCTCTTGGACCGGCGAGGCCCTCGACAAAAAGACGCCGCTCCTGCGCTCCTTGCAAAGCCTGAACAAGCACGCCCAACGGATTCTGAAACTTTTCGGTCATGAGAAACCGGCGTCCGTGGTTTCCTATGCCGGCGCGGAGCAGGAATATTTCCTCGTCGACCGGCATTTTTTCTTCTCGCGTCCGGACTTGTTGGCTACGGGGCGCACGCTCTTTGGAGCGCCACCGCCCAAAGGCCAGGAGTTCGAGGATCACTATTTCGGCGCCATTCCCGAGCGGGTACTCGCTTTCATGCTCGAGACCGAGCGGGAGCTCTTCAAGCTCGGCATACCGGTTAAGACGCGGCACAACGAGGTCGCGCCAGGCCAGTTCGAGGTCGCGCCGGTGTTCGAAAATGCCAACCTAGCCACCGACCACCAGCAAATGACGATGGCGACCCTGCGGCGCATCGCCGAAAAGTACGGCATGTCGTGTCTATTCCATGAAAAACCGTTCGCCGGCGTCAACGGTTCAGGCAAGCATGTAAACTTCTCCGTCGGCAATGCCACTCAAGGCAATCTGCTCGATCCCGGCGATACCCCGCATGCAAACGCTCAATTCCTGGTGTTCTGCGCCGCGGTGATTCGCGCTGTCCACAGATGGGGAGGGTTGCTGCGCGCCGTCGTCGCCTCGGCCGCCAACGACCATCGCCTCGGCGCAAACGAGGCACCGCCTGCGATCATCTCGATCTTCCTCGGCGACCAACTCGCGGACATTTTCGAGCAGGTGGCCAAAGGCGGCGGAGCCAAGAGCTCGAAGGAAAAGGGCACACTTACTGTCGGCGTGGACACCCTGCCGACGCTGCCCAAGGACGCCGGCGACCGCAACCGCACCAGCCCCTTCGCCTTCACCGGGAATCGCTTCGAGTTCCGTGCGGTCGGCTCGGGCCAGTCGATCGCCGGTCCGTTGGTGGCCATGAATACGATTCTTGCCGAATCCCTCGATTTCATCGCCAGTCGTCTCGAGATAGCAATTGCGGCCGATGCGACAAAGTTCAACGCGGCGGTTCAGCAAGTGCTCCAGGAGATCATTACCGAGCACGGCAGAGTTATTTTTAATGGCGACGGCTATTCCGAGGCGTGGCATGCGGAAGCCGTGAAACGAGGACTGCCCAACCTCCGCTCGTCCGTCGATGCTCTGCCACTCTTGGGCAGCCCAGACGTCACGGCATTGTTCCAGCAGTATGGCGTGCTTAGCGAGCGCGAGTTGCACAGCCGAATGGATATTTACCTCGAGCAGTATTGTCTCACTGTCGGGCTCGAAGCCCGGACCGCGATCGAAATGGCCAGGACGATTATTTTTCCCGCCGCCATGCGTTATCAAGGCGAATTGGCGGCGACCTGCGCAAGCCTTAAGGCATTGGGCTGCATCTTCGACACCGACACTCTCGACAAAATCTCCGGGCTGGTCAAAGATCTCCACAACGGCATCGCCAAACTCGAAGCTGCGTTGGCGGAGCAGGGCGGGCACACCAAGACAAGCCACGCGACGCACTGCTGCCAAATTGTCCTGCCCGCCATCTTGGCCGTGCGCAAGACCGCCGACACCTTGGAAGGGCTGGTCGCCGACGACCTGTGGCCGCTGGCCACCTATCAGGAGATGCTCTTTATCAAGTAGCTCGGGTTTCGAAAAATGGCTCACAACATTAAGAAAGCCATGTTTTTAAATCTGACGGTTGATCTGGTAGAATCCGGAAAGTGAAAGTTTTTATTTTTAGCTCCGCTTAGAACTTCCACCGCGTATTGGAGGTCGTCTAGGCGCAAGCACGTGTGATTATTTGGCGGTTAGCGGGTCAAACGCAGGTAAAAATCCATGCTTAATAGAAAGATCCGAGTCGGACTTGTGGGATTGGGCCAGATCGGTCGACAACTTTATCAGCTTGCCGCGGCAAGCGACGATATCGAGATCGTCGCCGTCGCCGACATCGGCAAGCCGGAAATACTTCACTATCTGCTCAAGAGCGACGTGGCCGGGGAGCTGCAGTGCGAACTGCAAAACAATTATCTAGTCAACAGCAAGTTTCGCACCAGGATGCTGCAGATTGCCAAACCCGGAGACGTTCCGTGGGATGTTTTTGCGGTCGATTGCGTGATCGATGCCACCAGCCGATATCGCCGCCGTGAGTATCTGGAAACCCACCTGCAAACCGGCGCCGGCCGGGTGATCCTCACATCGCTGCCGGCGGAATCCATTGACCGCGTGCTGGTTCCTGGCATCAATGAAGCCAGCGCGGTCAGCGCGGACCGGCTGATCTCGGCCGGTTCGGCAACCACCAACGCGCTGGCATTGCTGTTATATTTTCTCGACGCCGCGCTGGGGGTCGACTACGCATCGATGACAACGGTCCACGCCTATAGCAGCGATCAATCTTTGCAGGATTACGCCCATGAGGATTTTCGCCGGAGCCGGTCCGCGGCCCAGAACATTATCCCCAACAGTAATGAGTCGGCGCGTTGGGTGGAGCTGATCTTGCCGAAATTCGCAGGAAAGTTGACCGGCTACGCGCTCAACGTGCCGGTGCAACGGGGATCGTTATTGGATCTTAACTGCGTCATGCGCGACAGCGGCGTGACCGCCGCCCAAGTCAACACGGCGATGCGGGGCGCCGCTGACCGCCACCCGCAGCTGATTGGCATCACCGACGATCCGATCGTTTCTTCCGATGTCATCGGCTGCCGGCAATCGTTGCTGTTTGATGCCCAGGCGACCCTCAAAGCAGGTAAAAACATGGTCAAAGTCCTAGCCTGGTACGAGAGTTTGGGGCATGCGTGCCGCGTGCTCGACGTGGTGCGGCACTATGGCAAGCTCGATGGCGAGGGAGGTGTCAAATGAGAGTTGCCATCAATGGATTTGGCCGAATCGGCCGCACGGTATTTCGGATTCTCGATCAGCGTGGCGACGTTGACGTGGTCGCGATTAACGATCTTTTCGACAACGAAGCGCTGCGCTACCTGCTCCGTTACGATACCGTCATGGGTGGTTTCGAGGGCAATTTGCGGCTCGACGGCGATGATTTGGTGACGTCCCATGGCCGCACGCGGATGCTGTGTGAACGCGATCCTCTAAAACTGCCATGGAACGATCTCGGCATCGATGCGGTCGTGGAGTCCACCGGCATCTTTACCGCCAAGGAACAACTGACCCAACACCTGCGCGCGGGCGCCAAGCGGGTTGTGCTTACGGTGCCGGCAAAGGACGCCATCGACTACACGGTTGTGCTCGGCGTCAACGACGATGGGCTGGAGCCGCGACACCGGATTATTTCCAATGCAAGCTGCACCACCAACTGTCTGGCGCCATTGGCGAAGGTCTTGCACGACTCGTTCGGCATTGTGGAGGGGGTCATCAACACGGTCCACGCCTACACCAACGACCAGCGTCTTGCCGACGTGCCGCACTCGGACTGGCGGCGCAGCCGCGCGGCGGCGGAAAATATCATTCCGACTTCGACCGGTGCCGCCAAAGCAGTCGGCATGGTCCTGCCACAATTGAAAGGCCGGTTGGATGGCATCGCCGCGCGCGTGCCGGTGCCCGACGGTTCCGTCGTTGATCTGTTCGTCGAACTCGAGAAAAGCGTGACCGCTGACGACGTGCACACCGAGTTGCGCGCGGCCGCCGAATCCAAGCGCATGAAAGGGATTCTGCAATTCGTGGAAGTCCCGGTGGTGTCCTCGGATATTATCGGAAACGCCCATTCATCGATTTTCGACGCAGGATTTACCACGGTCACCGGCGGCAAGTATCTCAAGTGTCTCAGTTGGTACGACAACGAATGGGGGTACTCGAACCGTGTCTGCGATTTGCTCCGCTTGATGGCCGCATGGCAGTGATCCGTCAAGCTCATAGGCGCACCGGAGCCGACAGCTGAATCAACAGCCCAGCTGCGCCTCCAGACAATTGTTCACAGAAAAAACACCGATTTGAATTTGTCCTTTAGTCAAGAGAAAGGAGCATGAGTCATGCAAGCGACGCAGATCGATCGCAACGAAGAGATCCGGCAACTTGCATATAAAATTTGGCAGGAGTCGGGGTGCCCAGACGGAGCCGACGTTCAGCATTGGCTGAAAGCCCAAGAAATTTGGCTGGAAGCCCATGCGCCAAAAAAACGCCGGGCCATCCCATCCAAGGCAAGAAAGCCAAGTAAAAACGTCGCGATAAAAAGAGAGCTTTGACGGCCCGCAGCGGCAAGCGTTCGGCCACGCTTTAGAAACCTCCAAGAAGCTGGCTTACGACGGGTTCGAACCGCTGTTTGAAGGCTTCCGACGATAACCGCAAGTCTTTGCCCGAAGCGGCGCGCGCCAATTTTTCCAGCTTTTGCGGATCTGCAAAATCTTCCCGCTCCAGGCGAATCTTATATTCGCGCGCGACTTTGTATGAGGGCTTCGAGATGTCGACTGTGCGCACCGTGGTCCTTTTTGTCTTGGCGTCCAGCAGATCGTCAAATTTGAGATATTGCAATTCGCCGTCGATGAGACAAACCAGCGCACCGTCAAAGGATTGAGTCAACGGATTGGGGTTGAGCAGAAACTCGACCGCGCCGTAGCCCAGGGTTTTGACATAATCACAATCGAAGGCGACCGGTGGCGCGCAGCGTAGTTCATAGCTCACGGTTTTATGCACGACGGTCAGACTCTGGCCGCGCGCCGCGAAGCGCCGTTCCACCAAGGTCTTTAAAATATAGGCGAGATCGAGTTCCGCCAGGCGCAAATGGCCGTAGCTGTCGCGCTGGATCTACACGCCCTCGATCGCCGTTAACTCTTGTTCCGGCATTCGTTCGAGCAATCCTTCCGCGATCACCGCGACACCGTCATGGCGCACCCATAGGGCCTGGCGCTTGAGAATCGCCCCTTCCAAGATATCGCCGATCATTTCAAGGTGGACGGGACCGGGAAATTCCTCAGGTATCACGGCCAACGTTGCGCCTGCGGCTTTGCCGACTCCCAGCGTCAAATGGCCCGCGGTCCGGCCCATGATGACGACGAAGTACCAACGGCCGGTGGTGCGCGAGTCTTCCATTAAATTATGGACGATTTCAAAACCGTATTGGCGCGCCGTTGCAAAACCGAACGTCGGCGTTTCGCCGGGCAGCGGCAAATCGTTGTCGATGGTCTTCGGCACATGGCAGACCCGAATTTTCCCTGCCGAGGCTTTCGCTACCTGGCTAGCGGCGTACATGGTGTCGTCGCCGCCGATGGTGACGAGGTAGCCGATGTCGAGCGCTTTTAGCGAAGCGACGACACGCGCCAAATCGGCGCCATTCTTGGTCGGATTGGCGCGCGAGGTTGCGAGAATCGACCCGCCTTCGAAATGGATCCGCGAAACATCGTCATGCTGCAGTTTTTTGACGCGGTCGGTGCGGCCGGCCATCAAATGGGAAAAACCGTCGTAGATGCCAACGACCTCATGACCCCGATTGCCGGCCTCGAGGGTGACGGCGCCGATGGTGCCGTTGATTCCCGGTGCCGGTCCGCCGCCGACGACAATGCCGACGCGGGTGAGTTGATTTGAACTTGATTCGATTCCCATGATCCTCTTTCCCCATGAGCGCTACTAACAGGGCGCCATGTGCAGTCCCATCCCGTTAACAAACACAACATCTTTGCCCTCCCACGGGCAAGGGTTATGCCATGCCGGAACCACGCGAATCCCCGCGAGCACGGCAAAATCGTTGTTGAACTTTGCGTCGCCGATGCGGCGATTCTTAGCTCTGCTGCAAAACCATGCAGAGACTGATTGATTAATTGGCAGCGCCAAAACTTGGCCGAGCGGTATCACGCTTAATCGATTGGAAGATCCGTTTTTGCGGAGGAACAAAACTTGCTGTTACGGTTACCTAAGCTTGCAATTCCCGGATCTGGAGTTTTCGACGAATCCCTCCGTTAAACTTATCCCGCGAGGCAGCTCGGCTGCGCCAGAAAGCTTGCAACCAGCATTTTGTTTGATGCCGGCCGGCTCGAACGGCAGCGCTTGAACCCGGTCCGCCCTTCTTCTACATTGAGTCTCCATCGATCGACAAAATCCAAACCATGTCCATCCACGTCGCCCTGCATCATGTCACTCACTATCGCTATGATCGGCGGATCAATCTCGGCCCCCAGGTCCTGCGTTTGCGTCCGGCGCCGCACTGCCGCACGCGCGTCTTGAGTTATTCGCTCAGGGTAGCGCCGCAAAAGCATTTCATTAATTGGCAGCAGGACCCGCAGGCGAACTACTTAGCCCGCCTGGTTTTTCCCGAGACCACCGGCGAGTTTCGCATCGAGGTCGATCTGGTCGCCGAGATGGCGGTGATCAATCCCTTCGATTTTTTCCTGGAACCCTATGCCGAAAAATTCCCCTTCGAGTACGAGTCTTGGCAGCAGAACGAGCTTGCCCCCTACGTCAAGCGCGAGCCGCTCACGCCGCTCTTTAAACGTTATCTTGGCGCCATCCCGCGCGAACCGCGGCGCAGCGTCGATTTTCTCGTTGGTTTGAATGCGCAATTGGCGCGCGATGTTGAGTATCTGATTCGCCTGGAACCCGGCGTCCAAACTCCGGAGGAAACCCTCGCCAAAGGCTCAGGCTCCTGCCGCGACTCCGCCTGGCTGCTGGTCCAGTTGCTGCGCCATTTAGGCCTGGCGGCGCGCTTTGTTTCAGGCTATCTGATTCAACTCACCGCCGATGTGAAATCTCTCGACGGTCCCTCCGGACCGGAAAAAGATTTCACCGATCTGCACGCCTGGGCGGAGGTCTACTTGCCCGGCGCCGGCTGGATCGGTCTTGACGCGACTTCGGGTTTGTTCGCCGGCGAAGGCCACCTACCGATTGCCTGCACGCCCGAACCTGGATCGGCATCTCCGGTGACCGGCACCGTCGACGAATGCAAAGTCGAATTTACCCATGAAATGTCGGTGACAAGAATCTGGGAAGCGCCGCGCGTCACCAAGCCCTATAGCGAGGAACAGTGGCAGGCCATCGACCGCCTCGGCCATGCGGTGGATATAGACTTGCAGCGGCACGACGTCCGACTCACCATGGGCGGCGAACCGACTTTTGTCGCCATCGACGACCCCCAGGGCGAAGAGTGGAATATCACCGCCCTCGGACCGAACAAGCGCCGGCTCGCCGCCGAACTCTATCATCGGCTGCGCGCCCGTTACGGCGCCAAGGGGCTGGTGCATTTCGGCCAGGGCAAGTGGTATCCCGGCGAGCAACTGCCGCGCTGGTCGCTCAATTGTTTCTGGCGCGCCGATGGCGAACCGCTGTGGCGCGACGATTTGTTAATTGCGGATGAAACAAAGCCCGGCGATGTCACCGCTGAACGCGCGGGTGAATTTCTCCACGGCGTCGCCCACAGACTCGGCCTTCACCCGCGCAATGTTTTTCCCGCCTACGAAGATTTGTATTACTACTTGTGGCGCGAGCGGCACTTGCCCGCCAACGTCGATCCCTTCGATTCACGGCTCGAAGATCCGCTCGAACGCGCCCGGCTCATGCGCGTGTTCAGCCAAGGCTTAAAGCCGGCCGTCGGTTACGCCCTGCCGATTTCGCGCGATCCGAAAACAACTAGATGGCGCAGCGGGACGTGGTTTTTGCGCGAGGATCATTGCTATCTGCTCCCCGGCGATTCGCCCATGGGATACCGGCTGCCGCTCGACTCGCTGCCCTGGACCAGCGCCACGGATTACCCCTACATTTTTCCGCCGGACCCGGCTCAACCGCTGCCGCCGTTGGCGCCGCACAGCCAGATTCGCTTTCAAGTCGATACGGCAAAATCGGTTAACGGCGATGCCGCGCCTGACAACGGCGACGCGATGGGTCAGAACCTTGGCCCGCGCGCGCCGGCCCGACATGAGAGCGCACACTGGATCGCGCGCACGGCGCTGTGCGCCGAACCGCGCAACGGCGTGCTTTACCTCTTCATGCCGCCGGTGAGTTCACTGGAGGATTATCTCGAGCTGGTTTCGGCCGTGGAATCGACAGCTGAAGCGCTGCGCCAGCCGGTCATGTTGGAAGGCTACGAACCGCCGCGCGATCCGAGGTTGGTAAATTTCCGCATCACCCCGGACCCCGGCGTCATCGAGGTCAATATCCAGCCTTCGGCGAGCTGGGAAGAGTTAAGCGAACGCACCGGTTTTCTCTACGAAGCGGCGCGCCAAGCGCGGCTATCGACGGAAAAATTCATGATCGACGGGCGCCACACCGGCACCGGCGGCGGCAACCATTTCGCCCTCGGCGGCGCCACGCCGGCCGATTCGCCCTGGCTCAGGCGGCCGGATCTCCTGCGCAGCTTTTTGAGCTACTGGCACAATCATCCGTCGCTGTCCTATCTTTTTAGCGGTCTGTTCATCGGCCCGACCTCGCAAGCGCCGCGCATCGACGAAGCGCGCAACGATTCGCTGCGCGAAATCGAAGTCGCCTTCCGCGAGTTGGAGCGGCGCGCCCAAACAGAGAATTGCCCGCCCTGGCTGGTTGACCGGCTGCTGCGCAATTTGCTCATCGACGTGACCGGCAACACCCATCGCGCCGAGTTCTGCATCGACAAAATGTATTCTCCGGACAGCGCCACCGGGCGCCTGGGGCTGCTCGAGATGCGCGCCTTCGAGATGCCGCCGCACGCGCGCATGAGCCTGACCCAACAGCTGTTGATCCGCGCGCTGATCGCGCGCTTCTGGAAAACCCCCTACGCGCCGCCGCGCTTGGCGCGCTGGGGCACTGCGTTGCACGACCGCTTTCTCTTGCCCCATTTCCTTTGGCTCGACTTCGAAGACGTGATCGCCGAGCTTAACCAAGCCGGCTACGCCTTCGAGCCCGGCTGGTTCGCGCCCCATTTTGAATTCCGTTTTCCCAAGTATGGCGACTTTACGACCCGCGGCATCGAAGTCGAGCTGCGCGCCGCTCTTGAGCCGTGGCATGTGCTCGGCGAAGACGGCGCCCCCGCAGGTACGGTGCGCTACGTCGACTCCTCGGTGGAGCGGCTGCAAGTCAAAGTCACCGGCATGCCCCCCGACCGTTATGCGATCACCTGCAACGAAGTGCCGCTGCCGCTGCAATTGACCGGGACTGTCGGCGAATTCGTTGCCGGCGTGCGCTACCGCGCCTGGCAGCCGGCCGCTTGCTTGCACCCGACCATCGGCGTGCACACGCCGCTGATCTTTGACATTGTCGACACTTGGATGAAGCGCAGCCTGGGCGGCTGTCAATACCATGTCATGCATCCCGGCGGGCGCAGCTATGAGGTTTTTCCGGTCAACGCCTTCGAAGCCGAGAGCCGCCGTCTCGAGCGCTTCTTCCGCATCGGACATACGCCGGGGATCATTGAAAACAGCAAGCCGCCGGTCGACCCGGAGTTTCCCTTCACCCTCGATTTGCGTAAAATTTGAGCGTTTATGGCCCGATCTCAAGTCTTTATGAATTACCTACCAGAACCCGGCCGCTACGACGAAGTTTTTGACCTGCAAGGCCGTCCGCGGCAGCACTGGGGGCGCTTGGCTCAGGCGGCGCGCCGGGCGAGCCGCGCCGCCCTGGCCCGGCGCGCCAGCACCATTCGCCGCGCCGTCGAACAGCATGGCGTCACCTACAACATCTACGGTGATCCCAAGGGAACCGATCGCCCATGGGAAGTCGACGTGCTGCCGTTCGTCATCGGCAAAGAGGAATGGCACTATCTCACCGGCGCGGTCGCCCAGCGCGCCCATCTGTTGAACTGCACGCTCGCCGACTTGTACGGCGCCGGGCGATTGCTCGCCGAAGGATTGATCCCGCCGGCGCTCATTCACGGCCATCACAACTATCTTTGGCCCTGCCGCGGTATCGAGCCGCCGGGAGGAATTTTTCTTCATCTCTATGCTTGTGACTTGGCGCGCTCGCCGGATGGACGCTGGTGGGTCATCGGCGATCGCACCCAAGGTCCCTCCGGGGCCGGCTATGCATTGCAAAATCGTCTGATCGTCACGCCGCAGTATGAAAATATCTTTCGCTCCCTCGGGGTGCAGCGGTTGGCAAATTTTTTTCGCACGCTGCAGCAACAGCTGGCGGCCCTGGCGCCGACCGCCGGCGAGGCGCCGCTGGTCGCACTGCTCACTCCCGGTCCTTACAACGAAACCTATTTCGAGCATATTTTTCTGGCGCGCTATCTCGGCTTTCCCCTGGTCGAAGGCTCGGACCTCACAGTGCGTGACAATCGCGTTTACCTGAAAACCTTGCAGGGGCTGAAACGCGTGCATGTGCTGTTGCGCCGCCTGGACGACGAATATTGCGATCCGGCGGCGCTGCGCACCGACTCGACGCTCGGCGTCGCCGGCCTGATCTCGGCGGCGCGCGCGGGCAATGTCGTGATCGCCAACGCGCTCGGCTGCGGCGTGCTCGAATCGCCCGCCTTGGCGGGATTTCTGCCGGCGGTGTGTCAGACGCTGCTCGGCGAATCGCTGGCTCTGCCGTCGGTCGCCACCTGGTGGTGCGGCGAAGCGCCAGCCCTCGAATATGTCATCAAACATCTGCCCGAACTGGTCATCAAGCCGGCGTTTCCCTCGATGAAGATCGAGCCCACCTTTGGCCATTCCCTGGACGGTGCCGCACGCGACGCTATGATCGATCGCTTAAGAGCGACCCCGCACGCTTTTGTCGCGCAGGAACGGGTGCGGCTGTCCCAAGCGCCAACCTGGTCGACTGAAAAGCAGCAATTCGAGCCGCGCGTTGTCGGCTTGCGGCTTTACGCGACGGCAAACGGCAAGGGTTATGACGTGATGCCCGGCGGCCTGGCTCGCGTCGCGCCTGAATCGGCGGCTGAAGTGATTACCATGCAGCGCGGCGGTGCGAGCAAAGACGTCTGGGTGTTGGGCGACGGCGCGACGCCGTGGTCGATGTCGCAGGCGGCGACGAGCGTCGCGATGGCGGCCGGGTCGCGAGGTACGGCCAGCGGCGCGAACGGGAGGTCCACGGGTAGCCGGTGGACCGGCTCGGCGTTGCCCACGGGATGGAGGTGATGGGGCAGCGCCGCGAGCAGCACCGGCCGG
>Ga0075342_1000110_pt1 | contig 13683 bp, 15 predicted proteins | sample RushOxbow_ThreeS_3_FD_120085 | JGI IMG/M metagenome (GOLD analysis project Ga0075342, IMG submission 120085) | Natural and restored wetland microbial communities from the San Francisco Bay, California, USA, that impact long-term carbon... | ecosystem: Environmental > Terrestrial > Soil >...
GCCGCCGGGCTTGGCGCCCTGGCCGACCACGATCTCGATGGCATCGGCGCGCCGGAGATCGTCGGGGTTCATGCCGTAGCGCGAGGGCAACAGCTGATAAACCAGGAGCTGCGAATGGTGACGCTCCTCCTCGGTCATGCCGCCGTCGCCGGTGGTGGTCGAGGTGCCGACTTGGGTGGCGCCGCGGCCCAAGGCCTCCTTGGCCTGGGCCGACAGCGAGCCAAAGCTCATGCCGGCGATGGTGATCGGGATCTTGATGTGGAGCGGTTTCTCGGCGAAGCGGGTGCCGAGCCACACATCGGTATCGCAGCGCTCGCGATAGCCTTCGAGCGGGTAGCGGCTCATTGAGGCGCCGAGGAACAGCAGGTCGTCGAAATGAGGCACGCGCCGCTTGGCGCCGGCGCCGCGGATATCGTAGATGCCGGTCGCGGCGGCGCGGCGGATCTCCGACAGCGAGAACTCGTCGAAGGTGGCTGAGGCGCGTGGCGTGGTCCGGGGCGTCCAATCCATCAATAGTCTCCGGCGTTATCGACGTGGAAATTGTAAAGCTTGCGCGCCGAGCCGTAGCGCCGAAATTCGCTCGCGTCGACCTCGCCGTTGAATCCGGCCCGTTCCAGCACCCCATGCAGCGCGCGCTTGTGCGCGTCGCGCATCTCCTTCTCGATGCAGTCGGCGCCGAGGCTCTTCACCTGGCCGCGCACGAACAGCCGCGCTTCGTAGATCGAATCGCCGAGCGAGTCGCCGGCATCGCCGAACACCACGAGGTTGCCGGCCTGGGCCATGAACGCGCTCATATGCCCGACCGAGCCCCTCACCACGATGTCGATGCCCTTCATCGAGATGCCGCAGCGCGAGGAAGCGTTGCCGTCGATACGGAGCAGCCCGCCGCGCCCGGTGGCGCCGGCCGACTGGCTGGCATCGCCCGACACATGGACAAAGCCCGACATCATGTTTTCGGCCACACCGACGCCGGCGCTGCCGTGGACCAGCACGGTCGCGAGTTGGTTCATGCCGGCGCAGTAATAGCCGACCGGTCCGTTGATCTCCACGGTGATGGGCGCGTTAAGGCCGGCAGCGATGGCGTGCCTCCCCGCCGGGTGGTCGATCAGCCAGTGCCGCTCATTGGTGTCGGGATGGAGGCGGTGCAGCGCCGCATTCAGCTCTCTGAGCGGCGTTGAACCGAGATCGACATCGGGCACGGTTAGCGCTCCCAGAAATAGACCGTGGCGGGCTCTGGCTCCCAGATGCGCGAGTGCTCAATGCCGGGCAGGCCCGCCAGCGCGCGATATTCGGAGCCGAACGCCACATAGCGGTCGGTCTCGGCCATGATCGCCGGCTTGCAAGCGATGCCGTCGCGCAGCACGCCGAAGCCGTTCTCGGTGCCGACCACGAAGGTGTAGAAGCCATCGAGATCGTCGAGGCTGACTTTGAGCGCGTCGTCGAGGCTAAGTCCCTCGCGCATCTTCCAGCTGAGATAGCCGGCGGCAACCTCGGTGTCGTTCTCGGTTTCGAACTTGAAGCCCTCGCGGGCGAGCACCCGGCGGAGATTGTTGTGGTTCGACAGCGAGCCGTTATGCACCAGACATTGATCTCCGCCGGTCGAGTAGGGGTGCGCGCCGTCGGTGGTCACCGCCGATTCGGTCGCCATGCGGGTGTGGCCGATGGCATGCGTGCCGGTCATGGCGGCGAGGTCGAAGCGCGCGGCCACCGTGTCGGGCCGACCGACTTCCTTGTAGACCTCCATGCGCCGGCCGCGCCCGACCACTTCGATCTCGGGCAGCTCGCGCGCCAGCCAGGCGATCAGCTCGGGTACCGCATCGTCCGGCAGAGACACCACCGCATGGGTGTCGTGCGCGGTGGCGACAGCGTCCTCGAAGGCATGGCTGATGCGCTTGGCGGTCTCCGTCATCGCTTCTGGCGTGGCGGCGCGCAGGGTCAGCTTGGTCTCGCCAGCCTTGCCCGCGCCATAGACGGCGAAGCCCGCGCTGTCCGGCCCGCGGTCGGACAGCGTGGCGAGCATGGCGGCGGTCAGCCGGCCGAGCTCGGGCTCGAGCGAAGGGTCTTTGATGAACAGTCCGACGATCCCGCACATGGGCTGAAATGCTCCGGTTAACGCGGCCTGCACCATGCTACGGGGCAAAGCCGCTCGTCAACCCACGTGAAATAAAGTTTCCTTAGGGGAAATTCAACTGCGCGGGTAAATGATGATCGAGAGATAGGTCATGGGTCGTTCGAGCAGCTCTTCAGGCCCATGCGGCGCGCCGGCATCGAAGAACAAGGCATCGCCTGCCGACATGGGATAGAGCTTATCGGCGTGGCGGTAAACCACCTTTCCCGTCAGCATGTAGATGAGCTCGACGCCGTCGTGCTGGAACAGCGCATAGGGCTCGGCGTCCTCGCTCAAGGTGATGAGATAAGGCTCGACCACGATGTCGCCGGAGATCGAGTGCCCGAGCAGCTCGTAGCGGTGACCCGACTTGGTGCCGCGCCGCTCGATCAGCACACCCTGGCCGGCGCGCACATAGGAGCAGTCGCGGCGCTCCTCGAAATCGGCAAAGAAGCTGGTCATCGGCACGTTGAGCGCGCGGGCGAGACCTTGCAGCGTCGCCAGCGACGGCGAGGTGCCGCCATTCTCGATCTTCGACAACATGCCGGGCGAAAGGCCGGCTTCGGCGGCAAGCTCGGTGGCGGTGAGCTGGAGGCGCTGGCGCAGCAGCCTGACCCTGCGGCCGATCGAGACTTCGAGCTGAAGCTCGCCGGTGGTCGGCGCGTTCGAGCCGGTGGCGTAGGTCGGGGCAGGCGTGGCGGCGCTATTGGGGTCAACGTGTCGTCCCGACACGGCGCGGCGCCGCGCATGGGTGCGCGCCCTGAGCGCTTTGGAAGACAGCTTGGTGGTCGCCATGGCGAGAAACTACCACGATCCGCCGAAGCGCGGCCACGCCCAGCTTCAACCGGCAAGCCGGGTGCGACTCGGCGGCTCGCCGAAGGCCTGGCCATAGGCGCGGGCGAACTGGCTTGAAGAGGCAAAGCCGGTGGCGAGCGCCACGTTGAGCACGGGTAACGTGGTCTCGCGCAGGAGCTGGCGCGCCCGCTCCAGCCGCAGCCAGCGATAATGGGCGTGGATACCGTGGCCGACATGGCGATGGAATAGCCGCTCGAGTTGCCGGAGCGATATGCCGGCCTGGCGCGCCAGCGCCGCGCGCGGTCGCGGCGTCTCGATGCTCAGCTCCATGGCGCGCAGCACGATGAGTAGCTTCTCGTCGGCCACGCCCAGCCGGTAGCGGAGATCCATGCGCTGCGGGCCAAAGCCCTCGCGCACATGGGTATGCAGGAACCAGTCGCCGACGGATGCCGCGAGCTGGCGGCCGTGATCGCGTTCGATGATGACGACCATCAGGTCGAGCGCCGAGATGCCGCCGGAGCAAGTGATGCGATTGCCGTCGATCTCGAACAGCGTTGGCACCACGGCGACATCGGGAAACGCCTCGCGGAAGGCGGGCAGATGCTCCCAATGCAGCGTGGCGCGGCGCTGGTCGAGCAGCCCGGCTTTGGCCAGCACGTACGGTCCGCCGGAAATGCCGCCGATGGTGACGCCTTTGCGGGCCAGCCGCCGCAGCCAGGCGAAGGTCGATTTGTCGTCGAAGGTCGCCGGATTGCCGCCGGCGCAGACGAACACCAGATCGGCCTCGCGCTCGGTGTTGGTGCCGCAATCGGGGATGATGGCGACGCCGTTCGAGGCCGTGACCGGCTTGTCGCCGGGGGCGGCGTGCCACCAGCGGTAAAGCTCGCGGCCAGACAGCAGATTGGCGGCGCGCAGCGGTTCGACCGCCGCGGCATAGGACATCAGCGCGAAGCCCGGCACCAAAAGAAAGCCCACGGTTTGCGGCGTAGCCGGCACCGGGGGGCGGTTTGAGGCTGGCTTGGCGCTCATGTCGCAAAATGTCAATTATGCGGCGGGAAATGTCAATCTGGCGTCGGGCGATGGCGCAAAATCGCGGTCATGCGCTATTCGCTTGGCAGCCTGCTCGTCAATGCGGTCACCGGCAACCGCCATTGGAAGCCGATCTGGCGCGAGCCCGAGCCTAAGCCCTCCTATGACGTGGTGATCGTCGGCGGCGGCGGGCATGGACTCGCCACCGCGCATTATCTGGCCAAGGAGCACGGCATCACCAATGTCGCGGTGGTGGAGAAATCCTATGTCGGCTCCGGCAATGTCGGGCGCAACACCACCATCGTCCGTTCCAACTACCTGCTGCCCGGCAATCTGCCGTTCTACGAGCACTCGATGAAATTGTGGGAGGGGCTCGAACAGGACCTCAACTACAACACCATGGTCAGCCAGCGCGGCGTGCTGAACGTGTTCCACTCCGACCCGCAGCGCGACGCTTACGCCAGGCGCGGCAATGCCATGCGGCTGCACGGCGTCGATGCCGAGCTGCTCGACCGCGAGCAGGTGCGGGCGCTGGTGCCGTTCGTCGATTTCGACAATGCGCGCTTTCCAATTCGCGGCGGGTTGCTGCAGAAGCGCGGCGGCACGGTGCGCCACGATGCGGTCGCCTGGGGCTATGCGCGCATGGCGGGCAGCAGAGGCGTCGATATCATCCAGAATTGCGCCGCGACCGGTTTCCGCATCGAGGGCGGCCGCATCTTAGGGGTCGAGACCGAGAAGGGCTTCATCGGCGCGAAGAAGGTCGCGCTGTCGGTTGCCGGCAACTCCACGCGCGTCGCCGACATGGCGGGTCTCAGGCTGCCGATCGAGAGCCATGCGGTGCAGGCCTTCGTCACCGAGGGCGTCAAGCCGGTGATCGACGTGGTGATGACCTTCGGCGCGGGCCATTTCTACGTCAGCCAGTCGGACAAAGGCGGTCTGGTGTTCGGCGGCGATATCGAGGGCTACAATTCCTATGCCCAGCGCGGCAATCTGCCGGTGATCGAGGATGTGTGCGAAGGCGGCATGGCGCTGATGCCGGTGATCGGGCGGTTGCGCATCCTGCGCTCGTGGGGCGGGCTGCTCGACATGACGATGGACGGCTCGCCGATCATCGACAAGACTCCGGTCGAGGGCCTCTATCTCAATGGCGGCTGGTGCTATGGCGGGTTCAAGGCGACGCCGGCGGCGGGTTTCTGCTTCGCCCATTTGATCGCCAGGGACGAGCCGCATCCGCTCGCCGCCGCCTATCGCCTCGACCGTTTCGCGGCTGGCCGCGTGATCGACGAGAAGGGCATGGGCGCCCAGCCCAATCTGCACTGAGGCTCGGCGATGCGCATCAAATGTCCCTATTGCGGTGAGCGGGCGCTCGAGGAATTCACCTATCGCGGCGACGCCACGGTGACACGGCCCGCGACTCTCGAGGCGGCGGCGGAGCCGGCCTGGGTCGATTATGTTTATTTCCGCGACAATCCGGCCGGGCTGCACCAGGAGCATTGGCATCACAGCGCCGGTTGCCATGCCTGGCTGGTGGTGACGCGCAACATCACCACGCATGAGATCGTGTCTGTCGCATTTGTGGAGAAGAAGAAGTGAGCGCGCAGCCCAACCGGCTCGCCCGAGGCGGCGTGATCGACCGGTCTAGGACCGTTCGTTTCAGCTTCGACGGGCAGCGGCTTGCCGGCCATGAAGGCGATACGCTGGCTTCGGCGCTGCTCGCCAACGGGGTCAAGCTGGTTGGGCGCTCGTTCAAATATCACCGGCCGCGCGGGATTCTGACTGCCGGCTCCGAGGAGCCCAATGCGCTGGTCGAGCTGCGAACGGCTGCGCGCCGCGAGCCCAACACGCGTGCCACCACCATCGAGCTTTATGATGGGCTCGACGCGGCGAGCCAGAACCGCTGGCCGTCGCTCAAATTCGACGTGCTGGCGGCCAACCAGCTGCTCTCGCCGATCTTCGGCGCCGGCTTCTACTACAAGACCTTCATGTGGCCGGCCGCGTTCTGGGAAAAGGTCTACGAGCCGGCCATTCGCCGTGCCGCGGGACTTGGCCGCGGCGCCGGGCTGCCCGACCCAGACCATTACGAGAAGGCATACGCGTTCTGCGATGTGCTGGTGATCGGCGCCGGCCCGGCCGGTCTGGCGGCCGCGCTCGCCGCCGCGCGCTCAGGCGCGCGTGTGATCCTAGCCGAGGAGGATTTCCGGCTGGGTGGGCGCCTGCTCGCCGAGCGCGACGAGATCGACGGCGTGCCCGCGCTCGACTGGGTCAAGGTAGCGGAGGCTGAGCTCGAGAGCCTGCCGGAGTGCCGCATCCTGCGACGCACGACGGTACAAGGCGTCTATGACGGCGGCACCTATGCCGCGATCGAGCGGGTCAACGACCATGTGCCTGTGCCGCCGGCGCATCAGCCGCGCCAGCGCCTGTGGAAGATCGTGGCCAAGCGCGTAGTGCTCTGCGCCGGCGCGATCGAGCGCGGAATCGTCTTCGGCGACAACGACTGCCCCGGCATCATGCTGGCTGGCGCGGTGCGCGCCTACGTCAATCGCTATGGCGTGGCGCCGGGCAAGCGCGCGGTGATCTTCGCCGATAACGACGACGCCTGCCGCACCGCCGAAGATTTGGCGGAAGCGGGCGTGCAGGTGGCGGCCCTGATCGATGCCAGGAAGGGCGGCTCGGCGTGCGCTCGAGAGGCGGCCGAGAAATCGGGCGCGGGCTATTTCGCCGGCGGCGCGATCGAGCGCGTGCGTGGACGCCAGGCCGTCAGCGGGGTCGACATCAGGGATGCGGCGGGCAAGACCGAGCGCGTCGCGTGCGATTTGGTCGCCGTGTCGGGCGGCTGGAGCCCATCGCTGCATCTCACCACCCATCTCAACGGCAAGCCGCAATGGAGCGAAGCGCTGGCCACCCTGGTGCCGGGCGCGCTACCGCCTGGCATGAGCGTGGCCGGGGCGGCATCAGGCTCGTTCGGCCTTGATGCCAGTCTCGCCGAGGGCCATGCCGCCGGCACCGCTGCGGCGACCGAAACCGGCTTCACCACGCCGGCGCGGGTTGCTCCCGCCGCCGCAGCCGCACCGAGCGCGGCGGCAAGCCCGGTGTGGCAAGTCGAGAAATCTCACGGCAAGGCGTTCGTCGATTTCCAGAACGACGTGACCGTGTCCGACGTGAAGCTGGCGGTGCGCGAAGGCTTCCGCGTGCCGGAGCATCTCAAGCGCTATACCACGCTCGGCATGGCGACCGACCAGGGCAAAACCGGAAATCTCAACGGCGCGGCGGTGTTGGCCGCGGTCACCGGGCGCTATCTCGGCGCGGTCGGCACCACTACCTTCCGGCCGCCGTTCACGCCCATCGCCATCAGCGCCCTCGCCGGCCATCACCGGGGGCAGGATTTTCGTCCGGCGCGGTTGGCGCCGTCGCATGGCTGGGCCGGGGAACAGGGCGCGATGTTCGTCGAGGTCGGACCCTGGCTGCGCGCACTCTACTACCCGAAGCGCGGCGAGGACGCGCAAGACGCGGTCAACCGCGAGGTGGCAAATGTCCGCAACCGAGTCGGAGTGTGCGACGTCTCGACGCTCGGCAAGATCGACGTGCAGGGGAGGGACGCTGGAACTTTTCTCGACCGGGTCTACGCCAACACCTTCTCCAAGCTGCCGGTCGGCAAGGCGCGCTACGGGCTGATGCTGCGCGAGGACGGCTTCGTGCTCGATGACGGCACCACCGCGCGGCTGGCCGAAGACCATTATTTCATGACCACCACCACCGCCAACGCGGTCAAGGTGATGCAACATCTCGAATTCTGCCAGCAAGTGTTATGGCCGGAACTCGACGTACAGCTGGTCTCGGTCACCGAGCAATGGGCGCAATATGCGGTGGCCGGTCCCCGCGCCCGCGACGTGCTGCAGGCAATCGTCGATCCGGCCTACGATCTCTCCAATGAGGCGTTTCCCTATCTCGCTTGCGGCAATGTCACAGTCGCAGGCATTCCGGCGCGGCTCTACCGCCTGTCCTTCTCCGGCGAGCTCGCTTACGAAATCGGCGTGCCGGCGCGGTATGGCGACGCTCTGGTGCGGCGGATCATGAAGGCGGGGGCCGCGTACGGCATCGCGCCCTACGGCACCGAGGCACTCGGCGTGCTGCGCATCGAGAAGGGCCATCCCGCCGGCGGCGAATTGAACGGCCAGACCTCCGCGCATGACCTCGGCTTCGGCAAGATGCTGTCGGCCAAGAAGGACTTCATCGGCCGGTTCATGGCGGCGCGGCCGGCGCTGGCCGACCCGGCGCGGCCGAGCTTGGTGGGTTTGCGGCCGCTCGACCGTGAAGACCGCATCCGGGCCGGCGCACATCTCATTCCCAAGGACGCCGAGCCGGTCGCCAGCAACGACCAGGGCTATGTCACCTCGATTGCGTTCTCGCCGTCGCTCGGCCATTGGCTCGGGCTCGGCCTGCTGGCGCGCGGGGGCGAGCGGCACGGCGAGATCGTGCGGGCGTTTGACCCGGTGCGCGGCGGCGATGTGCTGGTGGAGGTGCGGCCGCCTTGTTTCATCGATCCTGAGGGGGAACGCCTTCGTGTCTGACCGCCCGCTTCAAGCCAAATCGGCGCTGGCCGGCCTCGCCGTTCCCGGCCGCTACGGTCCCCCGGGCGAGCCGGGCGTCACCATCGCGGAGCGGGCAGGGCTCGGTCTCGCGACGGTTGCCGGGCGCAAAGGAGGACCGCTCAGAGCCGCGGTGAAGGGATCCTACGGCCTGGACTTGCCAGACGGCTCGGCGGTTGTGGATGGAGGGGAGGTTAGCTTCGTCGGCTACGGGCCCGGTCAATGGCTGGCGGTGTCGGGAACGTTCGCCGGCGAAACGCTCGCCCGCGATCTGGCGCAGCGCCTGAGGGGATTGGCGTCGATCTCGGACCAGAGCGGTGGGCGGACGGTGTTGCGGGTCAAAGGACCGCGCGCCCGCGACGTGCTCGCTAAAGGTCTGCCAATCGATCTTCATCCCAGCGTGTTTAGCCCGGGCAGCGCCGCCACCAGCACGATCTCGCTGATGGGCGTCCAGCTCTGGCAGGTCGACGACGCGCCGACCTACGACATCGCCCTGTTCCGCTCTGTCTCGGCCAGCTTCTGGCGCTGGCTCACCGCGTCGGCGGCCGAGTTCGGCTACGAGGTCACAACGTCGTGAGCGCGCTCCGGCAACCTTTCCGCCGGTCGCACCGTTGGTCAAATCCGTGTAAAATCGGCAGACGGGCCTAGGCGGCGCCGGTCGGCCGCAGGTGAGGCGATCAGGAGCGCGACCGCTCAGCTCCTAGCAAGGTGAGACTGTCATGATTCGTTACGTGATCGCCGCGTTCGCATTGAGCTTCGCCGCCTGCGCCTTAGCCGGCGCTGCGGAAGTCCAGCCCGCTCCGTCGGAACCGACCAGGATGGGCGAACCCAAGGACAAGACCGTTTACGTTCAGCTCATCGTCAAGGCCTGCCCTCGGGCAGAGGTTCTGCTCGAGCCGACCAATCAGGGCAAGAGCTACGACGACGAGAAACCGCTGACGCTCGCTGAACGCAGGGCCTCCCTGGTGGCCTTGGGGTGCATCGACGTGCCGGTGCCGATGGACTTCCTCGCCGACGCCATGTCGCCCTCGGCGTGCATGGGTCACGGAGGCTATCTCGCCGCCATGCAGTTTCTCGAGCAGCGGCAGGATCTCGCCGCGTTCCCGGCCGTCGGTGCTTGGGAGTGCGTGATTACCGATCACGAGGTCGTCGGCGCTGAGCAAATGTAGTTGCAGCGGCCGGAGCCGGTGTCGATTATGAGCTCGCAGCCTACTCGGCCGTCGGCTTCTTGACGATGTCGTAGAGAGCATTGACGGCGTCGCCCAGCTTGTCGGTGCCTTCGGGCGGTTGCGAGTTGGTCTGCACCGTGATCATTAGATCCTGGTCGGCAATCCACACATAGAGGGTCCGATAGCCGAGACTTTCGCCCTCGTAGAACCACTGGGCGCCGAGAGGCCCTAGGATCTTTCTGCCTAGTCCGAGGGCGAAGCCGCCGGGGTCGTCGTCGGACACCGCCGAGATCGGCTTACCGGTTTTCATCGAAACGAGCGAAGTCCATTCTTCTCGCTGCTTCTGCGGAACCACCTTTCCGCCGAACACCGCACGCATCCAACGATCGACGTCGCGGGCGCTTGCGACGGCGCCGCCGGCGGATTGCATCCAGGAGGTGCCGGCCTCGCGCATGTCCCGGCCGATGAGCGGTGCATTCCACGGTTTCTTGCAATCGGGCTGATAGTCGGAGCACGCTTCGCTCTCGAAATAACCGTGCGACAGACGCTTGATAACCGACGGCGGATAGGTGCTGGCTTCGTAGAACGTCGAGGTGAGCCCATGAGGCTCGATCACCATCTCATGCACGAGATCGCGGAATGACTTGCCTGTGGCCTTCTCGGCGATAATGCCCGCGAGAGCGTAGTTGGTGTTCGAATAATAGTATCCTTCGTTCGCAGGCAGCTTGTTGGTGGCGCTTGGATAGGCTGCGTCCACGAGTTCCTTGAGGGTGAAGTCCCGCTTCGGGTCTTTCTCCCAGACCTTCGACATCCACTCGGTCTCGGAATAATTGGGAATGCCGCTCGTCATGTCGAGGAGGCGGCGGATGGTGACGTCCTTCCACGCCCGATATTCCGGCAGCCACTTGCCGAGCGGGTCGTCGATGGAGAGCTTTCCTGCCGCTTCGAGCTGGAGGATCACCGCGACGGTGAACGATTTCGATGTGCTCCCCATTTGGTAAAGCGTGTCCTGGTCGACCGGACCGGCGTCGGGGTCGCGGCCAACCTTCCCGGCGAACGCTTCAATCGCCGGTCCGGCAGCGCCGAAACTTATGTAAGCGGCGATGCCGGTGACTTTTTCGATCGGCGCTTGCGCCACAAGCCAGGCATCAAGCGCGGCCTGCACTCTCTCGACTTCGGTCGGCTCGGCAGCCAAAGCGCCCGATGCAAAGCCAGCCGCGAGCGATGCGGCCAAAACCGTAACAAGGCCATTTCTCACGTCACGCCCCCAGGGAGAACACCTCTTTACAGGCCACGCCCCGAACTTGCGAGACCTAAAGAGGGGGGGCCAGCCCTCGGGTTTCCGGACCGGCTAACTCGCCCTTCTTCTTCGGCACTTTCTTGCCCTTCTCACGGGCCTCGGACAGGCCGATGGCGATGGCTTGTTTGCGGCTCTTCACCGTCTTGCCGCTGCCGCTCTTCAACGTGCCGCGCTTCTCCTTGTGCACCGCGCGCTTGACATCCTTCGAGGCCGATTTGGAATATTTCCTTGCCATGGTCGTGAACTCCTCGCGCGTCGACGAGAAAACGCCGCGCGTTCAGGAGGAGTTCCGAACCAGGCGATTCGTCGGAGCTAGGCCGGCTTGACGCTGATCGCCACCGCCCGGGTCACTTCGAGCACGACCATGTCGCCGATCTTGACTTGGTTGAAGCCGGCCACGGTGGGCGCTATGGCGATGGTGTGGGTCTTGCCGCCGGTGCCGGCGAAGGCGATGATGCGCTTGGTGCGATCGATGGCGGCGACGGTGTCGGTGACCTCGACGTGGAGAGGTCGGTGGCGCCGGTCGGCGTCGCCTCGACCCAATCCTGCTCGGCCGCCGTCGGCGGATTCATGTCCCTGTCGGCAGTCTCTTCCGCTGCGAAGCGAACTCGTCGGAATAGCTGATGGTATCTTTTCGTTGACCTTGATCAGCGCGATGTGCTCGGGCGTGACCTTGACCACCACCCAATTATTGTTGGGTCCGACCACGGTGACCAGCTGGTTGGTCACGTCGATCGCTTCGATGGTGACGAGCTCGGTAAGACGCCGGCATCGGTCTCGACTTCGACCGGATTTGCTCTGCTGTGGTCGATCAGAATGAGAGAAAGCGCAATCGCGGACACAAACGGTACGATCGCGAAAAGACTCTGCATGAACTTCACCTCCCACGATTGAATTTGAGAATACACTACCAGTTGAAGGTTATTCCCATCACTGGTCCATGTTGCACGGCGTTGAGGCCGTTCTTTCCGAACCGGCCGGTCTCGCTATAGTCGACCGAGAGCGCCCGATAGCCGAGATCCGCGTGAAGCGGAATGCCGAAAGCCGCGGTGTGGAAGCTATAGACGCCGACCACTTGCCACGAGAACTCGCTGCCGGCGCCGAATCCGCCAATATCGCCTTCAAGCCGAAGATTCTGGCCGGGAGCGATCTGATGCCTGATGCGGCCGCCCACCACCGGGTCGACCCATTCAAGGTCGCCGGAGTGGGCCACCACCACGCTGCGCGAGCGGTTGAATTTAAGTCCGAGCTGCTGGAGATCCGCCGCAATCGTGCCGGTCAGGCGGAGCGAGAGATCGACATCCTGATTCCAATAGCGCGCGCTGCCCAGCACATCGACAGCGGTAAAACTGCCCGGCGCCCTTTCCCAGCGGGCCACCTCATAGGAGATTCCAGATTGGATGATGGTCTGCTGGTAGTCGAGCTGAGCCTTGCCCCTTATGCTCACCACCACGTCAGGGAAGCGGGCGAGCGGGCTGCGCTGGGCGTGGAAGTTGCCGGGGAATCCGAGGTCCAGCCACACCACATCGGTGAACAGGCCGAGCTTGCCGCGGCGCGCCTCGAAATAGCTCATCCAAGCGAGCAGTGAATCGCTCTTGTCGACGATCTGGAAGAAGTTCTGATTAATGTCGGCAGTGTGCCCGCGCGCGGTGACGTCGCCGTTGATGTTGATCATCCAGCCATAGGGCGTGAAGCTGAAATCCCATTTGCTGGCGGGAGCAGGGGGTTCTGTGAGATCGGCGGCAACAACCGGGCTGGAGGCGGCAAGCGATGCGCAGAGAATCCCAGCTGGGGCCAATAGGCGGCATCCACTCACGACGATCCCCCCAACGCCCAGTCCCCCCGGCCGGCAGGTGTGGCCTAAGAGCCCTCGCTTATAGCCAGCAACCGCAGCGGTAATCTTGCCTTTGATGCCAGGCGCGGAAAGCGATCAGCCCAGCTCGCCTGGCCCCCCAAAAACTAGCATCTCTGGCTTGGGATGGTGCGGCAAACCAGCAACAGGGAACAAAAAACCCTATCGAGGGCCGATTTTATGGGCCGGTTCAGGCCTTCCGTGCGCGCTTGATCGACTTGATGCGGCCGCGCGGCCGCCCCGACACGGCGCCGATCTCACGATCTTGCGCCTCGACGAAGGTTCGCGCCGGGGTGTCGCCGTCGAGGCCGCCGAGTTCGACTGCCGGCACCTTCCGGTTCGAGGTCTGCGAGCCATCCTCGTAGAGCACATCGAAAAGCACGAAGCCGTTGGGGCGGGCTTGCTGTTTCCTGGCCATGATTGCCGACGCCTAGGCGTCCTCCGGGGTTTTGTCGGCACTGGGCTCGTCGCTCCGCGCCGCTTTGCGCTTCGCCGTCTCCTCTTCGAGACGCTTCAGCTTTTCCTGCTTCTTTTGCGCCTTGGCCCGATTGCGGTCGGCGCGCTGCTGGTTGTAGTTCGGTTTGAAGGCCATATCGTCACTCCCCTCGGGGGATTCAGGTTTGCTTGGACCGCCGCGGCTTGGGAGCCCGGGGAGCCGGAGCCGCTGGTTCCGGCTTGTTCTCGTTGTCGGCCGCCTCTTTGGCAAGACGCAGCTCGCGCAGCCTCGCCGTCTTGAGCATCATGGCCTCGTGCTCGCGCTCCTGGTCGAGCTTGAAGGTCTGCTCGCGTTTTTGCGCCTTGCTGAGAAGGGCCTCGGCATTGCGCCGAGCGGCGGAGGCGCGGGA
>Ga0075342_1000111_pt1 | contig 13653 bp, 9 predicted proteins | sample RushOxbow_ThreeS_3_FD_120085 | JGI IMG/M metagenome (GOLD analysis project Ga0075342, IMG submission 120085) | Natural and restored wetland microbial communities from the San Francisco Bay, California, USA, that impact long-term carbon... | ecosystem: Environmental > Terrestrial > Soil > Wetlands...
GGCTCGGAGGCGGTTTCGCTCGAGGGCAGCACTGACATCGGCAATCTCGTGTGGGAGTAGACATGGGATGGACGTTTTCACTTCTGCCGCGGAACTTCTGCGTCATCGCCGCCCGGAGCGGCCAGTCCTAGCTTTGAGGCCGCACGCTGCGCGCCGCGCGGCGAATTGGTTTCTCGCTAACTTCCCCGGCCGCGTGCTCTATGCCGCCAAGGCGAACGACACGCCTGCAATTCTCGACACCCTGGTAGAGGCCGGCATTCGGTCGTTCGACGTAGCCTCACTGGTCGAAATCGAGCGCGTGGCGCCGATCCCCGATGCCGAGCTCTACTTCATGAACCCGGTGAAGTCGCGGGGCGCGATCGTGCGCGCCTATCGCGATTTCGGCGTGCGGAGCTTCGCTTTCGACAGCGACGAGGAACTGGACAAGATCGTGGCCGAGACCGGCGGAGCGAGCGACCTCACGCTGTTCCTCCGCGTTGCCTGTCCCAATACCCACAGCCTCATTCCGCTTGAGGGCAAGTTCGGCGTGTCGAGCGAGGACGCGCCGGCGCTGTTGTTACGGGCGCGCCAAATCGCGCGCCGGCTCGGCATTACGTTCCATGTCGGGTCACAGGCGGTGGTTCCTGCCGCATTCGGCGAGGCGCTCCGGCAGATCGGCCAGTTGATCGTGGAGTCCGGCGTCATGGTCGACGCCGTCGATATCGGCGGCGGCTTTCCGAGCCGCTATCCGCACTCCGACCCGCCCGAGCTTCAAAGCTTCATGGACGAGATCGTGCGCGCCGCCGATGACCTTGCGGTCAAGCATTCCTGTGAGCTGCTATGCGAGCCGGGCCGCGCGCTAGTGGCCGAGGCCGAGTCGGTGATCGTCAGGGTCGACGCCCGGCGTGGCAACGCGCTCTACGTCAACGACGGCGCATTCGGCACGCTGTTCGACGCCGCTTATTCCGGTTTTCGCTTCCCCGCCCGGCTGGTGGCCACCTCGCGGCGACGGACCAAGCCGGTGGCCGACTTCACGCTCTATGGTCCGACCTGCGACAGCTCAGACTATTTGCAGGGTCCGTTCGTCCTGCCGGCTTGCGTGCGCGAGGGTGACTATATCGAGATCGGCCAAGTCGGCGCCTATGGCCGGGTGTTGGCGAATCGTTTCAATGGCTTCGGCGAATACGATGAAGTGATTCTGACCGACGCGCCGATGCTGTCGATGTACGAGGCGGCGGTGGACGAGGCGCCCGCCGCGCTCAAGACCGCACGCGCCTAGCGCGGGCGCGCTGGCTTTCATCCCTCTGTCGAATCCGCGCCATCCACAACCTCCTTCTGACAAGACTGTGTGCGGACGGCCGCCGCAGTCACAGGCTAAAGTGTTGCGGCTGGGGCTAGTCAGACGCCGCGAAGGAGGCACTGCATTCCATGAACATCGAGAGTCTTGAGGCTGTCTGGGCGCCGCGTGTCCTCAGTATCCTCCGCATCGTCACCGCGCTGCTGTTCTTCGAACATGGCGCCTCGAAGCTGCTCGGGTTTCCGCCGTCGGATCATTCGCCGGAAGTCCTGTCCTTGTCGTGGATCGCCGGGGCGCTGGAATTGGTCGGAGGGGCGTTCCTAATCGTGGGGCTGTTCACGCGGCCGGTGGCCTTCATCCTGTCAGGCGAGATGGCCTTCGCGTACTGGATGGCGCACGCGCCGCGCAGCCCGTTCCCGCTGTTGAACGGTGGTGACGCGGCCATTCTCTATTGCTTCGTGTTCCTGTATCTCGCCTTTGCCGGCGGTGGGCCGTGGAGCCTCGATGCGCTCCGGCGGCGAGGGTCATGATCGCTCGACAAATTTTCAGCAGCCCATAATTAAAAAGGGCCGACTCTCGCGAGTCGGCCCTCTCGTTAGTCGGTACGCGCCGGCATCGAGCCGGCGCTCGGTTGTCAGATCTTGCGGCCGCGCTCGGCTTTGACGGCCTCTTCGTGATACCAGGCGCCGCCCGAGGCGACCCTGGCGATGCGCGGCATCGCCGAATTCTCTACCGGCATAGCCTCATCGCGACGGCCGGCGAGGGCCGCGCGGCCGCCCGCTTAGGGTCAAAAGCAGAAGTTCGCTGGTGTCGGTGCGATGTCCGCTAAGTGCCAGAAGCCGACATTGACTTTGCCTTGAGATAAACGAACCCCGGCGCAGGAAAGAGAAGAGCGCCGGGGTTGCAGATGTGGGATCGCCGACTATTTCGGCACAGCTACGAACAGAGCGCCAGTCATTTTACCGTCTGCACCAACCATCGGTGCATAGTTAGCGTCATAGTCTTTGCCAAAAAGAGTTGCGGGTCCGCTATAGGACTGTTTCTGCGACAATGCTTTGTAGGCCGCACTATCGTGGTCAAGTTTGGTAGCGACTTCTGATTTTCCGTCTTCGGTCAATGTCGTTTGCTTTCGCACGAAGTCCGTACCGTCATAGGAAAAGATCGTGGCTGCGAGTTCGCCCGCCCATGCGGCGTTGCCGACAAGCAAGGTGACAGGCAGCACTAGACTCAGAACCAGGAATAATCGTCTCATGTATTTCTCCTTCGGGCGCGGCGCGCCCCACTGAACGACCTCGAACCCAATCTTCGCGGGGGTGCTTTGAGCTAGATCAATAGAAATACGAGGGGCCGATGATCCCTCGCGGAAAATCTTTCCAAGGTTTTTGAACCGACCACCCTTAGTTTCACTGAACGCCTTTTTGTCCGCTTTGGGTCAAAAGCTGACCTGAACGTGACGAACGGGAATGTCAGCTAGGTGCCAGAAGCAAACATAAGCTAAGCAGTTTGATCAGTAGCTTTCCGAAGGTAGCACGCGATCATTGGCATGACCAAGTCGGCAGCGCTCGACTACGCCAAGTCGAACATCCGCGTGAACGCGATCCTGCCCGGCAATATCGCGACGCCGATGATGGAGCGCTTTACCGGAGGCGACATTCAGAAAGCGATCGACCTGGAGCCGGTCGGTCGCCTGGGAAAACCGGAAGAGATCGCGGAAGCCGTACTGTGGATGTGCTCCGACGTCGGCGGCTTTGTGACCGGGTCGCCAATCGTGGTCGATGGCGGCTGGTCGCTATAAAGCTAGATGCTGACAGCGAGCACACATCAAAAGAAACGGTCGTTAATGCGACTCCTCTTTCTGTTCGGCTACGCTATACTCCCCGTGCTTTTCATGCAGCAGGGCGAAAAATATGCATCGCTCAAATAGCTCAGAACCTTTGCAGTCTCTCGCGCAAATTTCGATATTCGCGAGCCTCCCTTCAGCTGCTTTGGAGCGAATTCGAAGAAGCTGTGAGTGGAGACTCTACGAACCCGGTCAGCAGATCGTTCATTACGAAGATACCTCGGATGATGTTTTCTTCCTCACTAAGGGCGTGGCCCGCGTGACGATCTACTCGGTCGACGGAAAGGCAGTGAGCTTTCGTGAGCTGGGTCCCGGTGATCTATTCGGTGAATACCCTGCTATTGACGGCGGCCCACGCTCGGCAAGCGTGGAGGCACGAACTGCCTGCATGGTCGGCCAGATGCATGCCCCAGCATTTCTCGAACTGCTGGAGAACGAACCGAAGGTGCGGCGAAAGTTGTTGCGGCAATTAGTAATGACGATCAGACGGCTGACAAATCGCATCTACGAGTTCAGCACGCTCGCGGTGAACAACCGCATCCAAGCTGAAGTACTGCGCCTCGCGAATTTAGCGAATCGGGAGGGCAAGTGTGCATGTATAACACCGGTTCCCACACACGAGGAGATCGCGAGTCGCCTCAGTACGCACCGAGAGGCTGTTACACGTGAACTAAACCGCTTGTCGAAGATCGGAGTGCTCGAGAGACAAGGCAATGCATTACTTGTTAGGGATGTTGAACGTTTGACTGCGATGGTTCACGAAGCGACCGGTGTGCACGAGGACGATGGTCGCTCTGAATACTAGCCTGCCTCGTGGCACTTAGTGCCACCAGCCCGCTTCGTGGCGTTTTCAAGCGTGTGACACAGCGTAGTTGTTCCATGGCGATTGGCTCACGTGAGCCACGTGTAATCTTAAAGGCGCAACAAAAGTCTTGCCCGACCTGATTAGCGACGGCTAGCCTTTAATGGGCGTAGAATATTCACGCTCTATAGCAGGATTTAGGATATCATTGGTGTGAACTGATCCGTGTCGCCACCCCCTCGGTATGAGGTTCGGCATGGCCCAAGGACTCACTGCACGTCGGAGCCTTATACGAGAAGTCTGCGCGCAGTTTGTCGGTTCAGATCTCGAGACAGGCTATGCCTTCATCTATACGTGGCTCGCCAACCAGTTCGGTCACTTCATGATTGGCTTCGCTGGCACCCTTGCTAGCGTCTGGGCTGTGTCATCCTTTGGTCCACAGTATGTGCTGCACCCACGAACGTTAAGAGAAAGCGTCATTGTCGGCTTAGTCGCGGAGGGATGGGTACTTGTCTGGATCCTCAAGGAATTTCTGTTCGACATATCCGGCGGCTACAAGGATTTGCGCGAGGCTAAGGAAAGAATAGAGAAACTCGCGAAAAGGAGACTTCGTCAGGCTGGGAAATTCCGAACAGCACTGGGAGAGTCAGATGAGTTGTCGGAAGCAGCATTTAAGCGCGACCTGACGCACGACTCCCGAATAGATATCTGGTTCTATTCCGCAGGCGTTTTGACAGCCCTAATGATGATTCTCGGCCCAACGCTCGCAACCACATGGGGCCGCCCGTGGCTCGCTGGCGGTCTGCCGCTTGCGACGTTCATCATTTTGCTTGTCATTTCTGGAGGGATATCGGCGGAGTGGCTTTGGCGTAACATCGCGTTCGATAAGGCCCAGTTGCCTTTTGTCGGTCGCTATGCTCTCACGGATCGACCGTTCGAAAAGGAAACCCGTGAAGCTGCGATTGACTTCGCTCTAAATAGCAAGGTGCCAGGGCATCTTATCATCATCGGTCCGCCTAAGAGTGGCCGCACAACGACCGCTGTCGCTCTTGCCGTAGAGGCGCTACTGCAATCGTCACCGCCACGCAACATTGTCCGCTACATTACACTCTGTAAGCTTCTTGATCGTATCGCTGAAGGGAAGTCGGACATGGAGCTTCCGCGGCCTATATTTCCCCCCGAGGAAGCCGAGCTTCTCATCATTGATGATGTCGGCGCGCAGACTCCCCACCCCATGGATCCGCTGTTAACAGCGGAACATTTTAGGGCGTTACTTGAGGGGTTGCTGAACAACAATGACCCACTAAAAGCCGCAGGCCAGAAGAAGCGCGCAATCTGGGTGGTAGGCGACGATCCGGAGCAGGCCGAGCGATGGCAGCATGCACTGGACGCATTTGGACCCAACTCTTGCACTGAAGTAATAGTGCTCGCCGATCCAATCCCACCCGAGGAACGCCGCCGACCGACTCGGCATGGAAAGGGAGCAACCCACGGGCATACGGCCCCCTTTGCTAACTTTCTTGCCAGGATGCTATAGCCCTCGAGGCTTTACCAATGGCGGAAACTATCCATAGCAGCGTCAGCCCGTACCTGCCGGGTGCCTTAACTGAGTGGTCGCGCGCCGGCGAAGAACCACTTCAACTCCCCGCAGTCGAATCCTTCAAGGGCGCTTTCCTAGTCGTTGACGTCTCAGGGTTCACCAGAATTGCCGGCCGCTTGTCTCGTCAGGGAGAAACGGGCGTCGAGCGTGTTAGTGAGATTCTCACCGACTTTTTCACGAACCTAGTGGCTGCCGTAGAAACCGAAGGAGGCCTTGTCCTTGGTTTTCAGGGCGACGCTTTGCTTGCAGCGTGGCAACGCGACGTGGATCCGCTAACGACCTTGCTACTTCGCTGCTGCGGCTGCGCTCTATCGATCAAGAGACGCTTCAAGGAATGGAAAGTCGATGGTCAGGCGCTACAGCTGCGAATGTCAATCGGAGCAGGCAGAATCGAACTTATGCATCTCGGTGACGATGCTCGGAGATGTTATCTGCTGCCAACCGGTGACGCTGTGGAACAAGCCACAGCGCTTTTGCCTCGAACCGATACCGACGAAATCTTGATTTCTTCCGAAGCTTGGCCGCTGATACAGGAGAGCTGTGACACAGAGTTTTGTGGAGATGGCACAAGACGGCTGCTGAATATGCGTGTCGACCTGCTGTCTCGCTCTGCGTCCAGTAGCGCCGCTAACGAGCCGCTCCGTGATCTGAGCAACTATCTTCCTCGGGCGCTGAGAATCCGCCTTAGCTCGTCGTTGCCAGATTGGGTGGGGGAACTGAGAATTGTCACCGTAGCGTTTTTCAAGATTTCCTTCGAAAAAGCCGCTTGGCGCTCTGACGATATCAACCAGATAGCTATCAATCAGGTAGTTCTGACGGTTGAGCGCACAATTAATGATAACGGCGGTGAGATTTTAGAAGTAGCAAGGAGTGCGCACGAATTGGAGTTGCTTTGTGTGTTTGGGCTACCGGGCGAGCCTCGAGAGAGAATTGGCCATCGCGCAGTTCTTGCCGCAAAGGAAATAGGCGCGGAGCTATGCCGAGAAAACTTAAATGTCTCGATAGGGATCGCCACCGGCCGGGTTTTTTGTGGACCCATTGGCCCGCAACATCGCCGCCAATATTCTGTTGTAGGTGCGCCCGTGTATCTCGCTTCACGCATATCTAGCGTCGCAGCGGGACGAATTTTAGTCGACGAAGCGACCGCGGCCCGCGCTTCTCGCTACATTCGCTTTGATGGACCATGGCCGCTTCATCTCGCCGGAATTCGAGATTCGACGAAAAGTTTTGTACCGTCAGGCGTGGTCGACGCTGACCGTCTCTCGTCTCAACAATTTATCAATCGAGAGGGCGAGATCGAAGCTTTGCAAGGGCTGCTTAAGCAGACCGCCGGAGGGAGCACAGAGTTTGTCCTCATCGATGGAGAACCTGGAATTGGCAAAACTGCTCTTGTCTCGTTCTTTGCCCGGACGAGTACTGAAGCGGGAGTTGAGGTTTGGGAAGGCGCCTGCGACGCTTTGGATCAAGTTACGCCTTACCTCGCCTGGCGCAGCATTATTGCCCAATGCCTCGATTTGGATATATCCGCGCGCAAGATCGCCGAAGTCATAACATCCGTGCAGCATGCGCTACCAGATGATCCGGGCCTTCGCAAGTTGATCCCGCTTCTCAATGACGTTCTTGACCTCAAGCTTCCCGAAGATTTGCTGACGACGAATATGGCCCGCGACGTCAGGGCTGAAAACCTCAGGCGGCTGCTACTTGGGATTATTACTAAGAGGCTGTCGAGTGCACAGAACCTCATCATACTCGAAGATATTCAGTGGGCTGACGAAGGTTCTCTGCACCTCATAGTCAAGCTGGCGCAAGCCAGTTCCAAGACGCTCGTTATTGCGACGTGCCGGAATGCGCATGAGGTTCAGTCTTTTATTCGAACGCTCTCGGACAAGGCCATAAACTATCGAAGGCTATCGCTTCGGCATCTCTCCAAGAAGCATACCGTTGAACTTGCCTGCAAGCGCCTGAGTCGAGCGCAAGTCTCAGACTGGTTTGGGCAGCTCATCATGGAGACGACCGAGGGAAATCCACTTTTCGTCGATGAAATTTGCCATGTGATCAGTCAAGGGAAAGGGGTCGCGTCAGAGACAGACGACCCGATAGAGCGAGATGACGCCGCCAACCTTCCGAAGGCCTTGGAAACCGCCATCTTAAGTCGCGTTGACCATTTGCCGATGGATGACCAACTGACCGCCAAACTTGCGAGCGTCTTTGGTCTGACATTTCGTGTCGATCTTCTCAAGGCCATCGCTCCCAAAGGGCTAGAGGTTGCTGATTCAATCGGGCGGCTGCTCGACCACGAGCTCGTCAAGCCTCTACCGGGCAGGGTCGGGGAACTGACCTTCCGACACCGGATAATCAGAGATTTAGTCTACACAAGCTTGCTCACCAAACAGCGCCGAGAATCGCACGCGGCGATCGCACGCCTTCTTGAGGCTGACTCGAGTAGTGCCGACTCCGTGCGGCTTCCGCTCATTTTGCATCACTGGCGATGCGCAGACAGCCCTCAGAAAATGGTCCTGTATCTCGATCAAGTCGCGGCCCTGCGGCTTCGACAATTTGACAACATGACAGCGATCAATCTTTTGAATGAATGTTTGGCCCTTTCGCGCGAGCATGACATTGATCTCGATAAGCAAAAACGGGCGGTCTGCTACCTACTGCTCGGAGAGGCGTACGTTGGAATCGGCCGTATGGCCGGGGCACGCAAGAGCTACGAGGTCGGGTTGTCCCTCCTCGACCAAGCCCTACCGAGAAGCTGGGCTGGATTAATGCTCAGTCTTTTTTGGCAAGGTTTGGGACAATGCCTCAGTCGCTTTAAAGGTGAACCATTCGCCGAGACACCAGCCTCTTTCGCCAACAGGAGAGCGTCTTGGCAACGCTTCCATATGGCGGCGCAAGCATATGAGGATTTAACGCGCATCTACTATCTCGCTGGAGAAAAAGTTCGCATGCTCCATGCAACACTCAAAGCAACCAATTTGGCCGAAAGACTCCACGAGCGTACGCCCGACTTGGCGATCAACTACGCTACGCTTGGCGCGATCTGTGGGGTCATTCCCCTAAGACGCCAAGCCGAGCACTATCTTGGTCGCGCCTCCAAGCTTGCTAACTTTTACGATGAGCCGAATGTCACCTCGATAGTACATCTCACCGAAGGTCTTTACCGAACCAGTATCGCCGATTGGGCCCAGGCAAAAGCCAACTTTGTCGCTGGCCTGAACGTCGCAAAGGCTGCCGGCGACAAGAGACGTTGGTGCGAGCTGGCTATCAGCCTAGAAACAATTTGTGGTCCTTGGCTCCTGACTCCCGCCTTCTCTAGCCTTCAAGCATGGAGCGCGCTGCTCGACGAGATGTACCTGATCGGCCGGGACCGCGATGATATCCACGTCCTTGGATGCGCTGTGCTGGGAAGCCTTCGCGGAAACAGGATCCTCGGGCGAGACTCCCAAACGAAAATATGGCTTAAGGAGATGGACGAACTTCTGCGGCAGGAAGGATCCGAACTGGAGCTAATTCATAGGGTGGAAGGATGTTCGCACTTGGCGAGCATGGAATTCACTCAAGGGAATATTGAAGCAGGAGACGCGTGGCTTTTAAAATGCGACAGGCTTTTGCCCGACCTGAACCCGGGTATGAAGGTTAGGACTCTTGCAGCGCTCTCATTTTTGTTCGACTCATGCATGGAACGCATGGCCTTAACGAAATCCGGCACGGACGCATCCCTGGAATTGGAACTAGCTAAGCGAGCACTGAGCAAACTAAAGCGCTTTACTCGTATTTATCCAGTCGGTCAGTCTGAAAGATTGCGATGCGAAGGCGATTTCTGTGCAATGAAAGGGCAGTCTCGGACAGCTGCTAAGCTGTGGCAACAGAGCCGGGAGCGGGCGATTCGCTTGAAAATCGCCCTGCCCGCCTTTCAGGCGACTGAGAGATTAGACCGGGCTGGACATGCGCGGATGTCATCTCAACTACCACCGGCAGATGCCTGGCCACGCAATATCCGCACGATTGCTGAACGTGCGATCCGAGCTGAGGGGGATAGCAATCGTCCGTTCCTTGTTATTTCAAGGTAGCGGTAGTCGGCGTTGCCCCCAATTTGACCCTTACGCTAACAGAAACAATGTCAACATCCTGCTCCGCCTCCCCGAGGAGTCGAATGCCGCCCAACCCCTGAAATTCCGTGGTCCGATCGATCGATCCATCTTCGAAGAAAACGTGACTGTATGCGAGGTTGATCGTTGTTGAGGCGCTCCAATTGTACCCAGCGCCAAAACTGAGCCAGATTCGATTGGTGTCGGGGTCGCGTGCGGTCCGCTCAGTAGCATTCTGAATTGGGGATTCCTCATAAGCGAGTCCAGCCCGAAGTGTGGTGCGATCGTTCATCGCAAACTCTCCCCCGCCCGAGAAAAACCACCCATCATGCCAATGGAGCGGAAGTACCTGCACCGGCTCACCTGCCACCGCGTTAAAATTGGGATTGCTGCTGCGCGCCTTAACGACCACCTGATTAGCATCGCTCCAGTTGGTCCACTCGACAGTGCCAAGTAACGTCATGCGCTCGCTCACCCTTTGGCGAATACTTGCTGTCGCAATATCAGGCGTCTCCAAATCCGTGGAGATTTTGACACGCCCCAGAGCGGGGTTGTGCGCGACATCGAGATCGCCTTCAAGGGTATGTTCGACCGAGGATCGAAACCCCAGTCCGATATCGGTGCCACTTAGGGGATTCCAAAGAAGGCCCAGGGTATAACCGAAACCGAAGTCGTTGCCGTCGATTACGGCGTTCGGATTGAAACCCCCGAAGGCACCGATCAAATCGAAAGGATTGCCCTTGAGAACCCCGGCGTTAATCGGAAAGGCCGACTTCAGCGTCGCCTCAGCGTACTCGATTTGCGCGCCAGCGCCGACTACCAAGTTCGGAGTGAACCGATATGAAACCACCGGATTGAAATTATAGGTCCGGAGCTCCGAAGTCCGCGCCTCAAACTGGCCGGCCCATTTTCCATTATCAGGTTCAGTGACCAGACCAAATGGCCCATTGAAGCCAAATCCCACCGTGATTTTGTCGTTCAGTGGCATACCTGCATACATCGCGGGGATCAAAGCAGGGCCTGCAAGCTCCCCACCATTGGTGGCAAGAAAAGAGAGCGGCACGCTGGGGCCCAAAACGGGCTCAAGCGGGGGCGCAGGTTCAAACGTAGCCGTACCGGAAATATGAGTGTTCGGAAGGATGAGGCTTCCGCCAGCCTCTGCTTCCAATCCCGTTGCGAGAGAGACGGTTGCGGGATTCCAAAAAATCGAGCTCAGATCTGATCCGGCAGCAATGCCGGCAAAAGCAGAGCCCAAGCCCGTTGTTGATTGCTCCCGTATTGCAAATCCACCGGAGTGCGCTGGTGCGGTTGTGCATAACAATGCAATCGCACACGCATGCAACAGCAGCGCCCGCTGCGATATGTGACTCCGAGGCATGTTGCTGCCCCCCCCAACTCGACGCAAGGCATTGTTGTTATTCTCTCGTGCCTTAGGCTTTCCAGCATAGCACCGGACCGGGCCCGGATCTCAGCTCGCCAAAAAGATCTTTCGAGTGTGGCAATTTTGTCGGAGTCATAGACCTCAATCAGAAAAATGCTGTATGGGGGCGCCGAGCGCCGGTCACACAACTTGTGGAGACCGCTGCATCTGTTTCGGCTGATAAGGATAGAGCCAGTCTGCCAGTCGACCTTGTTCATCAGTCAACCGGATTGGCTCAAAATAAAGTTGCCAGTCTTCGTGAGAAATTTCCTCTGGATGCTCGCAATATTGTGGGTCAAGCAAATCTTCTCCCGCCTGGTATGTGCGGCGAGACGAAGGATATGACTGTGCCCAAATGAAGGTATGAAAGTTTGCCGCCCATATGAGGTACCACAAGACAGGATTTAGGGTGGCAGAGTTCCAAATGCGCTTCAATGTTCCCACAAAGACGCGCCTTCGGTTTACGAGTGAAGAGGGGCGGCGAGAGATAGCTTCCACAAACTTGCGCACGGCAACCATTGAATCTGCCAATCGTGAGTAGGCGATGGTTTCGCCGTCAAGATCTCGGAGGCGAAGATTTGGGAGAAGCTCACCATTTCGGAAATCAGTCCAGAAGGAGGCGGTTCCGGCAAGAGGAAGAATTAGACTGAAAAAGGTTGGCATTGGCAATGGTGCTGCGTCCTCAAACATTCTTATTTGTGACTTCATCTCATCGACCGTGTGGCATCGGGGGTCAAAAAGACATCCATACAGGACGCAGATTCCCTGAGCCTCAGCGAACAAAATATCATCAATGATATTGCCCCTCCTTGCCAAGTTCTGAGTCTTGTTGACCTTACGCAACCACGTCCGATCTAGCGACTCCAACCCTGTGAAAAGCGCGCGGCATTTTGCTGAGGCTAGGCGCTTTAATAATTCCCGATCGTGGAAAACATCCTGAGTCACCATTGCGCCCCATGCGCGCACTTTTTTGTTGGCGCACAACATGTCAGCGATCTTGAGCATTCGTCTCCGGTCACTGCCAAAATTGTTGTCTACAAAGAAGATCATGGGGTACCATCGCCGAAGGCTGTATAGCGGACTGGAGGCTATCGCATCGTCCACCGCGGCCTTTACGATAGAGAGTTGGTAGCTTGTATGCTCCACTCCTTCGGCAGGAACGACACAAAAACTGCAGCGGAAGTTGCAACCGCGCGACGCTTCAATCAAATGCAGGGGCGGGTTGATCCCATTCCGAGCAAATAGACTGTAGTCAACGTGGTAATCGGTGACCCGGCTCTGGGGTGAGCGGTAAATTCGCGCAACACTTCCTGCGAGAAAGTCGGTGACCACGTCGGGTACGCTGTCCACCCCACCGGCGCACACGGCATCAAAGAAGCGAGCAGAAAATTCCGGAAACAGGCTACAGATGCTTCCGCCGGCAACGACCACCGCCCCGCCCCGCCGGAAATAATAGGAAAGCTGTCGCATTCGATCGAAATCTGCCTGTAGGCCGGTCAGAAACACAAGGTCATGGGCCTCCATGCTCCTCCGCGTGTCGAAGGGACCGTGCCAGTCCTCGTGATGGAGTCGAACTTCAAAATGATGCTTATCGATCAGCGAAGCAATGTGCAGGCCACTGATAGGTTGCAAGTAGTGTTTTGATCGGCGCTTTGTTCGCCCAGGGCGCAAATGGGTACAAACAACAAGTGCTTTCTGGCGTCCGCTCGCCCCTGACTTAACGCAATTTATTCCGTGCAGCATGACTCGCCCCTCAGCGTGTGATGCCGGCTCGCCCCAATCTTCGATCTCGACAAACTCCGGGCTTCAGGCGCCACGACGGTTGTTTAGAGTCTCAGTACGGGTAGCATTCAATGTAGCATTCAATCGAATTGCGCCAGCACGCTAGGGTCAAGGCCGATTTCAGGTCTTTTGTACCATGCCTCGAGCCGAAGACGCGCGGGCTGGTCCGAACGGAGTCCATAGAATCGTATGGCGTTATACCGAACAATGTCGAATCGCTCTGCGGGCGGCAAGCCGGCTTCTTCGAGAGTGACGTCAACTGCTTCGAAAAACCGTTCATGGTCGGCCTCCCGTCCAAGCATGAGGTAATCGCTTCCATAGAGCAGGCGCTTACTGCTCTCAGGTCTAAGTTTTCCAATCCAGTCTCTCAGTTTGTTAGCAATCCGCTCACGTTGGCGCTGTGGGGCCGATGGCAGGGCCTCGGAAAGATAGCTCAAATCCGCATAAAGGTTAGAATAGCTTGCTAGCATCGCGCCGGTAATATCCTCCCAAGCCTCTGAATCTTCGCGAAAGCCCCCAAAGTGCGCGAGATTGAGCCGAAGTTTAGGATGGCCACGCAAAACGGGCTGCCACCCGCGTGGGCTGGCACGACTTCCAAAGTCTGGACCAGCCGCCTGACTATTGGTGGCATGCGCCATGATGGCAACGCCCTTGTTCTCCGCCCACGTGTAAAGTGTTTCAAGCGCTGCATCGATCCTAGCCCTGAAGTCGGGCAGGTCGGTAGAACGGTCAGGATATGGCAGGTTGGCCGAGACATTTCCCGTCGGCAGGAAACCCATCGGAGGATAGAGCTTTACCCCCAGATAGCCCCTCCTCTCCACAGCCTCGCAAACCAGATCGAA
>Ga0075342_1000112_pt1 | contig 13558 bp, 12 predicted proteins | sample RushOxbow_ThreeS_3_FD_120085 | JGI IMG/M metagenome (GOLD analysis project Ga0075342, IMG submission 120085) | Natural and restored wetland microbial communities from the San Francisco Bay, California, USA, that impact long-term carbon... | ecosystem: Environmental > Terrestrial > Soil >...
CAAAAAAGCAATCAACTCACCCTGAGGCACATGAAACCCATCATGGTGATTAAAGCGCCAGATATGCGCCGTAAACAACGTTGCGAATCATGCCTTTGACTAACATGATCGAGCTTCCCGAATTTTCTTGAAACCCGACATCGGCCGTCAAAGACAATTCCGCACTAATGGAGCATCGCCGCCACTATCAAGTCGAACGCTTGCAGTTGTCGAAAATCAGCCGGCACCGTCAACGGTCAGCCGTCGGCAACCTTCTTCGGCCGGATCACCGCGCGCCGGTGCGTCCCCTCGCCTATTTTCACGCCGGCGTCGTTCACGGCGGACACCGCGTAGCGAATCTTGTTGCCGGCGATTTCCAGTATTTCCGCGGCAATGGTGATGCTTTGGCCGATTTTGGTCGGCGCCAGGTGATGCACGTCGACATGCATGCCGACGCTGTTTTCGCCTTCGTCTAGATAGGGCGCGGTGAGCCGCACGCAGGTCCCTTCCATGAGTCCGATCATCGACGGCGTCGAAAAAACATCGGCATGGGCCAACTGCGGCGCGCGCATGCGTTCGGTGGTTGCGTAGGTTTGAGAATGTTTAAGTCCAGGTTTAATGCCGCTTTTCATATCCCCTTCGGGTGTTAGAATTCCTTGAGCGCCTGCTGCAAGCAGCTTCGATCGATATATTTGGCCGCGTCTTGGGGCGCGGTCCTGCTCTCCTCGACGAGTATTTCCAGCGCCTGCACGGCCACCGTCGTGCCGCGCAGCAGAATCGGCTGAACGTCGAGAGCGAATTCTTCGAAAAAGCCTTTCTTGGTGGCGAGCCAGATCAGGCCGGTGCCGAGCGTCTTGGTGCCGACGCCAACAGGAAACTTGACGCGTTCTTGGGCGACAGCCTGAGCTGGTGCCGCGAATAGCGCCAACCATCCAACGACTAACAAGGTCGCGGATGCTTTCCGATGGGCAGGTCTTAGCATTCTATCTTGCCGCCGCATGATCGCCAAACTATCCTTTTCGCGGCGCAAGAATCAAAACCCGCTTCTCGATGTCCAAGGACATTTGAAAGCGGCCAAGAAAGTCCATTCCCAATAGCCCTTCTTCAAACGCGTTGAACGGAATATCGTGAATGCTCACGCGCAAATTCTTCACGTCAGCATCCCCGACTCGGACAGCATCGAGGGTGGCGGTCGCCACGGAAACCGCCCCGCCGATACCGATCCGAGTTCCCGCCCCGGTAGAGTAAAGCCGCAAATCGTTAGCGATCCGCTTCGAGATCATGGTCTGGCCGGCACCGGTGTCCAACACCAAGTTGCCGGTAACCGAATCGTTGAAAGTGACCGGCACAATAATGTGACGGCCACGCACTTGGATAGGAATCGTCGTGTTCCCAGGCGTAGAGCTGCGCGAACCGCCGTCCGGCGAATTGCGCGCCGGGCCGATCGACGTCGATTCCTTCGGCAGTGAGCGAAAATGACCGTCAACTTGGCGCGCTGCGGAATTATCGCTGGTCTTGATCCAACCGACATTGCCCGCCGAAGTCTTGACCATAAACCACTTAACGCCGCCGGGACCCATCATCTCCGCCATCGGCGTGAGCGCAGCGCCCTCGTTGACGGATTCGATAACCGTTGCCGTTTCATCAGCCGAGCTAAACACTTCTACGCGAGCATTGGACGAGGGTTTTGGCTGGCTCGAGGCGGCATGAACATTCGGGCCAATGCCGGCGGCGGCCGCAACAAGCGTCATGAGCGTTAAAAACTTTTGGAACGAGCGAGACGAGCCGGCCGGCGAGTCGCTTCCTGCGATCGAATCATGATCAGCGGTTTTCATCATGATAATTATTCCACTCCTATTTCAAGTCACAGGTAGCGCGCCGAACGCCAAAAATCTCACGCTCCGGCAAGTTCCGGGGCAGCCGGCAGTTCCGGTCGCGTTATGCCGCGCCGGTCGACAGTCAGCGCCAAGCAAGCGGCGACCAGACCCAGACAGCCGCCGATCAAGAAGGCGGTTTGATAATCGCCAAAGTGAACCCGCACCCAACCCCCGCCGATGGCCGCCGCCGCGCCGCCCAGCTGATGAAAAACAAAGACCGTGCCGAAAATTTGGCCGACTCTTTCCGAACCGAACTTGCGCGCGATGATCGTCGTGGTCGCCGGGCCCGAGGCGTACCAGTCAAGCCCATACAAGACGGCGAACATGAACAGGCCGGCGGCGCTGGAAACAAACGGCAAAATCAACAACGCCGTGCCGCGCAGAGCGTAAACCACGGCGAGAACTTTGCGCGGATCGATGCGGTCGACCAGATAACCGGAAAAGGTCGTGCCGATGAAACTCGCGCAGCCCATGATGCCCACCGCCGTGGCCGCGGTCACTTGCGGAATGCCGCGCTCGATGGCATGCGGGATCAAGTGGGTGCCGATCAGACCGTTGGCCGTGACGCCGCAGATAAAAAAGCAGCCCGCGAGAATCCAAAACGTCGGAGTTTTTACCACCTCGGAAATCGCCGCGAACGACATCGGCCGGATTTCGCCGCGCGCGAAACTCTTGCCCGGCCTGGCGTTGGCGCCCGCCCCGGAACGATAAGGCTCCAGACCGACTTCGCCGGGACGATCGCGCATCCAGAACCAGATCGCCGGGATCAAAAAACAGGCGGTGGCCGTGATCATCATCAACGCAGGACGCCAGCCGGCGACGAGAATAACCGACATCAACAACGGCAGAAACACAATCTGCCCCGCGGCATTGGCATTGGTCATGATGCCCACCGCCAGGCCGCGCCGATCGACGAACCAGCGGCTGGCGATGCTGGCGCCAAGCGCCGGCGTGATGCCGGTCGCGACGCCGAGCACGACGCCCCACAGCAAGATCAATTGCCAGAGCTGTTGCACAAAGGTCACCGCGACGAGTCCCAGCGCAATAGTCGACAAACTGCCAAGAATGACACGGCGCGCGCCCAGCCGATCAATCAGCCAGCCGCCCACAGGAGCGAACAATCCGAGCAGCAACAAGTTGAGACTTGCCGCCGAGGCGACTTCCGTGCGGCTCCAACCAAACTCCGCTTCCAACGGATGGATGAGCACCGATGGCGCCGAACGAATGCCCGCCGCCGTTAAGTTAGCAAGAAAACTTAGCGCCACGATGAACCAACCGTAGTAAAACGGCAGCAAGTTCACCAAACGCGGCGAGCAATCCTTGGCCGGGTTCGACTCCATCGGTCATCAGTAGCACAAAATCCGATTCGGTAGAATCGAATAAACCCCCGCCTGGGACTGGGAAAAATCGTGAATTGTTCGGCATAGAACTTGTTCAAGCCCGGCTTGTAAGCTAATAATTGCCTGTAAGTAATGCTTGGACAGCGGCCTGACTCAAAGCGACGTGTTTGGCCTCGCGTAGAATAATTGCAGCGACAGTACGGCGAATCCAGCCGACTTAGACAAACCTAACCAACGTGAATCGAAGCCTGCTGCTCCGCACGCTTTACCAATTCGGACACACCCGACTGTGGGGAATTTCTTTTGATGGCTAGACCCTGGCAGCCGCAAGGCAATTGTCACCCCTTCGAAGACGCGACCATCGAGCGAATCGTGCCGGCCGTTTCCGGCGTCTACGGGCTGCACACCCGGCGCCGGCAGCTCTTCATCGGCGAGGCAGCCGATCTTCGCGAAGCGCTGCTGCTGCACAGAAAAGAAGCGGCCAAGTTGTTCGCTGGCCGCCAACCGAGTTTTTTTTCCTTCGAAGCCTGCGAAGCCGTTCAGCGCGCGAGCCGCGCTCAGTCATTGATCGCCGAATATCGGCCGTCGATCCAAGCTCTGCAACCGCTTTCCTTGGCCGCCCGGCCGCAGACGTCATCGAAGCGTAAGGTGACCGAGGACGATGCCAGCACAGACAATATATCAACGCCAACTCCGCAGTGGCCGAGATCTCCCGCAACCCATGAAGCTGGCGCATCCCGACAACCGAGCTATTTTTCGCGCAGGCAACTGGCGACTCTCGGGATAAGCTTCGTCATCACCGCAGCGGTAGCGGGAATTTGCGGGTTCATTGCCGGACAAAAGATCGTTGAAGGACGGCAAACCGCATTGCAGTTGGCTTTGGCCCGCCGGCCGGTGCTGGCGTATATGGCCAGCGAAGCGTCTCACGCGGAACCGGAATCCGCAGTCCTCACCGCGGACACCGGACCGGTCGCAGGCGAACCCTTGCCGGAAAGAGCGGCGGCGGTAGCACCGCTCGAGGTCGTCAGCGCCGCCGCCCACGACGGTGAGGCCCCGGTGGCGAAAGCCAGAAAACAGCTGGAAGTCAGCGCCCTCAACCTCACCCGACCGGACCCGGCGGCCAATAAACCGCCGCACGACGCCGCTGCAAAAAAAGAACTATCGGCACACCCCTGGTCCGTGCAAATTTCCGCCACTCAGGATCGCACCGCGGCGCAGCGCCTGGAGGAAAAGTTAAAGAGCAAAGGTTTCGACGCCTTCATCGTCGAAGCCGAAATCGAATCAGGCCGCTGGCATCGCGTCAGGGTCGGTCGGTTTTCCTCCAGCCAAGAAGCCGAAAAGACGCGCAAGGATCTGCAGTCAAAAGAAAACCTCGCCAACGCTTTCGTCACCGGCAAATAATCCCTCGGAGCGACTTATGCCAGCGGGCGGTAAAGAGGCCGCGCTTGACCGGCCCAGTTTCAATTCGCCGCGCCGCCCTGACATCACGCCAGCGCCGGCATCACCCGCTCGGCGAACATACGCAAACTTTTGAGCGCCACTTCCTGCGTCATGCCGCCGAAATGAAACGTACGCGGCAACACGGTGATTCCCGCCTCCTCCTGCCAGCGCCGGATCGTGTCGCTGCAGCGCTCGGGATCGCCGACAATGATAAACCCACGCGCCATGTCCGAGCCGATATCGCGCTCGGTCAGTTTGCGGTTGGGATCGACGGCGGTGTGGATATCGCTGTAGTTCTTCATAAACGGCGCCGCCTCGCGCATGCCGCGCTCGAAGCTGTCCGAGACGTAGATGTGGAATTTGCCGAGCACATCGCGGCCGACAAAGTCATGGCCGGCGCGCGCTAGCTCGCTGCGGTACATCAGCACCAAGTCGCGCAGGGCGCCTGTGGTCGGATGAACGAACGGCACCGTCATCAGATCGTAGCCGTTGGCCCCGGCGCCGCGAAAGGTCTCCTCCGAACGCGTCGCGCCGACCCAGATGCGCGGATGCGGCCGCTGCAGCGGCTTGGGCAGAATGTCGACGCCGTCGTAATTGTAGAATTCGCCATGAAAATTCACCGGCCCGTCGGCCCAGGCCTGGCGGATAATCTCCGTGCATTCGGCAAAGCGCTGCGTTGCTTCATCGCGGTTCATGCCGAACTTGCGGTACTCCACCGGCTCGCTGCCCTTGCCGATGCCGAAGTCGAGTCTCCCGCCGGAGATCACGTCGGCCATGGCATAAGCTTCGGCCAATTGTAACGGATTGTGCAGCGGCAACACCGCCACGGCGACGCCCAAGCGAATCTTTGTCGTCTTGCCAGCCACCGCCGCCAAAAACGTCGGCGGATGCGGCAGCGTGCCGCCATAACCGCCGAAGTGATGTTCGGTCACCCACGCCTGTTCGAAGCCGAGCCTTTCGACTTCGATAATCTGGTCGTACATCTGCTGGTAAAAGTCCGGCAACGCCCCTTCGACGTCAGGCATGTAAGTTGGAAGAATGTGAATGCCAAATTTCATGCTGTCCCTATTCGCTTTCGGGAATCGGAAGGTTCACCACAAAGGACACGAAGCGCACGAAGTTCGGAATTTTAATTATTCGCAACCTTCGTGATCTTCGTGGTGAATGCTCTCCTTCGAATTTTTGCGGATTGCGCTGTTTGCAAGTAAATTTCTTTATTGCACCAAGATAGATTTCATTTTCGCCAACACTGCGGACGAAGTCTTCATGATCGACTGAACGATCTGCGTGACTTTTTCACCGCTGCTGGGCGAGAACTCGATGCGGCTCTTCTTCGCGTCGGCGAGAAATTCGCCATCGGCAAAGACCGCAGAAAAGGCCCGGCGCAGCGCCTCAACGCGATCCTTCGGCACCTGGGGATGGACAACGTAGGGATTGGTGATCTGCGACGGCGCATGCATGGCGCGCAACAATTGCTTGGCTTCGTCGCTCTTGGCCAACGCCTCAGCGGCCGGCACCGGCTTCAAACGCGGATGGTTCGGAACACGGTCGCCCATGATGAGTATCGGCCTCAACACACCGGCGTCGAACAACTGCAAATGCCGGCCGGTGCTGAGCATCGCCAGCCAACTGGCGCAGTAGCCATCGACCTCCTTGGCTTCGGCCGCGTTTACGATATTCGCCACCCCTTCAAACCCGCGCACCAACTTCATTTGACTATTGAGCGCCGCGTTGACAATGGCCGGCGTGTCGTAGATCGTGCTGCCCGGCGCCATGGTGCCGACGGTGAACGGTTTGCCGTCCAGAACATCCTGGAAGCTCGCCACCGGCGAATCCGTCCGCGCCACGCAGGCAATTGCCGTATCGATGGCGCTGCCGATCCACTGGTACCTGAGCGAGTCGAATTGTATCCCCGGCGCCCCCATCGCTTGACGCAGCGGAAAGGTTTCACCGAAGGAACCGATCACCGTGCCATCGCCGGGCTCCGTGTTGTATATGGTGTTGGCAGCTATCAAACCACCGGCACCGGCACGCGATTGCACCAGCATCGCCGGGTTTCCCGGTATGAAACGTCCCATATGTTTAGCTAGAAGGCGCGAGTAAATATCGTAAGTCCCGCCAGGACCGGAACCAATTACGATGCGAATCTGCTTGCCGCGGTAGAAATCCTCTACGGCTTTTTCATCGCTCTGCGCCGACACTTCGCGCACGGCCAGAAGAATTGTCAATGCGCCAAGGACCCGGCCAAGTCGACGGTTGCGCTGCGTCATTTGCAAGATCATTTCGAAACTCCCACCGCCCGGTTAATATAGAATCGCCTTGAGCTTGGCGAGCAGGGCGGGGTCGAGCTTGAATACCCCGTCGACGGTCTTTTTCATTTCATCGACGGTGACCGGCGCGAGGCCGATTTTCGCTTTGTCCGCCTCAGCGATGAAGTCGGGATCTTTGACCGTCTCCTGCAGGGCTTTTTGTAGGATCTGCGCGCGATCGGCCGGCGTGCCCGGCGGCAGAGCCAGTGTCTTGGTGATCTTGCTCGGATAATGAATGCCGTACTCGATCAATTGCTTGGCCTCCGCGGTCTTCGCCAGATCGATCGCCAGCGAGACCTTGGGCAAATCGGCAAACGGCTTTGGGACGGTTTGCAACAGCACCGAGACCACGCCGGACCCGAGGGCCTTTTGCCATGTGCCGCGCATCGAATCCCAACCCCAAGTCGTGCCGTCGAGCTCGCCGCTCTCGACGGCCAGGCGCATGTCGGCGGTGCCTTTGTAGCCGGAGATGATTTGCATCGGCAGATTGAGCGCCACCTTGACGACTTTGAGCACATTATCGGTGCCGAAAGCGCCCGGCCCGGTGGTGCCCATTTTTAACGGCGTCTTGGCGGCGAACCAACGCTCCATGCTATTGACGCCGCTCGCCTTGGTCACAGCGATGGCGCTTTCATCCCGCGCCACCGCGCCGACGAAGACAAACCTCCGCATATCGAGCTCGATGCCCGGCTGCCCCATGACCTGACTGTAAACGAATCCGCCGCTAAAATGGCCCATGGTCAAACCGTCCGGTTTGGCGACTTTGAAAATATGGTTGGCGGCAAGCAGACTGCCGGCGCCGGTCATGTTCTCGACCAGAATCGTCGGTTGGCCGGGAATGTATTTCGGCATATGTCGCGACAACATGCGCGCCAGAGCATCGTAACCGCCGCCGGGAGAATAGCCGACAATGATGCGGATGGTTTTGCTTTGGTAAAAATCGCCTTGCGCCTGAACTTCGGTAGCGGCGATCAACCAGGCGATAGCGACTATCGCCGTCAGCAGATTTCTAATCATGGCGGGACTCCTTACTGTCGGTTTTAGATTAGCGAATGCACAACTGCGGCAAAGCTAGTTGAACTACCCGTCGTCCGTCAAGCGTAAATAAAAAGCCCCACCTCCATACGGAAGGTGGGGCAAAGAAGCGCCAGCGAAATCGCGGCCATGAGCCCGGCAATAATTCAATACTTCCGTTCGCGTCCCTCAAGCAAATAATCCTGCCACAGATGCTGCGGCTTGAAGCCGAGCATGCGCCGGGCCTTGGACGAATCGACGCAGCTCCAGTGGGTGCCGGCGACTTTTCTGAATCTTGCGCCCTTCGGCAGATACTTTTGCACCAGCTCGCGGGTCGGCTGGATCATGCAATTCTTCGCCGCCGAGGCGATGAACACTTGGTGGCCGGTAAACTTCGCTTCCAGCGCCAGCCGGCAGGTCATCGCCGCGTCGCGGGCGTCGATGTAAGTCCAGAAACCGCTGGCGCGCGTCGCCGGATTGCGCCAGCGGTCGCGAAAACTCTCGTAGGATAGATCGAAGTTCACGCCGGGAAAACGCAGGCTGCTTACCGTCATGTCACGATGCATGGAAACGATCGAGTCGGCGATCTGCTCGCCCAGCACCTTGGACAGCCCATAGGAATCCTGCGGCGTGGAAGGATGGGCTTCATCCACCGGCAAGTATTTCGGCGCCCAAAGCTTGCTCGCGTAAATGAACCCAAAGGCCGCCGTGCTCGACGCCAAAACCACGCGTTTCACGCCCATGTCCGCCGCGGCACGCAAAACGTTGTAAGTTACCGACACGTTGTTGCTCAAGGTCTCGGCGTCCGGCGCCAGATTGGGTGCTTGATAGGCGCCGAGATGGATGACCCCATAGGCTCCGCGCATGGCTTCGAACAGATCGCCGGCATGGCGCAAATCGACCTGCCAGGTCATGCAAAGCTTATCTCGCGGCGCAACGCGGTCGAGATTGAGCACGCGATAATCGCGATCGAGCAGATCGCGAATCACGAACTGCCCCAGCCTGCCGCTGCCGCCGGTAACGACAACTTTTTTCATACGATGGATTTATTTCTTCGGAATCAAAATGTCTTTCAACTTTGCGATGAGCACCGGGTTTAGTTCATATAAGCCGGCAAACGTCTTGGCCGTGGTCGGGCCGTCGATCGGCGCCACTTCCAACTGGGCCTTGTTCGCCTCGGCGAGCAACTCGCGGTCGCGAAAGGTCTTGACGAACGCCTGCTGCAGCGCTTGCAAACGATCGGCCGGCGTCCCCGGCGCGACTGAAAATGGAAACTGATAGGCATGGACGTTATCGGCGACGCGCAAAAGGGTCTTGGCTTCCTCGGTCTTGGCGTAGCTGATCGCCAGCGGCACCTTCTTGAGATCGGGATGGGGTTTGAGCGTCGCCTGGAGGACGACGTGAATCTTGCCCGCGTCCATCTGGCTGCGCCAAGTCACCTTGGTCGCCTGCCAAGACGCGCACAGGCCGTCGACCTCGCCGCTCTCGACAGCGATGCGCGCTTCGGCGCCGCCTCTGTAACCTTCGACCATGTCGATCGGCAAATTAAGCGCCGCCTTGAGAAGCTTCGGCACGTCGGACAAACTCGTGCCCGGACCGATGGAAGAAATTTTCATCGGCCGTTTGGCTTTGATCCAGTCGTCCATGGTGCGCACGCCGCTATGACTGCCAAAATGACAGGCGGTGTCATAAGGCCCGGGAACGCCGACCCAGCCGACTTTGCGCCCGTCGATCTTAATCGCGTCATTGCCCATCACATGCTGGAGTATCAGCGGCGATGCCCACGCAGCGATGGTGAGACCGTCGGGCTTGGCCCGATTGTAAAGATGATTCGCCGCTATGATGCCGCCGGCGCCCGGCATATTCTCGACGATGCGCGTCGGATTGCCCGGCAAATACTTGCCGATATGGCGCGCCAAGAGCCGCGTGTACTGGTCATAGGTGCCGCCCGGCGAATAGCCGACAATGAAGGTCAGCGTCTTGTCTTTGTAAATATCCTGCGCCGTCGCCTTGCCCAGAAACGCAATCTGGATCGCCGTCGACAGGATGAAAATCAAAGCCGATCGAACAATGGTCATTTCCATCTCTCCCCCGTTTTTAAGTTAGCCTTGCTTAACCGTGCTCGCGTATCTGGAGGAAACTACTACAACTAATTGTCTAGGTCCATATTGTTGGGAATTTGCGCGCCCGGAGCACCAGGCCCTGCCAACGACAATTGCCGTAGCCAATCTACTGATTGCCGGTCAATCCGTAGATGCCGCCAAACAGTTCCTTTAACCGCTGCTGCACGCTCACGGGCAGCGGCGGACGTGAAAGTGATTCGACATTGGCCTTGAGATGTTGCGGATTCCCCGTGCCCGTCAGCACGACGTCGACCCCCGGCTCATGGCGGCAAAACCGGTAAGCTGCGTCTTGAATTGACACCGCGGCGCCGTCTTGGGTGACGAAATCCAACGGCTCTTCCAGATTCAGCGCGCCAGCAGGAATCACACCTCTGCTGACGAGGTCGGCACAGAGCTTTTTCAGCCGCTCTGGCTGGCTCAGCGCCCGGCGCAAGGCGTAGCTGACCAGCACGCCGACTCCGTTGGCCGTGGTCAGCGGAAAAATATTTCGCCGCGCGCTGGGGTTAAGCAAATTGAAACCAACCATGACGACATCCCAGACATTATCGCGCGCGGCGTGCTCGGCCATCGCATGAGCCGAATCAACGACGAAGCGTTCGGTAATGCCGATGAAGCGCAGCTTGCCTTCTTCGCGCAGCCGCAACATCGTCGGCAGATGCCTTTCCACGGCGTTGGCGTAATCCTTCGGCTCGGCGCCGTGAACATGATAGACATCGACATAGTCGGTGCCGAGACTCTTGAGACTCTGCTCGAGGGAACGGCGAATCTCTTTGTCGGCATCGCCATGGTCTTCGGGCACGAGATTTTTCTTGGTGGAGATCACCAGGCGGTCGCGCGCCACGCCGGTGATCGCCTTGCCGACCACCGCTTCGGTGCCATACCATTCGGCGGTGTCGAAAAAGTTAATGCCCAGGTCGATCGCCCCGCGCACATGCGCGATCACCTCGCTCTCACTGCGGGTCTGTCCCTTCAACCCCGACAACCCCAACCGGCTCGGCCCGCCGCATCCCAACCCGGCAACGCTGACCTTCAATCCCGTGCGGGCGATAAATTTGTATTCCATTTTTACTTTTCTCGAACTTAGCGTCTCTTATGAAAATGCCGATTAGAGGCAAAAATCCCCCGGTCCTTCGGCCCGCCCCCTTTGGCAAAGGGGGCCATTGGGGGATTTTCCGTCGTTGCTTTGAACGTGGTGCGGCTCATTTTCATTTGCTGTGTTGTGCCGAACGGTACATGAGTTACTTTGCGCCTTTACGGGATATGTTCCGAAACCAATCTGGCAACCGGCGATTGCCGCTAGCGCAATCCCTTCGCCCCCTTGGCCGCGCCCGTGAGACATACAGTTGCGACCAACGAAAGAAGTGAAGCGCAGGCTATTTTCAGCACCGACGAACCCACCAGCAGCAAATTATCGCCGAAGCGAAGGACGGCTCGACGGTTACGGCCGAGGCGCGCCACCCGGCACGGAACCGCACTGCTCGACCTTGGTGCCGTTCGGTTCGACAAAAGCAATGCACGCCCAGCGCCGCTCGTAACCGGCGTCGCCCGAGAACAAGGACGTCAAGCTTCAACCGATCTCACCGAGAAACGTGCACTTCCCCTCGAACCTGGCGCTCTCGGGAATCGGCCGCGTGTCATGCGGATCGCTGGTCGGCGCCGCCGAACAGCCGACCGCCAACAGGCTCGTCGTTATCAAGACGAGGCTGTAGCAAAACTGCTCGACTTGAAGAAACGTCGCCGCATGCCTGCGCTTATATGGCTCCAGCGCAGAGCAGTCAATCGGATGACGATTGACGCGAGCCACACCACTTTGTTAATGGTTGGAGCATTGGAATCACCGAAAGAGGAGGATGAACCATGAGTATCACGCTTGAATCGTTCGCCGCCGACGTGCAGCGCATTCTGAAAGCCGATCCGAGCCGAGCCGGCCGGGAGAAAGTCCGCGATTTGGTGCAGGACGCGCTCAAAGACGAAAAGTTCATCTCGACCTACATCAACGACAACACCGCCGACCGCCAAGTGATCTATGAAGATGCGGAACTGGGATTCTGCGTCTGCGCCCATGTCAACCGCGAAGCGCGCGAAGCCAATCCCCACGATCACGGCAGCTCTTGGGCGATCTATGGCCAAGCCTTTGGCGAGACCGAAATGAGCGACTGGGAGGTCCTCGAAGCGGCCGCCGAAGGCAAGCCCGGCAAGGTCAAGCGCGGCCGCGTTTACACGCTCAAGCCGGGCATGGCGCATATCTACAACGAAGGCGATGTCCACTCGCCCAAGCGCGTTTCGCCAACGGGGTTGTTGCGCATCGAAGGCAAAAACACGACCAAGTTGAAACGCTACCCGTACAAAGCGGTGTAGGGCGATAAACTGTTCTTGTCCGAGTGGTTCACCTAACTGCAGCGAGCGGGTGTCGAGGAAGACTTCAAAGACGCTGTCCGTCGGTCTGATTTGGATCGCGTCAGAGCATTTCTCAAATTAACCGCGCCGGACGGTTGGCGCTGCGCCTGCCAAGGCATGGCACGCGGGTCACACAGCATTCCTTCGGCCGCTCGGTTCGGACGAAAGTTTCGGTTAAACTTGCAGTCATGAGCGAGCAAAAATGCGCCGCGACGGCGGATACTCCAAGTCAATTGAATGAAGAGCAGATGCTCCGTCTGCTCGATGCCGCGGTGCGACAAGCGCGCGAAGCGATCCTGATCACCACCGCCGACCTCGACGCTCCGGGGCCCGGGGTGATTTTCATCAATCCGGCGTTCACCGAAATGACCGGCTACAGCCGCAACGACATTCTCGGCCAGTCGCCGCGCATCCTCCAGGGGCCCAAAACCGACCGCGGCATGCTCAAACGGCTGCGCGAGGCGCTCAGCAACGGCGGGAGCTATTCGGCCGAAACCATCAACTATCGCAAGGACGGCAGCGAGTACGTTGTCGCCTGGGATATTTCACCGGTGCGCGACGAGCGCGGCCAGATCGTCCAGTATCTGTCGATCCAACGCGATGTCACCGCGCGCAAGCTGGCCGAAGCCAAGCTCGCCGAGCTGTTATCGGAGGTAGAAAAAAGCCGCAATGATCTGAGCTCCATCCTAAACGAACTGCGCCTTGGAACAGCGATGACCGACGGACAAGGCCGGCTGGTGTTTTTGAACAGCATGGCGCGCCAATTGCTCGGTAAGCGCGGCGCCAGTGCCTACGGCCGGGTTTGGCACGAGGTATTTCCGCTGGATGATGAAGATCGCGACGCGTTGCTGGGACTGCAACGAAAAGCGCAGCCGGAACGCACCAAAGTAGCGGTCCATCTCGATCTCGAGGATGGCCGCCGCGCGTGGCTTGAGGTCGAGGTCAAAGACGACCCGCGCGACGCCCGCGGCAAGATTTTTTTGCTCTACGACGTCAGCGAAGTTCATGACCTGCGCTTGCTGCTCAACGAGCGCGCCGGCTTTCACGACCTGCTCGGTAAGAGCAGCTCCATGCAGTCG